>Ga0181561_10003288_pt1 | contig 14214 bp, 9 predicted proteins | sample 011ome_19_FD_133760 | JGI IMG/M metagenome (GOLD analysis project Ga0181561, IMG submission 133760) | Coastal salt marsh microbial communities from the Groves Creek Marsh, Skidaway Island, Georgia - 011510BT metaG (megahit assembly) | ecosystem: Environmental > Aquatic > Marine > Intertidal zone...
AGGCCCAGCCTGACGCGCGAGGAGTGGGGAGCGCCCATCCGGTTCGGGACCGCGGGGGGGCGGCGTGCGGGCGCGGAAATGCTGGGGGGGGGGGAGGAGAGCGGGGAGGAATACGTGTCCTGACGCGCCGAGAAACGCGGGGACGAAGTTTTCGCGACGCCTGTCAGCTTCACCTGTCGACCGAAAGTGGTCAAAACCGACACGCTTTTCTCGCCTCGCAGCGTCTCGGATTTCCGCATCGGCGCGCGCGCGCGTGTCGTGCGCGATGCCGGCTGACGAGGACGTGCTCGAGGCGCGGCACGTCGCCGCCGCGTCCGCGAAGGCGCGCGGCTCGAAGGCGTACGGCGAGGGAGACTTCGCCCTCGCCTCTAGGTGTTTCGGGGAAGCCATCGCGGTCGCGACATCCGACGACCCGGATCTCGCCATCTACAGGAGCAACAGGTGCGCCGCGCGTCTGCAGCTCGGGGACGTCGCCGGCGCCGAGGAGGACGCCAGGGAGTGCACAAGAGTCGCTCCGAAGTGGGCGAAGGGGTGGAGCCGGCTGGGCAACTGCCTCTCGCGCCAGCCCGAGCGCGCGGGGGAAGCCGAGCGCGCGTTGAAGACGGCGATTAAGCTGGGAAGCCAAGACGCCGCCGCGACGCTCGCGCAATTGATGCGCGCGCGCGGGCCGAGCTCGAACGCCCACACGCGCACCACCACCTGGCGTGAGACTTTTTTTAGACAACTGAGCACGCGCGCTCGCGCGTTCGTGCCTCGCGCGCCGCGCGATTGGCGCGACGCCGTGTCCTCCGCGCGCGTCGCGTTCGAGTCCCTCGACGACAAGGCGCGCTGGATGCTGAAAGCGCTCGCGTGCCTGATCGCGTTCTTCGTCGGCCGAGCCGCGTTCGGGGGGCCCGACCTGCCGTTCGGCCTCCTCGGGCGCGGCCGGGCGGGTTCCTCCGCGCGGAACCCTAAACCCGTGCGCCGCGGAGGACACGACGACGACGAATACTCCGAATACTCGAGCGGGGTGTCGTCGGGGACGGCGGGCGGGCTGGGGACGGTGGTCGCGCTGGCGCTGCTGTACCTCGCGTACAAGCAGGGCGCCTCGCCGTACACGCTCATGATGCTGGCCAACATGCTCGGGCTGACCGGCGGGCGCCGCCGCGGGTACGGGGGCTTCGGGGGTATGCCCTACGGGATGGGGGGGATGCGCGGGCGCCGTGGGTTCGGCGGCGGGTTCTTCTGAGGAGACGCGCGGAAGAGACGGAAAAGGCGACGAACGTCGCAATTCTCGCGACGCGTCGTTCTTTCGGCGCCGCGCGACGCGCCGCCGCGTCGCGCCGCCGCCGCGTCGTTCTTTCGGATTAGCGAGGCGCGTCTGTGACCGAAGCACACAATCAACATCAAATACCATCACGCGAACATGTTCGCGAAGCACCGTCGGTGCTGCGCGTCCTCGTCCTCGGCTTCTTCTCGTTCGGCGCGAGCGCGCCGCCGCCGTTTCCTCTCCCCGCCGCCCTCCGCCTCGGCGAAGGACCGGTCCCGCGTTCCGGCCGGCCCGAGCTCGGTGGGCGCGTTCCCCCCGCGCGCGTCCACGAGCTTCCGCGCGCATCGCGGGCACGCGCGCAGTTTCACGAGCGCCTCTTTTTTCTCACCCGCCTCGACGTACCCGAAGTGCACCTCGTACGACGCCAAGTCGTCGCCTTCGTCGCAGCGCGTCTCCCCGCAAAAAAACTGCCCCTTCCCGCGCTTCACCTCCGTCGCCGTGCGCCACCGAAGGCCGACTTTGCGCTCGCCGCACCGACTCAGGTCCGCGACGCAGTACTCCCGGAACAGCCTGTCGTAGTACCGCCGCGCGAGTCTCGCCTCCCACGCGCCCAACGCGTCGTCGTCCTCGTCGCTTCGCAGGAATCGAAACGATGACCTGACGACGGAGAGGTCGTCCGCCACGGGCGCGCGGAGGACGCTCGCGCGTGCGCGCGCCGCGTCTTTGCCGCCTCCGTAGAACCGGTCGTAGTCATCCAGGAACACGCGGTGGCGCTCCTCGGGGGGTAGCCGAAGCAGCGCCTTGATGCGCTCGCGACGCGACTCGGCGTCCATCGCGAGTGCCGTCTCGCAAAGGAAAAGATGAAATTGTTTCGCTTCACCGGTCCTAAAATGTCGTGACTTGATCGGTCCATCTCGATGAAAAAATCGTTCCCCGTTCAAAGTCGCATCTCGAGAGAATGCGCGTGCGTGGCAGCTGGACCGGTAGTGCGGTGGCGGTAGACTCGTTGAATATCTTGGCGACGTCATCAGCGCGCACGACGTGCACGACGGCCATCGCGACGAGCGCGTCCCCGAGGAACGCACTCGCTCCCGCTCGGTCAGCTCGTTGACCGTCGCAGGAGATTTCCCGGGTTCCCGCGCCTCGTTCGAGCCGCGCCCGCGCCGCGCCGCGATCCCCGTTCGCGCGCGCCGACACGCGGCGAGTAAAACAAGATGGAGATCCCCACGGTCATCGGGCTCGGGCTGGGCTTCGACGGCACGTCAAACTGGATCAACAAGCACGTGGTGGACAAGTACATCCTGGGCATCGATGAGTTCAAGCCGGAGGAGTACGGCGTGGCCCGGAAGTTTTTCGTGCTGTGGACGTTCCTCACCGTCTTCACCTACCTGCTGTACTTCACGCTGTGCCCATTGGTGTACCACTTCCTGTACACCAAGCGCGATGCGGAGGGGAACAACGTCGCGGCGTGGAACTGGCGCGAGGGCAAGGACCAGGTGCGCAACGAGATCAAGCTCAGCGCGTGGTCCATCTGCGTCATGGCGGGCATGACCGCGCCTTTTGAGCTGCTGGTGGAACAGGGGTACACCAAGATCTACTGGGAAACGCCGGCGCGCGACGACCTCGGCGGGTGGTTCTATCTGCTCGTCGGGTCGCCGCTGCTCTTCCTCGCCTTCAGCGACACGTGCGTGTACTGGATCCACCGGATGTTGCACCACCGTTTGCTGTACGCGCCGATCCACAAGCTGCACCATAAGTACAAGGAGACCACGCCGTTCTCCGCGTACGCGTTCCACCCGTTAGACGGCTGGCTCCAGGGGTGCCCCTACCACGTCTTCGTGTTTCTGTTCCCCATGCACCACGTGACGTACTTCTTGTCGCTCGCGATGGTGGGTTTGTGGACCATCAACATCCACGACCGCGTGACGATGAAGCTGCCGTTCGTCAACGGCGCCGCGCACCACACGATCCACCACACCGGGTTCAACTACAACTACGGGCAGTACCTGGTGTTCTGGGACAAGATCGGCGGGTCCTTCCGCGACCCCTTCGCGTATGCGCCGTACAACGGCGAGAAGGTCAAGGAGCGGAAGAAGGAGTGAGCGGCGACGGCGCGTCGCAGCCGCCGGCGCGCCGGAGGTTCACGTTCCGGTCGTCCGCGGCGCGGGCACCGACAGACCGAACGCGCGTGTTGGGATCTGATATCGAGAGCGGCGCGCGGCGCGCGGCGGGTTCGTTTCAACACGTTTCAATACCGAGACGACGATTCTTTTCATGATCCTCTCCACATCGGAACATACAGTAGCTACAAAGCACGGCTCCCGCTCCCGCCGCGCCAAGCGCCTCCGGCGGGTTTAATTTGTCCGCGAAACGCGCGAAACACGGAACGTCTCGCCTCGCCGACGCTACACTCGGGCGTGTGGGCCCCCACACCCACCGCCTCTCCTACACCACTTCAACAACTCGCAGAGCTCGCTTCACCGGCTCGCCCGAGGCTCACAGGTACTTCTCGATGGTGCCGGTCAACGTGGACTTGGGCACGGCGCCGATCACGGTGTCCAGCTTCTGGCCACCCTTGAAGATCATCACGGTGGGGATGGAGCGAATGCCGTACTCGGTCGCCACGGAGGGGCTCTCGTCCGTGTTCAGCTTGACCTGTCGTGTCGCAGGGAGGAGGACGGGGGGCGGTCGCCGGGTCAGACGCGGCGTCTCGCAAAAAAGAGAAAAACCATTTTCGCCCCTCTGAACCGATAAGCTGCGTGCGTCACGCTCCGCGGGCGGGGAGGTTTTCGGCAAATTTCCAAGGGGCGCGGGCGCGCGCGGACGCGCGGCGCGCGCGGCGGCGCGCGTCGTCACGCGGAGTGACGCGATGAGCGCGCGCGCGTGCGCGCGCGAAATGTTGCGCGCTTCGAAGAGGGGGGTGCCGCGGGCTCCCCGGAAACGGCGCGTGGGAAACGTCGCTGCACGTACCGCCTTGAGCTTTCCGTCGTACTCCTCCGCCAGCTGGTCGATGAGGGGCGCGATCATGCGGCAGGGCCCGCACCAGGGCGCCCAGAAGTCCACGAGAACGGGAATGTCGCTCTTGAGCACCTCAGCCTCGAAGGTGGCATCGGTCACGACGGTGGCGGCGCCTGTTTCGGGAGTCGAGGGGAGCGCGGCGGTCAGACGACGGACGGGACGGAACGGGAAAAGATGCTGACGCGACGGCGATCTTGTGGAAATTGCAGCATCCGTTCGCGTCGGGACGCCTCGGAGTTACGCGCGGGACACCCGACGCGAGACGCGGCGATGGCGGCGAAACCGGGACGCGGCTCGAAACGCACCGTTGCCGTTGGTGACCTCGGCCTTGCACACGAGGCCCGAGCGGGCGGGCGCGCGGGCGGGCGCGCGCGCGCTGAGTTGCACGCGGGATTTGCGCGAGAGGGAAACCTTCGCGCTCAGGGCAGTCACGTGGGAGGTGACGGCGGACATGGTCTTGGCGTGTGGGCGAACGTGAGTAGCTCGGACCGACGACTGGCGCGGTGTGTGCGGGCAACGAACTTGCGTGCACGGCAAGGTCGACGTCGATTGTGGCGCGCGCATCCCGGACGCGCTTCAACACGCCTTGCGAAAGAAAGCGGTGTTTCGGGTCGAATCTTACAGCTGTACACAAGCGATTATTCGACAGTGTTCCAGTCTCAAAGTTTTACGGAAGCAGAGAAGTTACCGATCCAGAGACCTGCAGCAGCTCGCGCTTGATTTTCGTCCGCGCACGACGCTGACGAGGATTTCCAGCGCGGGTTTTGGCCGCGCACGGCCGAATCGCGGACTTTCTCTTCACGTCAGCCTGTTTCTCGTTTCGCGAGCGCGTTCTTTTTTCGGGCTCGCGCAACCGACACGCGCTCAGTTTCCCGGAGATGACGACGGCGATGGAGAACCTCGCCACCGGGGTGGGTCCCGTGAAGCGCGAGCGCACGGAGATCGTCCCGGTGAACAACCAGGGCACGTCCCTGCCTCGAAAGAAGTTCTTCCGGGCGCGGGCGCACTGTAACCCGCTCAGCGACTCGACGTTCCCTGTGTGCGTCCCCTCGCGACGCCCGAGCGAACCGCCGCCGCCGCCGTCGAACGCGCGCGTCCTCCCGCGCCGAACTCGAGGGCGCGGGGGGAGAAGGCTCCCGCGGCGAGGACGAGGCGCGCACGCGCGTAGTGTACCCGACCTTCCCTGACCTTCCCCGTCCCTCGCCCCGCGCCCGCAGCCCCCTGCGCCCCGACGCGTACGACTGGGAATCGCACTACCCCGAGTTTTTCGAGAGGCATCGGAAAAAAGCGAGCGCCGACGCGCGCGACGCGGCTTCCGGCGACACGGCGGCGGAGCCGACCGGGTACTCGCCCCCGTTGGTGCGGTTCGCGGACGTGGGGTGCGGTTTCGGGGGGCTGCTCGTGCGGCTCTCGCCTCTGTTTCCGGACGACCTCGCGGTGGGCATGGAGATTCGGGACAAGGTGAGCCAGTACGTGAAGGAGCGGTGCGTGGCGCTCCGGCGCGAGCACCCCGGTTGTTACGAGAACATCTCGTGCATCCGCACGAACAGCATGAAGTACCTGCCCAACTTCTTCCAGAAGGGCCAGCTCACGAAGCTGTTCTTCCTGTTTCCCGACCCGCACTTCAAGACCGCGAACCACCGGCGGCGGATCATCCAGCGGTCGTTGCTGTCGGAGTACGCGTACTCGTTGGCGGTGGGCGGGATCGTGTACACCATCACCGACGTCGAGGAGCTCGGGCGGTGGATGGCGGAGAAAATCGCCGCGCACCCCATGTTCGAGCGGCTGACGGAGGAGGAGTGCAAGGCCGACCCGGTCGTGCCACTGCTGTTCACGGGGACGGAGGAGGGGCAGAAGGTAGAGCGGAACGAGGGAAACACGTTCCTCAACGTGTTCCGGCGCGTCGAGGGGCCGAAGTAGATAGACTATGATAGCAACGTAGTCAAACGCGCTCTTTTTCGCCGGACGAAACGTTTCCTACTCCTTCGTAGCTACGTATTTTTCGATCGTCGCCGATCACGGCCTCTAGAAGGCCCTACCGCGCTTTTTGCTCCCGCGCTCGTCGCGACGCATCACGCGACGAAGCGCTGTGAGCATCACCGCGTCGCGCGTGCGTGTTGTCTTCCCCTCGATTGTTAAAAATGACTGTCGTCGTCGTTACTTCGCCTCCTTCGCGGCGTTCGCGGCGACTTCCTGGTCGTGTTTCATCTTGCGGTACAGCTGGTACAGACCGGTGGCGGCCATCACGGCGTTGACGCTCATGAGGTTGTAGTTCTTCGGGGTGATGTCCAGCGAGTACTTCATCCAAATCAAGCCGGTGGTCGCCACCGCGGCCTGCTGCGGGGTGGACAGGAGCTCCGGCGGGCGGGAGAAGTCCTTGATGTTCGCCGCGGTGATCCCCCACTTCATCGTGGGCGCCCAGAAGAAGATGGTCTTCGGGCCGGCGGGGTGGTTCCAGAACGCCGCGGCGGACTGCATGACCCCGGCCATCTCGTCCGTACGGCGCGATGTGTGACCGAGCGACCCGCGACGCGAAGGCCGACGACGCGCGGGGCGTGTGTGACCGAAGCGCGGACGTGAACGAGTTCTGGGTGTGGCGGCTGCGCGTGACGGCAACCCACGGATCGACCTTCGACACAAAGTCTCACCGAGACGACTGTGGACTGTTCAGTGTTGGACGGGACCATTATTCACTAAAGTGGGCGTCACGCGGTCCGAGACGCGCGCGTCAGAAGGCGACGCGCGCCGACGCGAAGACCGAGCCCCCGCCGCGTGCGGCTGTCGCAGGCGGCCGCGCGCGCGTGTACGATGCTTGCGTCCGGAGGACTTCGAGTCGTGTCACACGCGGCGAGGCGCAACCTCGCGTCGCGTGTGCCCTCACGCGTGACGAGGCACCGCGGGGTGTGTACTCGCTCGACGCGAGTGCGCGGCGCGCCAACGCTCGCCTCCGTGGCCAAGAGAAGTACTGAGCCCGTCACCGAGACGAGCGGCATGGACGTGCGGGGCAAGACCGTGCTCGTGGTCGGCCTCGGGTGCGTCCCCGTCGCGTCTTCTCAGGCGCGATTTTCAAAACGCCCGACGCAGCCACCGAGACGTCACGACGCGCGGATGTTTATTAGATGTCTCGTCGTCGAGACGTCGAGACGTCGGAGCGCGAAAGACGTCGCGATCGCGCTTCACGTTCGCCCCCCCGGAAGCTTTCGCTCACTTCTCCCCTCCCCGGATGACCCCTCCTTCGACCCCTCCATCGGCTCGCGCAGGAAGAGCGGCGTCGCGGCGGCGTGTTTGGCCCTCGAGCTCGGCGCGAACGTGGTGGGCGCAGACGCCAACCCGAAAGCGCGGCGGCTGGAGAATGACGCGGACGCGAAGGCGTCGGCGTCGGCGGCGCGCGCCGGAAAGCTCGTTCGGACGGACCTGGGCCCGCACGAGACGCACGCGGGGAGCTTCGCCGAGGCGGATGTCATCATCCTGTCCCCCGGCGTTTCCCTGACGCAGCCGCAGGTGGCTGCCGCGCTGGCGCGGGGCGAGCAGGAAGTGCTCTCCGAGCTCGCGTTTGCGTTTCGGACGTTGGCGGCGACGGAGACCTCGAGCTTCTCGGCGCCGACGAAGAAGCTCGCCGTGACGGGCACGAACGGCAAGAGCACGACGTGCGCGTTCGCGGGACAGCTCATACGCGCGTGTGGCAAACGGGCGTTCGTGGGCGGGAACCTCGGTGTGCCTTTGAGTCTGTGCGCGCTCGAGTTTTTACGCGCCGGCGCGCGCGACGAGAAGGCGCCGCCGTACGACGCGCTGGTGGTGGAGGTTTCGTCGTTCCAGCTGGAGCACCCGGGTTGGCGCGCGCTGCGCTTCGATGCCGCGTGCGTCACGACGCTGTCGCCCGACCATCTGGAGCGACACGGGGACATGGCGACGTACGCGGCGGTCAAGGCCAGGGTGTTCGCCGCGCTCCGGGGCGCCGAGAAGCTCGCCGTCGCGCCCGTCGCCGAGGACGTGGCGTTTGAGACGGAGGACGGCGAGGACGACGTCGTCGCGCTCGCGCGCCGCGGCGCCGTCGTCGACGCGATGACGAGTGACGCGCCCGATTCCGCGATGGAGACGTTCGAGCACGTGGGCGGCGAGCTGGCGCGCGTGGGGGACCTGCCGGGGGTGGTGGTGGACCACGAGGCGCGCCGCGCGACGATTCGGCTCCCGTTCGCCAAGCCCGAGACGCTCGAGCTCTCCGCGCTCCGAGCGGTGGGCGCGCACAACGCGACCAACGCCGGCGTCGCCGCGTTGCTCGTGCGCGGTCTCGACGCGGACGCGTTCCCGCTCGAGGCGCTGGAGGCGGGCATCGGTGCGCTCGAGCCCCCGCCGCACCGCATGCAGCGCGTCGACCTCACGCGCGGCGGCGCGGGCGGCGCCGATCGTCCGTCGGTCGAGTGGATCGACGACAGCAAGGCGACCAACGTCGAGTCGGCGCGCGCCGGGCTCGCCGGGTACGCGCGCGGCGGCAAAGCCGTCGTGCTCCTCGGCGGGCAGGCCAAGGGAGGCATGGACGGCCCTCGCGGGATCGGGTTCGGGGCGCTAGCTGATGCGCTCGCGAAACACGCGGGGTACATAGTCTTCGGCGCCTCGGGGAAAGACATCGCGGAGGAGCTCGCCGCGGCGGGCGCCGCGCCGCCGCTGGCGGTAACCGAGACGATGCGCGACGCCGTCGCCGCCGCGAAGAAGAACGTCGAGGAAGGCGGCGCGGTCGTGCTCTCGCCCGGGTGCGCGTCGTTTGACGAGTTCGACAACTTCGAGCACAGGGGACGCGTGTTCGCGGCGCTCGCGAGGGGGGAAAAGGTATAGGCCCCAGTACTGAAAGTCAAATACACCGAAAAAAAAAAAGCGCACGCACGCTCCCGTCTCATGTTACAAGCCATACGACTCGCGCGGCGTGCCTCAACTCTCGCGACCTACACTCTCGATGACTCGATCCTTCACGATCCTTTTCAATTACAGACAGCTGGCACGATCGCGATCGGGGATTTTTCGAGGTTCACGACCCTTGATCGTCGTTCGTTTTTGGCGGGTGTTTTTCGAAGTGGCCAATCACAGCGCTCGCCTTGGCACTCGTGCGTCGGATTCCAAATCCAAAAAAAAATCCCGAGCGGCGGTCGTATCGGCGTATGGGCATTTAGTTTGGAGTGATCCATTTCACCGCCGACGGGAAAAGCCGCGTCGGTCGCGCGGGGGACGCGCACATCCGACGCGCGGCGCACGCGAGCAGCGAAGCGACGCGCGAGCGACCACGTGTTTACCGCGAGATCTATCCTCGACGAAAGACGTTCGGGGCACGGAACCGAAAAGCGCGGGCGGACGCGGCGAGCCGCGGGACGCGCGTGTCGAACACGCGACCATCAGTGGACGGACACGTTCGTGAAGAGTCGCACCGGTGACGCACGGACGCGGCTCGATCTTTCTCGGCGCGCCACGCCTCGCGAGGTTCTCAGAAGGGCGCGAGCGGCGGCTCGACCGCGCTGAACACGCGCGCCATGAAGGTCGCGTCGCTGTTCACTGGCCTAGGGGGGCTGGATCTCGGGTACGACCCCCCGCTTTGCTTTCCCGCGTCGCGTTTGACTCGACCGCTCGCGAGATTAAGAACTCATCCCGTCGTCAACGCGCTCCCTCGCCTCGATCGACGCCGAGAACCGCGCTGACCTTCCGCCGATTTCCCCCGCGACGCACTTTGCAGTCTGGAACAAGCCGGCCACGAGATTATCCTCCAGGTGGAGAGCGACGACAGATGCGCGTCCGTGCTGCGCACGCAGTTTCCCCGCGCGCGTCTGAACCGGAATCTCCACGCGCTGCGGCAGCTTCCCGCCGAAACGGAGGTGCTCGCCGCGACCTTGCCTTGGCCTGAGGAGGAGGACGACGACGCCAAGACGCGCGCGGCGGTGGAGCACCCTTGGCTCCCCGCGTCGCGCGCTGCTGCCACCGAGGAGCACGCGCACTTCTTCCGCCTGCTCGCCACCAGGCCGGTCTCCTGGGTCGTCCTCGAGCTCCCCGTGTCCCTGCTGAGATGGGCGACCGCCGCGGTGCCCGGTACGCGCCCTTTCGGCTTCCTTTTTCTCCGCGGACGCGCGCGTTCGCCTTCTTCGCATCTCCCGTCGGACGCGCGAAAGCGGCGACGCGCGCGCGCGATCTCCGCGTCGGCGAGTTTCGCGACGAACGCGCCCACCGCTTCGCGCGAGATGGGCCCCTGCTGACCTCGCCGTCCCCCCGACTCCCCTCGCCTTTCTTCTCTTATCTGCAGCTCGGCCTCCGCCGATCGCCAAGCTGGTCAAAGAACTGGAGACGTTACGCTACCGCTGGGCGTACCGCGTCGTGGACCTGCCAGGTGCGTATCCTTTGAGGCGACACGACACGTCGCGATCGAACCGAGGCACCGGAGCCGTGCGCGGGATGGCGACGCGCTCCTCGAGCCGCCACGCCCGTCGGGGGCGCCCGCCGCGCCCCGCCGGTTTCCCTCCATTTTCAAAAGCGCTTTCTCCGACGATCGCGTATCCGAGGAAGCCGATCGCGTTTCCAGATTCCAAACGTTTCCAAGGCGCCTCAAGGTTTTGGGTTCGTGACTCGAGGAAATGTTTTTACGATTCAAACGACCCGAGACCCCGAGAACGCCTTCTTTTTAAAAAAAAACCGGCGGACGACGCTGACGCCCCTCCTCTTCCCTTCACCGAAACACCGTCGTTTCGTGATACGAAACGAACGCGAACGACACGTAGGTTTCGGCGTCCCCACGCACCGCCGCCGCGTGTTCATCGTGGCGAGCCTGCACGGCGACCCGCGCGACGTGCTTTTGTCGCAGACGGCGCGGTGCGCGGGCGAGTGCGCGACGACGGGCGGTTTGTGCTACGCGTGTTTCCACGTTGAGCCCGAAGAAGGCGAGCCGAGCGCGGCGGCGGCGTGCGTCGACTTCACGGAGAAGCGACGGCCGCCGCTGCTGCACGAGATCGAGTCTTTGACCCCCCGCAACGTGCGGCGCCTGTGCGTGGTGCGCGAGGACAAAAGCAAGGAGGGCCGCGAAGCCGCGGGTATGCTCTGCGCCAACGACGTCGAGCGCCTGATGGGCTTCCCCGAGGAGTGGACCGAGCCGTGCGCGCGCGCGTCGCGCGCACACACGCCCGAGTCCGAGGACGAGCACGCGAACGCGGACTCGCCCGAGTCCGAGGGCACGCCCTCCGAGCGCGCGCCCGATGAAGCGCGCGCGCGCGCCGAGCGCTCGCCCATGGACGTCGAGGAGAAGCGCGCGCGGGAGGGGAAGGAGGAGGGCGGCGTGCGCACGCCCGCCGAGGCGGAGGGCGACCGCGCGCGGCGCGAGCGCTCGGCGAACGAGTCCGTGGCGCGCGAGAGCTCCCAGCACTCCGAGATCGAGCACGACGTGGAGACCGCGCGCGTCTCCGCGGAACCGCACGACGGCACCGAGAGCAGCGACGATGACCTGCCCATCACCGCGCAGGAGGCGAACGACATCGTGCGCATCGTGCTCATGGCGTCGGCGACGGCGGTGCCGCAGGCGCGCTGGATCGGCGAGCGGCTGCTGGACCCGTACGGCGCCAAGTTCCAGAGGCACGGGCTCGGCGTGCCGTTCGCGAAAGAGGTGGTCGGCGGGCTCGACGAGCCCGACGGCCGCGCCTGGGCGGACGCGGGCTGGAACGTCACATCCGGGTCCCCCGCGGCGGAGTCCTGGCGCGGGCGGCACGCGCTGCGCGACTGCGGCGACGCGCCGGTGAACGAGTCCTTCGTGCCGCTGGGCGCGTTCCTCAAGGGGCACGGCCCGACGCCGTCCGCGGACGCCGCCGCGGCGTACGTGACGCAGCTGCAGATCGCGCACACCGACATCCCGGGCTTCGTGATGGACGCGCTGGACCCCTACGGCGAGGCGAGCGCGGGGGACACCGCGCACTGGGCGGGGGACAAGCCGCACGCCGCCGAGCTGATTCCGCTGGAGGACCTCGCCGACCTCGCCTCCGCGGAGCCCTCCATCGTCGTCCCGGCGCGCGCCGCCGCGCAGCCCGCGGAGGGCGAGACGCAGGGCGAGACGACAATTCCGACAATTCCGGGCGCGGGAGTCAAGGAGGAGGAGGGCGCGTCCAACGAGACGCCCGCGGGCGCGGGCGAGGGCTCGATCGGCGAGACCGCCGACGCCGCCGCCGAGGCGGCGGAGAAGGAGGAGGAGGCGCTGACGCCCGTCGAGGCGCTCGCCGCCGAGCTCTCTGGCGACGAGGACGAGGCGAACCACGAGGACCCGTTCATGGTGGGCACGCCCGTGTGGGCACCCTGGAAGCAGGGTAAGGGCACCGACCAGACGCTCTGGCCGGGCATCTCGCTGGACCGCAAGGAGCACAAGGAGGTGATCCCGGACGCGGCGCTGCGTATGAAGCAGCCGAAGGGCGCGACGAGCGAGACGCACAAGCTCGTCGTGTTCTTCGGCGACCGCACGTACATGTGGCTCCCCGTCTCGTCGTTCCGCGACTTCGAGTTCCGCGGCGAGGTGTTCGAGAAGCGCATGGCGCAGAGCGTCAAGAGGTACAGCGCCACGTTCGAGCGCGCGTGCGCGGAGGCGCGCGTCTGGGGGCGCACCTGGCGGCGCCTGCGCGCCGCCGAGGAGAAGAAGAAGCGCAAGCGCCGCGAGAGCGCGCGCGAGAAGCGGGAAGCCGCCGCCGCCGCGACGCGCGCGGAGGCGGAGGAGGCGCGCCGCTCCGCGGACGTTACAGGGACGTTGGCCACGCCCGCGTTGAAGGAGGCGCGTGCGGATGGAGGCGCGAGCGAGCGCACGCCCGGGGAGGGCGGCGCCGAAGACAAGACGCGGCGAGACGACGCGCGCGACGGGGCGCCGGATTCGAGCGGGTCGCCCGGGCTCTTCGGCGTCGAGGACTTCGGCCCCGACGGGTACAGCGGCAGCATGGTGAGCGGCGCCGAGCCCGAGCCGTGCGGCGCGTGCCGCGTGTGCCGCGCGCGCACGCCCCAGGCGGTCCTCGAGCAGGCGCTCGCGGCGAGCAAGAGGACGAAGGATACGAAGGACGGTTTCACTAAGCCGCTCGTTCCGCGGCACCTCAAGTGCCCGCAGGTTTCGGCGGTGCGCGCCGCGCGCAAGGGGCACGCCGGCGCGCTGGTGGCGCTGCGTCGCGACGGCGCGGTGGGCGCGCGCGTGCGCGTGCTTTGGGACGACGACGACCGCTTTTACCGCGGGACGGTCATGAGATTCGACCCGGACGCGTTCACGCACGACGTGGAGTACGACGACGGCGAAACCAGTCTCGGTTTGCGGCTCTGGAACGAGTCCGTGCGTCCGGTGGACGCCGCGACGGACCCGTACCCAAACGGCCGAGCGGCGCTTTTCGGCGAACTCACGAGCTTACGAGCCGAAACCGCGGAGGAGAAAAAAGCCGAAACCGCGCACGCCACCAAGAAGCGCAAGGGCGCGGCGAAGGGCGCGGCGAACGCAGACGCCGCCGAGCACGTGTCCGCGCAGAAGAAGCGCAAAAGCGTCGCGCACGCGAGCGACGCGCAAACGCTCAACGACGAGGGCGCGCAGCGGTGCGAGGCGTGCGCGCGCGCGCACAAAGGAATCGCGTACTGCGCCGCGCGCGGGCACGTCGCCGACGGCGCCAAGCGCGCCGGCGACGCCGGCGGTTTCGCCGGCGGCAAGGACGGTTCCAGGACGGTCTCCGCGCAGTACCGCAACGACGGCGCGCCCCGCGTGGCCGCGCGCCGCGGCGGCAACGGCAAGTTCGTGGTGTCCGAGTCGGTGGGCGCCGTGCTGCTCGCCGCCGGGCTGGAGGTGCCCGAGCGGTGCCAGCTCTGCATCCGCCGGAAGAAGGGGCTGGCGCACTGCCTCAAGAAGCAGCACATCTGGCTCACGCCGGAGCAGTCCGCGGTGCTGGCCAAGACGCCCGCCGCGCCCAAGCCGGGGAAGGCGG
>Ga0181561_10003293_pt1 | contig 14203 bp, 9 predicted proteins | sample 011ome_19_FD_133760 | JGI IMG/M metagenome (GOLD analysis project Ga0181561, IMG submission 133760) | Coastal salt marsh microbial communities from the Groves Creek Marsh, Skidaway Island, Georgia - 011510BT metaG (megahit assembly) | ecosystem: Environmental > Aquatic > Marine > Intertidal zone...
AGAGCCGAAGGAGACAATAATAGTCTTCGCCGCCGCCGTCGCCGCCGCTGGGCAGACGCTTTCCGTTCGCCTTTTGCCGAGGCGCAATCCTGCGCGTTTCGCATCGAAACGGAAGGCATCGTAAACGACGACGACGACGAAGTAGACGAGTAAAGTGTAAAATTAGAGCTAAAGAGAAAAACACACAAATTTGCATCCGCACAAAAACAACGCGCACGCGAAAGAATACGAAAAATATGTCAACGTCCAACGCTTTCTCCCTTTCCCCAGGCCGAGTTCCTTTGACGTTCGCCTCTTCTCGGAAGAGCAGCAACGCGACCACTTCCTCCTCCTTTCGGAATTGTTTTCCTTCTCCGAAGACGCGGGGAAAAACGTGCCTTTCATCATTCTCAACCGACGCGGAAAAAGGATCAACGCAGCAGAGGGAGAACGACGATGGTAATGAACGCAAGTCCGTTCAACTTATCCGCGCGATAAACGATGCGAAGAAGCGGAACAGCGGCGGCGACGGCGGCGGCGACGACGACGAAAAAATATTTGCGCTCATGGATGAGCTCGAGAAAGAAGCAGAAACAATCGAAAAGGATATGGCTTTAATCGATGGGAAATTTTCCTTACTCTTCACCGGAGGCGCGACGAAAGCGAAAGAAGAGGAACGCGAGAAGAAAGAGGGAGCGATTGGTAGTTTCGTGACGAGAGTGACCGGCTCTTCTTCTTCTTCTTCTTCTTCTTCTTCTTCTTCTTCTTCTGCGCGGATGAAGAAGACGAAATCCTCGTCGTCTTCGGATTCGTCGAAAAACTTTCAAATAATCGACCTCGCGAACGAGATGGTGGAAAATCGGGCAGAGTTGCTCCTGTTTAATTGCATTCCGGTTTCGGTGAGAATATTCGGAAGTTGCGTGAGAAGCGCAGAGAGTCCCTCGACGCGTCCGAGATTCTCGGTCTGTTTCACGCACGCGAAGATAGAAGTCGCCGGGAAGGAAAGAATTCAGATTCCGCTAACACGTTTCAACGCTCGAGGTTGGATCGACGTCACTTACGTCGACGAGTTGATCAGGTTAGGCGTAGGCGATAAAGGAAGTCGCTTTGTGACCGCTCGCTTACGACAGAATAGCGATTGAAAATGTAAAAAGTTTGTAGTAGACTTTTAGCGCTCGGCGAGACAAAGACGGCGAGCATACACATAGAAGTAGATGGATAGATAGATAGAAGATAGATAGAGAAACATATCACAGAAAGAGAGAGAGACTTTTTTCTTTTTCCTCGTTCGTCATTGTTATTATTTACCTTTCGCGCCCGCCGGCCGCGCGTTTCGTCGCGGTCCACAAAGTCAACAAAGTAAAGAGTTCGTTGTGCTTCATTAAAAAATTTCTCACATCTCTCTCCGAGAAAAAGACGATATGGACGAGGGTCTCGAACCAACCGTCGACGTCGACGACGTTTTCGACGACGACCCGAGCGTTTTCGAAGAGCGATGGGCGGACGTCGCCGCGCTGTGCGCTCGAGACGGTTCGAAACTTTTCACGCACTCCTCAGTCGCGGACGAGGACGACGACGACGACGCGGGAGCGCGTTTTACCCCGGACCCGTCGCTCTTGCCTCTCGTTCGGGAGAACATAAGAGTCCTGGTCGTCGGCGCCGGCGGTCTCGGGTGCGAGTTACTGAAAGATTTAACGCTGTTGGGTTTTAAACACATCGACGTGATCGATATGGACACGATTGACGTGAGCAACTTGAATCGACAGTTTTTGTTTTCGGAGGAGGATGTTGGGGAGCCGAAAGCGATATGCGCGGCGCGCGCGGTGAATCAAAGAGTTCGAGGGGCGAAAGTAGTCGGGCATTACAAACGGATCGAGGATATGGAAGATAATTGGTATCGACAGTTTCACGTGGTCGTGATGGGTTTAGATTCGATCGAAGCGAGGAGGTACATAAATAAGGTGTACTGTTCGTTCTTAGAGTTTGAGAGAGAATCCGTCGAGGCGAGGGAAGGGACGTGGACGCCTTTGATCGATGGAGGGACGGAAGGGTTTAAAGGGCACGCGAGGGTCATCATCCCGGGTAAAACGCCGTGTTTTGAGTGCACGACGTGGTTGTTTCCACCGCAGACGACGTTTCCGTTGTGTACGATTGCCGAGACGCCGAGGAGCGCGGCGCATTGCATAGAGCACGCAAAGATTGTGCAGTTTCCGAAAGAGTACACCGAAGAAGGGGAAGGAGGAGAAAATGAAGGAGTAGCGTTCGATGGCGATAATCCAGATCACGTCACGTGGGTGTATAAGCGCGCGTTAAAACGCGCGGAATCGTTCGGGATTCCCGGCGTGACGTACAATCACACGTTGGGCGTGGTGAAAAATATCGTACCCGCGATTCCGAGCACAAACGCCATCATTTCCGCGTACTGCGCGTTCGAGGCGTTTAAAATCGCCACCGGGTGTTTGAAACCCATGGACAATTACGTCATGTACGCTGGATCGGACAAAGTTTATCAAAACTTGATGAAATTGTACAAAGACGAGGGATGTTCGCAATGCGGTCGAGGTTTGTTCGTTCAGCGCGTGTTTGATTTAGAAAAGGCAACTTTAGCAGACGTTTTGGACGCGATCGAAAGCGAACACGAAACCACGTTCGGAAAACGAGAAAAGGAAGGAGAGAAAGACAAAACAGCAGGACAGAAAGAGGAGGCAAAAGACGGCATGGACACGGCCCGAGGCATCACCGGCGTCTCGAGCGACGGCGCCACGGTTTGGATGGGTGGCGTTTTAGCCTCTCACTACGAAGAGAACCTCTCAAAACTCGCCGCGGACGCGCTCTCAGTCGCGACTGTACCCGACGACGAAAGCGGCGGCGACAGCGGTAACGAAACCATCGTCGAAAAAACAATTCACGTCAACGCCGCGAAGCTTCCCTCGCCTGTCCGCGTCGGTTTAGTTTTCTCCTCCTCCTCCTCCGCCGCGAGGGCCGACGAGACAAAGTGAGAGAGAAGAAGAAGAAAAGGAGGAGGAGAAGAGGTGTACAAATAAACAAAAAGCAAGCTTTCTATCGCTCTCTCTCTCTCTCTCTCTCTTGAACGCGCGAGAGAGTAAGATTTAGAGAGACAACAAAAGCGCAGAGTCGCGGTATAAAGTCGAGCGTGTATAGCAAAATAGTTTTTGTAGCATCGGTGTGCGATGAAAAATTTCTAGATTTCGACACTCTTCACAAGAAGGACGCGGCTCTCTCTCTCACATTAAAAAAAAAGAAAGAAATGCAAATGCGCGCAGCGATGACGAGTCTGTCTCTGCGCGATGAGCTCTTTTTGCGCGCATCAAAGTAACACGCGCGCGCACAGGCAACCATGCGCGGTGCTTCTGGCGCATCTTCGTCGTCGATTCCTTTTAAAGAGGACGGAGGGAAGAAAGAGACGGACGCGTTGGTTGTGGCGCACAATCGAGCGAACGCGTCGCGGGAGGATGGTGGTTTTGACAGTCCGCAACACGCGCCGAAAGCGCTGAGATATTACGCGGACGAGGAGAAAGCGGCTGAGAAGGAAGTTGAAGAAGAGAGGAGTCCTTTTTATTATAAGGTACCGCTATCGCCTCGAAACTTGGGCGTGAACGACCGACGCTTTGACGAGAAAGATTGGCGGAGAAACGGGGTGTTGCACTTGTTGGCGTGCGCTATGGTGAACGTGATCGCTTTAGGCGCGTACGGGGTGCTGCAGCAACGAATAATGACCATTCCATACGGTGGGTTCGTGGATGAAGAAGGAAACGAAGTGAGCGCCGTGTTTACGAGCTCGATCTTTTTGGTGTTTAGCAACAGACTGTTTTCGCTCCTCTTCGGCATGGTCGCGTTGGCGTATACGAAACCGGAGAGAGTGAGTTTGTTTAGTCGAGAGTGGTGGTGGCCGCACTCGAGTTTGCAGAATTACGCGTACGTGGCGAGTTCGAATTTGGTGAGCACTTTGTGTCAGTACGAGGTTTTGAAGTATTTAACTTTCGCGATTAGTACGTTGGCGAAAGCGGCAAAGATTTTACCGACCATGGTGTGGGGTTACGTTTTACACGGGACAAAGTTTCGATTGGACCAGTATGTGTCGGCAATGATTGTAACCGTGGGGTGCTTTGTGTTTGTCTTCAATTCAAAGATTACGGCGCACCAAGTGGTGCCGAATTCCGCGATGACTTCGTTATTATTGCCATCGCCGACGACGCAGCGTTCGTTAGCACGTTTAGAGGAAGCGGACTTGAGGAGTTTTACGCTGATGGAACCAACACGGATAATGAGAACAGCTTCCGGCAGCGAGGAAGAAGTAGGGTCGTCCTATATTCTGGACAGTACATCCTCACTTGTAGGCTCTTTAGGTGCGACGCTTCTTTCGCGCGCGCAAGAGTCGATCTACATCGGCGTGTGCATATTGCTCGTCTATCTCGCCGCGGACGGTTTTACGAGCTCGTATCAGCAAAGGCTCTTTCGAGTGAAGAAAACGTCCATATTCGATCAGATGTTTTGGATGTGTGTTTTTGGCACCTTACTTAGCGGCATTTGGTTGATTTGTTGCGGGCAATTAAGTTACTGCCTCACGTTTCTGCGGCGGTACCCGAAAATCAACCGGGACATCGTGTATCTATCCTTATCTTCCGCGTTCTCGCAAGTTGCAATCACGTACACCATTCATGCGTTTGGTGCGGTGACCTTAGCGTCCATAATGACTATTCGTCAAGTCGTCTCGATAGCGTTGAACTCGGTTGTGTTTCGCGAGTCGTTGAATACTTTACAGTGGCTGGGCTTGGGTTTTATCGTCCTTCCCGCCGTGCTCAGTGGAGATTGGTTCAAGAAAGAGTTGGAGAGCGGTCCGAGTTCCTTTTCTCATTGGGATTTGAAGAAACTCTCCACGGATTCGATAGTTTCGGAGAAGAAACCGGACGGAAGAGAACACTTTCGTCGCGTCCCGAGTATTTTTAGTTTCTCTTCGACGCCTCCTCTCTCGAGGGAGAGACGAGAAGAAGGAGGGTAAAACTCCCCCCTCCCCCACCCTTTCTTTCTCCTGCGGACGGCAGATAGAAGGACGCGGTAAACGCTTTTTTAAGTCGACTTTTTTAGCGCTCGTCGTAATTCAACGATTTTGATGCGACTTATTTTCAGAGCAAAAAGAGTACTCTGTTGTTTATTAGTAGTCGTAGTAGAGTTTAGCGGTAGCGTTAGAGTGGTAGTTGTAACACTAAATACCTGTATATAACCTTTTGTACCAAAAAGCAAAGAACTTAATAGACTGCATCTGCATTTTTATTCCATTTTATATCCCCAAAAAAACCAGTCCCTCCCACTAAACGATACACGATGACGACACCTTCAAAGCTCCTCTTTTCGAACTTCCTCCTCCTCGTCGCGATCCTCCTCTCGTTCTTCGCTTTCCCTTCCTCTCGCTTCGGCGGCGGCGTCGACGCGTCCTCGGTGCACGCTGTTTCAAAATTTCTGCGACGAGGCATCATCGCGGAAAAGTCGTCGACCACAAAAGCTTCTTTTTCTTTGAAAAGATGGGAAGGCACGGAGGAGTACGCGAGAGCGGAGAAGCGGGCGAAACTGCTCGTGGAACGCGTCGTGGCCTCGCCGACGACGACGACGAGCGCTTCGAAAAAGAACAACGACAAGCGCGAATCGAAAGCGGCGGCGACGATTGCCACGCACTCCAACACGTGCGTTGCCGTGAGGGAACAACAGTTGTGCAACGCGACGGGGACGACCCAAGACGCTTGCGACGCGTTGGTGCAGTGCACCTGGAATACTTGGCCGACGGATGCGTGTACGAATGAGCAGGCTGATAGTGTACGATTTGCAATCAGTTTTGGCTATGGATTGAGCTTACTCTTGCCTACGCTTACGTGCAGTATGGCGTCCTTCGGCGGAGAAAGCGTGTGTAACGACGTCGATATGGGTTGCACGTGGAAGGAAGCGGACAACACGTGCGAATTTGACTTGACGGACGAAAGCACGCTGACTACTATGTTTGGCGATTCATTTCTCTCGAAGCTTATGGCGCAAAGTTCTTTATGCGATAAGTATACGAGCGCAGATCTGTGCACTGCTGATTCATCTTGCGCTTGGGACGACACGTACAGTTGGTGCGAATCGCGAGACGATTTGGACACTTCCTTGTACAGCTCGTATTGCGACGAGAACACGAAAACGCAGGCTCAAAACACCGATTTTTGCGACGTGCTCGACGTGCAAAAAACGTGCTCGGCGGCGACGAGCGAGAACACGTGTTCGGCGAACTCGGAGTGCATGTATGGCGACGAAGACGGCTGCTCGTCAAATTTATCTGAGGCGTTCAAAATGTTGGGTCTTACGATAGGCGCCACACTCGATTTGAACGTCGACGTACTGACGTGCGCTGATGTCGAAAGCGAAGCCGAGTGCACGAGCACATCGACGTGCGAAGTTTGGAACTCGAGTGGCGAACCGTCGTCGTGCGTACCAACGGACGCGGCGTTTGACGCCGCGTTGCCTTCCAATCCGTTTTTAGCCGACGTGACGAAAAACGGTTTGTTATGCGACAAGTACGACTCCGAGACCTCGTGTCAAAGCGACAGCACGTGCGCGTGGGACTGCGAAGACTCCACGTGCGTCGCAAATCCAAACATGGTCGAAGCGACGTGCACCGGCTTGACGAAACCGTACGTGAGCGAAGAGGACGTGGTTCCGGTTTGCCCCGCCGAGTCTGTTTTTGTCGCAGGTAGCGCCGCCGCCAAAGGTTCTATGAAAATCGTCTTCTCCGCCGTCGTGCTCGTCGTGACCGCGCTTTCCGGTTTGTTATTGTAAGTTTTTAGTTGTACATGTATTATTCTTTTTTTTACCTAAAAACCCTAAACAAATTTGATACCATTTTTAATTACGTAATTACGGAAAGAGGAGGAGCGGCAAAGAGCAGCAGCGCGGAAGAAGAGAGAGAAAAGGAGATCAGCGCCAAGATATACACACACACACACACACACACACACATATATATAGATATCAAACGCACAGCACCAAGAAAGAGATGATGATGCTCAAATGCATCAACGAGGAGTGCGGGAAAGTAGCGCCGAGAGATAAAACGTGGAGGAAATCTCGGGTAATCGTCGGTGCGGACATTTGCAAAGAGTGCTTTGAAAAAGAGGTGGAGGCGTTGGGCTTGGCTCCTTACGAGGAGGAAGAGGAGGAGGAGAAAGAGGAAGAAGAGCGAGAGGGGATGAAAAAAGAGACGGCGGCGAATAACGGAGGAGTAGATGCGACGAAGATCGAGGGCAGCGAATCGGTGATTCATAGAATATTCGCGGCGATTGCAGCGGAGCAGGCTACGAATCAAGCGGCACAAAACGGGAGCGAAGGAGTAACGCCCGTTTCTCGCGCGTGCCAGAAGTGCAGGGTAGAATTACCACCACAGCCGGCAGAGGCGACGCAAAAGACAACGACAACGATGACGACATCTAATGCGAGCGATAGACACGTCGGCGATGACTCCTTACACAACCAAGTCGCCGAGGTGTTGAGTTTGTGCCGCAACTGTTACAGAGAAGAAATAGCCAAGCTACAAATGAAATCGTGCTCGGCGTGCATGACGAACGAAACCACCGGAGGGTGGTATCGCTCGCACGTCAAAAAAGGAATGCATTTGTGTCATCGATGTTACTATCGGGAACGAGCGACGTTGAGCACAAAAGTGTGCGCGGCGTGTAACAGCGATAGAACTAGCGGGAGTTGGCTGAAGAGTAAAACCGTCAATGGCGGTTATTTGTGCGTAAATTGCTACTATAAAGAGTTGGTGGCCTTGAGTGGAAAGCACTGCGGAACGTGCGAAAGTAAAACGACGAGCTCAATATGGTACAACGATAAAGTGCGCGATGGAAAATACTTGTGCGCGAAATGCTACGCGAGGGAAAGGAAGAAGATAAAGGACAAAAAAAGGTTAGAGGCAGAAGAAGCAAACAAGAAAGAAGAGCAAAAAGAACGTCAAGAACAAAAATAAGATCAAGAACATCGACCGTGATGAAAGGGCACTTTGTGTCGAACGCAGTGACTGCGGAACAAATACACGAAAGAGCGGAAATTAAAAACTGACAACTGTACACTAAAGCTTAACTGTACACTAAAGCTTGCTGTTAATTTTAGACATGTATATACCTACATCTTTTCACCTAAGTACCCAGATACTTAGTACCACGGTACCAAAAGTATCTTCAGCAAAACAATGACAATCCATATGATCACTACAACACGCTTCTTTTTACAAGTACATGATATGAAATACGTTTGTTTCTAAGATTTCGTGAACAATTCTCCTTTCACGCCGTCTGGATTATACCGAACGCTCCCTTTCATGTGACAACACCAATGATCAGGTATCACGCTACTATCAGCTCTAGCGACCGATTCGATAGTCGTTCCGAGCATCGTATCAAAGTGCAAAAATTTTTTAGAGTTTGCCTCGCTTCCAAGCATTTGCTCCAAAACCTCTAAATTCTTCGCCGGATCCTCCAACGTGACAACCGTATTTGCGTTTTGAATAGCTGCATTTTGACTCGGATCGCACGATTCTATTTTGTCATCGTTGGTATCGTACGCGTCGTGGTGCTCGAAGCATCTCCTCAGAGAAATTTTTGTTTTGAAGTCCGCGTTGTGCTGCGTTGTCGGTACAATTTCCATCGGAATCGTTCGCGATTTCTTGAACGCTTCGTTCGTTCTTTTCCCGTTTACAACGACTCGAGCAGAAGAGTCCGGCGAAACGGCACCCTTTGGCATTTGTGGGTGCGTTAAAAATGATCGTTCCCGGAATTTACCTTTATTTCGCCACTGCTCGACGTTGATGACGTGATCTTGCGGACAAATAAACGGCAACTGTAAATGCGAACCGGGGAATCGACCGTAATGAGGAAACCATACTCGGTCGATGCCGCAAAGGATCGGCGGTATGATCAGAATGCGATCGAGATGTTTCGCAATGGCAAGCGCTTCGTTGATTTGTGCCAGCTGGAAATTCACTAAACGTTCATTTTCCGTGAGCACTCTCTCTTCTTTCGTCGGAATGCTCGGAAACTTGCTATCCCTCTCCGGCCAGCCACGCTCGACGAATATATCAAATCCTCCGCGAACTGTTTTCTTGTCGTCGTTGTCATCGTTTCTGCCATCGCCACTGGTATCGTAACTATCGCTGCTGCTGCTACTACTACTACTACTACTACTACTACTACTACTACTACTACTATTGTTGTTGGTATCCCCGCTCCCGGTGCTCTCGGTGCTACTACGGAAGAAATCTCTCTCTATTCTTGGCGTAAAACTCATAAACTTCCCCTGAAAGTATTCCTCTCTGTCCCCCATCCAAGCGTTGGCCTCTCGCATTCGATTTCTCTTTCCCGGTGTTCCCCCGTATTGGAAAGTTGCATGAACAGCGTACGCGTTCTTTTTCTCCCTCTCGTGTAATCTCTGCACGTAATACGTGTGTCCGTTCGCGAACAAACTCACCGGCAAGGTTCCCATCTTCACCCGCATCTTCTTGTTCTCGTCCCCGTACGCTTCTTGCACTCCACTTCCGTCCACTTGCGTCGCACACCCGCCATTCAAACTTTTCAAATCGTTAAACGCGCTTTGATCCCACAGATTATCGTCTTTTTCGATCCTTTCTACCCATTCTGTCGTTAACTCCTGATTCCCTTGACTCGCTAAAAACCACATGATCCCAATATTACTCGCCGCGTGGCAAATGTGAAACTCCAACCCTTCTCCATCTACCATAAACTTCTTCTGCTTCAAACTTTCAATCATCGTCTCTGATCTCAACTGATCCGAAGATACTAAAACGTCCGCATTTGGATACCGCTTAAAAAATGGTAACGGATCCCTCAACCACACCACGTCGATATCTGAAACTAAAACGTTCACACCGCTCCTCGTAAAGTCTCTGATCAATCGAATCTTATCTCGTCCCATCTGATGAAAATTCTTCGTACCCCACCCGAAATCATTCTTCACGGCTTCTTTCGCGATTCCTTGCGATCCCATCAACCACGTGTGCACGCCGCCGTTAAACTCTTCCTTCAAGCTTTCGTACATCTTTTCGTCCATCGCGCCGACGATGAAGTTACTCAAACCCAACCGGTTTTGCACGTGATTTATCCAGTTCCTCGCGAAATCCAAGTAGTGATGGTTTGCCCACGTGACGATGATCGTGTTATCGCGCGCGATTTTCTGTATGTGTTCGACGGTCAATCCCGTGGACAGTCTCGTTTGCGCGACTGGTTTGGTTTCGCCAGAGTGAGAGAAACCGAGGTGGACGTCTTTGAGTGACCTTCGAACAAAGGATCTCTCGGTCGTCGTCGTCTCCGTCGTCGCGTAGTGCAGCGCTCCCGTTCCTTCTCCTCTTCTCTCTCTTCCTTCGCCTTCCGACGACGTCAACGCCCTCGTCGCACTCGCCATCATCAACATCACCACCACCGAAAAGAAGAACAACGACGCGAACAACGTCATCGCGGGATCGTCTTACCACGTCCGACACAAGAAAAAATGGCCGAAAATCGATATTTTTTTGCCGCCCACAAATCAAAAAAGAAAAAGAAAAGAAAAAAGTGTCAAATCTCTCCCCCGTCAGAAAAAAAAAAAATGAAAGCGACGACGATGATGAAGCTGCACCGAACGACGACGACGACGACTTCTTCCTCTTCTCTGTTCTTCGCCGCCGGGGAACGACGCCTGTGTTTTTATCATCACCATCGCCGCGGTGGTGGTGGCGCCTCGACGACGACCGCGGCGGCGAGAGCGGGAAGAGGAGGAGGAGACGGCGGCCAACCATCGAAGAGGAAACCGCCGCCGGTTCCGGACACCGAGGCGTTGCCTTTTCAATCTTCTTCTCCTTTTCCCTCCGCGGAGGAGAGCGCGAGATTCGCGAATAATGGTGGTCACGGGACGGCACGGTCGTCGTCGTCGTCGTTCAACGCGAAATCGGTTCGATTGGTGCAGTGGTACCCCGGGCACATCGCTCGAGCGGAGCGGTTACTCAGGGATCAATTGAAAAACGTAGATTGCGTGGTGGAAGTTCGGGATTTGAGGATACCGCTGGCGACGAGCCATCCGGACGTGGCCTCTTGGATCGGGAGGGGGAGTGGTAACGAGAATAACAGCAACCCCGCTTCTTCTTCTTCTGCGGGGAAACTTCACATAACCGTTTTGAATCGGTCGGACATGGTGGACGAACAAGAGCGAGCGAGGTGGGTTTCCTATTTCAAACACAAAATGAAAGAGAGACACGTGGTTGTGACGGACGCGAAATCTGGTCGAGGGGTGGAGCAGGTGAAGAAAATCGCGCTGAGCATTGCGAAGGAGGTGAACGAAAAGCGGATACAGAAAGGTTTGTTGGCGAGGCCGGTGAGAACTGCGGTGGTTGGGTACCCAAACGTTGGGAAATCGGCGTTGATTAACCGGTTGGTCGGGAAGAAAGCGTGCGCGTCCGCGCCGAGACCGGGGGTGACCAGAGATTTAAGATGGGTGCGAGTGAGCGAAGAGATTGACTTGTTGGATTCACCCGGAGTTTTACCACCGAGAATGAGCGACCAAGACGCCGCGAATAGATTAGCCATGGCAAACGACATCGGCGAGGCGTCGTACAAAGCGAGCGAGGTCGCGGCGAGGTTGTTCGAGGAGATGAAAATGTTACCGAGTTGGACGAGAGAAAAAGGCAACATCGGGAGCGTGCTCATGAAGAGGTACAAAATGTCCTCGAGAGAAGTAGAGGAGATGAACGGTGACATGTTCATCGAGAAGATTGCGATGAGCACGTGCGGTGGAGATTTCGAGAGAGCTGGCACGAAGGTTTTGAACGATTTTAGGGGTGGGTTTCTTGGGAGGTTTTGTTTAGAAGTCACGCCGGCGCGGTAAAAAAAAAGAGTTTGTATAGATTAAATGCGTTGTTGTTATTGTAATTGTTGTTGTACGAATACTTATTTCTTGCCGCAGTGCTAATTCATTTCATTACTACTATACTTCATCGCTAGTACTCGTGTACGCTAATTGGACTATTCCTGCTATCATGTAAACATCACTTGTTATTTCCAGTTGGCGTCCGACGCGAGTTCCCCGCGCCAAACGGATTATCGTCTTTCCAATCGTCCCAGCGTCTCTTTTCGTATAACTTTTCATCGCTCAACTCGTCCTCGGTCTTGGCACTCTCCAAAATCGACTTGCGCTTCTCTCTTTCGTTACTCAAAGCCGTGCGTTCCATTAACTCTCTCAGTTCTATTTCACCGGCTTCTTCGATAGACATCGTGGGTAAAATGTGGGAAGGTCTAAACAAAGCACTTCTCGCGTCTCGAACGACGCTTTCTTTGCGATTGGCAAATAAAGAAGACGGAAGCGACGGCATCGCCATCATCGTCGGCGCAGAAGTACCCGCCGGCGGCGCGCTTCGGTTCATCATTCCACCATTTCGCCCGATGTCGTTGCTTTCTAGAGATGCGATGGCTTTTAAAAGCTCCGCTGGAATGCTCGAGGATGAACCGTCCTCCTGTTCTCCTCGGTGTTGCTTCTTCTCCCCTTGTTGTACGATTCTCCTCACGTCTTCTTCGCTCACGCCAGTCAAAAGTGCCACCTCCTCTTTACTCCCTTCTATCATTTCGATCGAATCTAGCACGGCTTTTTCAATCATCGCAAACCAATACTCTCGAACCTTCTCCTCGTCTGGCGGAGCTTCCTCCTTCTCTTCTTCCTCGTCTGCGCCAGTTGTTGTTTGTACCAGAGCGCTTCCTTCTCCAGCTACTCCGCTTTTCTCCATCTCCTCCAACTTCCTCCGCAATTCGCTTTGCTTTTTAAATCGTTTCACTTTCATCGTCCTCTTCGCTTCCGGCGTCCCCGCCGTCATCGTCGTCCCTCGATCGCCGTCGTGATTTTCTTCTCTTCTTTCTTCTTCTTCGTCATCGTCCATCAAACCCGCCGCCGCTCTCGTCTCCTTTTCGAACCCGCTCGGGACGAACCGCGCCGCCGTCGCAAACCTCAAGAACCGCTCAAAACATTCCTTCGCGCGTAAAACGTGTTCCACGCGCTGTTTACGGTTCATCACCATCGTCGTCTTCTCTCCTTTATCTTCTCCTTTCGCACCCTCCGCGAGAAGAGGCACAAACTCCGTTCTCATCGTCTGCCAACACTTCCCGACGAAGTGCCAACACAGAGCGTATTTCAAATCCGTCGTGGACACGTGCTCTCCTCCTCTGTCCTCGCGTTCCTCTCTCGTCGTCGTCGAAGCGTCTTCCTCGTCGAAACACCCGGCCGATTCGCATCTTTGGAAAACTTCCGTAAACATCTCGATGGCTTCGCGCAGACTCGCGTTGTTGTTGTTGTTGTTGTCGTTATTATTACCGCTCTTCGAGCTCTTCTCCCGCGCGAGCGCGAACAAAGTCTTGGTCGATTTCGTTTCCATCGTTTTTCTTTCTTCTTCTTCTTCTCAGACGAAATCCCCTAAATAATAACAATACTATATTGACTCGCCCCAGCTACCCGGCGCGCGCGAGAGAGGGAGAGCGCGAGAGACAAATAAACGAATCGCTCGTTCGAGCGCTCGACGCGAGTAGTGGTTCTTCTCGTCGTTGTTCGAAAAAAGAAGTTCGGTTTCGCGCGAAAAAGAAATGTGGAATGTCGAGTTCCTCGTGTTTGTGTTTTGGTGAAAGAAAATGAGGAGTTTTACGTTTTACGATTTTACAAGACTACGAGACAAGCGCGGAAAGATCTATTTGTCTAAGCGCACTTCTCTCTCTCGGCGCGCATCATTCTGCTCTGATTTGCCGTAAGGATGATTCTAATTCTTTACTTCTCTCAGCATAAGCAGCGTATTGTTCGTCTGTTGGTTCTTTACACCCTTTTTCTCGCAAGTAGTATAAGCACTCGGTGTGCTCGAAATATCGCGCCGTAGCGATGTGCTGCCAGTCGTCAAGAGATGCTTTCGCCTCTTCGACCATGTATTTGAGGCAATCAAGGTGACCTTTGCGCACAGATTGTAACACGCATTCGGCCTTTTCATCATCAGGTACCTTTCTTTCTTCAACGAAGTATTTCAAGATGTCTAATTGACCATATGCTGCAGCTATTCTTGCCGTTACCTTTTCCGTTTCTCGCGAAGGTTTCACCTTGGCGAAAAGAAAGCGAAGGCAGTCGATGTGCCCTTCTCCAGCAGCGACACGACATGCCGTCGTTTCATCAT
>Ga0181561_10003296_pt1 | contig 14191 bp, 8 predicted proteins | sample 011ome_19_FD_133760 | JGI IMG/M metagenome (GOLD analysis project Ga0181561, IMG submission 133760) | Coastal salt marsh microbial communities from the Groves Creek Marsh, Skidaway Island, Georgia - 011510BT metaG (megahit assembly) | ecosystem: Environmental > Aquatic > Marine > Intertidal zone...
AATCCCTTTCGCTGGCGGTGGGCGCGCGGTTTCCGTCAATGGCCGCAACGGCCTGTTGAATTCGCTGCGTTCGTCGAAAGAACAAGGCCAATCGAATTTCAACAATCCCGGATTGGTGCTGGTCGGCGCAGGTGCGGATTTCGATCTCACTCCTGAGTTTCGAATTTTTGCCAATGCCAATCATCTATGGTTCGAAAACACCGCTACGCTTGAAGCGCTGCGCAATGAAGGCTCGATCCCCAAGAATATCGGCTGGGACCTGTCGACCGCAGCGATCTGGCGGCCCAAAGCCACGCAGAACATCGTGTTCCGACTATCCGCCGCAGCATTGCTTGCCGAAGATGGCTTTCGCGATCTGTTCGACAGCTTGGACGGCGGCGGCGCCTATTATTCAATCCTTGCCAATGCGATACTGACTTACTGATGCTGGCCCTGCGTCATCTTTTTCTGCTCTTGGCAGTCGCGGCGTTTGCCGGGGTAGTGACCTACGGCCCGATCGAAGCGGCGGAAGGCGAGAAACCCATCAAACGCGATTACAGCCGCGTGACCGCGCCGCCTGCTCCCGCGCGGCAAAGCTTCGAAGAGATGATGGGAAAGTCCGAAGGATGCTTGTCGTGCCATGTCAGCACCGACGCACCGACCATGCATTTAACGCCCGCTGTCCAGCTCGGTTGCACCGATTGCCACGGGGGCGATGTGAGCGTGGTCGGAGATCCGCAGCTGCCGCATGACCACCCGGATTATGTCGCGGCGCGCGATCTGGCGCATGTGCTGCCCAAATATCCTGAAAGCTGGCATTGGCCATCTTCCGCCAACCCCAAACGCAGTTATGCATTGCTAAACATAGAGTCGCCCGAGTTTGTCCGCTTCGTCAATCCCAGCGACTACCGGGTCGCGCGCGAAGCCTGCGGTGCTTGCCATATGGCGACGATCGAAGCGGGCGAACGTTCGATCATGGCAACGGGGGCAATGTTGTGGGGTGGGGCATCCTATAACAACGGCATTTTGCCCTATAAGAACTACATTATCGGAGAGGCTTATACCCGCGACGGGGAACCAGCGAAGCTGGTGACACCCGGAGACCCACCAGGAGAGCTGAGCGAAGCCCAGAAGAAACGCGGCGCGCTCGCTGAACTTTATCCGCTGCCGACCTGGCATGTGATCCCGCCCGGAGATGTTTTCCGCGTGTTCGAGCGCGGTGGGCGCAATATCGCGTCACAATTCCCTGAGATCGGCTTGCCCAATCCTACGGGTCAGATCCAGCGGCTGGAAGAGCCGGGTCGGCCGGACCTCAAGCAGTCCAATCGCGGCCCGGCTACGGGGCTTCGTGTCGCGATCCCCGCGCTCAACATTCACAAGACCCGGCTCAATGATCCCTTCACCTGGTTCATGGGCACGAATGACCAGCCGGGCGATTATCGCCATTCAGGCTGCGCGAGTTGTCACGTTGTCTACGCCAATGACCGCGAGCCGCGCCATTCGCTGATCTACGCGCAATATGGCCGCGACGGACAGACGATCACGTCTGACCCGACGATCGCGAGTAAGCTTGAAAGTGCAAACGGCCATGGCTCGCTCAAGCACCCCGGGGGCGACCACGATGACGGCGAGGCACCGAAGAAAGAGAAGGGCCATCCGCTTCAACACGTCTTCACGCGGGCGATCCCCACGGCACAGTGCATGAATTGTCACATGCACCAGCCCAATATTTTCCTTAATTCCTACCTTGGCTATACCATGTGGGACTATGAGAGTGACGCGCCTTTCATGTGGCCGGCTGAGCAGAAATATCCCACTGCCGAAGAGGTTCGCGCGGTGCTGGATCGTAATCCCGAAGGTGCCGCGCCGAAGGGCAAGTGGGCTGATCTCGATTTCCTGCGCAATGTTTATGATTTGAACCCGAAGCTGCGTGATACGCAGTTTGCCGACTATCATGGCCACGGGTGGAATTTCCGCGCGATCTTCAAGCGTGATCGCGAAGGCAATCTGCTCGATGAGAATGACAATATCATTGATCCTGACGATCCGGAGAAATGGCGTCGCGAGGACGAAGGCAAGTTCGTCGAGCCGGGCACCAATCCGGGCAAGGCCGTTCACCTGATGAGCATCCATGCCGAAAAGGGCATGCAATGCGCCGATTGTCATTACGCGCAGGACAGCCACGGTAACGGATTGATCTATGGCGAAGTGGCCGATGCGATCGAGATTGGTTGCAAGGATTGCCACGGCACCGCCGATGCCTATCCCACGCTGCGGACCAGCGGACCTGCTGCACCGCCAAGGGGCAATGACCTGACGCTTTTGCGCAACCCCGATGGCCGCCGACGGTTCGAATGGACCGAAACTGAAGATGGTGAGCGCACTCTTATCCAGCGCTCGATTGTTGATCCCGCACTCGAATGGGAAGTCAGCCTGGTCAAGAACAGTGTCGACCCCGATACATCCGGTTTCAATGCCAAGGCTGCGCGGGCCAAACTGATGAGCCGGCTTGGCGGAGAGACGGGGAATTTCGAGTTCGGTCTGGGCATCGAGCTGGATGATCGCGCGCACCGTGATCCCGAGATGGCGTGCTTCACTTGCCATCTATCATGGACCACATCTTGCGGCGGCTGCCACTTGCCCATCGAAGCCAACTGGAAGAGTAAAGTGCATCGTTACGAAGGTGAGACGACGCGCAATTTCGCGACTTACAACCCACAGGTTGCGCGCGATCAGATGTTCCAGCTAGGCAAACATCAGACGACTAAGGGCAACCAGACCGCGCCAGTGCGCTCTTCCTCCGCGCTCGTGCTCTCCTCGACCAATATCAACCGCGAGCGGATCTATGTGCAACAAGCGCCGATTTCTGCAATCGGCTTTTCAAGTCAGGCATTTGCGCCGCACTTCCCGCATACTGTGCGCCGGACCGAGACCAAGACATGTTCCGACTGTCACTTATCCGAAAATGATGACAATAATGCGATCATGGCACAGCTGCTACTGCTCGGCACGAATTACGTCAATTTTGTCGGCCTGCACGCATGGACCGGCAATGAAGGCGGGTTCTCAGCAATCCGCGTGACGGAGTGGGACGAACCGCAGGCAGTTCTTGGCTCCTATCTCCACCGCTATGCCTATCCAGACTACTGGCGGATGCATGTCGAAGATAATGAACGCGAGTTGCGCAACTGGAACCGCGGCATCACGTTCGATGGCAATTTGAGCGGCGAAACCAAGGCTTTCGAGCAATTTGTCAACACGCATGAGGGGACGCGCGACCGGGTTGGCTGTCTACAGTTGCGGGGCGAGTACATGTTTGTCGCGGAAGGGAAGGGCGGTTTCCGTGCCTATGACGTGGCATCAATCGCCAACAAAGGCATTTCGGAGCGGATCATCACCGCGCCATTCTCTGCGCTGGGGCACGATACCCATGTCGATACGCAGAATGCGACCTGTTTGGCACTGGCGACGAACCAGCCCATCAATCCGCTTCGCAATACGCCTGAAATGCGCGAAGCCAATCAGGAGCAGCCCTTCCTCCCGATCTATAATTATGCAGCCATCACAGATGCCGAGGAAGGGCTGGTGCTGGTCGATGTGAATTCGCTGGCCGATGGCGAGTTCCGCAACAACAAACTGCGCCGAGCCGAGTTTACCGATGGCACTGGAGCGTGGAATCCCGAAGGTGTGCTCGATGGCGCGCGTCACATCCATCTGGCTGGCGAAGTGGCTTACATCACTACGCGGCGCGGGCTGGTTGTGGTCGATCTGGCTGAGCCGCTCGCGCCCAAGGTCACTGCAGTGCTCCCACTCAACGATGCGCGAGCAAGCGCCATCCAGTTCCGCTATCTTTGGGTGTCAGACGCGGAGGGCGTGAAGTTGTTTGATGTCACTCAGCTGCGCAATCCGGTTGCAATGCCCGATGCGACGGTGCCGCTAGACGACGCGCAGCGGATATATGTTGCGCGGACCTATGCCTATGTCGCGGCCAAACACGAAGGCTTGGCGATCATCAATGTCACCAATCCGCTCAAACCGTTCATCTACGCGAAGGAAACGCTCGACGGCACGCTAAACGATGTAGAGGACGTCATAATTGCGTCGACCAATGCGAGCTTGTTTGCCTATGTCGCAGATGGGCGCAATGGGCTCAAAGTGCTACAACTCACCAGTCCAGACAGCCAGCGCAATTTTTACGGATTCAGCCCTGCGCCGGTGCCTGAACTCATCGCCTGGGCCAAGACGCCGACACCTGCAATCGCGCTCAGCAAAGGTCTCGACCGCGACCGCGCGGTTGATGAAACGGGCGGCCAGATGGCGGTGTTCGGTAGGCTTGGCTCGCGGCCCTTCACCCGGCCCGAAATGGAGCGGCTGTTCCTACGGCGTGATGGCGTGCCATGGAAAGTCAGCGATGAGCCTGACATGAGCGCTTGGGTGCCGGGGCGCGGGCCTGTTCGCTTCGATTTGGCGAACTGAACTCTATTCACGCTGGCTAATAATGCCTCTTATCTGCGGCTGGAGCTCTGGCCCGTAGTGCGCAAGCACCGGCCAATCCCCGACCGGCAATTGATGCGAAACTAGCGTAATGCCGTTCCATCGGTGGAATGCTATAATGGGTGGTTCGTCTGCGATCAGCGCCCGGCCATCAGGGGTAGCCCCATCGATTTGGCGCAGGTCGAGCGTCACAGCGGGCGCGATTGATCCCGTGACCCCTAGCGGAACACCACGAAAGCTTGTTTGCAGTGACCGGTGCAAATGGCCGCTATGGATAGCAAGGATTTGATCATTGCCATCGATCGCTTGCGCAAAATTTGCGATCCAACTTTCATCCGGGCTTGGGTCCATCCAGTCGATCCCACTGACAATGGGCGGGTGATGCATGAAGATAAGCGTCGGCGTGTCAGAGTGATCTGCGAGCTGCGTGCTCAACCAGTTTTTGCGCGCCTCGCAAAAGGCACCACCGTGTCGCCCAGGCTCGAATGTATCGAGGCACAAGTTTCGCAGTCCCGCCTGTTCGATCGCGTAATGGACAAATCCATTGTCGCTGGAGCAGTTGGGGAACGTTTCGAGCAGGGTCTCGCGTGTGTCGTGATTGCCCACCAGAGGATAGACCGGGAAAGGTAAATCGAGGAGCGGTTCCACAAGCCGCGCAAAGCTCTCCGCATCTCCTCGGTCAGTCAAATCGCCAGAAAGCACTAGCATGTCGGGAAGCTCGGGTTGGCGCAACAAATGCGCGAGGGCTTGGCGAAAGCGCTTAAGATTCGCCTCTTCGTCGCCGCCCTCCCGATCGAAACCGATATGAATATCAGTCATTTGTGCGATCAGCAGAGATTGTTCCTTGTTGGCCATCTCAGCGCGCCTCCGGGCCTAGGTTAGCGATCTCGCTGCGGCGGTTGTCGGGGTGATCTTGCGGCATAGGCGTGCCTGGCCGGTGATATGAATGGCACATCGCGCAGCTTGAAGGCACTTCGGCCTCAATCGCGGTTTCGCCCTGGTGGCATTCGCGACAACTCGCGAGATCAGGCAGCAGTACATCGCTCGACACCTTGGAGCTTTCCGCTTCATGGCAGGTGCTGCATTCCTCTTGCCGGTGCGCGTGATGGTCAAAGCCGCCGTGTGCGAAGTAGCGATCAGGGAGATTGACCGGCATCACGTCGAGCCTATTGCCGCTTGTCGCTGGCAAATGGCATTCGCCGCACACGCCGCCGGGCGCGAGCGCGCGGTCAATCCCGACCAGCGAACGCCCGGGCGGTCCGAAATTTGAGTAGTAGAGCCCGCCACGTGCATATCTTTCAGGGCGCGAGCGTCCCGTGACGACCGGGCGGCGCGGGCTGCGGTCCATCGCCCGCAGATCGGCCAGCATCTGGTCAACATCGCCATGGTGCAACGTTCGGAACGTGCCGCCCACTTGATCATAGGCGAGGCTGTGGCAGCTCTCGCAATTGGCTTCCATGTCGATCGGTTCGAAGCTGACCCGGTCGCTGGTCGCTTCATGGCAGTCTTTGCAAGCCAGCGCTGAGCCATAGCCTGCGCCACGGCCTAGGCGTATCGCCATACGCGCAACCCCGCCTTGTGGATCGAGATGCACGTCATGCGGGAACTTGAGCCCGTTGCGTTCGCGCGGCCTGTCGCCCAGCGAGATGCGCCTGGGCTCTTGCTGTCGGAATTCGGTAAAGATCGCGGCTTTAAATTCGGGATGGGTTTTGCCGAAATCGCTCGCATTGGCGAGGGTTGTATCCGTCAGGCGCGTATCGAGCGTGTCGTGGCAGTCAGCGCAGAACAGTTGGCTTGCCGGTTCCATCCGGGTAGGGCCTTCGTGCTCAGTGTGGCATGTCGTGCACGCACCCGGGCCTTCCTTGCCGAACATGCCTGCCACTGCCCATTGGAAGCCCTCGCCAAATTCATGCGGCGCGCGTCCATCGGCAAGGCGCGGAGCTTCAGCATGATCGCCGATATCTTCGTGGCAGGTGAGGCAGGCTTCATCGCGGACCGACACGAAAGCGTCCACGTGACAGGCTTCGCAATTGTCTTCGAGGCTGTGATGCGCAAGGCTGAGCTTGCCGGTGCTCCAGCTTCCATCGAAATCGACCTGGCCCGCGCGATCGACGTCGTCTGTTGTAATCCGTTCGCGAGTGAGATGCGAAGCAATCGGGACGGCGAGGAAAGTGAACAGTATCGCCGCGGCCAATCCCCAGGACATCGCTCGCTTGGCGGGCAATGTACCAGCAAGCGCAAAGCTGCGTTTGGCATCGACCGCATCCTCGCCGCTAACCGCTTTGGTGATGATCAGCATCACCTGGCCATTGTTCTGACTGATCGCCAGTCGCGAGCTGCCCAGCGCCAATTCTGCACCTTGCGCGGGATCGATGCTGGCAGCTTTCTCCAACCGGCCATTTATCTCAAATCCCAGCCTACTGATCGCTTTGATATCAAGCTTTTCGCCTGTCGCGGCAGCGATCGTCACGTGATGCTGCTCAACTGCGAGATCGGACAAATGGATGTCGTTTTCCGCCGCGCGGCCAATTGAGAGCGTGTCTTTATCGACCACGCTCTCGCGCACGATTTCACGCCCTGACGCGGTTTGATCGATGGTGCGGATCAGGAACGCCATCTGCCTAACCCCAATAGTAGAACACGCTGATCACATGCGCGAGCAGCGCGGTGAGCAAAGCGATTGTTGCTGGGATATGGATGAACAGCCAGACTTCGAGCAGCGCCTTCAAGCGCATCTGGAGGCGAATTTGTGCCAATTGTGCGGAACGGGTTCTCAGCAGAGCAGAGACGCGAGCTTTCGGGGCCTGTTGGTCGCTAGCTGCGCGGAAATCTTCCCGGAATGCAGTGAGCGCGCGTGCGGTGGCGCAGTGGCGATAGCGTCCTGTCAACCGTGCCCATCCGCCTCCCGCAAAAACGTTCTGCTCCAGTGCTGCAATAACCAGATCGGCTTCGTCGCGCGGCAAGGGTTGGGCGGCTTGTTCAAGCTGCCGATCGATTGTAGCAAGTGCTTCGACCATTTGCCCGCGGGTCATTTGCTTGCGGTTCGCGCTCAAACGTTCTGGCAAGGTCGCATAGACCACCACGCCATAGATGCCTGACGCGATGACCAACATCATCAAGGCCCAAGCCAACGTGTGGACGTTCCAGCCCAGCTGAAAGCCGGTATGGAGCGTGCCAATAACCACCAGTGACAGCCCGAGAAAGACATGCGCGCTGGTCCAAGCCTTGAGGCTCCAATGCCCTTCATTGATTCGGCGCTTGCGCACGCCGAGCAGCGAGAGCCACACAATCAGCCCCAGGCCGATCGTACCCAGCGTATAGCCATACCAGCTGCCTCCATTGGGCCGGGGTTCTTGGTCGATCAGCAGATAGCCGAGGAACAACACAAAGCTCAGCCCACCAGCGATTTTCGCCCAGCGCATGCCGCGATGGGTGAGGAAACTCTCATGTTCCGCGCCGTGCCGCGTGCCATGAAAGTCGACCTTGCTCTCGGGAAGGCTCACCATTACTCGCCTCCCTCGATCCGCGCGACAGAAAGGAATTTCTCAGGCGCAACCCGGATCGCTGCGCCGGTGGGACATGCGCGCACGCAAGCTGGCCCGCCTTCGATTCCACTGCACATATCGCATTTGATCGCGAGCTTGGGCTGCTGCACTGCTTCATTTTCAGCGATTGCTTTGCGCCATTTGGACGGCGCTTCGCCAGGGCCGGGCCCTTTGCCGAACAGTAGCCATTGCAGCAGCGATGGCTTGGCCGGCGGCTTCGCATCCATCCGGATCACGCCATAGGGGCAGTTGCGCTTGCAATTGCCGCAACCGATGCAGGTCTCATCGATGAACACTTCGCCATCCGGGCCACGCTTGATTGCATTCGGGGGGCAATCGGCCATGCAATGCGGATGTTCGCAGTGGCGGCAACTGGTGGGGACATGCAAATGCGCGTAGCTGCGCCCGGCTTCTCTGTCGAGTCGCGACAAGCCGTCATGGCTGTCCGCACAGGCATTCTCGCAATTGTCGCAGCCGATGCAGAGTTTCTCGTCGATCAGCAGCACATCGGTCGCTTCGCCGATGCCGTTATCAACCAGGAATTGTGCGGTTTCCGAATAGAGATCGACGGCGCCGCTGAAGCTCGATTTGCGGCTCTCGACAAAGGCGTTGATCTCGCGCCGGTTCGCCATTTCCGCCAGCGCGGTCTCGCGCAGCGTGGGATTGCGCTCGATCAGAGCTATAAAGGCATCGCCAGGCAGTCGGATCAGTTCGGATTTGATTGCAGCCTTGACGCTGGCGATGCGCGGGGAACCGTCGATTACCGCCATCTCGCCGAAATAGGAGCCCGCGGGGAGATAGTTCAGGAACACCTGTTTGCCACCGATTGCTTTCTCAACGATCATAGAGCCGCTGCGTACGATGAAAACGTCCTTGTCGTCTGCGCCCTCCGTGACAGCAGCTTCGCCCGCCCTCACTTCGACCAATTCAGCGCTTTCCACCAGTTCTGCGACGTCATTAGAAGTCAGACCCGAACCAAACATCTGGAGCAACTGTCGCTCAATGGAGATGCGGTTGACCACGCGATTGGCACCGGGTGACGTTGCCAGTAATTTGAGCGCCGCCGTGCGGGACAATTCGATCGCTACAATCGGTTCAGCGGCGCGAATCGTTGCTCCGCGCTTGCGTCCGGAAATAAGGCCAACCTCGCCAAAGATCGAGCCTTGGGAGATCGGTACAGTCTGTGAAGGGTCGTCGGGATTCACTTCGACTGCGACTGAACCTTGCGCGATGGCGAACATTGATGATCCGGGGGCATCGCGGGCGAAGATCAGCTCGCCAGATGTGTAGGCATGGACTGTGCTGTCGAGCATCAGCTCGCGCAATTGTAGCGGTGAAAGATCGTTGAAGATCTCTACATTCTGGCCAAACAGCTCAAGCCATTCATCAACGCTGCGATTGCCGGGCAAGGGCGCAAATTTCTCTGCCAGGATCGGCTCGTCAGCGGGCTTGAGATTTGCATTTCCATTGAGGAATTCGATCACATCATAGCCCTGGTTCATACAGTGCTTGATCAACGGATAGCCTGCCAAGGCCCCGATCACGTGGATACCGGATTGGGTTGTCTCGAAGCTGGGCGAAAGCTTGGGAAAGGCGCTTCTTTCTCCGCTTGTAAACTCGATTCCGCAAGCTTCGACTAAGGTGCGTGGCGGCTGCGACCCGGTCCGCGCGATGATCCGGTCGCATGGAATCGCGACTTCCCCATCGCGAGTCTCAAGAACCAATTCGCCAGGCTTGACTTCGGATGGGCTTGTCTCGCGCCGGACGATAAGGCGCCCGTCCTGCTCCGCCTCTTCAAGCAGTTTGACGTTAGCGGCTTTCGCGCGGGCGAAATCTGCCCGCCGATTGAGAATGGTGACTGTGTTGCGCTGCGCTTCGTCAGCGGCGAGTCCAAGCGCATTCTCGATCCCTGCATCGCCTGATCCAACGACGGTGATGTGCTCGTCGAAATATTCTCCCGGATCGTCGAGCTGATACTGGATATGCGGCAAGTCAGCGCCAGGGACCCGCAAGCGATTGGGATTGCCTTGCGTGCCGATGGCGAGGACTACGGCTTGCGCAGTCAGTTCGCGCCCGTCTGCTAGCTTGATGGTGAAATCACCCGTCTCGCCTTCAATTGCGGCAACTTCAGCATTGAGCATCACATTGATGCCTTGGCTTGCGGCCTGATCGTCCCAAGTGCCGAGGACTCGCTCTCGCTTGCCGGCTTCGAAATCGAGATCAGAGCGCAGCACAAGGTTGGATGGAGTCGCCATCACATGCTTGCCCTTCTGGTATTTGTAGATCGTGTCAGACAGGTGGTCGGTTTTCTCTATCAGCACGTGGTTCATGCCGAGGGCGGCCGCGCGCCCGGCCGCGCTCAATCCAGCGGGGCCGGAACCGATTATCGCAACCCGGAAAACTTTGGGCAAGTCCGAACTCCAATATTCTAATTGTAGTTACAAACGACCGTACCGCAAGCTGCCAAAAATACCAAAGGTAATTGCCCACAATCATTGGAAATGTTAGTTCGAAAACATGCACGCATCAGAAAACCCTAAGACTTTGGAAAACGGCATTAGCCGCCCCCAACTTGGAGTGCTGTTTGGTGCAGTGCTCCTGTTGATAGCGGTGGTCGGTTATAAGGCTTTGGATGGTGGCAGTGAGGCCAAGGCCTCAGGTCAAGACTCAGCGGGTCCGATCAACATCGAACAATTGCGTGCAACAGCAGATGCGGCGGGCGACAACGCACTGCCGTGGCAGCAATTGGGTTTCGCGCATTTTCAGCGGGGTGAATTTCTGGAGGCTGAGGCTGCATATGAACGCTCCGTCGCTCTGGACGGTGATGAAGCCGTGCTTTGGTCGGCCTTGGGCGAAGCACGTGTCATGGCGTCTCAGCGCGAACCGTTGCCTCCCAGTGCATTGGAGGCATTCAATCGCGCAATCGAACTTGATCCAAGCGATCCGCGCGCTCGCTATTTCCTCAATGTACAGAAGGATCTTGACGGCGATCACAATAGCGCGATCGCGGGTTGGTTGGCCCTCTTGGCAGAAACGCCGCAAGGCGCTCCATGGGAAACCGATCTCATCCGCACAATCGAGCAAGTCGGTGCGATCAATGGCATCGATGTCGAGGAGCGGATTGTTATCGCGCAAGCGGTGCGGGGTTCAACAGCGGTTAGCGATACTCCGCGCGGACCGACGCAGGCTCAGATCGCTGCGGCAGGCTCAATCCCTCCAAGCGAACAGCGTACGATGGCCGAAGGCATGGTCGGGCGGCTAGAAACGCGGCTAGCAAAAAACCCCAGCGATGTTCAAGGTTGGATCATGTTGATTCGCAGCCGCATGACGCTAGATCAGCCCGATCTAGCGAACGAGGCCTTACAGGCAGCGCTTGCCACCAATCCCGCTTCCGAAGCGCGAATTCGCGAAGAAGCTGCGCTACTAGGTGTGCGTTAGAACGCGCTCATCACAAAGGTTGCGAGCGAGGCGGCAAGGCCAGCCAGAAAAACGCGGTATGACCATCCCAGTAGCCGATATTTCTTGCGGTGTAAGACTTGGCCGTTCTGGTAGATGTCACGCAGCATCAAGTGATACATCGCTTCCTCATCGCTGAGCTTTGACACTACGGACTTTGCGAACTGCTCTTCTTCCATCTGCGTAAAGACTCCGAAAAACAGGATATTGGGCTGATCGTCTGCGACCGGCTTGGCGCCTGCTGTTGGCAAGACAGCTACAATCGCCAAACAAGCTGACACAAAGGCGGAAACACCTAGCGCCACCATTGCAGGCGCCGGATCGCCGCTGCTTGCCTGTCCCATGGCGAGTGTGAAAACCACGATGGCTGCACCCATCAGTAAGCTTGCCTTTTGGTCAGCCATCTGGCTCAACGTGAGGTTGGTCTGCGTGATCGTGCGCACCAGATGAATAGCTTGCGGAGAGAAGGCCTTGTCTGAGCCTTGCGGAGCCTCGCTCATACGACGCCAAACGCCAACATGGCATCTGCAACCTTCTTGAAGCCTGCAATATTCGCGCCTTTGACATAGTCAGTATAGCCGCCGTCTTGCGTTCCATAGGTGAGGCAGCGCTCGTGAATACCGTGCATGATATCGCGCAGCATCTCTTGCAATTCATCTTCGCTCCATGACCGGCGAAGCGAATTCTGGCTCATTTCAAGCCCTGATACTGCAACGCCGCCCGCATTAGCGGCTTTGCCTGGCGCGTACAGCAGCTTGGCAACTTTGAACACATGCACACCTTCAAGGTCGGTTGGCATGTTCGCGCCTTCTGACACCGCGATGCAACCATTTTCAACCAATGCGCGGGCATCATCGCCCAGCAGCTCGTTTTGTGTCGCGCAGGGCAGGGCAACGTCGCACGTCACATGCCATGGCGTCTTGCCTTCGTGGAAAGTCGCATTGCTGTATCTCTCCGCGTATTCGGAAATCCGTCCGCGCTGGCGGTTCTTGTGGTCCTTCACCCAATGAAGTTTCTCCAAATCAATCCCGTCGGGATCGTGGATGAAGCCTCCTGAATCTGACAAAGTGAGCACCTTGCCGCCGAGCTGGATGATCTTCTCTGCAGCATGGGTTGCGACATTGCCTGAGCCGGAGATTGCGGCAGTCTTGCCCTCAAGATCCATCTCCTTGGTCGCAAGCATATTGGCGAGGAAATAAACCGCGCCATATCCGGTCGCTTCCGGCCTAATGAGCGAGCCGCCATACTCCAGGCCTTTGCCGGTCAGCACCCCGTTGAATTGGTTGGTGATGCGTTTGTATTGGCCGAACATGTAGCCAATTTCGCGTCCGCCGACACCGATATCACCTGCGGGAACATCAACATCAGGACCGATGTGACGATAGAGCTCGGTCATGAAGCTTTGACAAAACCGCATGATTTCGCGCTCGCTCTTGCCTTTGGGATTGAAGTTGGAGCCGCCTTTCCCGCCTCCCATAGGTAGGCCAGTTAGTGCATTTTTGAATGTCTGCTCGAAAGCGAGGAATTTGAGCACGCTCTCGGTGACGCTCGAGTGAAAGCGAATGCCGCCTTTGTAAGGGCCGATGGCATTGTTGTTCTGCACGCGCCAACCGCGTTGGACGCGTATATCGCCGTTGTCGTCTTCCCAGCACACGCGAAAGCTTACGACCCGATCGGGCTCGGCGATACGCCGCAAGATTTGCTCGCTGTGGTAGTCTTCCTTGTCTTCTATGAAATCGAAGATATCTTCCGCTACTTCCTGCACGGCTTGCACGAATTCGGGTTGATGCGGATTTCGTCGCTTGACGCCCTCCATAAAGCCATTGAAATCGACGTGTTCTACCATCTGCTGTTGACCTCCCCCTAACAGGCTACTGCATTTAACGTATAACAGTTTTTATCTTGTGTGACCAAGGGGCAAAAGACGCAATGTCTTGTTCATAATACTGCCCGTCATCAGATAAATTGAGACACGCTGAGGCTTTGGTTTAGCGAGTGTTTGGCCTCATCTGGTTGATGTTTTTTAAGCGGCGAGCTTGCGGTGAAGCAAGCGCCGATGTTCAAGCTTCTTTCGTTTCAACTTTTCTCTTATTTGGATGATTTCTGTGGCTCTGCCGAAGTAGGCATCGGCCGGTGTGGCGTTGTCGAGGCTTTCGCGGTAGCTTGTGCGTCAGTGAGGAGGTAATCGAGCATTCTGGGCTTCTGAGTTTGGGCCGCAGATTAGCGCGGCGCACCGGTCAGGCAAGGGGTTATCTGCTCGTTAACTGGGGCTTTGCTGGCAGCTTTGTGTTGCGACACATAGGGCGAGGGACTAGGCAGCGACGGCTTTTCGCAACTATACAACCTGAATAGAGTTGACCATCGGTTACCCACAGGTTTGAGGAAAGGCTAAAAGACTAGGGTGGCCCCGTAGCTCAGCCGGATAGAGCACCAGATTCCTAATCTGGGGGCCGCGTGTTCGAATCACGCCGGGGTCACCACTCAGTTAGCGCGCGCCAATCCGTCGGTAATTTGCCCAGGCCAAAAGCGAGATTGTGGCTGAAGCAATGGCGACGAGCAGACATGTGCCGGCCCAGCCGTATCCATCATAGATCGCTGGGCCCAAAACGCTTCCAATGCCGCCGCCGATAAACATGATCACGATATAGATTGTCGTCAGCCGGGTTCGGATCGCGGGCTCCAGCGCCAGAAAGATCATCCGGCTTGTCACATCGACC
>Ga0181561_10003300_pt1 | contig 14179 bp, 10 predicted proteins | sample 011ome_19_FD_133760 | JGI IMG/M metagenome (GOLD analysis project Ga0181561, IMG submission 133760) | Coastal salt marsh microbial communities from the Groves Creek Marsh, Skidaway Island, Georgia - 011510BT metaG (megahit assembly) | ecosystem: Environmental > Aquatic > Marine > Intertidal...
GACGGCGGCGGCGCTGACGATCGCGGATGTCGATGCGCTCACGGTGGTGAAGTTGAAGGCGGCGCTCGCGGCGCGAGGGCAGGGCGTGGATGGGTTGAAAGCCGCGCTCGCGGCGAGGTTGAGGGATGCGATCGCGCGCGAGACGGCGAGCGGTGCGAATGACGGGTCGACGTTGGCGGAGGGACGTGCGGTGGAGACGGGGGTGAAGCGAAAGGCGGAGGAGGGGATGGATTGCGCGGAGGCGGAGGCGGGTTCGACGACCGAGGTGGTGGCGGTGGAGGGGCGGGCGATGAAACGGCGACGTTGGGATGATGCGCATGGGTCGGGTGCTGGTTCGGATGCGGCGGCGCCTGTGGCGGTGGCGAAGCCTCCGACGGGGGCGACGGTAAAGGTTGGCGGTTTAGACAAGGCGGCGCTGCTCAAGCAAAAGCAAGCGCTGTTGAAACAGAAGGAGTTAGCGGCGAAGTTGAAGGCGGCGAAGGCGGGTGGGAAAGTTGGCTATGTGGCCAAGGCGTCGACGTCGGGCGTGCGGCCGATGGCGTTGCGTTTGGACGCGCAGGGGCGGGAAATTGACGAACGGGGACAGTTGGTGGACACGACCAAGGTTATTCACACGTCTACGCTCAGGGTTAACTTGAAGAAGCAGCGCGCCGATGCTTTTGCGCAAGCACAGGCTGAAGCGCAAGCTGAGATGGCGGCTCTCGGGGGAGACGACTTTGATGATCCGCGAATGGCTAAGGTTGTAGCCAGGGCGCGTAAACCTCGCTCGGCGTTTCAGGTGCGTAATTTGCGCTCGCGTTTGACTGCGTACTCGCTCTTTTCTTTGCATCTTTCAAAGCCACGTGGTTATCTTACGACATGCACCACGGGGACTACAAGAATGCTACAATGAAAGGCCTGCGCTCTAATACTCATCGTGAGAATTTCACTCGTGCGTGAGTTACGCTGCGTTGGTATATTTGGCGCGCGTCTTATTTTTCTTTGCTCGATTAAAAGCAAGTTACACTCTGTCGCGAGACCTCCTCATGTCACGTTGCAATTTTTATGCTTGCGATAATGAATAGCGGATTGGACAGCTGGCGGGGCGTCTCTTATGCAGTGAGCGTCATCTCCTTACCATCCGAACCACATTTATATTTATTCTCGACGCGTAACCGTGCGCGTGTGACTAACCGATCCGTTGTCTTTTTTTCATTTCCCTCAGTTTGTCGAAGATGGTATTTTCCAAAAAGAAGCCGACATGCACCGTTTGCGCGTGCAGTTTGGTGAAGATGAGGCACAAAAAATCAAAGCGCGAGAGTTGCGCGAAAAGCGTCACATGGAACACTTGGAGAAGCTTGAACAAGAAGCGGCGATGGATCCAAATCTCGTTCCCATCGGCGAGCGACCGAGTGCGGCGCGCGGTGCGAGCGCGGCCCGGCCTATCGCACCCTTGGATGACATTCCCGATGTCGAGTGGTGGGACAAGGACATTTTGCAGAATGGTTCGTACGACGACGTCTCGCACGGCAAGTGGAACGTCAACATGGACAAGTTCAACTTGTACGTTGAGCATCCAATTCCAATTCAGCCTCCACTTGCACCACCTGCACCGGCATCGCAGCCACTCATGCTTACCAAGGCGGAGCAAAAGAAGCTTCGAACGCAACGGCGCGTCGCTCGAGAGAAGGAAAAGCAAGAAATGATCAAGCAAGGTTTGATCGAGCCGCCAAAACCAAAGGTGAAGATTTCAAACTTGATGCGAGTCATGAAAGACGAGGCTATTCTCGATCCAACTGCGATTGAACGTGAAGTCCGCGAACAAATGGCTGAACGCGAGCAGGCGCACCTTGATAGAAACCTAGCTCGCATGCTCACGCCCGCCGAGCGCAAGGAGAAAAAGATGCGCAAACTGATTGGAGGCGACGCCGCGGGCGAGGTGCACATGCACGTTTACCGCATAGAAGACATGTCGAACACCAAGAACAAGTTCAAAGTCGACATCAACGCACAAGAGAACCACTTGGCAGGTACGTATCACATTCGATGTGTATGGTTACGATTGGAAAATGTGCACGTTGCCGTGTCGCTGACGAATTCGCGAAAACATTAGTACTGAAAGCCTCAGAGCCTTCGGGCCCTGATAGAGAAACCCGCTAACTCTGAGACATTATCAACGCGAATGCTCGGCACAGCGCATTCATTTGCCACTTCGTACGCGTACTGACGTTTGATGATTTATGATTCCGTTCATACAGGTGTTGGATTAATCACGGACAATTTCACCGTCGTCATTGTCGAAGGCACGTCCAAGTCGGTGCGCCGATACGACAAGCTTATGATGCGCCGCATAGACTGGAACGCAAAGTTGAACGACGACGATGACGACGACGACATGGATGATGATTCCAAGAAAAATAAATGCACGCGAGTGTGGAAGGGAACTTCGACGAAGACGTACCTCAAACGCTTTACGTTTGAGACGTTGCGCACGGAGGCGGCGGCGCGGCGCTTCTTGGAACAGGTGAACCTTGGCCATCTTTGGGATGCAGCCTACGCCTGTGTCGCGATTGAAGACGAAGAATAACGAAACACACCACAATAGTAAGTTGAAAAATGTAATAACGAAATGATTTCTAGTCACGGTTGTGAAATGGATTACAAAGTTATCTCAGCTCGAGTAGTTTCATGATTCTCGCCGCGGAATCTAAAGCGACCATGACACCACCATCAACCCGTTGAAAGTCAACCATTAACTTGTCATCCTTCATCTTGTACAGAGCAAGCTCAAACTTCAGCGGAGATGACGCGCGTCGTACTCGAGCCGCGGAGCGTCCATCCTCACTCGTCGGAGGTGTGGCGACGCCCATTGCGTCGTCGTCCATCGCCATTTCTTCGTCACCCATCGTGCTCGGGTCTTCGCTCATGTTGTCGCCACCACTATTGCTTACGTTCCGCATATCAATGCACTTGATATTGTACGGACCGTTCTTTTTCCATCCTACGTTTAAGATGCGCAACACTCTGAAGAGTTCATTCATCACGTCTTGCGCTCCCATCTTTGAAGCCGTGCCCAACATCCATCGCTGCTCGGCGACTAAACGCTGCTGCATCATATGCGCGTGCACTTGACTCGGCCGACGCACACCAAGCGCCGATGCTGCACCTTGTCGCATGTTGTTATGCTCGGCTAAAATTTCGGCTTCGTCGTATTCAGCTCCGAGATATCCGCCGTAAATGTTACGTCGATTATCTAAAAGCAAAAAGTAAGTCACCGTCGCCTTGTTGCGCATTTGATGTCTCAATGCGTCTACCAATGGCTCGCGTTCGAACCCTAAGTTAACAACCATGTCCAACGTCTCGCCGTCGATGTTGGACATTTGTGAATTCGACGTTTGCGGAGGCACCACCAAGTATCTAGGTAAGTGAACGACAAACCATTGATGATGTCTGATTTCAGCCATGGTGATTCGTTTCAGCGGGTCAACGAGCAGCATGCGCGAAATTAAATCGCGCGCACCCGGGCTCAAGTGGCTCGGCAAGCTATAAATGCCACCCTTGATTTTCTTGAAGAGGTTTGGGATGCTTTCGTCATCAAACGGCAACGAACCACACAAAAGTGCGTATAAGATCACTCCACAGCTCCAAACATCGACTTCTGGTCCGCTGTATAACTTCCCACTAATCACTTCCGGCGCGGCATAGTTGGGAGATCCGCAGGATGTTTTCAAAAAGTGCCCATCGCGCATGACGTTGGACAAACCAAAATCGGCAATTTTCACACTGTTCCGACTATCCAGCAACAAGTTTTCGGGCTTCAAATCGCGATGAACAACCATGTTACGATGACAGTATTCAACACCAGATATGATCTGTTGGAAAAAGTGCCTCGCCTCGTTCTCTCCTAAACGTCCCTTTTCCACGATGTAGTCGAACAACTCGCCGCTCTTCACGTACTCCATCACCAGAAAGATATCGTGCGGCGTCTCTAAAATCTCATATAACCGAATGATGTGTGGATGCATGAACAATCGCAAAATCTTAATTTCACGACGAACCTTCTCTTCCATATCAATCGCCTTGATTTTCTTTCTATTCAGAATCTTAATCGCGACTTTGTGCCCAGTGAGCACGTGCTCCGCGACCTTCACCTTCCCGAACGACCCAATCCCGAGCGTCTTCCCAATTCTATAATTGGGAAGATAAATCTAAACACACAAAGCACGCACACACACATCGTCAGTCACCACTCACGCGCGCACGCTTGCGCATCCTCGAAGCGCGTCCTACGTCCCTCTCGAGGGGGCTCTGCGCGCGTCGTCCCGGGGCGCGCCAACCACCGTCGCGCGAACGCCACCGCGCGAACGCGCGCGAACGCGAAAACGTAACGCGTACCTCTGCGTGCCCGGGCCCATCATCTTTATCCGCCATCGTCGCGCCGGACGCGAGACCAATCACCGACGAATGCGCGCCGCTGTCGCCCCGAATGCGATCGCGCGACGCCGCGTCGACCGCCCTCGCGCGCGCCTGCGAGAACTCGCGTCGCTGAAGGCGAGAACGATGAGAAACACCGAACGCGTGTGGGCGCGGCGCGCGAGAGGCGATTCGAGCGCGTGCGACGGGCGCCGCGCGCGATGCAGTGCGGTCGCGCGCCGCGCCGAGTCAGCAACGACTCCACTGTACACGCGGGTGTTTTAACCACATACTGTACACATGATACATCTATGTGTGTACGAACGGACGTGATTTCTGGACACGTTCGCGATGAGATTATCGTATTGTGGTGGTTTTGTATCGATGCGCTGATTTTTATCGGACACACCCGACGCGTCGGGTGGGCACGACGCGCGCTCCCCCGGCGCCATTGCGACGCCGCCGACGCGTCGCACGTCGACACGCGTCGCACGGTGCGCGGACGGATTCGTCGCGCGTGCGTGATTTCGCGCGCTCGTCTCGCGCGTTCGCGCGCGAGGGTCGAGCCGGGCGCGCGCGCGCGCGGAACGCGTCGAGTGAGCGGCGGCCGAGGCCATGTGGTGCGCGGTGCGTCGTCGGGCGTCAGGCGCGGGAGATGGGCTCGCGCGGGCGCGCGCGAGCGCGGTGACGCATGCGTCATCGATGCCGTCCGCGTCGACGGCGGTGGCGCGCGGTGCAGAGCGCGCGGGCGGTGGGATGGAGGCGACGCGCGGGTGGCGGGGATTTCGCGCGAGCGGCGCGCGCGCGTTCGCCGCCAGAGGTGGGTCGGATCCGGATGATTACGACGCGCGTTTACGGTCGGCGTCAACGCAGCGAGGGATGGTGCCGTGGGCACGCAAGGTTGTGAGCGGTGCAGAGTTGTTGTGGTCGAATAAATATAATAAAGGGATGTCGTTCACCGAGGCGGAGCGCGAGTCCATGAATTTACGCGGGTTGTTGCCTCCGGCGATATTTTCGCAGGAGGTACAAGTCGAGCGCGTGATTACGAGATTACGTAGTGTGAGCTCGGACATGGAGAAGCACGCGTGGTTGAACTCGCTGTATGAGCGTAATGAGCGGTTATTTTATCGCGTGTTGAAGGACCATTTGGAGGAGTTGTTGCCGATTTTAGGCGCGCCGACGATGTGGCAAGCGTGTGCGGATTATGGGTTGATGTATCGACGTCCGCGGGGTCTGTACATTTCAATCAACGATCGGGGATCGGTGTATGCCTTACTTAAGAATTGGCCTGGAAGAAACGTCAAGGCGGTGGTGTTGACGGATGGACAACGCGTCACCGGTTTAGGAGATTTGGGCGTGCAAGGAATGGGCACGGCTGTGAGTAAAGCGTCGTTGTTCACCGCGCTCGGTGGATTAGATCCGTCCGACGTGCTTCCCATTTGTATCGACGTCGGTACCGATAACGAGGCGCTGCTTAAAGATAAGTTTTACATTGGATTGAAGCAAAGGCGTGTAACCGGCGACGTGTACGAAGATTTAATGGACGAAGTCGTCAATGGCTTGCGGCGACGATTTGGCCCGCGCGTACTGTTGTGTTTTGAAGAATTTTCAAACACGAACGCTAAAAAGTTGCTGAATCGATACGCTTCCGACTGTGTGGCGTACTGTGATGATTTGCAGGGCACGGCGACGGCGACGCTCGCGGCGGTTATTTCCGCCTTGCCGCAGATGAAGGGTTCATTGCGAGATCAAACATTCTTATTTGCAGGCGCTGGTGAAACTGGGGCGAGCTGTGCGGATTTACTTGCGACATACATCGCCAAAGAGCACGGTGTACCCTTGCATGAGGCGCGTCGAAAGATATATTTCATAGATAGAAAAGGTTTGGTCACGCGCCGCCGCGCCGAAGAGGAGGATGACTTGGAAATCCACAAGCTCCCGTACGCGCACGACCTCCAAGAGTGTGGTTCAGTGCTTGAAGCGGTAGAAGTCATCAAACCGACGGCATTAATTGGCGTTCGCCGGCACCGCTTCTCATTTTTTGAAGGTTCGGTGCTGAGAGACGAAAAGCTCTTCAACGAAGCAGTGCTCAAGAAGATGGCGCAATGCAGCGAGCGGCCGCTCATCATGGCGCTTTCGCGACCGCGTACGCTTCACGAGTGCACGGCAGAGGAGGCATACAAAGCCACGGATGGTAAATGCATATATTTAGCGTCTTGCCCACAAGAATCGTTTGAGTACGATGGCAAGACGATTGAAGTATCAGAGTGTAGCACGGATTACATTTTCCCTGGATTTGGCCTCGGTCAGGTGATTTCCGAGACTGCACTCGTGCGCGAATCCCTGCTCATCGCTGCCGCCGAAGCCGTCGCTGAAATGGCGACGCCAGAAGATATCGAACGTGGCGCAGTTTTTCCTAGAAAACGTCACATTCCAGAAATTTCAGCTCACGTCGCCGCTCGCGTGGCGCGCGTCGCCTTTGAAACTGGATCTTCCGCGCACCAAAAGCGACGCGACTGGCTCGCCGTTGCTAAATCGTGGCAATTCGATCCTTCGTATAGACCATACATCTGATGATGATGATTCAATATTACAGTACTGTACTTGACCTCTGACCTCTGACCTCTGACCTCACAACTTCGCTCGCTCGCACGCGTCGCGTGCGTTTCGTCATGACGCGCAATCGACCGCCGCAAACTCGCGCCACTTTACTGTTGTCAGCGCTCATTACGCTCGCGCTCGTCCTGATTAGCGCGCCGTTCGCCGCAGCTGACGCTTCGACGACGGGTCAAGTCACGGGCTCGAGCGCCGCAGCGCAGCGACGAGGCGGAGAAGAGGTGTCCTTCGCCATCGAGCACTCCCTCGATGGCGTCACGTTCGCAAACACTGGTGTCATCACCGGTAAACTTGCCGTCGATCGCAACGACCCACGCAACTTTCGACTGAGCGCGGCGCGCGCGACTAGGACGTCGCTCGACGCCGCGAGCGCGTCGGCGTTGAACGCGCTCGTTGAAAACGACGGCACCTATCGCGTGCGCGTGCCTTCAAACATCATCAGCGCTCGCGAAGGGTCGTATGTGATGGCTTCTTTACCAGCACGCTGCTTATCAGCGTCGAATTTAGCTGACGCACTGACGTTGCACACAGATGATAGAGGGAACGCGTACGGCGTCGAGTACTCGACGGCGAGCGGCGAGTGCGATGCAACGAGCACCGAGGGCGCTGTGGCCAAAGTCAAGGCGGGAATGAACTTTCGAACGACAGTGAGCGTTCGAGTGCCGAAAGACGCACCTGGGCTTAACCCGAACGCGCCGACAGATTTACGCGGCGGCGGTCCCGTGAGCGAAAAGGCGCACAAGGCGTCGCAAAAGAACAAGCAGCGAGGCGGTAAACCATCCACAGATGCGCCGAAACCGCCACAGACGTTCATGCAAAAGCATTGGATGAAGGTTATGATGGCGTTTTATGTGTTTGCGTTCGTGTGCGCGCCACCGCCGCCGCCGAAGACCAAACCGAAGACGCAGTAAACCGAGTCATTCGGCGTGTAATACAAATCTCTAGTCGTTTTGCCAACATGGACGCGCACATAATCACGTTTTTATTACAAATATAACGCTGCTGCTGTTGATATATTCACGCTACGGGCGAGAGACTATGCCTCGCTCACTTCGCGCTTTTGAGAAGACTCGAGGCTATTGAGTTCTTCATTCAACTTGTTCATATTCTTCTCCAAGCCGCCTTCGGCTTCTTTGGAAAAGTTATCAATGGCTGCATTCAACGCGGCGATTTTCTCGTTCAAGTTCTGTGTGAATCGCGAATCAATGAGAAGACGAGAACAGATGCGTCAGTACGCGAGCATCGGGAGCGCATAACGACAACAAAATCTTCCACTCGCGTCTCGCGAACGCGAAAACAATCGATAGTCGCGCAAATAATCCAAAACTCACCTGACGCGTCATCTCCAACTCATCCTCATTCTCCTCATCCAGCATCTTATTCACCGCACGTTTACCCCCAAGCAATGTCTTACTTAATTGCGGAGCGAAGAGAAACCCGAGCGCGCCGAACACCGCGCCTCCGAGCAGAATTCCCCCGACGAACCCCTTCCCTTTCCCTCGTCCTTCGCGATCGCCGCCCTCCGCGCGCGTCACCACCGCCCCGCGTCGAGCGCGAACGCGCATCATCTCCATCCCACGCACACCACCGCTGCCGCCGCCGCCGCCGCCGCCGCGGCGTCTCTCGCGCATCCAACCACGCGCGCCCAACGGCGCATCGATGCGAGACGTCAATCTCGCCCCGCCCCGCGCCCGCCCCGCCACGGCACGCGCCCCAGGGGCGACCGAACCCACGCCTATTGTCTGCATCATCGTTCGCGTGCGCACGCGCGATAAAATCCGCGTCCGCGCGGCGTACACTGACGCATTCTATCGATTCGGGCTCTAGAAATCGTCGAGGTCACCACGCGCGGTCGCGGTGCCGACGCCATTTGCGCGCCCGTGTCTCGCGTCCATGCGCGCCATGTCCGCGCGAACGACGCCAGCGCGCGCACTGACGCCTCCGGCGAGCACGTCGCGGCGATGCGTGCGCCGCGCGGCGATCTCGCCGTCGCCAAAGGACGATAAGGCGACGACATCGAAACCCGCGCCGTCGGCGCCACCGTCTGGGAAGGCGCAAGACGCGTCGGATCCGACGAGCGCGGTGAAGCAGGTGCCGGCGAAGAACATACGGAACTTTAGCATCATCGCGCACATCGATCACGGGAAGTCGACGCTGGCGGATACGCTATTGACGCGCACGAAGACGGTCGCGGCGCGGGAGATGCAGGCGCAGGTTTTGGATAGCATGGATTTGGAGCGCGAGCGTGGGATTACGATCAAGTTGAACAGCGCGAGGATGGATTACGTGGCACAAGATGGGGAATTGTACGTGCTGAATTTAATTGACACGCCTGGGCACGTGGATTTTTCTTATGAGGTGTCGAGGTCTTTGGCGGCGTGCGAGGGGGCGTTGCTCGTGGTGGACTCGAGTCAAGGCGTCGAGGCGCAAACGGTGGCGAATGTGTATTTGGCGTTGGAAAATGACTTGGAGATATTGACCGTGCTGAATAAGATTGATTTACCAGGGTCGGAACCGGATAGGGTGAAGAAGGAGATTGAAGACGTGCTCGGGTTGGACGCCACGGATGCCGTCTTGGCGAGCGCCAAGGCAAACATCGGTATGGATGATATTTTAGAGCAAATCGTGGCGCGCGTGCCGCCGCCGAAAGACACTAAAGATGAACCACTCCGGGCATTGATTTTCGATTCATACTTTGACCCATATCGAGGTGTCGTGGCGGTGTTTCGCGTCATGGATGGCGCGTTGCGTGTGGGCGACCAGTTCAAGTTGATGAACACTGGGGCGACGTACTTGGCTGATGAGATTGGCATCATGCGCCCTACACATATGCCGGTGCAAGAACTTAGCGCCGGGGAGGTTGGTTATGTTATCGGTGGAATCAAGTCGGTTGCCGACGCGCGCGTCGGGGATACCATTACGCTCGCCAAGAGACCGGCTGCCGAGCCGCTTGATGGTTACGCCGAGGCTGTACCCATGGTCTTTGCGGGTATTTTCCCCACCGATACCGATCGATACGACGACTTGCGAGAATCTCTCGGAAGATTGCAAATCAACGATGCGGCGTTGAAGTTTGAGCCAGAGCAAAGCAGCGCCATGGGTTTCGGCTTTCGATGCGGTTTCCTCGGCTTGTTGCACATGGAAATCATTCAAGAGCGCCTCGAGCGCGAGTACGACTTAGACTTAATCACCACTGCCCCGTCTGTGGTGTACAACGTGTATACCACGAACGGTGAGATGATGCAAGTATCCAACCCCGCGGATTTACCGGGCGCCGAAATCCGCGACCGCATCGAAGAACCCTTTGTCAAGCTCGAGATGATTGCTCCGAGCGATTACGTCGGCACGTTAATGGAGCTCGCGAGCCAGCGACGTGGAGAGTTCATCGATATGAAGTACTTGTCCGAGACGCGCACGTCTCTCAAGTACGACATTCCGCTCGGTGAAGTGGTCACCGATTTCTTTGACGACTTGAAGTCAAGGTCGAAAGGCTACGCGTCGATGGAGTATTCGTTCAACGAATACCGCGAGAGCGATCTCGTTCGTCTGGATGTGCTCATCAATTCCGAGCCCGCGGATCCACTATCTGCAATTTGCCATCGCGACAAGGCATACAGCGTCGGACGCAAGCTCGTAGATAAGCTTAAAGAGCTCATCCCGCGTCAAATGTTTCGCATTCCCATCCAAGCCGCCATCGGTAACAAGGTCATCGCTTCGACGTCCATCTCCGCCATGCGCAAGGATGTCCTCGCCAAGTGCTATGGTGGTGATATCTCCCGTAAGAAGAAACTTCTCAAGAAGCAAGCTGCGGGTAAAAAACGCATGAAACAATTTGGCAAGGTTGAAGTTCCGCAATCCGCGTTTATGGCTATTCTCAACCTCGGCGACACGGGCTCGTCTTAAATTTCAATTCATTTCTTTTCGCAATCACGCTCGCGCGCCGCGCGGCTAGGCTTTCAATACCTATCATTATTCTTTGTATTCAATCCATCCTCTGAGTTCTTTCCAGGTTGCCACATCGCGCATCGTCGCGGTCAAACGCGCGCGAACAGTCTCGTCGACGAGCGCGTCATACCCTACAACCACTTGCATCGTCGCGAGATCACGCGCACGCGCCACAATCCATCGCACGGGCGCGCACAGCGCGCATCACGGACGCGAGACATACGCGATACCAACCGCCAGCGACCGCGCATTTCGCCCGACGCCCGCGCGCGACGCCACGCGACGCGCCGAACGCCGACGACAGAATTCTTGAGCGGAAAGCGTAATCGAGAAGCTCATCCGGCATCCGCGCGGCGATAACGATGTCCGGCGCGGAGGAGCTCATGCGTATGGATTCGCCGATACGTTCGCCGAGTCCGCTGGCGGACGACGACGCCGATGTGTGGGCGCCGACGCCCGCTGAAGGCGGGAGCTCGAGAGAGGCGCGCGCGGCGAGAGACGTCGATCAACCCGCGACGGCGCCAACGCGCTTTGAGCGCGGTGGGCGCGGCGGTGGTGCCGCGCGCGGAGGCGGGCGGGGTGATAGCGCACACGCGATGCCGCCGCGCGAAGGACGCGGTGGGCGAGGAGGCGGATACGAGCGCGACAGAGCGCCGCAACCGCGTGGCCCGCCCCCTCGCGAGGCGTATCGCGATGACCGTCCACCGACGCGCGATGACAGAGCACCTCCACCGGCGTATCGTGATACTCGCGATTCGTGGGGACCGCCGCCGAGGGATACACGCGGACCACCGTTACCGGTGCGTGATTCGTGGGGACCGCCGCCGAGAGACGATCGACGCGCTCCGCCGCCGCCCGCTGGCGGATGGGGAGACCGCGGTGACGATTGGGACGCACGTAGACGTGGTCCGCCTCCGCGAGAACCTCGGGACTCTTGGGGACCACCACCGCGCGATGACCGCGATCGTCGAGATTCTTGGGGTCCGCCGCCGCCGCGCGGATACGACGACTACGGTCCTCCGCCTGGGTACTACGACGACAGAGGTCGAGGATACGCCGATGACCGCGGTCCACCGCCGCGGGCGTATTACGACGACAGAGACCGTGGTTACTATCGCGACCGATCGCCACCGCGTGGGGATTACTACGACCGCCGACCGCCACCTAGAGACTACGACTATCGAGGGCCGCCGCCTTTACCGAGAGACGACCCGCGAAGCGCTGGAGCTGCTAGCGAAGCTCCGCGCGTGATCGACACGAACGGTAACAACGGTTTAGTTGTTGGGCCTAAAGGTTCGAACGTTCGCCGCATCGAAGAGGAGACGGGTGCTCGTGTGAACTGTTTGTCTGATAAAACGACGGTGGAAATTTCTGGTCCTCCGGAAGCCGTGCGTCGCGCGAGCGACATGATTACAGATTTACTCGCCAACAAAGACCGCACTGGGGGTGAAGACTTGCGTTCTAGGCTCGGTGCTGGCAAGCGCGGCCGTGATGATGATCACCGCGGTGGTGATGAAAAACGCTTTCGAAGCTCTGGTTCTTTGCTAGAAAACCTTCGAGCGGCGGCGGCGGACGCGGGCTTGACGAAGACTTTCCCACCAGAGTACGTCGATGAATCACAAGTGGACGAGCAAGGACACGTGGTTCAGAGCACAAACATTTTGAATTACATCGGTTTGATCATTGGTAAGAATGGGCGAATGCAGGCGGAGATTCAAGCCATAGTTGAGATTCCCATGAACATTAATCGCGAAGAAGCAACGGTTAGCTTCAAAGGACCAGCGGACAAGGTTGGACTTGGTTTGGCGCTCGTTCGTGAAGTCATCGAAACAACGAATGCGTTGAACGAAGTTCGTGGACGTGATGTTCGACGTGACGACCGTCGTGACGACCGACGAGACGACCGTCGTGACGACCGACGAGACACGGCGCCGCCGCGTGGACCGCGGCCTCCAGAGTCTCGACAAGAAGGTGACGTCGAAGAGACCCTTCCCATCACTGGTCACGTTGGTATGATCATCGGTAAGCAAGGTACGCACATCAAATGGATGAAGAGAAACTCTCGATGCTCCATCGAAGTCAATCGGGAGGTAGAGACGGTCACTATCGTCGGCCAGCCCCCGGATGTCGAAATCGCAAAGAAGCTCATCGCCGAAACCTTAGAAAAGGCACAAAGACGAGTACCTGGTGAGCACTCGAATAAACAAACTTCTGGCGACGAAGAAATGGCGCCCGCGGCTGCGGCGCCTGAGCTCACGGCTGAAGAGGCTGAAGCTGGCGAATTGTCAGCATAACCCGCTCGATAGAACGCCGACACTTAAAGGCGAACCAGACACTACGTAATGAATCTCTTTCACACACTTAAAGCACCCGAAGCATTCGATTGGAATCGTGACCACCTCAGTGCGCGCCTCGCCACCATGGGGCCAGCGCTCCCCGCGCTCTGGCAATGTAAGCTCTACTACTTCACCACCTCCATGGGTCTGGCGTGCCTGCTCCCGTTCCTGCCGTTGATTTACGCCCGCTACGGGCTCACGCGCGCGCACATCGGCGCCATGGGTGCTATACGCCCGCTCGTCGGCGCCCTAGCGAACCCGCTGTGGGCGTTTCTCTGCGACCGCTCGCGCGCGCACAACGTGATTCATTGCGCGTGCTTACTCGCGCAAGCGATTGGGTACGGGAGTTTACAACGCGCACGTCGCACGCCGGCGGCGTTGTTTACGTGGGTGGCGACGACGGAGGCGTTCGCGTCGTGCACGACGTCTCTCGGAGACGCCGCGACTGGTTTTATGTGTCGCGGATGGAACGCCGCGAATAGCATCGCTGATGGCGATGTTGACGCCGCGAGTTATGGGCGTCAACGGCTGTGGGGTGCGGTGAGCTGGGGGTTCGTAGCGGCGCCGACGATGGGGATAATCATGAGTTATTCAAGCGAGACGGTGAAACGCAACGCGCCGTTTGTCGGGTACTTTTTCTTCGTCGTCGTTGGCGCGTGTTTGAGTTGGCTTTTGAAGCATGACGTCGGTGATCAGAAATCAGCCACTGATACTACGAAAGAGGGTGAGGAGCTTCAGATGATGGGCGACGGAGAGGGCCGCGTGTTGCGCATCGCGAGCGCGAACGACTTACACGCTCCGACGGCGAAATCGATGCGCGCGCAACTGTGGGAAGTCGTCAGTCAAATGGATGTCGCGTTTAGGTTTTTCGGGTTTTTCGTGAGCGGGGC
>Ga0181561_10003303_pt1 | contig 14173 bp, 9 predicted proteins | sample 011ome_19_FD_133760 | JGI IMG/M metagenome (GOLD analysis project Ga0181561, IMG submission 133760) | Coastal salt marsh microbial communities from the Groves Creek Marsh, Skidaway Island, Georgia - 011510BT metaG (megahit assembly) | ecosystem: Environmental > Aquatic > Marine > Intertidal zone...
TGACGCCGAGACTGACGCCGAGACGCCGTCGCGCCGCCACGCCACCGCCACCGCGGGCTTCGGTTACTCGCTCGCGAGTTGGCTCGGGAAGCGCGCGCGACCGGACGGGCGCGTGCACCAGCCACCGCGGAAGAGGTACGCCGCGGACGGCCCGGCCGATCCCGGGTTCGTGAGCTGATGATGAAGGATCCCCGCCCCGGGAAGAAGGAAGCCGCTCGTTACCTACGCGAAGGAACGCGAAGGAACGCGTTCGTCATTCGTTCGTCATTCGTTTGTCATTCGCACTCGCATCAATCACGTACTGGTACGTCTCATCAAATCCACACGCGTTCGTGCTTAGTGCGCTCGCTCTTGGGGTACTGCGTCATCTCGCCGGGCGCGGTGGAGGTGTGCGTGGTCGCCGCGTCGCCGACGACGTTCCGGTGGAAGCTCACGGGCTGCACGCTTCCCTTGTGCCGCAGGTCCCGCTTGTGCGACCTCGTCAGACCGGCGACGCCCACCACCTCCGACGCCGACGTCTTCACGCCCGGCGGGTCCGCCAGGAAGTTCGGAGAGCCGCCGAGGTAGAGCCTCTGGAACCCGCGCGAAAACACGCGCGCCGCGCCGCCTCGCGCGTCGTCCAGCGCCTCCGCGTGCCACGCGGGCTCAAACCCCGCGGGGCTCGGCGCGCCCGCCGGGCGCGGCTTCCGGTCCGCGAACTTGCGCATGTCGCCGTTGCGCAGGCCGTCGCGCCACTGCTCCTTGTACCTGGCCACGGGCACCGCCTCCGCCACGACGTCGGCGGCTTTCTGTTTCCTCGAGTGCGGGCGCAGCGCGGTCATGTTCAGCGGCTCGCGCCAAAACCCGTTCACCGCGCGGGGGCTCTTGGCCGCCTCGAGGGCCTCGGCCATACCCAGCCGCTTGAATTCAGGGCTGTCCAGGTACGAGGTGTACGAGGGCGAGTGCCACGCCGGCTTCGCGGCGGCCGCGCCGGGGCGCGCCGAAGCCCCCGGGCCGGAACCCCCGGAGACGTACCCCGCCTCGAACGCGCCGGTCCCGCTTCGCTTCTCCGCCGCGGGAGACCCCCCCCGGCGGCCGAGTCGCTTGCGCGCGGACAGACTTCGGCTCGGCATGGTGGTGTCCAGCTTGGCTTTCATCGCGTCGAGCTCCTCGCGAAGCCGCGCGATCTCCGCGCGCTCCGCCGCCTTGGCGGCTTCCTCCTCGGCGAGTCGCGCCGCCTCCGCCTCGGCGAACGCCTCCTCCTCCACCGCCTTGGCGATGATCACGGCGCGCTCATCCGCTCGTCTCCGCGCCTCGGCGCGCTCGGCGTCCGCGATGCTCGGGCCGAAGATCGCGGCGAACTCCGTGCGGTCCAGCTCGCGGTCACCGTTCTCGTCCCACTTGGAGAACATCTCCACGAGCGCCTCCTGGTTCACGCGTCCCTCGCCGAGGCCGAGCGTGCGCGCCAAAGCCGGCTCCTTGCGGACGCCGATGATCATCTCGCGAACGGTTACCGTGCCGCTGTCGTCCTTGTCCAGAAAGGCGAAGATGGACTCGATGGCGTCCTTCTCCCCGCGCGCGGCTCGCGACCCGGTCGCGTCGGCGTCCTCCAGCGCCGCGGCGCGACTCGGGGGGGGGGAAGCGCTCGAGGACGATTCCGAAGACGATTCGGAGTCCGAAGACGATTCGGCGTCGGAAGCGTCCGAGTCGGACGACGCGTCCGAGTCCGCCGCGCCGGATCGCCGCGCGTCTCTGTGCGCGTTCTTCACCACGCGCTTCATGATTCCCTTCGCGAACGCCCTGACATCGAACACGTCCGCGATTTGACCCTCGAAGCGCGCGGCGCGCGCCTCGGCCTGCATGGAGTGCGGCACGACCAACTCCGGCGCGGCGCTCTTGATGAGTTTAGCAAACTCGTTCGCGCTCAGCTCGCCGCCCTGGTCGTCGTCGAACTTGTAGAACAGCGCCGCGATCTTGTCCATGGTGCCGTCCGTCTGGCTCAAGTGCCTGTCGGCGAGCCCGAGCGTGAACGCGAGAGTGTTGTCGCGGCGCATCGCCTTCACGAGCTCGGCGATGCTCACGCCGCCGCTCGCGTCGGTGTCCAGTCGATTGAAAATGGCGACGATCACGTCGTCCCGGGCCTTCTCGCGAGCCGCGGCGGCGATTCGGGCAGCCGCGGCGGCTTCCGCGGCGGTTTTCGCCTCGGCGATTTCTCTCTGTTTCTTGGCCTCCGCCGCGGCGGCCTCCTCCTCCAGGCGCTGCCTCTCGAGGTCCTCCTGCGCCAGCTTCGCGAGCTCCTCGGCGGTCTCGCCCGAATCGTCATTCTTGCCGATCGAATGCGCGAGGCTCTTGCGCGCCGTCTCCTCGAGCTCCTCCTCCTCCATGCCTCCGTCCTCCAGTTCGCGCATGCGCTCCTGCATTTCCGGAGAAAGGTGCTTCATGGAGTCCATCGAGTCCACGAACCGCTTCTGCTTCGGCGTATGCCCTGTGCCCTTCCCCTTGGTGACGGGGCGCTTCTCCTTGTTCTTGAACATGCCCATGGTGACCGAAATTCAAGGGGAGGCGGGTCGCCGAGGCGCGGTGACGCGCACGACCGCCGCGGGCGAGTCCCGCCGAGTCCGCGTGCGTGCGGTGGAAGCGCGGGTACGCTCTTCCCCCGAACCGGACGCGACAGAGGTGCGCGTGCGACTGCGAGCCGACCGGCCGACGCTCCCGCAATTGTCCGCAATCGAAATCACCCGATATCTCGAGATTCGCGACGTCGTCCGGACGCGAGGTGGCACGCATGCGATGTTGGGGGCGTTATGTCGCATACCAACTTTCTATTCCGCGTCACGCCGTTCCCCGCCCCGCGCGTCCCCTCAGCACTCTCCTCACGCGCATGGACGCGCCCCTGGTTTCCGCGACGCGCGAGGCCGCCGCCCACTCATCCCCCGCCGTGACGCCCGCCGCGAGCACAGCCTCGACCGCCTCGTCGCTTCGCGCGTACGCCGCCCACGCCATGGCGCCCGCGCTGTTGACACCGTCGCCCGGCTCGCGCGGCGCCAGCCCCGCGCCGCTCGAGCGCTGATCCGCGAGCAGGGCCCGGATCACGCCCGCGGCGCCGCGACCCGCGGCAGTCTCCAGCACGGTCTTGCCTCCAGCACGGTCGTGCCGCTCGAGCAAAAGCGGATGTTTCGCGGAGACGTCGCCGAGCGCCTCCGCGGCTCTCCGCGCCGCGCGCGCGTCGCCGACGCGCGCCGCCGCGAACAGCGCCGACGTCAAACTCCGCTCGCGCGCGGTATTCTTTTCTTCGCCGTTTATGACGGGAGGAGACAATGTCGAACGATGTCGAACAATGTCGAACACGGCGTCGACGATGCGATCGTCACCGCTTCGAGCCGCGAGCTCGAACGCGTTCACGCGTACCGCGCGACCGCGTCCCGCGTTCACGCGCACCTCGACTTCGGGGTCGGCGCCGCCGCCCGCCAAAACCCGCGTCGCCTCGACGGCGCGCGCGGTGATGGCGACGTGCAACGCCGGGTACCCCTCCCCGTCCCGCGCGCCGAGCACACCCGCGGCGTCAATATCAAGCATGCGCGCCAGCACGCGCCAGTTATTCGCGCGCGCCGCGACGTGCGCGGCAGTCTGCAAAAAGCTCGCGTGACGCCGCGCGGCTTTTTCCACGGCGTCCTCCCCCTCGTCCTCGCCGTCGCCGGCGGACGACGAAATCGCCGTCGGATATACAAAAAACGAAACCGACGGTTTCGCGCCGAGCGCCAGGAGGCGCAGCGCGCACGCCTCCCCCGCCGGGGTCGGGCGCGCGCACGCGCGCGCCAAAGCCGTGCTGGTCGATCGCGTGTCCGCGCGCGCGACGTCCAAGCACGCGCGCGCCGACGCCGCGGGCGATTCCGAATGATGCGTTTCTTTTTTGTCTCGGTCGCCGGGTGTGCGCCAACCTCGCGCCGCGCGCGCCGCCTCGCGCGGGAGCGTTTTCGCGGCGAACGCCGCCTCCAAGGCATCGAACGCCGACTGCGCGTCGGCGTCGTCGCCGGTCTCCGCGCACTCGTGCAGCCGCGCGACGGCGTCCGCCAACGCCCGCTCCGCGTCCCAGCTCTCGACGTGGTCCGCGTCCACCAGCCTGGCGACGACGCGAACCGACGTGGTGGCGACGGGCACGGAAGCGCCTGGGATTTTCCGCGCCAAACGGCCGAGCCGCGCGGGGCGGCGCATGGGGACCCAGTCCCCGACGTCGACCGTCGCGAGCCGGGCCACGAACGCCTCATCCAGGTCACCGTCAGGCAACAAGTCGTACGCGCTCAGCGTCACGCGCGCCAGCTCGATCGGGAGGTGGCGAGCGTGGGAGACGGGCGCGTCATCCGCGTCATCCGCGGTTTCAGATTCGGCGAACGACGCGCGCGGCTTCCCGCGCTCGCCCGTCGCCGCGACGGCGACGTCGCCGGACGCGCCGGGCGCGTCGAAGAAAATCTCGAACGCGCTCGCCGCGGATTGAACCGGCGCGGCGTTGGGAGGGGGCGCGGGAACGGTCGTCTCCAGCACGGCGGACCCGCACTCCACGACGCAAAACACGTCCCCGAAGCCGACTGGCGCGTTGCGAACGCCGAGCACGGTGAGCCTCAGCTTCTTCCCCGCCAGGCGCGCATCCGCCGCGCGCGGCGGCGGCGGCTCGGGGGAAGGAGGGCACCGCTCGTCCTCGCTCTCGCTCTCGCTCTCCGACGCCGCCGGCGTCGCCGGGTGCGACGGGGGAGGCGTGGGCGGCTCGGGCGAGGGCGTCCTGGGCTTTATCACCACGTGGTACGCGCTCTGCTTCGGCTTCGGTCGGCGCAGTTTCAGATCCGGCGTGCGGACGCGCGCGACGGGCGAACCGCGAGACGCGTGAGACCCGCGTCCGCCGTTCACTCTTCCGTCGTCGGAATCGTCGTCTTCTCGTCGATCCGCGACAGGGCTCGCGGGCGCGTCGTTCCCCGCGACCCCTTCGGCGTCGTCTCCGTCGAAGCTCTCGGCCGCGAAGTAGCGCGGAGGAGGTGACTGCTCGCCACCGGGGAAGGATGCGTCCTCGGGCGAATCGCCGCCGCCCCGGTCTCCCCGCGCCCCGTCCGCGTGTGCCGGCGGGTCTCCTTCCGCCCCGACGTCCGCCGCGCGCGCGCGCGCGGCGTCGCCGCCAGGCGTCGCGGAGGGGGACATCCCCAGGCGCCGGAGACAGTGCGCGCTCTGGGGCGAAAGCGCTCTCGGTCAACGGCAGTTTCAGAGTTTTCCGAGAAAACGGCCGACGCTGGACGCATTTTTTCGCGAACGCGCGACGTGCGCGTGGCGGCGGGCACATTTCGCCGGAACCGCCGCGCGCACATCTCGCCGCGCAAACTCTACGGACGGTCCGCCGGTCGCACGGCACGCGCGCGCCGAGCCACTCGCGATGGGGTCGTCGCTGCGCAAGAAGCGCCGCGCGAAACCCAGCGGCTCCACCGTCAAGGTGGGCCGCGTCAAGAAGACCAAGCAGCACGTGAAGGTTGTGCCGGTGCGTCTGCCCGGCGCGGCGGAGGACACGGCGTGGAAGGAGGACACGACGCACGTGGGTAACTACAGCGTCGTGGGCATCGTGAGCGACCCGAACGCCGTCGGCAAGACCGGGCGGAACTCCAAAGCGCCGCTCGGTGCGTCCGGCGAGGAGGAACCCGAGGACACGTCCGTGGCGGCCACCGCGATCGTCGGCGGCGACGAGGTTCGCGGTTTGCTGGGTCAGGTGCGGTCCACGGGTTTGGCGCCTCCCAAGCGGCTGACGACGAAACAGCGCCGCGTCGTCGGCGCGCTGGTGGCGAAGCACGGCCACGATCTGAACGCGATGGCGCGAGACCGGAAACGGAACGCGATGCAGCACACCATCGCGCAGCTGCGCGAGCTGGTGGTGTCCTTCGCGGCGTACCCGGACCTGCTCGAGAACGGAGGCGCGCTGGATTTCCGCGCGCCCATCAAAACCAGCCTCAAGGGCAGGAACAAAGTCAGGTAGAAAGTCGGGTCGACGTGCGCGTCGTATGTATACTACACACACACGAGAGCTCTATCGTCGGTATCGTCGGTATCTGCCAAACCCCGCCGTCGTTGCAGACACCGCGGTTTTTGTTTTTTGTGATGCTCGTACACGCGCGTCGCTGTTCGTACAGTCGATCCTCTCACCGCAGTATACGACGACGACGCTCGACGAAGCGCGTCTGTCTACAAGCGCGCTTCTTCGTCACCGCCGCGCGTCGTTTACGCGAAGTGAATGGTTCTTCTCGCCCCCCCCGCCCCCGCGCGCGTACGCCTCCAGCAGCTGCGCCATGAGCAGGTCCGTGACCTCCGACTCGACGCACGCGTTGGTGGCGGTCGCCACCTTCACGGCGAGCTGGTGCTTGCACGCCACCCGCTCGCCGCGCGAGATGACGTCCCACTGGAACGCGCGGCACGAGCACGACGCGTCGGGGTAACACAGGTACTCCTCCTTCGCGGTCCGGCCGCGAACCTGGAAGCACGAACGACGCGACGTCTTCGCCACCAGCCGCTTCACCTTACCGCTCTGCACGAGCTCGAGCGCGTTGCCCAGGTGCTTCTCCTCGAAAACGTTCGCCAGAACCTCCAGGTGCCTGTCCGTCAGCTCGGGAGCGCGCGTCTCCGTGCCCGAGGCTCGGATCTCCTCGAAGATCGCGTCCGCCACGGCGACCGCCTGGAGCGGGACGAACGCGGCGCCCAGCCCGAGCGCGCGCGGAGTGCGCTCGACCGTGCCTGGGGTGGCGACCCGGGCGGAGGGCGCGTGCATCGCGTCCGCCGGCGGGACGCCACCGAAACGCGAGCGCGCGCGCGCGTCTGCTGCGAAGCACACAGATGTTTCGAATTTGTACATAAAAAACACAGTCAGCCGACGCTCCGAACGACCATCAGCGCTTGGGCCCCGCGGTTTTGCATCTGTGCGCGCCGAGCGCGGGGACGTTGTTGAAGGGCTTCCCGCAGGCGTTGCAGGTGACCGTCCCGGTCTTGTTCCGGATCGCCTCGTGGATCTTTCGCAAGTTCGTGTGCTCGACCATGTGGTCGGAGAACCGGTCCAGGTTGTGGAAAGGTCCCGCGCCGCACAGATTGCACCGCCCGTCGACGTACACCGAGTCGTCCTGCTTGTACAGCCGCTTGGGTCCGTTCGCGGACGAACCAACCGCGGCGCCGCCGCGCTCGCTGCGCGCCATGCCGGCAGGGCTCGTGGGCGCCGTGAGCGTCGCCTGCCGCTGCATCTTGCGCTTAGCGATCTCCCCCTCGTCGTCTTCGTCGTCGCTCAGCTCGTCCAGGTTGAAGCTCCACTTGAACGCCTCCTTCTTCTTCTTGGAGACGACGCCCAGGGACGCGCCTTTGTCGTCGTACAAAGCTCTCAGCGGCGTGAAGGGCAGGTGCGCCTTCAGCTCGACGTGCTCCTGGCACAGCGCGAAGGGGAAGCAGAAGAAGTGCACGAAGATGTCGTTGGAGAAGCCGGGCACGCACTGGCCGGAAGACGTGATCCCGAACTCCTTGCGGATCTTGTGCCGGTAGCTCGCCGTGTACATCGCCGCCGGGCAAAACGCGAGGGGCCCCGCCGGGCACACCGACCACCCCGCGGCGAAGAGGCACATGTACAGCACGAGGAACTTCACGCACGCCTCGCTGCGGCGGCACGCGCGCACGTCCGCGCACGGCGAGTGGTACGCGCCGGAGTGGAGCATCTTCACGTTGCTGCCGAGCAAGAAGCACGGGCAAAACGCGGCGGCGCAGCACACGTCGCACCCGCCCCCGCCCACGCAGGTGGGGCCGAGGCACGGCTTACACAGAGGGGTGTCGAAGCCATCCTGGTTTGTCGCCGAACGCAAGCGCCCGAGCTGGACCTTGCCGTTCTTGTCCATGGGGGGGGCGGGGGCGGACATCGTCGAGATGTCCGGGCGGTCGCGCGTCGCACTCGCGGCGAAACCGGAAGGGGGTCACTCGCGCGGAGGTACGCTCGCGCCAACGGGCCGGCAGACGGGTGTTCCGATGGCGACGACGGTCACTCGGTCGGCGCGATCGTCGCGATCGGCTCGCGGCGCGCGACGACGGCGGATGTCGTCTCGGCGAGAACGCGAGGAACGCGGTTCGGGTCGTGCGCGTGCGGCGCGGACTGCGGGGGGAGGGGGGGGGCGCCGTCGCGAGACCCCGTCGCGTCGAATCTAACCTCGAGAAACTTTCTACACTTCTACACGCAAAAAGTCGTGACTGGAAAGCCAGCAGACGCCGAGCGTTTTCTCGGTGCTACGTGCGCTTTCTGTACATGCATGAAAGTCGGTCTCGTCTGCTGGCATTGATTGCAGCGGCGAGTCGGTTCGACGCGTCTCTCAGAGCCGAGGGCTCGTGCGCGCGCCGAAGCGGCCCCGCCCGCGATGTCGCTCGCGACGAAGAGCGTGGTTTTCGCGGGGGAGGACTCGGAAGGCGAGGAATCCGACGACGACGAGTGGCTGGATGACGTCTCGGACACGCCTCGCGCCGGGGACGCCCCCGAGCGCGACGACGCCGCGGGGTCGTTCCCGGATTCGCCCTCGGGGACGCCTCGCGAGTCCCGGGGGGACGCGGGGTTGAGGGACGGGGACGCCGCGACTTTTGCCGAGTCGGCGGCGGTTACGGGCGCGCTCGACGCGTCGGGGATCACGCGGACGCGGCTCGAGACCCCCGACGGAGGCGCGGCGAAGACCGCCGCGAGCGCGAAGACGCGCCATCCACCGTCGCACATCCTCCAACCTCCCGAAGATTATCAAATCGCGGCGGCGCGCGTGGACGCGAGCACGCGCGCCCAGAGACGCCTGGCTAAGACCGCGAGCGCGGCGTCCGAGCTTATGCGACGGAAACACGTCGCCGGCAAGGAGCTGGGCGCGACGTTCCTGGAGTCCGCGGGCACGGCGCTTCAGGAGACGTCGATGAGTGTGCAGGACATCTCCGACGCGACGCGTCGCCTGCAGGGAAACCTGTGGGAGCTCGCGGCGACCGGCACGCAGCCGTGGCGCCGCGTGCCCAACTCGCAGAGGGTACCGCGAGACGTGTACGAGAAGTACAAGAGGCGGAAGCCGGCTTAGGTAAAGACCTGAGCGGGAGCGGGAAAGGCGGACGGTTCGATAATAGTGTTATTATCTACATACAGTCTACGTAATACATACGCGTACCGTATGCGCGACGCGCGGCTTCGCCTCACCTCACCCCCCCCCTTTCCTCGCCTCCTCCTCCGCCAGCGCCGCCTTCTCTTGCGCGCGCTCCGCCTCGACCTCCGCCCACGGCCGCGCGCCCAGGCATCGCAGCTTCGAGCCCCAGCGCAGGCCGCCCTCGTCGTCGTCGATCTTCGTCGTGACGAGGGCCGAGAGCGCCACGAATACGAACCCCGCGAAGAAGCACGCCGCGAGGCTGACGTCTACGTCCGACGAGACGTAGGAGTACAGCGCCCCCGACGCGATCGTCCCGACGAGCCGCCCGAACGCGTTCGCCATGTAGTAGAACCCGACGTTCATCGCCACCTTGTCGCCGTCCGCGTACTTCACCACCAAGTAGCTGTGCACGGCGGAGTTCACGGCGAACACGAGCGCGAACGCGACGAGGCCGGCGACGACGACGGCGGCTTTCGCGCGCGTCGCCTCGCCGCGCGACAAATCGTCGTCCGTTCCGGCGGCGAAGACGCCGACGCCGAGAAACAGCGGGATGATGGTTAATATGGCGTTCCACAGCACGCACACGTGTTTGTTCGGGGGAGACTGGCGCAGAGGCGTCAGGACGAGCCGTGGCGAGTGGCTCTGGCACTGGCCGTAGACGATGATGTACCCGGCGAGCGCCGCGCCGACGGCGGTTCTCGGCCAGTTCAGACCCTCCGCGCTCCTGAGGTAAAACGGCAACGGCACTTCGAACCACAAGTCCCGGCTGCCGAACAAAAAGAAACGCGCGAACGAGAGCCAGTTGATGTTGGGCTTTTGGCGAAACACGGCTTCGAGCTTGATGTTCTCCTTCGCGACCCTGCCCAGGTCTTCACTCAAGCCGAGCGCCGCGAACGGCAGCGCGAGCGTGACGAGCGCGACGTTGAAGTGAATCGCCGCGAAGTACGACACCTCCAGAAGCGCGGCGCCGAGAAAGTACCCGACGCCTTTCAGCGAGTTTTTGTACCCTGTTAAGCTGGACACCAAACGGAACAAAGCCTCTTGTTTCTCCTCCGGAGTCACGAGCTTCGTGACGGTCTTGCCCCCGAGCTTCACGAGGTCCTTCGCGACGCCGCAAAGCGCCTGCGCGAAGGTGACGTACGCGATGGCGCTCGATTTGCTCCACGCGTCGTCCCAGCCGTACAGAAGCGCCAGCCCCACGACCTGCATGAGCAAGCCGCCCACGAGCGTCGCGCGGATGCCCCAGCGCGCGCCCAGAACCCCCGCGGCGAGGTTCGTGCCCGCGCCGCACAGCTCGTACAGCGCGAACATCACCGCCACCTCCATGGCGGTGAAGCCCTTCGTGTACGCGTGCAGGAGCACCAGCATGCGCACGGCGCCGTCCGTCACCGTGAACAGCAGGTACGCGATGCTGATGATGGCGAACGGCCGCAACGCGTTTTTCGGTTTGGCATCGCTCGCCCCTAGCCCGACGGAGACGTCCGCCGAGTCCCGCGTCGCCGCGGTCCCCGCGGCGGGCGTCTTCGTCGGTGCCGTCATCGCTCCGGGAAACCAAACGACGACGAGGCGACGGCTCAAAGACCTCCTTTCCGGACTGCGCCTCGACCCGCCTCCCGACGTACGGACGGTCGCGTTCGCGTCGCCCGCGACACTCGGACGCGCGTTGCCGTGTCGCGCGCCTCGGACGATCCACGACGCGTGCGGCGGCGCCGGCGAGGGTGCGCGCGCGGTTCCTCGCGCGCCGCTAGCGCCGATACCAATCTCAAATCGATAGGTGCCGTTTTTTATTCCTTTTTGATCAATCTTGACGTCAACACATGTTGTCTGAATGTCGTCACCCGCCGCGGACCGTCACTCGCACTCGCACGCACGATGGTCAAAGTTGGCATCAACGGCTTTGGCCGCATCGGGCGCCTCGCGTTCCGCCTCGCATTCGATCACCCCGAGCTGGAGTTCGTGCACATCAACGAGTTCCCCGGGTCGGGCGAGAGCAGCGCTTACCTCGCGAAGTACGATTCCATCCACGGGCAGTGGGCGCACGGTTGCGCGTTCGTGGACGGCGCCATCGAGGTGAACGACGGCGAGAAGGTCTCCCGTATCTCGTACTCCAACGAGTCCACCCCCGGCGCGGTGGACTGGGATAAGCACGGCGTCGAGCTCGTGCTCGAGTGCTCCGGCCAGTTCCTGACGCGCGACGCGCTCGCGCCCTTCTTCGCCAAGGGCGTCAAGCGCGTGCTCGTCTCCGCGCCCGTCAAGGACGCGAGCGACCCCGTGCTGAACATCGTGTACGGCGTGAACCACGCGGACTACGACGCCGCGAAGGACAAGATCGTCACCGCGGCGTCGTGCACCACGAACTGCCTCGCGCCGGTGGTGTCCGTGGTGCAGACCGCGCTGGGCGGGATCAAGCGCGGCTCCATCACCACCATCCACAACGTGACCAACACGCAGACCATCGTGGACGCGCCCAACTCGAAGAAGAGCGATCTGCGGCGCGCGCGGTCGGGCATGACCAACTTGGCGCCCACCTCCACCGGCTCCGCCACAGCCATCGCGCTCATCTTCCCCGAGCTCAAAGGGAAGCTGAACGGGCTCGCCGTGCGCGTCCCGCTTCTGAACGGCTCGCTCACGGACTGCGTCTTCGAGCTGAACGAGGAGACGAGCGCGGAGAAGGTGAACGCGGCGATGAAGGCGGCTTCCGAGTCGGGCGATCTGAAAGGTATCCTGGGGTACGAAGAGCAGCCGCTGGTGTCCACGGACTACATCAATGACACGCGCAGCGGCATCGTGGACGCGATGTCCACGATGGTGGTGGACAAGACGCACCTCAAGATGTACATCTGGTACGACAACGAGTACGGCTACTCCGCGCGCATGGTGGACGTCGCGCGCATGATGGTCGCCAAAGGGCTCTGATTTATTCGTCGCCGCTCGAGGCGGCGCGCGCGGAAAAACGGCGCGCGGAAAAACGGCTCCGAACGCGGAGAGACGGTATTGTTTTCCTAACGACGAACGACAAAGAGAGAGATCATCTCGCGAGCGTGAGGAGTGGTATGCGTAACAACGTCTGCTTTACACCGATCGCGCGTCGGCTTCGCCGCGTTTCTAACACTTTTTGGTCTCTAATAAGCAGTCTCTCTGCGCCCCGCGCGCGCGAATTTCCGCGAAAGATGAAACGTCTCTCGCGTCTACGCGGCGGTGGTCTCCGCATCGTTGGGCCCGCAGTCGCACGTCACGAGGCGCGCGCACTTGGGCGCGTCGCGCGTCTCGCGCTTGTCGCTCTCGGCGCCCGCCTCCATCAGCGCGCTCACCGTTTCCAAACCTCGCGCGCCGCCCATCTCGAGCGCCTTCAGCACCGTGCCCCCCCCGGTGAAGAGGTAGTACTGCGGGTCCTCCAGCGCGCTCATGTACAGACCAGGAGACAGGGACTTGAACTCCGCCAGAGTGTCCCCGCCCCCGAAGTACTTGCGCGCGGGCGCGTTCGCCGCGATGGCGGCGTCGAGCGCCGCCGTGCCCTCGTGGAACCCGGACGAGGTCAAGCCCATAACCGCGTTCACGAAGATGGTCTTCGAGCTTCGCAGCGCCTCCTTCACGCGCGCCTCGGTGAAGGACACGGGCGCGACGTCCAGGAAGTACCCGTATTCCCGGCCCGCGACCAGGTCACGCACGTGCACGGGGTTGGTTCGCGACGTGTCCACGTCGTCGTCGCCGCACACCCCGTCGCGCGGTACGCACCCGCACCCGCTCAGGTCGGCGCTCTCCACCAAAGTGGACAGAGGCAGCAGCTTCGCCTCGATCTCCGGGTCGCCCAGCAGCTCGGCCCGCGCGAGCTCGACGTCCTCCTCGGAGACGCCTCGCACGGTGATCCCGAACTTCGCGGCGAGGTACGCGTTGTACAGCTGCCCGCCGAGCATCAGCGCGTCGCACCGCCGCGCCACCGCCTTGACCGTGCCGATTTTCGTGTCCAGCTTGGCGCCGGCGATCACGGCGAGGAACGGCCGCGTCGGTCGTAACAACGCGTCCAGCGCCTTGAGCTCCTTCTGCATCAGCAAACCCGCGTAGGAGGGGAGCATTTTCGTCACCCCGAGCGTGCTGACGTGCGGTTGCCACGACCCGAACGCGTCGTTCACGAAGACGTCCGCCAAACCGGCGAGCTGCTCGGCGAATCTCGCCGAAGTGTCGGCGCCGAATCGCCCTTCTTCGCCGGCGAACCACCGAGTGTTCGGAAGGTACACGCCCCCGATGCGCCTCGCGCGTAAGTCGTCGATCAGCCAGTTCACGGAGGTGTCGATGTCCAGGATGCCCCGCGAGTCGTCCAAACGAAACTCGGGCACCGCGAACGTCACGCCCAGCCGCGACTGCAGGTACCGCGCCGCGGCGACGACGGCGTCGCCCTCGTCCGCGCGAATCGAATTCGTCTTCTTGTCGTACGGGCGCCCGACGTGCGTCATGAGAATAGGGCGCCCGCCGCGCTCGACGATGTTGTACAGCGTGGCGACGGTGGCGTCCACGCGGAAGGCGTCCGTGAGCGACCCGCGCCGCACGCAGTTGTGGTCCACGCGCACGAGCACCACCTTGCCGTCCAGATCCGCATCCTGCAGGCGACGCAGGCGGTGGGGAGCGGGCGCGTCCGGCGCCATCGCGCTCGCGGACGCGGAGACGGGGAGAGGGACCGCCGCCGCGAGCGCGCGCGAGCGGATGCGAGCCGGGTGTGCGGGCGAAGGCGCCGACTGAGCTCGGCGGCGCTTCGCGGAGGCGGGTGCTTCGCGCGGGTGGCTGTGGGGGAAGGGAACATCCAAAGGAATAAACGAAGTCGTGGCAGCGAAGTCGGACGAGCGAAACGCCCGCGGTGATGATCGAGAGTCGCGCGACGTCGAAAATTCGCCGCGAACCGTTGCCGCGCGCTCGCGAAGATCTGATGAGACGACGCGACGCGATCGGGGTTCGCGCGTCACCTGACGACCGCGCGCCCGTTATCGTGACCGCCGCGATGGACGCGGCCTTCCTCGAATCAGTGCGCGCGGCGATGAGCTCCGTGCGCA
>Ga0181561_10003309_pt1 | contig 14157 bp, 11 predicted proteins | sample 011ome_19_FD_133760 | JGI IMG/M metagenome (GOLD analysis project Ga0181561, IMG submission 133760) | Coastal salt marsh microbial communities from the Groves Creek Marsh, Skidaway Island, Georgia - 011510BT metaG (megahit assembly) | ecosystem: Environmental > Aquatic > Marine > Intertidal...
CGAGTGCGCACACCCCAGACAGGCGAATCATTTACTGCTGTGAATAGGAATCGAAGGCGAGATTGTCAAAGCGTGTGTATTGCCCTTGGAAGGTCAGGCGGCAAGTTCCTATGGGCCCGTTACGCTGCTTACCGATAATCACTTCCGCTATGCCTTTATCGGGAGAGTCCTCGTTGTAAACCTCATCGCGATAAATGAACATAATGACGTCTGCGTCCTGCTCAATCGCGCCAGATTCGCGAAGATCGGAATTCACTGGGCGCTTATTGGGTCTGTTTTCCAGTGACCGGTTAAGCTGAGAAAGCGCGACCATCGGGCAGTTAAATTCTTTCGCTATCGCCTTTAGGTTACGTGAAATTTCCGAGATCTCCGCGGTACGCCCCTCGCTTTTGCCAGCCACCTGCATCAACTGCAGGTAATCGATCATAATCATACCCAGTTCGCCGTGCTCGCGAGCGAGCCTTCGAGCGCGGGCACGAAGCTCAGTGGGAGTAAGCCCCGCTGTATCGTCAATAAACAGTGGGACGTCTTTCATTTTAGTCACGGCAGCCGAGAGCTTGGGCCAATCTTCTTGTTCGAGCTTACCGTTTCTAATGCGCGTTTGATCAATTCGCCCCACCGAAGACAACATACGGATAATCAGCTGATCCGCTGGCATCTCCATCGAGAAAACCAAAATAGGCTTTTTCTGATTCAAAATGGCGTGTTCTACTATGTTCATGGCGAACGATGTCTTACCCATCGACGGACGACCGGCCACGATAACCAGATCCGATGGCTGCATACCACTTGTCATTTTGTCGAGATCTTTAAAGCCCGTGGATAGACCCGTGATGTCTCCACCCGAATGGAAGAGCTCTTCGATCCGCTCTAAGGCTTTAGAGAGGAGTGGATTCACTTCCTGAGGCCCGCCGGCTTTCATGCCATCTTCTGAGATCTGCATGATTTTGTGCTCAGCTTCGTCGATCAACTCCTCACTCGATCGCCCTTCCGGATTGAAGCCAGATTCAGCAATGCCCTGCGCCGTTTCAATAAGCCGGCGCAGTAGCGAGCGCTCACGCACCACTTTGGCATAGGCTCGGATATTCGAGGCACTGGGCGTATCTGCCGCAAGTTCAGTCACATACGCTAAACCGCCAACACTCTCTAATTCACCTGCAGCCGCTAAGCGATCAGAGAGAGTAATGACGTCGATGGGATCGCCCGCCTCGGCGAGCCTAGCTATTTGTCTGAATATAAGACGATGATCGTGGCGATAAAAATCAGCTGCCGCAACCGCTTCTGCCACGCTGTCCCAAGCGTCATTCGAGATGAGAAGACCACCCAGAACCGAACGCTCAGCTTCAATCGAGTGTGGCGCCATCTTAATGCGCGCAAGCTCTCGGTCAGGCTCGAAAGACGCGTTAGGTGGGTAATCAGGGTAATCGGCTTCGTTCATGCAAAATGGATCGATCTAAAACCGCAAGCCTACCCGAGTTCACGATAAAGCGAAACCATTCTAACAAGATAGAAACTGTGCAAACCGCTCAAGATACGGAGATTAAAGGCCATCTAGACCGCAATGATTAAGCCCGCCCCAAGGTGCTACCACCTATGGGAAGTAAGACGTTACTCGGTCTAATATGGAAAGCAGGCTGATCGAAATCAGCCTAGCTCAAATAGAAAGCGCAAAACCCAGCCTAAGCCGGGCAGCGATTTACTCGGCGACGATGGCCAACTGCAGAGTTGCCATGACTTTTGCGTGGACTTGGACAGCAACTTCGTACTCACCCAATTCACGCAGAGCGCCCTCGGGCAACTTAACTTCTGATTTGTCGATAGCGATGCCAGCTGCCGTTGCAGCTTCAGCGATATCACGCGTACCCACAGAACCGAACAGTTTGCCTTCATCGCCCGCCTTCATAGCGATAGTGACGGCACTTGCGCCATTAATAGCATCTGCACGCTTTTCTGCTTCGGTCAAAGCAGCGGCTGCAGCCGCTTCGAGCTCAGCGCGACGCGCTTCAAACTCAGCGACGTTCTCTGCAGTTGCAGGAACGGCTTTGCCTTGAGGCAGCAAGTAATTACGACCAAAGCCTGCTTTAACGCTAACCTGATCACCAAGACCGCCTAGGTTGCCCACGGTTTCTAATAAAATTACGTCCATTTTAACCTCACTGGAGGGCACGCCCTCTGATTACAAATCCTTGTCTTCACGCGACTCGTCTTGCTGAGCCACCGCATTAGCGGCATCTTTCGGCAAATAACGCTTGCGTAAGCCCAGTAAACTGTCCAGTGCCGCCAATACGACCAACACCAGCTTTAACAAGTCCACTAACACCCACAGGCCGTAGAATGCTGCAAAATAACCTGAGCCTTTATTCAAAGCTCTTGCCCTTGCGTGCACCAAGCCTAGGCTCGAAAACACCAGGGGCACGATCAGTATCGTCGCCCAGCTTTGCATCCCTGTACCCAAGGACAACACCGCTCCGGCAGCCAGCAGTAATCCGACTCCCACGGCAGGCGGAAACACGGTCTTCACGAACTCACGACCAAATAAGCCAGGCCGGTAAAGTGAAGACTGCCAGTAAGCTCCGAGTAACACAGACCCAACCGCCACCGCTGAATTCGACACCGCCAGAACACCCGCGATTTGCGTCGTGCTCGGCCGCTGTAAAACTAAGTCCGCGCCACCATCGATGGATTGCTCCAGGTTGGTCAAAAAGCCATCAAACAAATCAACCAACTGCTGCAAATACGCGTCGCCCAGCAACACCATAAGAAGTCCACTCACCAAACCGACGGGCACAGAGGCCAGCAGCATGGAACTCAAACTTCCTGTTAGCGCGAGTGCAGAGGCAATAACCCATGCACTTACCAACAACATCAAAGGACCTGCATCGCCATAAAGATAAACTAGCAAGCCCGAGGGCAATAAAGCCCAAAACAGCAAATATCCGCCCCATCGAGGCCCTTGCTGCAAACTCACAAGAGCGATGATGGCCGCGCTAATCCAACAAAACAATGCACTACCAGCGCCGGCGACCGTTAAAAACATCGCCTGCCACTGGCCACGCATCGCAAACTGAGCTAGCGCTTTCACGTTATCCTCTCTCGCCCTGGGGGCGTCGATTACTCGTGAGAGTCAGTATAGGGCAACAGAGCCAAATAACGTGCGCGCTTGACTGCTGTCGCCAACTGACGCTGGTACTTAGCTTTGGTGCCTGTAATACGGCTAGGTACAATTTTACCGGTTTCGGTGATGTACGCTTTCAACGTTTCCAGATCTTTGTAATCGATTTGCTTTACGCCTTCGGCGGTAAAACGACAAAACTTACGACGTCTAAAAAATCGTGACATGCTTTATTCTCCTACCGCTTATTCAGCGTCGTTATCTTCGGCGTCGTCATCTTCATCGACGTCGTCTTCATCATTGTCTGTCGTTTCGGCCTCAGCCGCACGACGCTCTTCGTAGCGGTTTTTGCGCTCGCGGCTCTCTTTTTCGGCCTTCATGATCAAAGACTCTGAAGTATCCGCTTCGTCCATCTTGATCACAAGGTTACGAATGACCGCGTCGTTATAACGGAAGATCGTGGTGAGTTCGTCCATAGCTTCCGCTGTCGCTTCCACATTCATCAATACGTAGTGTGCTTTGTGCACCTTGTTGATGGTGTAGGCCAGCTGACGACGACCCCAGTCTTCGAGACGATGTACTTTACCGCCGTCTTTTTCAATGATTTGAGTGTAGCGCTCGATCATGGCTGGCACTTGCTCAGACTGATCAGGGTGCACCATGAACACGATTTCGTAATGTCGCATAGATAAGCTCCTTACGGGTTAATGCCACCCGCTCATGCGGTGTGACAAGGAGATCGGCCTACAGAATAGACCGGGCAAATTTTGGATCGCGAAGTTTACAGACTATGATGACGCTTGGCAAGCCAAAACATGTTGGAACCAGCGCCCTCCGAATCGTCGCCAGTTCAACTCTAAGGATAAACAAAAGCAACAGTCAGCATCTATTGGAAGACATCGACAGCAGATATTCGGGGGGGCACCAAAAAAGTGAACCATCGCCTACTCGGTAGCTCCCTCATATTACGAAGGGCCCCTTTAAGACTGCCTTTCCGAATCACCCCAACTGGCCGTATCACAAGCTGGGTCGGCGGCTTCATCATAAGCAGGTCTCTCGACAGCAGGCTCGATAACATCCTCGAAGTTCTCAGGCCCCCGGGGATCCAACTCAAACGCTGTGGGCGCAATTTCGGGTGCCGCCATACTGAAGGGGGCTTGATCCTCTGGCTTCACATTCTCGATATCGCTGCGATGCAAAAAGATGTAAAACCCGATTACACCGCTCGTCACGGCCAAACTCCACCAGAGCATATTCACTGAAGCAGCGTCCATAAGGGGGCCAATGAACAGTGGGGCCAGGGCCGCGCCGGTTGCATTGAGTAGCAATACGGAAGTCCCGACTAATACAAATTCACCACTCTTCGCCTTATCAATTACCGTTGCAAGCGCAAGCGCGTACATCGGCATTGCGACCGCACCAAAAACCGTAACCAATACGAGAATTGTCAAGCGACCGGAAAACAAAGCCAGGGCGAGACAAGTCAACACACTCAAACTGCTCAGCAAAACCAAGATCCTCGGGCGACCAAACCGATCCGACAAAAGCCCGACCGGATACTGAGCGAGGGCCCCCCCAATAATTGCGGCCGCAACAAATAAAGATACATCGCTCACATCAGTCATGGAGCGCTTAGCAAACACAGCGCCAAGCGTCCAAAACGTACCCGTCACAAGGCCAGACATAAGGGCGCCGGCAAATGCGACTTTTGAGCGACGATACAAGAGACCAAAACTGACTCGAGTTGATGCCATCGGGGCAGGCGCAAGCTGTCGAGTCAAACCCACGGGGACAATCGCCATCGCAATGAGCATCGCCGCCACAATAATCGGCGTTGCCGTACTGATCGGCATCAACGACAACAAAAACTGTCCCATCGCCATCGCAACCAGCACAACAAAGGTATAGGCCGCAAGCACTCTACCCCGAGTTGATTCGTTCGCTTGATCGTTAAGCCAGCTCTCAATAACGGTGTATAAACCGCACATCATGAAACCGATGGCACCCCGCGCCAAAGCCCACAAAGGCCACCAACCCGATAGCTCCATACTGAGTAGCGCCGTCACAATCACCGCAGTCAAGACCGCAAAGCCACGAATGTGTCCGACGCGCCCTATCATTTGCGGCACAACAAAGCAGCCGAGCATGAATCCGGCAAAATAAGCGGAGCCCGTCAAACCAATAACCGTATCGGACAAGCCCAAGCCGGCGCCTTTTAATGGCAAAAGAGTGATCTGCACGCCATGGCCGGTCAGCAATAGTGCCGTGGCTAATAAGAGCGAGCTAAGTGTGACAACGGTCTTCATAATGCACCTCTCAAATCGAGGCCTGAGGGTTTCAAGAGCGCGCGAAGATACACCCAAAGGGCGGCGTGATCGACCACTCTTGCGGGTAATATTGCCACTTTGAAGGACCCAACTCAACTGAGCATGGAGGGTTAGGTTAGAACGCTACCGGAGCTGGGATGTAAGCTGGTAACGCTCGCTGAAATCGGATTCCGATCAAGAAGCATCTATCCGCAAAAAAGTGAAGCGACGCTCAAAAAATCACGCTGAACTGTGACGCTGCCTCACAACTTCGTACAAGCTCACACCCGTTGCAACCGAGACATTGAGACTGCTCACACTACCCAACATAGGCAGTTTCACTAGCTCGTCACAGGTCTCGCGGGTCAGCCTGCGAAGGCCGTCTCCCTCTGCGCCCATGACAATAGCAACCGAGCCTCTCAGATCAACATCGTAAAGCGTCTGTTCGGCCTCACCTGCCATACCGTAAACCCAAATACCTGCGGCTTTGAGGGTTTCGAGAGAACGGGCTAGATTGGTTACCTTCACGAGTTTAACCGTCTCGGCAGCCCCGCAAGCGACTTTCGATACCACGGGGGTAATGTCAGCCGATTTATCTTTGGGAATCAGTACGGCGGTAACGCCTGCAGCATCAGCGCTTCGCAAACAGGCGCCGAGGTTATGCGGGTCCGTAACACCATCGAGCACCAACCACAATCCAGGACCTTCGTGCTGAGCGATAAGTGACGGCAAATCCGCTTCTACAAAACTGGCATTTTCATTGCGACTGACCGAAGCCTTTAGCCAAGCTACCGCCCCTTGGTGACGCCCCAGAGACAGTTCTTTCAGCGCCTCTTTGCTAATACGCTCAATGGCAACCCCTTGATTGCGAGCCAGCTCGGACAGACTGTTCAAGCGCCGATCATCGCGGCCCTCCATTAACTGCAAGATGCGTATCTCCGCTGGCCGCTGCTTCAAAGCACTCTCGACCGCATGGATGCCAAAGATCACCGCCGCCTTCTGACTCATTATTTACCGCGCCGCCCTTTCGCCACTTTTTTGCCCCCTGGGCCCTTTGGCCCCCTGCTACCGCGCGCCTTGCGCTTAGCTGGTGCATCAAAACGCGCCGCCGTTTTACGCGCCTTCCGTGCGTGACCCGGCGCGTCGGGAATATTCGTTTTTAACAGCTCTAAATCAATTCGCTTGTCGTCCAAATCGACTCGGGCGATCTGGACTGTGACTTTGCCACCCAAGCGGAAAGTTTTGCCACTGCGCTCACCCACGAGCTGCTGGTGGGCGGCTTCGTAGCGATAGTAATCACCGGGCAGAGAGCTGATGTGCACCAAACCTTCGATATAGAGATCTCGAAGCTCAACAAACAAACCGAAGCCCGTGACCGAGGCAATCACACCACTGTAGACATCACCCACATGCTCGCGCAGATACTCGCATTTGAGCCACAGCTGAACATCGCGCGTTGCGTCGTCTGCGCGACGTTCGGTCATGGAACAATGCTCACCCATGCCAACCATGGCTTTTAAGTCATAGGGGAAGATGGCTTGCGTTGGTATCTTTGGTGCACCCTGGGTGCGCCGAAGATGCTCGGCTTTGTCACTGTTCCGAAGCAGATGACGAATACCCCGATGCACTAATAAGTCTGGGTAACGCCGGATCGGAGAGGTGAAATGTAAGTAGGCCTCGTAGTTCAAACCAAAATGGCCTGCATTATCGGGCTTGTAAACGGCCTGACTCAGTGAGCGAAGCATCATCGTTTGAATGATGCTCGCATCATCTCGGTCTTTTACGCGCTCCAGCAGATCATGATAATGCTCGGGCTTGGGCTTCTCGCCTCCGCCTAACTGGAGGAACATTTCGTCTAAAAATTGCCTTAAGTTCGCCAGCCGCTCACCACTCGGACCCTCATGCACACGAAATAACATAGGGACTTGGTGCTTCTCAAAAAGTGAGGCGGTAGCCACGTTTGCAGCAAGCATGCACTCTTCGATTATCTTGTGCGCATCATTTCTTACCACCGGGACGATGGCGGCGATCTTGCGGTTTTCATCAAAAAGAATGCGTGTTTCGATCGTTTCAAAATCGATGGCTTTACGTTCCTCTCGAGCCTTACGCAAAACGCCGTACAAACGGTGCAAACGCGCTATGTCTTTATAACGCTGATGAGGCACGCTGTCGGATTCCCCGTTCGCTAGAACCTCACCCACCGCTGTGTAGGTTAACCGCGCGTGCGAATGGATAATCGCCTCGTAGAATTCAAAGCCGCTAATGCTGCCCGCTCGGGTAATCGCCATTTCACAGACCATGGCGAGCCGGTCCACATGAGGTTTAAGCGAACACAAGCCGTTCGAGAGCGCCTCGGGCAACATAGGTACAACGCGCTCAGGAAAATAAACCGAGTTGCCGCGAACCACGGCTTCTTCGTCTAAGGGCGCGCCGGGTTTTACGTAATGAGAGACATCTGCAATGGCCACCCACAGCGTAAAACCGCCACCGCGGCGAGAGGCACAGTAAACAGCGTCGTCAAAATCGCGGGCATCTTCGCCATCAATCGTGACAAAGGGCAAATCGCGTAAATCAACGCGATGCGCTTTGTCTTCCTCGAGGGGCTCCGCCTCTAAACGACCCGCCTCATCAATAACCTCTTCGGGCCATTCATGTGGAATATCATGCGAGCGAATCGCGACTTCAATTTCGAGCCCAGGGTCAAGGTGATCGCCCAAAACTTCAACCACACGCCCCTTTGGTGGACGTCCACGCTCGGGAAAATCCGTGACCTCGGCACTGACTACTTGGCCGTGCTTAGCCCCTCCGTCGCAGCCAGGGGGAATGATAATCTGGTGAGTGATTCGGGCGTGTTCCGGCACCACGAGACCAAAACCGGATTCCGACTCGTATCGCCCAACAATGCGCTGCCGCTTACGTTTCAGAATTTCGACGATTTTGCCTTCGGCACGACCGCGCCGATCCATACCTGTAATCATGGCGAGCACTTCATCGCCGTCGAAAACTTTGTCCATCTGCCGAGCGGATAAAAACAAATCTTCGTGATCGGGGTCGTCAATGGGTTTGGCAAAGCCATAGCCGTCGCGATGCCCAATCACACGACATTTCAGTAAGTGCATGCGCTCTACAATGCCGTAGGCGCCCTTGCGATTGACCATGAGCTGGCCGTCGCGCTCCATCGCGCGCAGGCGTCGATGCAGGGCGTCCAGCTGATCATGGGAATCAATTTCGATCAAACGTGCGATTTGATTGGCGTTTAATGGCTCTGCCACTTCGGCTAGCAACGCCAACAAAGCCTCGCGCGAATGAATCGGATTCTCGTATTTTTGCGCCTCGAGAGCGGCATTCGGATCTGCCGCTATACGCTTGGGCTTTGCACGCACTTTCTTTACTTCATTTTCCTCAGAGGCCTTCACTCGCTTCGCAGCGCGCTTGGGTTGCACCCGCGTCTCGCGGGGCGTTTGATCTGGCTCAACCGCCGACGCTCCGGGCAATTTCTGGAACACACTCTTGGCAATCTTCGATGGGCGCTTTTTAGCCGGTTTAGTGGTCTGCTTAGCCGTTTCGGTTGATGCCTGCGAGTCGATCGACGCCTTACGCGACGCCCTGCTTGGCTTGTCGCGCGCTACGCTTGTAACATCTTCTGTGTTTGTAACCTTACGCTTGTAGGGCTTTCGGGGGGCTGCGCCGGATAAATCAGAGGCGTTTTTGCTGTCGCGAGGAGTTTTTACCATGAGTGCTCAATCAATGTATGTGCACCCATGATACGCCTGTATGCAACAGAAAAGAATGACAGGGAGCAAATGAGTATGGCCCGGCAGGGCCACACTGAAATCAAAAGTCAGGTCTTACTTACAGACCCAGCAAATCACGGTAGGTGCTGGACTGTTCGAACGCTCGAATGACCTGCCCTTCAGAAAAGCGATACATACAGGCGTCGTCGGTGTAATCCATGTAGTTAAACACATCGTCCTGACCAGCCTCTTTGCGACAGCTATCAACACCCACTGGGCATCCATAATTTGGCGATCGCACAGCAGGCGTGTCGCTCACAAAATCGCCGCTGCCTCGGCAACCCCCCTGAAAAGTATGGTAGAGGCCGAGCCAGTGCCCTACTTCATGGGTAGCGGTATCACCATCGTTATACGGGGCTGCCGCGCCACCTGGCAAAGACGCGCCCAAGAGAACAACCCCATCATCGGCAAGGTTGTCTACCCAGCTTGGAAAAGTCGCCCAGCCAAGCAAGCCACCACCCGGGTTACTGACATACATGTTTAAGTCGCCCGCATCCCCTTGGCGCAAAGCCGCTTTCATTTGCTGCTCCGCCGTGGTGTCTGGGCCGGCGGTAAGCCAAGTGGAATTATTCGAGCGCGTGACCGTGCGCAGTTGAAAGGTGTAGGGTGTGTTAGTAAACGCCGCATTCAGTACGTTCATCTGGTTATTAACCTGATTCTCCGTGGCAGCACACGCCCCTGCGTTATCGCAAATGATGTGCACACAAGTATCGATCAAGATACTGCCATCCGATGGCAGGGTGGGCCCCGGATCGGTTCCGCCACCGCTGCCTCCCCCACCATTGCCGCCTCCGCCGGGCGTGCCACGGGGCTTTTTAGCGGCTTTCGCCAACTTATCTAGCTTAAAGCGCTTCTCAAGCCGTTCGGCTTCTTCAGGGGTCGGGTGCTTGGTTCCGCACCGCAAGAAAGCCGCATTTGAGTTCGCGTTCTCAAAGGCTTTTTCATTTGGCGCTGAATGAGCATTTACGGAGCACAGGCTAGCAATCGCAACCGCAGGGATTAATTTTTTTATTAGCATTTCACCGCCCTCAGGTTTTAGTAACGCTTAATAATTATCCCGTGATCACGTTAAGTCAAGCACTGAACCCCCGATCCCGAGTTGATATTTGGACATTGATTCATTCACAAGAAATCCGCCATCAACTGCCTGCGAAGTTCTTCGGTAAGATCCGAACGGTAGGTCAAATGTTTACTTGTTGATAGCCCCGTCGAGCGGTACAACTCACCCTGCATCTCGGCTTGCTTAACAGCAACCGACATGCCCTCTAGCACACCCACTTGGGTGCCCGATATACGGTTGTAGCCGATCAGGCTCAAACTGCTGTATAACGCGCACGCGGTAATGATGATTTCTGCGCCATCGGCGATGCACTCTTTTGCCGTTGCTTCGAAATGTGGCAGAACCTTTTCTTCAAGGAACCCAGGGGTATCAAACCAATCAGGCCCCTGCTGTACGAGCTGATAAAATTCCTGGCCGGGCGGCGTACAGACCGGCCTGTGAATGGCCCGACTCTCTAAGCCCGATAGCCGTAAAACACGCTCAACAAAAGGTCGTGACTTATCGTCGACACCAACCACAGCGACTTTCGATCCCAGCTGGCATGCCATATGCAAAGCTGCCTCTGTCATACCAACTACCGGTCGTGCAATGGCTTCTCGTGCTTCGCGCACGGCAGGGTGGTTACCACACCGAACAAACACCGCGTCGTAGTCTTCAGATTCAGCTTCTAAGATGGATTTAAAAATTTCGGTGTTGTTGAAGAGCTCAAGGTGAGCGTGCGAGGTCCAGTAGGTCGACCTTGGCACAAATTTCATATCTACGATCGTATCGGGGCGCAGCACCTTCTGATAAACGCGCCGAACACCTTCATTAATTCGTTGATAACCGTCATCACCAAAGCCAGGCATAACCGAGGGATAGATGCTTTGAGAGAGAATTCGAGTCATATGCCTGCCTTTTGTTTATAGCATAAACTTATGTTGCATCAAAATTTGGGGAGCGGCAAGCGTTTATCTTTGACAAGGCAATGAGGCAGCAGTATATTTCGTATCCCTGCTGTTACGGCGGTTCATCCCCTGCCCAGGTGGTGAAATTGGTAGACACGCCAGCTTCAGGTGCTGGTGCTCGCAAGGGCGTGGAGGTTCAAGTCCTCTCCTGGGCACCATTGTATTCTTTGACGCTTTCTAAGCCTCTGTTTTATCAACAGTTTAAATCACTGTAAAGTCAATTCCTGTAAAGATTCCTGTAAGAATCATGCGATTCCTGTAAGAATTCCTGTAAGTTTTAGACAGGTTGGGGTCTCTTTAGGGGGCTGGGGAGGAGGACAAAGATATTTCGTATCTGTAGTTGCACGGCAGATACATGAGAGAGGGTTTTTTAGCCCCCTCCATCATCTTTTGTAACTCCCTGAGATATCACCCTCAGCAGCGCTGGAGACAGCCCTCCAGATCTAGGCATATCAGCAGAATCAAGTGGATCAGAACCCATTTCAAGCTCGTGTTGATCTGTGTAACCATCACCATCGTCATCGGTATCCGCATTGTTGCCGATGCCATCATTGTCAGTATCCAGTGTCTCGTCTGCATCTAGTGGAAGTGCGTCTACTGAATCCGCAACGCCATCACCATCATCATCGGTATCCGCATTATTGCCAATGCCATCGCCGTCAGTGTCAGCACTCTCGCCAGCATCTAATGGGAACGCATCATTGGAATCAGGGACTCCGTCATTGTCGTCGTCGGCATCAAGAACCAAGAAGGACGCGTTGATTTGCTCTTGCGACGCACCTGCATTCCAATCGTCAGGCTGACCATCACCGTCAGTATCAACAGAGGCCGCTGCATCCCAACTGAAAGCATCGGCTTCGTTCAGAACGCCATCACCGTCTCCATCAAGACCCGGCTCCGCATTGTCACCAATACCATTATCATTGGTATCCTCCCATTCGGTTGGATCCGTTGGGAATACATCAACATCATTCGTATAACCATCGCGGTCAACATCATTCACATCATAATACGGGGTCAACTCATAAAAGTTCGGGCGCGATAACTTATAGTCAATCGATTCCAGCACGCCATCGCCATCATTATCCCTCTCCAACATCAAACGTTCATGGACGTACAATCGAGTATCCGTAACGGCAATCAGATCCCAAGTACGCGTCTGTAAATAACGACATACAGGGCCCGATCCATAATCCCGCTCGAAGATACAGTACTCACTCGTAACCTGGCTGCCCGTCTGGGTCCATGTAATATCACGAACCTGCGCAAATCCTTGCTCAACCTCAACGCCATTTATCGTTACAAAGTTGGAGCTCACACTGGCACGACGACCGCTGCCATCCGCATTTAGCACAAAACCAAAGTTACCAATGAAACCACCGTCAAACGGCGAAACAGTCACGTACAACTCATCTGGATTGGTTACCGTAAAGCCGTTCGACAACATGACACCATAGAACGCGGTAATGTCTGTCGGCGCAGGTGCACTGCGCTTGATCATCGGCAGCACTGCCGCCTCATAACGATCCGGCGCATCAATCTGAGTCACAACCGTCGATGTATCCGGCCCTTGAACCAAACGATCAACCAGCATTTGCACCCCGGTATCAGCAAACGTTACTTCAAGACCACCTGAACCGGTAATCAACCACGTAGCGGAGCGACGGCTTATTTCCGTAATCGCCGTACCATCTGCGTTAAACGTCAGAATATCCGCACATTGATAACCCACAGTGCAGTGCGACGTCGCATCAACGGCATCCAGGTTCAAGTCTTCCAAGGTCCATGACCCTACAAGCTCGCGTGAGCTAAATGGAACAAACGTCGCCGTCGGGGCAATAATCATGACATCCTCAACCTGTACATTTTCACCCATACCACCGTTTACTCTGACCGGCTTCGTTGGATCAATCGCCAGAGAAGGATCAACCGCAAACTGCTCGTAACGGGTTTGCACCGCAAGCTGCCAAAGCTCAGCCTCTTGCTTACCAGCACGAACCGCTATCCGAGTAATTGACCGCTCCCGAACCTCTATCTGACCCGCCTGGCTGTACAATGGGTCCTGTGCCAGTTGCGACGCGTTTACATTGTCAAAACTTGCGTCATACGTAGGGTAACTGATACCACCATTGTCATCCTGCGTCAGAACATAACCTTCATCAACGGCTATCCAAGTACCCTCGTGACGCGGATAACCAGTGGCAACATAGGTACCATCTGGACGTAAGTACCAACTCGGCAAGCTCTGCCCCATATTCACCGCGGGATCTTCAACCGCGCTATCAAGGAAGGAGACCAAACCAAACGGCATCGCCGTCTCGCTCAAGTCAACAAAGGTTAAAACGCCTTGGTAATCAACTCCGGGGAACACATCCGATGCATCCGCTGTGCCATCGTTATCATCGTCTGTATCGGCATTATCGCCAATATTATCACCGTCTAAATCACTGATTTCGGCAGCATCAAGCGGAAAAGCGTCACGTGAATCAACCGTGCCGTCATTGTCGTCGTCGGTATCACACACGTTACCAAGACCATCACCATCGGTGTCTAACTGGTCGAGGTTCGTTACCAATACGCAGTTATCATTATCGTCGGGTACACCATCCCCATCTGTATCTGTTTGGGCTAATGCCTGGCTGCAAAGCAGTAGAAAGAGCAAAAACGAAAAAGTCTTCATCTTATTCTCTCGTATTCAGGGTTCCACGGTCAGCATCAATGAATTAGGAGTTATCATAGGGCAATTTTTGAGACTTTGGCTAGCAAAACCCACTCGCGGCTGTGTTGGGCGCCTGACAATAAATCCCAAAGCATCGCATAAGCACGTCATCAAATAGGCGTATACTGTCGAGATTTCTCTCAAGACCTTGGAATATATGTCCATACACCCATACAGCACCTTAAGCCCCGAACGGATCCTAGACGCAATTGAGGCGCG
>Ga0181561_10003311_pt1 | contig 14156 bp, 9 predicted proteins | sample 011ome_19_FD_133760 | JGI IMG/M metagenome (GOLD analysis project Ga0181561, IMG submission 133760) | Coastal salt marsh microbial communities from the Groves Creek Marsh, Skidaway Island, Georgia - 011510BT metaG (megahit assembly) | ecosystem: Environmental > Aquatic > Marine > Intertidal zone...
CTCCTCGCTTTCAATCCCAGCCCTCGACGCCTTTCAACTCCAGCTGACGCCTTTCAACTCCACCCCGACAGAACGCACGAAGAGCGAGATTCGGAAAAAGTTTTCCCGGTTCCTTCGCAAGTACGTCGAGAAGGACGGCGACGGCGCGCCCGTGTACAGGATCAGGATCCGCGAGATGTGCGTCGCGAACGGCCAGTCGTTGGAGGTGTCGTACCTGCACTTAGCGGAGAGAGAGCCGATCCTCGCGGTGTGGGTCGCGGACGCGCCCGCGGACATGTTGGCGATGTTCGACGAAGTCGCGAAACAAGAGGCGCTGAAGCTGTACCCTTCGTACGGGGACATTCACGGCCGCATCTTCACGCGGATCACGGGGCTGCCGATCATGGATCAGATACGCGACATTCGCCAGGCGCATCTGAACTGCCTGATCAAGATCGAGGGCGTCGTGACGCGACGGACCGGGGTGTTTCCGCAGTTGAGGGAGGTGATGTACGACTGCTCGAAGTGCGGGTTCGTCGTCGGGCCCATCTATCAAAACGGCGCCGGCGAGGAGCTCAGGCCGGGGTCGTGCCCGGACTGCCAGAGCAAAGGCCCGTGGAAGGTGAACACGGAGCGGACGGTGTACCGGAACTTTCAGCGGATGACGCTGCAGGAGTCGCCCGGGAACGTCCCCGCGGGGCGGCTGCCGCGGAGTAAAGAGATCATCATGCTCAACGACCTCATCGACGGCGCCAAGCCGGGGGACCAGGTGGTGGTCACCGGCATATACGCCAACAACTACGAGCACTCGCTGAACATGCGGAACGGGTTCCCGGTGTTCTCCACGCACGTGGAGGCGAATCACCTGTTGAAAAAGAGCGATCTGTATTCGACGCACACGCTCACGGACGAGGACAAGGAAGAGATTCGAAGGCTGTCGCGCGACCCTCGCGTGTGCCAACGCATCGTCAAGTCCATGGCGCCCTCGATTCACGGGCACGACGACATCAAGGCCGGGATCGCGCTCGCGCTGTTCGGGGGACAGGAGAAGATCGTCAAGGGAAAGACGCGCCTGAGAGGCGACATCAACCTCCTGCTTCTCGGCGACCCCGGGGTCGCCAAGTCGCAGTTTTTAAAATACGTCGAAAAGACGGCGTCCCGCGCGGTGTACACCACGGGGAAAGGCGCGTCCGCGGTCGGTTTAACCGCCGCGGTGCACAAAGACCACATCACGAAGGAGTGGGTCCTGGAAGGCGGCGCGCTCGTCCTCGCGGACCGCGGCGTGTGCCTCATCGACGAGTTCGACAAGATGAACGACCAAGACCGCGTCTCCATCCACGAGGCGATGGAGCAGCAGTCCATCTCCATCTCCAAGGCGGGCATCGTGACGTCGCTGCAAGCGCGGTGCTCCGTCATGGCGGCCGCGAACCCGGTCGGGGGGCGGTACGACAGCTCGCGCACGTTCAGCGACAACGTCGAGCTCACGGACCCGATCTTATCGCGGTTCGACATCATGTGCGTCGTGAAGGATATCGTCGACCCGGTGCTGGACGAGCGACTGGCCAAGTTCATCGTCGGGTCGCACTTCAAGTCGCATCCGGATCGGGACCCGGACGAGCCTCTGGGCGACGTTTTCAAAGGGTCGCTGACCGACGTTCCGGACGACTCGCCGGACGTGGAGCTCATCCCGCAGGACTTGCTGAGGAAGTACATCGCGTACGCGAAGCGGTTCGTGCGACCGAAGCTCAGCAGCGGCGACCTTCCGAAAATTTCGCAGGTGTACGCGGAACTGAGGAGAGAGTCGGTCACGCGCGAGGGCATGCCCGTCGCGGTGCGGCACGTCGAGTCCATCATCCGCATGTCCGAGGCGAGGGCGTCTATGCGGTTGTCCGAACACGTCAGCAGCGAAGACATCGACGCCGCGATCGCGGTGATGCTCCAGAGCTTTATCGGGACGCAGAAGCTCTCCGTGCAAAAGGCGCTGGGGAAGAAGTTCGCGCGGTACACGCACTTCCACCGCGACTACGATCAGCTCCTTCTGAACATCCTGCGCGACATCGTCAGAGAGATGAACTACTGGGACTCCGTCGGCGCGGGCACCGCGAACAATACCGCGAGCGGCGGCGGCGCGAACAGCGAGTCGCAGCAGGGCGGGACCACGACGGTGCGATGCAAGCTGTTGGAGGACAAGGCGAGGGAGTACGGCGTCGAAGACTTGACGCGGTTTTACGGCTCCCCCGCGTTCGCGTCGGCGCGGTTCACGCACGACGCGGAGCGGAACGTCATCGTGCACTCGATGGTGTGACGGACGGACGTCGTGTTGAGAGAGGAGAGAAGAGGGTGGGCGGGTATCGTAGAGAGGGAGGGAGGGGATTTAACGCGATGTACATACGACGACTAACTACTAGACCACGGAAAACTCCTAACGTTACAGCACGTACTTCTCGACGAAGGTTCGCCGGCGAGAAGACTCGAGAAAGATGCGTCGACGCCGCGCGTCACATCCCCCCGCCCCCCCCGCGCGTCGTCGTCGTGGGCAGGCCGACGTCGGCGCCGCCCGCCCGCGCCCGACCAGTTCCGTCATGGCGTCCGCGCTCATCGACGAGATCAAGCTCAACGCGTCGAACGGCGACAGCGAGCAGTACGACCTCGCCGGGTTCACCCCCGGTTGGCTGCACGATCTCGTCGGCTCGTGCCTCGGGACGACGCTGCCGGCGAAGTCGTACGTCGCGTGCAAGTTCGTCATCGGCGGCGGGAAGAAGACGCGCGCCAAGTACGACCCGGACATGCTCAAGCACTTCACCGAGGCGCTGCGCGCCGCGGGCCTGGAGGAGGACCGCGGCGCGAGCGCGTGCGCGGAGTGCGCGGGGACGTACAAGTACCAGCACGACACGGACAAGGATCTCAAGTACCTGCACGTGTTCCCGAAGGTGGAGATCGTGTCCGCGGGCGGCGACGGCGACGGCGTTAACGGCGGCGGGGATCGAACCGGCGGCGGGAACGCGCGGTCGCCCGAGTATCAGTGCTGCTCGTGCACGTTCGAGGAGTTTATCGACCTCGTCGCGATGAACGTGCCGTCGTTTTCGCAAAAGCGCGCGCTCCTCAAACGCATGCGCGTGCTTCAGAGCGCGCTGGAGCAGCTCGAGAATATGCTCGTGGAGCAGCAGAGGCTCACGGAGCAGGAGCAAGAGATGTACGACAGCATGGTGGACGTCTCGTCCAAGGTGGACCACCTGAACGCGGAGCTCGAGAAGATGGTGAGCAAAGGGCGGCTCACGAAGGGCGAGCAGAAGGCGATGATTGGTGACCTGGCGTCCAAGCTCGAGGAGCTCGACGTCATGATCGCGACCGCGGACGCGGAGGGGAAGCAAAAGAAGCGAGAGACGCTCGAGGGGAAGCGCGTTCAATTGATCGAGAAGTCGGACGCGATCGCGTCGTTCAAGCCGATCGTGTACGCGATGGCGAACGAGAGAGAGCTGAACGATTTGCGCGCGGAGCTCAAGGCTTTGGAGGCGCTCGAGAAGGCTTCGGGAGGGAAGTTGCTGAAGGGGGCGGACGTCGCGAAGCTCGCGAAGAAGCCGCAGATCGAGGAGCGCATCGCGGCTTTGGAAGGGGAAGATAAAGGGTGGTTCGAAGACGAGTGCCGAGCGGTGTTGTTCACGCAAAAGGCGCCCGCGCCGGCTAAGAAAAAGGCGGCGTCCGGCGGCGACGGCGGCGGCGGGAATTCGTCGGGGTGGCTGACGCAAGCCGCGAAGGGCGGGGGAAGGTCCGCGCCCGCGGCGAAGAAAACCGCGCCGTCGAACCCGTTCGCGGCGCTGGGCGGCGACGAATGACGCGTCGCGGGGTGCTCTTTCGAATCGAAAACAACACGGATACAAATACCTGTAACCTTCTCACGCGCCGATGGTCGTGTGCATCTGCTTGTCGAAGCTCAGCCGTCGACTCCCGCCGTCGACGCTCGCGCGCGTGCGCGCGTGGTGCGGCGGGTTAAACGGCTGCGGCTCCATCCCCCACACGTCCCTGGCGTACTCGCGTATCGTGCGATCGCTCGAGAAGGCCCACATCGAGCACGCGGCTTTGATGCACTTCGCCGTCCACTCGTCCTTGTCGCGATACGCCGCGTCCGCCGCGTCCATCGCGTCCAAGTACGACGGGAAGTCGTGGCACAAGAGATAGAAATCCTTCGACGGCGTCAGTCCGTCCAAGAGCCTCTCGTAGTTATCCGCCGACCCGAACACCCCGGAGCGAATCATGCGGAACACGCGCGCCAGCCTCTCGTCGATCCGCGGCTCTCGCTTGTGCATCGAGCTCCTCAACGCCGCCACCTCGTCCGCGGTGGCGCCGAACACGAACACGTCGTCCTCCCCCACCGCGCGCGCGATCTCCACGTTGGCGCCGTCCAACGTCCCGATGATCAGCCCGCCGTTCATGACGAACTTCATGTTCCCCGTGCCGCTCGCCTCCATGCCGGCGGTGGAGATGTGCTGAGAGACGTCCGACGCGGGGATGATGAGCTCCGCGAGAGAGACGTTGAAGTTTGGGATGAAGACCACCTGCAGACGCCCCGCGCATCGCACGTCGTTGTTGATCACCTTGGCGACGCCGCACGCGAGCTGGATGATCTTCTTCGCGATCTCGTACCCGGGCGCGGCTTTCCCGGCGAGGATGCATACGCGCGGCTGGATCGACTTTCGCTGCTCCGCGCTCGCGCTCGCGATGGTCGCGTATCGATGAATGATGCCCAAGATGTTCAGCATCTGCCTCTTGTACTCGTGTATCCGCTTCACCTGCATGTCGTACACCGCGTTCGGCATCAGGTCGACGTTCATGTTCGCCTTGATCCACGCCGCGAGCCGCTCCTTGTTGAACCGCTTCGCGTGCGTCCACTGCCGCTGCAGGCTCGGCTCTCGCGCCAGCGGCTTGAGCGTCTCCAACCGTCGCAGATCGTTCACCCACCCGGGCCCCAAGATGGACGTGAAGATGCTGCTCATCGCCGGGTTCGCCTGCAAGATCCACCGCCGCGGCGTCACGCCGTTGGTGACGTTTTTTATCCTCCCCGGATACATCTCGTTAAACTCGGGAAAGAGCCGCGTCTTGACGAGCGCGGTGTGAATCTCCGCGACGCCGTTGACGACGTGCGAGCCGACGACGGCCAAGTGCGCCATCCGTACCATCTTCGGCGTGCTCTCCTCGATGATGCTCATCGCCGCGAGCTTCTGCGTGTCCCCGGGCCACATCGCGTCAACCTCTTGCAAGAATCGGTGGTTGATCTCGTAGATGATCTGCATGTGCCGCGGGAGGAGCTCCGTGAGCATCGGCACCGGCCACTTCTCCAGCGCCTCCGGGAGAATCGTGTGATTGGTGTACCCGAACGTCATCCTCGCGATGTCCCACGCGTCGTCCCACGGGAGCAGCTCGTCGTCCAGGAGCAACCGCATGAGCTCCGGGATGGAGATGGACGGGTGCGTGTCGTTGAGCTGGATCGCGACTTTTTCCGGCAGGTGTTTCAGCGTCCGCCCGGGCGCGACGCGTTTCTTGTACCGACGCAAGACGTCCTGCAGCGTGGCGCTGAGGGTCGTTCCATACAAAATATGATACGTTCATCGGTCAGTTGAATAAAACGCGATCGAGTGTTGAAACCGGGCGACGGGTGAAAAACGAAACGTTCGCACAGAACGCACCTGACGAAGAAGAACTGCTGCTTCAGCCGCAACGCCTTCCCGGCGTCGTTGTCGTCCGACGGGTACAGCACGCTCGTGATGCTCTCGCACCGCTCCTTCGCCTCCACGGCGCCGTAGTAATTCCCCGCGTTGAAGCACGCGAGATCGAACTCGTGGCTCGGTTTGCTCGACCACAGACGCATGTTATTGGTGTTGTACGTGCCGTAGCCCGGGATGGGCGTGTCGTACGCGACGGCGACGACCACCTCGCCGCCCTCCCACCGATACCTCGTCTCCCCACTTCGCTCGTCCACGTAGTTGTTCACCTGGCCGTACAGGCGCACGAGGTACTTCACGTCCAGCCGCTCCACCTCCCACGGGTTGCCGTGCGTGAGCCAGTAATCCGGAAATTCCACCTGTTTCCCGTCCACGATTCTCTGCTCGAACATCCCGTATTTATACCGCAACCCGTATCCCCACGCGGGGTAGTTCAACGTCGCGAGCGTGTCCATGAAGCACGACGCGAGCCTGCCCAGCCCGCCGTTCCCGAGCGCGGGCTCGCGCTCCTGCGCGACGATGCTCTCGAGATCGTACCCGAGCTGCTGCAGCGCGTCCGCGTACGCGCCGCGCAGGCCCAGGTTGCTCACCGCGTTTCCCAACGACCGGCCGACGAGGAACTCGAGAGATAGGTAATACATCCGCTTCCCGTCCCTCGACGCGTAGAACTGCTGCGTGTCCGTCCACCGCTCGATGAGCCGGTCGCGGATCGAGTGCGCGGTGGCCTGGTAGAACGAGTTCCGGTCGAACTTGTACCGCCGCCGCGCGAGCGTGTACTCCACGTGTTTCACGAGGCTCCGCTGAATCGACGGCACGTCCGACGGTAAATACGAACTCGACAGCTTCCACAGCTGGTCCACGCGCGCGCGCACGGCGCCATCGTGCGCGGCGTTCGTCTTCGCGACGCCCTCGCTCGCGAGCCCCCTGTTCGCCGCGCGCTCGTCGTACTCGTTGGTCGCGTCCAGCGTCGTCCAGTTATACGCGCCCGAGCCGATCCCGATCCGCGCGCGCTCTCCGGCGCTCTCCGCGAAGTCTTCCAGCTCCGCCTCGTCGACGTACTCCTTCTGTCGCTCCGGGGGGTCGCCGATGCGGTCCAGCATCGCCGCGCTGCTGCCGCCGCCGCCGCACCCGAGCGCGCCGTTCTCGAGCTTCCACGACAGCCGATCCTCCGCCGCGGCGATGGAGAGTTTCGTCATCTTGTGCTCGTCGGCTTCGGGCGCGGCGTGTTCGATCTCGCTCTGCTGCGAGTGCAGCGTGTCCCACATCGTGGGCGATCGCCTCGCGCGGTCGTCCCTCGCGACGTCCCTCGCGTCGTCTCCTCCGTCTCTCGCGCGCGTATCATCATCGAGCGCGTACGCGGCGGCGAAGGACTCGCGCTCGGCGCGCTCGGCCGCGAGTCTCTTCCGCTCCTCGCGCGCGGCGTCGCGGGAGGATTTTGTACTGTACTCCCGATGACGCGACCCCGACGCCTTTTTCTTCTCCGCCCCCGCGGAGATGCGTCGGCTCGGGAACGCCGCGTTCGGCGGGTTCGCGGCGTACAACCGACCACTCTCCTCCTCCCACCGCGGCGGGTCCGCGCGTCTCAGCGCCGCGTCCGCGGCGTCGTAGAGGTCCTGATGCGCGTCCGGCTCGTCGCTTCCCAGCGTGTCCAACGCGTCGTGATTCGTCGCGTCGAGCGTGTCGAACGCGTAGCGGTCGCCGCTCGCGCGTCGCCCGGGCCCCTCGGTGGTCGCGTCGTAGAACCCGCCGGAGGTCCTCGGCGCGGCCGCGGGGCTCGCGGCGGCGGCGGCGCCGACGCCGCCGCCCGCGCCGAGCGTCTTCTCCCAGAACGAGCGCGGGTTCTCGCGGCCCGCGGCGCCGCCGCCGCCGGGGCTGTCGCGCGTCTCCCCGGCGAGCGCCTCCCCCGCGCCGTTTCCGAGCGGGCTCCCGTCGCCGCCGCCGGCGACGCCGACGCCGGCGTCGTCGATCGCGCGCGCGCTCCCCGTGGGCGTCGCGCCGCCGTACAGCGCGCTGCCGCGACGGTCGAAGAGCGGGTTCCCGCGCGCGAGCTCATCGGGCGACGGGTCCTCCAGCGCCTGCGAGCTGCCGTCGTACTCCATCGGATCCCCCCCCCCCCGACGGATGCGCTTTTTCGAGGAGGCGAATTGCCTCTCGCCGCCCCACGCGGTCGCCCGCCTCCGATCTCCGCGATCGACGCGCTCCGCGCGTTCCGCGCGCGCGATGCGATCTCCCCGGCGCGACGGCACCGACGACGCGCGATCGTCCGTCCGGAGCCGCGGGCGGCGGGTGTGACCCGACGCCGCGACCGCGTCGCCGTCTCGATCGAATTCGGGGAAGGCACGCGCGTCATCAGCATCATCAGGTTTTGCTTTTCGCGTCGTCCGACGCCACGTGGACGGGGACCATCTGCCAGACGTCCCCGCGCCCCGCGCGCGCGCCGCGATGTCGACGACCGCGTGCACGCTCGGCTCGGCGACGCGCCCGCGCGCTCGCCCGCGACGCCATCTCGAGCGGAGCGCCTCGATCCCTCGCGTTCGCGCGGCGCCGGGACCCGCCGCGAGCGGTCGCGGACGCGTCGCGCGAGGTGGAAATAATCCATCGTCGTCGTCGTCGTCGCGCGGCGCATCGATCGCGCCGAGGGCGATCTGGGTCCCGCCCGAGGAGCTGGCTTGGATCCCCGACCCGGAGACGGTCTTCAACGTCGAGAACGTCGCCATCTTCCCGCTGTGGCTCGGCATGATCTTCGCGCCGAAGAGCGGCGTCACGAGAGCCGTCATGGACTCCGCCCTCGTCCCGTGCGTCTGCGGTTTCGTTTACGTGTACCTCACGTGGTACAGCTTCCACGACCCTCGAATCCTCGACGCGTTCAGCACGGGCAAGCCCGACCTCGCGGCGCTCGCGAAGGGGTTCTCGTACGAGTGGTGCGTCGCCGTGGGGTGGGCGCACTTCATCGCCATGGATCTCTTCGCGGGGCGGTGGATATATCTCGACGCGAGAAAAAACGACGTCTTCGCCGCGCACTCGCTCCTGTTGTGTCTGTTCTTCGGGCCCACGGGCGCGATCTCGCACGTGACGACGAGGGCGATCACGGGGTTGGTCAGAGGTGAGAAGCTCGTGGACGTGATGGCCGCGGGCGGGGAGGAAAAGGCGAGCGCTAGCGAGTGACGAGACGGCCGAGACGCGACGGTGGCGTGTTTTTATTTTTTATGGACCCAACGTCGCCCACCTCGTGACTAAACTACGTCCTCAGTGCTCGGGTATGGCCGGCTTCAGCCCCTCCGGGACGCTCGACACGACCCCTCGGGAGAGCTCCACGACGAGGCACCGCGTGCTGTTCGCGACGACCCTCTCCGCGCTCGCGCTCGAGCCCGCCGCGCCGAAACCGGTACCGTCCCCACCCGCAACCCCGCCTCCGGCGCTCGGCGCCGCGCGCAGCCCCCACCCCGCGTCCAACCGATCCTTCACCGGGAACGTCAGAAGCGCCAACCCTCGCTCGATCGCGACGCGCAGGGCGTCCTTATCCCTCGGCGCGGTCCGGAAGTGCTGCTGCGCGTGGTGCACGTTCTCCATGCGCACGCCCGCGGCGCCGCGCGAGCGCTCCGCCGCGCTTCCTCTCCCGCCGCCGCCGCCGCCGCCGCCGCCGCCGCTCTGCTGCACCAGGTACCCGTGCATCGCCGCGCCGTGCGCGATCGGCGCAAACGTCTCCTGCTCCTCGAGCACGAACGCGAGAATCAGCGGCGCGATGTCCTCCGCCCGCGACAGCAACGCGCCGCGATTCACGAGGATGAACGAGATCGCGTTCATGGTCTGAGAGACGAGGACGCAGACGCCGGGCGACCCGAGCGCGTCCCCGGCGGCGCCGGAGACGTCCTTCGCGCACCTGCGGAGCACCGCGAGGAGACCGTCCCACAGAAGGCTCCAGCGGAACGGTAAGCCCCGCCCGCCTTTCGCGATTTGCGTTTGTAACACCCGGTGAATCACGTACACCGCGTGCGACTCGACGGCGACGGTCGCGACGGCGTTTCGTTTCCCGGGCGCGCCGCGGTATAACACCCCGGACAGGAGCTCTAAGATCGCCGCCGCGATCGGCCGCGACGCGGTCGCGGTCGAAGACGACGCGGCGCCGGAAGAAGACGAAGCGGCGTCCACGGCGAGCCGAGAGATGTCCGTCCCGTGAAGAAACTCCGCCGCCGACTGAGGGTCGTTCCATACGAGCGAACGTCGGGGTGGAGTTCAAAGACGTCAGGTGGAGTTGAAAGGCACCGCGGGCGGAGATTGAAAGCGAGGGGTGGGCGGAGAGGAACGCCGGGAAAAGTCCTTAAGGATCGGCGTTCACCACGCCGACGCGGTCGTATGGGAACCAGTGTATAGAACGCACCTGATCGTCCATCAACGTCCTCAACAGCGACAACGACAGGTTCGCCTGCGCGGACGCGAACTCCAGGCGCGCGTCGGTCGCGTCGTCGTCCTGCACGACCCACGCGCCGCCGCCTTTCGCGGACCCGGCGCCGACCCACGTCTTCCGCGGGCTCGCCGCGTGAGACGCGAGGCTCTGGTTTTGGACGCGTTTCGCCTTCGCGGCGAAGCCTTTTCCGTCCCCGCCCGCGGCGCCGCCGTAGTCCGTGATCCAGTTGAACCACGACGACGACGACGTCGCGGTCGCGTCGTCGCTCGACGCCGCGGCGACGGTCGCGGGCGGCGGCGGCGGCGCGACGGTCCCCGCCGGAGGGGGCGAAAACGCGCACAGCCGACGCGAGTAACACAGCACCCTCCCGAGCGCTTCGTGCCACCGCTGCGAGATGGGCACGCCGTGCAGCATCTCGTTCGGCTTGGGCGTGATCCGCAGCCACGCGCTCGGGAGGTGAAGCAAGCCGCTGTGCGATACGAGACCGTGCAGAAGAAGCAGACCCGCGCACGGCGGCGGGGAAATTTCCCATCGCCGCGCGTCGCCGCCCGCCGCCGCCGCGGCGTCGTCGTCGCTCGACGGGTCGTACCCGAGCCAGGTCATGAGCGAATCGATGGGATCGTCCGGCGCGGGAGGCGCCGCGGCGCCGAAGACCGCGGACGAGACGTTCTCGACGACGCTTCCTATGGACGCGCCCGCGCCGGCGAGCGTCGAGGCGACCGTCGTCTGGTTCGGATCTGAGGCGTCGGCGGCGGCGGCGGTCGGCGGCGACGCGAGCAGCGCGCACGCGACGCGAAGGATCACCGATAGCTCGACGCCGTCCGCGCGCTCGAGCGCCTTGGCGTACGCGTTCGCGCTCTCGCGCCAGCTCAGGAGCGCGGCGAAGAGGTACGCCGCTTCCTCGCGCAGGCGTTCGCGCTCGCGCGTCGTCCCCAACGACGCCGCCCCCGTCGCCTCCTTCTCTTTCGCGGCGGTATCCGCGGCGGTATTCGTAACGCCGCCGTCACCGCCGTCACCGCCGAGCATCACGTCGATGCTCGTCGTCTCCCCCAGGGAATCCTTCCCGAACCCGCTCGCGCCGTTTCTCAGCGCCGTCGCCGCCGGCGTCCTCGCGCTGTCCGACCCTCCGCCCGGGACGTCCACGCTCGCGATGAGAATCTTCATAAGCGGCTCGTACGCGTCGTTCACCATGAAGTACCCGCACAGCGCGTTCCCGCTGACGTTATCCTTCGCGGTGCACACCGCGAGCAGCGCGCGCAGGGCGCGCCGTCGAAGCGCGCAGGGCTGAAGATGATTCGCGGCGAGCGACGCGCACCCGGCGATGAGCCTCGCGAAGAAGGCGTCCGCGCCCTTCTCGCCGCCGGCGCAGACGTCGATGACGCCGAGCCCCCGCTCCGCGAACTTCCGCCTGGACACGACGGTGAGGATCACGACGAGCGTCTCGAGCGCGCGCGAGCTCCGGAGCAAGTCCGGGCCGGATCGGACGATCGTCTCGTTCGTATTCGATCCGGACGACGACGACGACGACGACGGCGGTTCGAGGCGCGCGAAGTCGAGGCACCGCGCGCAGATCTCGGTCACCGCGGGAGCGCGCTCCAACAGCTCTCGCTCCGAGAGCTTCCGCAGCGCGTCCGCGAGGAACTGGTGGTTCACGTCGAGAAGGAAGAGGTCGTCCCAGAACCGCGGCTCGGCGCGTCGCGGCGCGGGGGACCCCTCCGTCTCCGTCCCGCGCAGGAGGTACTCGTACGTCGCGACGAATTTCGGTCGCAACGACGCCTTCTTCCCGTTGAAGCTCGCCCCCCCCTCGCCGCCGCCGCGCTTGGGGTCGCTCCCGCTGGTCCATCCGCGGATGATCGGCACGGGGAACACGAAGCGGGGCGCCATGGCTGGCGCTCCTCCCCGTCGCGCGCGCCGCGAACTGAAGAAGATCTCGCCAGAGTGCTCAGATCGAGTCCAGTCGTCACATTGAAACTTGCACTCGCGCCGTGCCGACTCGTCATCGCGCGCGCTCCTCTCGCGCGCGCGCCGGCCGCTCCACGATGCGTCTCGCGTGCGCGGCCGTGATCAGCCCCGCGAACGCGCCGATGCACGTCGCGTCGTTTCCGTCGTCGTCGTCGTCTTCCGTCGCCGCCACCGGCACGGACGACGCGAGGCTACTTCATCATCGCGCCGTCGACGACGCGCACCTGCGCCTCGCGCACGCGGCGTTGGACGAGATCGAGGCGCGGCTGCGCGCGCCGCCCGCGACGGCGTCCGCCGCGGGCGCCGCCGCGAGCGGCGGCGGGCCGAAGGACCCGTACCTCGGCGAGGTGCACCGCGACGAAGGGCACGTCGTGTACGCGCACGTCGGCGCCACCGCCGCGCGGTTCGTGCTCGTGATGGCGACGGAGGAGGAGGAGGACGACGACGACGCGTCGGGGGCGGCGGGAGGGACGCGCGAGGAGACGCTCCGGGGGATGTTCAGGGCGCTGTCCGAGGCGTACGCGGACGCGGTCTCCGACCCGTTTCACGCGCCGGGCGGGAAGATCGCGAGCGAGGCGTTCGCGCGACGCGTCCGCGCGCTCGCGGACGCGGCGTGACGACGAGAGACGCGAAGCGCGACGACGTTCCGTGATGCTTGAGGGTGATCGATCGACGCGCCGTAGCTCCGTAGTCATAACACGTCCATCTCTCCCTCTCTCTCTCTCTCTACTCCTGCTTCTTCAACAACGGGAACGCGATCACGTCTCGGATGCTCGCGCTGTTCGTCAGCAGCATCACGAGCCGGTCCACGCCCAGCCCCATCCCCCCCGTCGGAGGCATGCCGTATTCCAACGCGGTGACGAAATCTTCGTCGAGCTCGATCGGGTAGTCGTCGTCCTCGAACGCGCGCAGCGCCTCCTTCCCCTGCGCCTCCGCGGCCGCTCGCGCCTCGGAACGCGCCTTGGCGTGCGTCGCGATCTGCCCTTCCAGCCGCTTCCGCTGATCCACCGGGTCCGTCAGCTCGCTGAACGAGTTGGCGAGCTCGCGGCCGACGATGAACAGCTCGAAGCGTTCGGTGACCCCCGGCTTGGAGCGATGCGGCTTCGCGAGCGGGGAGATCTCCACCGGGTGGTCGAGCACGAACGTCGGCTGTCGGAGCTTCGTCTCCACGCACGCCTCGAACATCTCGTTCAGGACGTGCCCGACAGTGGGGGACTTTTGCACGTTGGGTATCCCCACGAGCGATTCTTTGGGTCGTTCCATACGAGCGAACGTCGGGGTGGAGTTCAAAGGCGTCAGTTGGAGTTGAACGGCGTCGAGGGCGGGGATTGAAACCGTGGGGTGGGCGGAGAGACACGCCGGGCAACGGCCTTAAGGATCGGCGTTCACCACGCCGACGGGGTCGTATGGGGACCAGTGTGAGATAGAACGCGCCTTTGTCGCCGAGCGCTCGAAGCGCCGCCTCCGCCGCCGCCTTGGCGCCGTCCACGTCCTTCGTCTCGCCGAACGTCCCCATGATGTCCAACGCGCATTCCCCCGTGTATTCCTTCACGAGGTCGTTCATGCTCTCCCTGCGCCACGGGCGCTTCCCGAGGTGGATGATCTCGTCGCCGTACGGGATGGATAGGTTTTCGTTACCCGGGCACGCCCTCTCCGCGGCGGCGCAGATCATATCCTCGGTGAGCTCCAACATGTCGCTCACGTCGGCGTAGGCTTGGTACACCTCCACGGACGTGAACTCCGGGTTGTGCCGCGTGCTTATGCCTTCGTTTCGGAAGATGCGACCCATCTCGTACACGCGCTCGAAACCGCCGACGACGAGCCGTTTCAGGTGCAACTCCGTCGCGATGCGCAGCGTCAGGTCCATCCCGAGCGCGTTGTGAAACGTCGAAAACGGCTTGGCATCCGCGCCCCCCGCCCTCGACTCCAACACCGGCGTCTCCATCTCCATGAACGCGCGGTCGTCCAGAAACCGCCGTATCCCGCTCACAATCCCCGCGCGCGTTCTGAACACGTCGCGCACTTCCGGGGACGCGATGAGGTCCAGATAGCGTTGCCTATATCGCGTCTCGACGTCGGTGAGGCCCTTAAAC
>Ga0181561_10003313_pt1 | contig 14153 bp, 6 predicted proteins | sample 011ome_19_FD_133760 | JGI IMG/M metagenome (GOLD analysis project Ga0181561, IMG submission 133760) | Coastal salt marsh microbial communities from the Groves Creek Marsh, Skidaway Island, Georgia - 011510BT metaG (megahit assembly) | ecosystem: Environmental > Aquatic > Marine > Intertidal zone...
AAACAAATTGACGAAATTGACGAAAACCCGTCGTCGACGCGCGAACGCGCCCGTCGTCGCGTTTTACTTATCGCCGCCACGACCTACCCCTCAGAAGATGTTTCCGCTACGTACCACAGCGTGGCGATCCTGCGCCTCCGCGCGCTCGCGTTCCGCCCGCTCCCGTGCGCGAGCATGGGGTGGAAAAACACCGCGTCCCCCGGACGCAGGCGCGGGCATCGCCGAAACGACTCGTCGAAGACGGCCAACGCGGCGACGGGTTCCGTCGCGCCGTCGTACGCGTCGCGAAGCGTTTTCGGCGCCTCGCCGCGGACGTGCGTCCTGCCCAGCACCTCGAACCCACCGTTTCCCGCGTCGCTCGCGTCCATCGCCACGACCACGTTCACGCCGCCGTTTCGGTCCAGCGCGTCTCTCGCGAGCGGTTTCAAAAAAGAAGCGTCTTGGTGCCAAGCGAAGCCGCTGCCCTCGGAGAACGGCGCCTTCGTGTTCACCTGGTCCACCGCGCAGCGCAGAGTGAGAACCGAGGTGCTGGGCGCGTTCGAGTCAACCGTGTCCAAATCCAAACAGACGCGCATAGCGATGTCCCTGATGCGCTCCGAGCGCACGAGCGCCGCGAACGCGCCGCCGCGCTTCGAGGGGGCGCCGATCTTGCGGAGCGCGCCCGGGCGGATGGCGTCGTCTGATTTCCGTCCGGACAAACTTTGGGTTTCGAAGAAAACCCCTTTGTGTCTCTTCGAGCGCGTGAACGTCTCAGCCTCCGCCTCCAGCGCGTCCGTCGCGGCGTGCAGTTTGTCCACGAGCGCCGAATCCGCGACCCCGCGGACCACCACCCAGCCCTCGCGCTCGTAGTGCGCGCGCAGCGACGCGGCGTCGGCGGTCTCGCCGACCGATCCCGAACACGGGGTTTCGGCGGTCGCGCGCGACGCCGAACGGCGCCGGGCCGACACCCGCGCGTGGCTAGGGCGGCGCGACCCGGGATACCGACGCGGAGACGTGCACGCCTCCGCGACGCGCCACGCCGAGACCAAGGCTCGATGCGCCATGGCTGGGCCGCGCGCACACCGCCGCTCGGACAGCGGGACGACGCGAGCGCGTGGCCGGTCTTGACGACACTCATCTTCTTCCAACTCTTTTTTATCGCGATGTCTCGTTTCGTTCAACGAACTGAGTCGAAAATCACACGAACGTCATCACACTGTACTCTGTGAACGATGGAGAAACGCCGCGGCGTTCATCGGCGACGATCGAACGCGGCCGGTCACTCTTGTATCGCCCCTACCTACCTGTCCAGTATCGGTACCCCACCCCCCGGGTTGAGTCGCGCGGCGAACGCATACGCGGCCCAATACGCCGCGCCTAAAGGCACGGCGAGCGTGAGCGTTAAAAACCACGCCGAACACCACGCGGTCCACGCGTCGCGCGCCTTTTTCCACATCGCCGCGCGCTCTCCTTTCGCGCGAAGCTCTGAGTCGTCGTATGCGACTCCGAACGGGTTCGAACTCCGAACCACTCGTGTGCGTGTGCTCGCGTTCGTTTCCGTTCGTTTCCGTGTTCCAACACTAGTACTTCCACCAACTTCATCCCAGTATCCGTCGCTCGGTCCCGCGTCGGCGGACCCGTACCGAGCGCGCGCCGCGCGTCGCCGCGTCTCGCCACTCGGCGCGAACCCGTCTTCGTCGCGCGCCTCGAGGTCCCGGCCGAGGTCGAAGCGCGCCCGCCTCGCTTTGTCGCTCACCACCGCGTACGCGCGGTTCACGCGTCGGAACGCCTCCGCGGCGTTCGGGGACGGGTTCACGTCGGGGTGCAACGCCTTGGTGCGCTTGCGGTACGCCAGCTTGATCTCCTCGGGGGCGGCGTCGGACTTGACGCCGAGCACATCGTACGGATCCGCGAGCAGAGCCGCGGATGGCGGAGGATGCGCGAGACGACGCGAACGACGACGCTCGCTTCCGCGGCGCGGTCCGTCGACCGCGGCGGCCCCGCGCGCGCGTCGGAACGACACCGAGATCGGCGCACCCGCCAGCGCGACCCACGGCCGGTCGGGTCGAAGCATGGCGCGCGCGCGGCGTCCGACGATGTGCGACAGTTGGCAATGTTGCGCGAAGCGTCGTCGTTCTCGCCGCGGGATGAAAATTTCGATCGCCGCGCGGAACCGTGAGAAGACCTCTGATGACGAGGAACTCGCCATCCGTCGCCACCGCCTTCTCGTCAGGACTATGCGCGCGGGCGCGTCGTGCGCTCGCTCGTCACTCGCTCGTCTGGCGGGTACGCGCGGCCTCGGGTCCGCCTCGTCGTCTGCGACCCCATCTCGCGCCGCGCCCCTCGTTCGTCCGGCTTCGCGAAGCGCGCTCGCGGCGATGTCGCGTCCCCCCCGCGAGGCCCCGGCGGACGGCGAGGCCCGTCCACCCCCCCGGCGGTACGTGGACATCGGCGCGAACCTCACGGACGGCATGTTCCGCGGCGAGTACCACGGCAAGAAGGTCCACCGCGAGGACCTCGCGCGCGTGCTGCTGCGCGCGCGCGACGCGGGGGTGGAGACCGTGCTGGTCACCGCGGGGACGCTCGAGGAGGCGGAGGAGGCGTTTCGGCTCGCGGAGACGTTCGATCCCCGGCGGGGACCCGGGGACGGATCCGCCGCTGTTCACAACAGCGGCGCCTCGTCGCCCGCGCTGTTCACCACCGTGGGCGTCCACCCCACCCGGTGCGACGCGTTCGAGGACTCGGGCGACCCCGAGGGGTACTTCGAGAGGCTCGTGGACTTCGCGACGCGGCGCAAACGCGGCGCCGAGCCTTCGGAGGCCTCGGCGACGTCTTCGGCGGGAAAGCTTTTTGGCCGCGTCGTCGCCGTCGGCGAGTGCGGTTTGGATTACGACCGGACGCAGTTTTGCGCGAAGGAGACGCAACTGAAGTGGTTCGCCAGGCACTTCGACATCGCGGAACGTACGGGTCTGCCCATGTTCCTGCACTCGCGCGCCGCGCACGAAGACTTTTTCCGCCTTCTCAAGGCGGCGCGCGGCGAGACGGAAACGGAAATTTCGCCCACGAAAAAAAAGAAACAACCGCCGCCGTGCGTGGTGCACTCGTTCGACGGCACCGCGGCGGAGGCGGCGGATCTGCTCAGCCTGCCGGGGGTGTACATCGGCATAAACGGGTGCTCGTTGCGTTCGGAAGCGAGCTTAGAGGTTGTGCGGACCATTCCCCTCGGCCGCTTGATGCTGGAGACGGACGCGCCGTGGTGTTCGATCAAAAACACGCACCCCGGGAAGCCCTTCGTGGTCACCGAGTGGGCGACCAAGGACAAGAAGAAAGCGTTTCGGAACCTCGAGGAGGCGTGCGCGAGCGGCGACGAGGCGTCGCGGCTGGCGGAGGAGGCGCGCCTGCGTGACGTTACCGTTAAAGACCGAAGCGAGCCGTGCCACATCGCGCAGGTGGCGGAGGTGCTCGCGGCGGCCAGGGGGGAGGACCCGCGCGTCGTGGCGGAGGCGTGTCGCGCCAACGCCAGGCGAGTCTTCTTCCCGGGGGAACGGGAGGACATGTAATACGTAGTATCGCCGTCTCTCGCTCGCTCGCTCGCTCGACTAATAATACCCCCCGCCGCCGTTCCCGGAGGTTCGCGACCACCTCTGGAACGACTCCGCCGCGCCCGTCGACGGCGGCGCCCGGCGGTACCAGGCGTCGCGCGGTTCGTAATACGGCGGTTCGTAATACGCCGGCGCCGCATACGGAGCCGGCGCATACGCATGCGCGGGCGCGTACGAGATGTGTTCGTACCCGTGCTGCTGCTGCTGCTGCTGCTGCTGCTGCCACTGCTGCTGCTGCTGCCACCGCTGCTGCTCCTGCCACTGCCACCGCCGCTGCTCGTCGTGCGCGCGCGCGTCCCCTTCGAAGACTCGCGGCAAGACTCGCGGCGAGACCGGCGGCGCGAAACGTTCGCTCGCGTGTCTCTCCGCGTACCGCGACGGCGACGGCGCGTGCGCCATGCCGAACGCGCGGTTTACGATATCGTCGAAGTACCCGTCGTCGTGAGAACCGACGACGCCCTCTTCGGCGGAACCGGTTTGCCAGCTTTCGGGTTGGACCCGAACGGTTCCGAACGGAAGGTTCCCGGCGGTGCGCGGTCGGCGCGCGGTCATCGCCGGCAACGGGAACCCTAACCCACGCGCCGGGCTCGCCGCCGCCGAGGGGGGCTCGGCGCGGTGGTACCCACCGACAAACTCGCCCGAGGTTCGATCCCCGCCCGCGGCAAGATTCGCAAGACTCGCGGCTGTGTACGGCCGGCGTACGTCTTCGCGTCGGCGGCTTTCGCGTCCGAACGCGGAGCCGTTTCCGTCGAAGCCGCCGAGCGCGGCGCGGCGCCCGCTCGTGGACGGCGTCCGGACGCGCGAGCGCGCCGTCGCCGGCCGACTCGGCGCGGCTCCGTACGCGGCGCCGTACGCGGCGCCGTATACGCCGCCGTCAAACGTCAAAGCGTCACCGAAGTCGTCCCGGACGTCCACGAAAGGGTTCGGGTTCGGGTTCGGTGACGTTTTTTTTTTCGGCGTCGTTTTCGGCGTCGTCGGAACCGTCGGAACCGTTTCGGTGGTTGTTCGGTTTCTCGTCGGTTTCGACAAACTTGTTCGACGCCTCGAACCGGCTTCGTTCGTCTCTTCGTCGTCTCGAACGTCGCGTCGTCTGTTCGTCACTTCGTTCGTGGCGTTCTTCTCCAAACCGCGATCGTCGTCGTACGCGTCGTACGCGTCGTCGTCGTCGTTCGGCGATTCGTCCGACGACGAATCCGGCGACGAGACGGGCGACGGTTCGGTTCCTCGCGGCGGAGACGTTTCTCCGCGCCGGCGCGCCGGCGACGGGGACGGTTCCTCGCGGTGAGTCTCGGTGGCTGACCGGTACCGAACGAGGGACGGCGTCGTCGACGGCCGGTTTTTGTTTTTGGTTTGCGTCACGCGCGCGCGGTGCTCGATCCCGAGCCCGCCCGGCCCGGGATCGAACGCCGGCCGAGACGCGTCGAGTCGCGCCGTCTTACGAAGCGCGCCGCGCGTCGTCGAAGCCGCCACACCGGAACTCGTGCCCGGTCGGGACGACCACGCCGGCCTGCCGCGCGCCGAGCCTCCCCGGGGCGGCGCCAGCACCTTGCGCTCGACGCGCCGGCCGTGCATGTCGTACTCGATCACGGTTCGCCAGGAAAGTCGACTTCTTTCCTTCGAACCCACAGAAGAAGAGCAGGGTCTCGACGTATCGCGGCGGTTCGAACCGCCGGGGGCCGGGGGCGGGTCTTTTTTATTTTTTCTCGACTCGTCGTCTCTCCCCGCCGCCGCCGCGGAGGACGCCGGGCGCCGAGGACGGTCGGTCGGACGCGCGTCCTCTGAAACCGCCGGACGCTCGCGCCGGACGCTCGCGCTGGTCGGCTTCCGGTCGGCTTCCCGAGAGACGTGTTTCGCCGCGTTTAGGGTCTCGCCGCGCGTCGGCGTGCGGGTCCGCCGCGAAGGCGTCGTCGCGACAGCGGAGAACGAAGAAGAAGAGACGCGTTTTTTTTTCGCGCTCGTCGCGAGCGCGCCGAGGCTCCGGTACGTCCCCGCGAGCCGGTCCAGCGAGGGCGACCGAAGGCGATCGCGGCGCTCGCCGGCGTCCGCGCGGTCGCCGGCGCGCGCGCGGTCCCTGCCGCGCGTCGCCGAGGGCGGCGCGCGCGACCGGGGCGTCGCCAGCACGAGTCGGTCCGCGAGCGCGGCCGAGCGCGCGGGCGGCGCCTCGCTGCGCGTCGGCGTCGCGACGACATCCGCGTCGCGGCGTCGCCCGCTCGGCTTGGTCGCGGGACGCCGCTCGGCGACGAAGGCGCTTCCGAGCCCGCGCATCGGCGAGTGCACGTCGCTGAAGTCGTCCACCCGGTGGCTTCGCGAGGGGGACTTGAACGCGCGCGACGACGGTCTCGACGAGCCCTTCGAGGCCACGGTCGGCCTTCGCGCGACGCGCGACCGAGCCGGCGTGCCCACGACCGCGTCGTCGCCGTTCTCGCCGTCGCTCGCGTCCAAGTCGTCATCCTCGGCGAAAACATTCGCCTCCATCCGGAGCTCGCGCCGGAGCTCCATGCGGAGCGCCTCGAGCTCGCGCGCGCGGAACGAAGACGCCGACATCGCGCGATGTCCTCCTCGCGCCTCGAGGGGCACCGCCGGACCCGCCGACGGACCCCGCGTCCGCCGCGTGCGTCTCTCTGACGCCGAGAAAGAGGGCACCCTCGAGATTATCGGAGAAAACCGTTGTAACCGTTGAAGTCTTGGTTTTTTCGCGCGGTCCGAGAAGGCGCGATGGCACACGCGTCGTCGCGCGTCTTGAGCCGCCACTCGGCGCCGCGCAGCCTGACCGTCGCCTCGCAGCGGCGATGAACACCGCGCGGTCTGGGAAGAAGACCATGGCGTCGTGGGTCGCTGACCTGGAACAGGGGACCGCCGCGCGTCGTCCCGACGATGCGGGACGTTTCGGCGCGACCGCGCGCGCGTCCCCCGCCCAGACGAAAACGCACCCGCCCCGAAGGCCGCCTCCGTTCCACACGGACCCCGCGCCGCAGCCCGTCCCCCCCCGCCTCGGCGGCAACAAGAGCCCGGGGAAGCGGCCGCGGGGCGGCGCCGGCGACGCCGAGGATGCGACCGTCGAGACGCGTCGCGCGGTCGGTCCGTCCGGCCCGACCGCCCCTTCGCGATCGGCCGAGCCGAAGAGGAAGGAGACGCGAGCGTCCGCTCGCTTCGCCTCGATCGACGAGGAAGACCCGCGCTCCGAGCGCGCCGAGCACCAGAGCACCAGAGCGTCGGACGCGCGTCTCACGGACGCGCGCGCGGCCACCTCGCTGTGGGACCGCGTCAGCACGGCGGTGGAGTCGTGCTCGGTGGCGCTGGACGACGCGGCGGCGGCGACGGAGTCTGACGCCGTCCCCGACCCCGCCGCGGGGACGCCCGGGTTCGGCCGCACTTCCAACGCCGCGTACGGCGCGGGCGCGAAAGAATCGGGCGCGCGTTCGAACGTTTCCAACGCGACGCGCAAGAAGCGCGTGACGCGCGCGGCGGCGAAGATACGAACGGCGCGCGGCGAGTTGCGCGGGTTGCGTTCGGCGTTTGACGAGCTGAGGGATTTCGCGACGGCTACGCAAGCCGCGTTGTTCCGCGCGCGGCGTACCGAAAACGGCGTCGCGCGGCAGTTGCAGTCCACCGCCGGCTACGCGGAGGAGACCACCGCGCGTCTGAAGCAAACCTCGCAGGCGCACAAGCAGGCGCAGATGACCGCCAAGCAGCTGGGCGAGGCGCTGGACGCGGCGAACGCGCACATCGCAGACCTCTCGGCGCGTTTGCGGTCCGCGGAGGCGGAGGCGTCGGAGGTGCGCGCCGCGCGCGTCGTGCGCGAGAAGGCGGCCACCGCGCTGGAGCGCGCGGACAAAGCGGAGGCGGCGAACACGCGTCACAAGGAGGCGGTCGCGAAGCTCACCGCGGACAACATGGTGTTCCTTATGCGGCTCAAGGAGAGCGAGACGGAGCTCCGCGACGCGCGCGCCGAGGCGGATTCGATGCGCGGGGAGCTCGAGGAGAGCCGCGGCGCCTGGTTCGACAAGGCGCGCCGCGACGTCGAGCGCGTGGTTCAGAACGCCATGCGCCGCGCGGAGAGCGCGGACGTGGCGCTGGAGGCGGAGATCGCGGCGGGCGACGAGCGCGCGCGGAAGTGGGCCGAGGAAAACGCGCGGCTGCGGGCGGTTGCGGCGCAGAACGAGTCGCTGGCGGAGACGACGGCGCGCGCCGCCGCCGCGCTGGACGAAGCCGCCGAGGCGGGTCGCCTCAACGATTTGGCGCTGAGGGACTCGCGCCGGCGCGAGTTTGACGCGCTGAACGCGCAGAAGGCGGCGAGCGCCGCGATGACCGCGGCGCGCGAGGAGATGGGCGTGCTCAAGCAGCGCATGGCGGCGATGGCGGCGGCGCTCGAGGACCAGAAACGCGTCTCGGAGGGTCTGGTGGAGAAGGCGAAAACCTCGGTGAAAGCGTTGGCGACGCAGCAGCAGATCAACGCCGGCGTGATGCGGCTCAAGAACGACGCCGAGTGGCGGATGCTGGAGATGCGCGCGGCGTTCGAGCGCGCCGGGCTCGAGCCTCCGGGGATGGAATCGGCGGAAATCGAACCGAAGCCGAGCACGCCGCGGCTCGCCGGGCGACCCGGCCCCGCCGAGCGCGACGGCGGCGTCAACCACTCGGCGCTGTCCCCGCTGCCGACGCCGAACGACTTCGGGCTCGGTACGCCCATGCCCATCTCGCCGGGAACGCTGGCGCGGGCCACGGAGGAGGCCATGCGCGCGGCGGGCGTGCCCGCGAGCGCGCCGGTGGCGGAGAGCGTCGCCGCCGCGCTCTCGGAGTACGCGCGCGAGTTCGCGTTCGAAGAGGAGAAGGAACCCGAGGCGCGCGGGCGGTCGCCGGCGAAGCGGTCGCCCGCGAAGCCCTCGGTTGTCGCGGCGCGCGCCGCCTCGCCCCCCGCGCGCCGCGCGCGCGCCGGCCTGAGCACGACCGCCGCGCCCCTGGTGGCCAACTCGCGCCACGGGAACGTGTACGGCGCGACGGCGTTCGCGGCGAGCCCGCGACGCGCGTCGCGCGACGGGAAACTCGCCGACGAACCCAACCGCGAGAACCGGTCACCTTCTCCCCGAAAGAAGGCGAAGGGCGAACGCGATGATGGCTCGGCGTCGCCCTCGCTTTCGCCCACTAAAGAAAAGGCGTCCCAGCACCTCGCCGAGGCTCCGGCGTGGGGCGCGTCGCCTTCCAAGGGTAAGTTCCGCGACGAACGCGCCGCCGCCGACGCCGTCGCGGAGGCGCGTCGCGCTTCGGCGGAGTGGAGTCGCGCACAAGCGCGCTCGTACTCATCCAAGAAGTCCAGAAACGAAGACGCGCCGCAGTCTCCGTCTCGGCGCGGCGACGCAACTGAGTATTTAGTCAGAAATACTGAGGCGTACGCGCCGCTTCCCTCGGCGCCGCCTCCGTCGGCGACCGACGCGCGGCGGTCGGTCGACACGGCCCTCTCCGCCCCGGTGGCTCCGTTCTTCGAAGAAGCCGGCGACGACGACGACGCGGGCGGCGACGATGTCGTTCCGGAGGCGGTTTTCCTGCGCGCCGCCGAGCGGCGCTCGCCCGCCGCGCCGGGACCCGCCGAGGATGGCGGTTTCGAAAACGGCTGGATCGGCGGTCGCCCCGCGGCGGGCCCGCCGCGGCTGAACGCGCGCGTCGCGAGCCGCGCGTCCGTGGCGACCGTCTCGGACAGCGACGACGGCGACGACGGCGACGACAGCGACGGCGGCGACGACGGCGACGCTCCGGAGAAGAAGAAGAAGAGGGTCTCCGCGGCGCGTCTCGGGAGGACGCGCGGCGTCCTCGGCGTCGAAGGCTCCGGCGCTTCGGATGACGCGAGTTCGGAGTTTGACAAACTTCAAACTTCGGAGTTTGACTTTGGGGTTGTGGCGGAGCACGAAGCCGCGATGGCGCGGCTGCTGGGACCCTCGCGCGGGGGGGGATCCCATCCCATCGCGCACTACGGCGCGACACGCCGGGTCTCGCCGCGGCGGCGAGCGGTGAGCCTTTCTGTTCACTCTGTTCACGCGTACGGGGAGGATGACGAGGACGGCGCGCGCGACGAGACGAAAAGCGCGTACGGCGGCGGCGTATCGTTTTCCAACGCGCTCCCGAGAGTACGGTGATGACCCGATTGTGAAATTGTGAAATGAAAAACCTCTCATCATCTGTATCACAGATATTTGTATCACAGTACTTCACCACGACACGACGAATCTCCGAATCTCCGCGCGTTCGCCGCGTCGCGTCGTCGGCTTCTTTTTTGATGTTCCGTACGAAAGTACTCGCGTTCCGTCCGTCGCGTCTTCGCGTAGCGGCGTCGCGCGACTACTAAAAAACCGCTTCTACTGCTTCTCCGCCCAGACGCGCGCGTTTTGGAACATCCGCAGCCACGGCCCCGGCCCCTCCGCGGACAAACCGCTTACGTCTCCGGGGAACCAGGGCATCTGCCACCCCAGGAACGCGCGCTCGGGGTGCGGCATCATCGCGAGGTGCCGCCCGTCCTTGGAGCACAGCCCCGCGACGCCGAGCGGCGAGCCGTTGGGGTTCAGAGGGTACGCCTCCGTGGCGTCGCCGGACGCGTCGACGTACTTGATGGGCGCGCACCCGCTCGCCACCACCGGCGCGAGCCGTTCCGAATCCGGGAACGTCACCTTGCCCTCGCCGTGCGCGATCCAGACGCCGATTTTCGAGCCCTGCATGCCGTCCAGCATCACCGCGGGGGTGTTTTCGTCGATGCCCACGGTGACCCAGCGGCTCTCGAATCTGCCCGAGTCGTTGTGGATGAAGCGCGGCTGCTCGGCGTCGGGGAGCGACTCGAGGCCGCCCTCGGCGGGGACAAAGCCCAGCAGCGCCATCAGCTGGCACCCGTTGCACACGCCGAGCGAGAAGGTATCGGGGCGGTCGTAGAAGGCGCGGAACTGGTTCCACAGCGGCTCGTTGAACTTGATGGAGCCCGCCCAGCCTTTGGCGGAGTCCAGCACGTCCGCGTACGAAAAGCCGCCCACGAAGACGATGCCTCGAAACGCCTCGAGGGAGACGGCGCCGGCGAGTAAATCGGACATCGTGACGTCCCAAGGCTCCATGCCCGCGCTGTGGATCGCGGCGGCCATCTCGCGGTCGCCGTTGCTGCCCTCCTCGCGCAGAATAGCAACCTTGACCTTGTCCGCTTTGGCCATCACCGCCTCGGAGGTCCGCTCGGGCGTGTACGTCAAGTGCCACGCGGGCGCCGCGCGGGTTCGGAGCGACGCCTCCTCCGCCGCCACCGTCGCCTCCGAGCTCTGCAGGCGCTCGAGCGCGAACGAAGTCGCCTCCCAGGCGTCCCGCAAGTCGGCGACGGCGGCGTCCACCGCCACGGCGTCGCCCACGCGCACGACGGCGCGCCCGTCGCTCGTGGACGCGCCGACGTCGCGCGCGGTGACCCCCGCGGCTTCGTACGTCGCGAGCACGTGGTCCAGGTCATCGGGAGCCACCTCGAGGAAAATCGCGAGCTCCTCGGCGAAGAGCGCGGCGGTGGCGTCGCCGTCGGCGGCGGCGGGCAGGGTCACGTCCATCCCCGCGTTCGGATGCGGGAACGCCATCTCCAAAACGGACGTCACGAAACCCCCGTCCGACACGTCGTGCCCCGCGGAGATCCGGCGCTCGTCCACCAACGTCTGCGTGGCTTCCCAGGCAGCCTTGAAATACGAAGGGTCGTCCATGTCCGGCGCCACGTCGCCCATCTGGCCGTACGCCTGCGCCAACGCCGAGCCGCCCAGCCTCCGCTCGCCGCTTTCGGACCCAAACTCGACGAGGACAACGCGCGACGCGCCGGGAGCCTTGAGGTCTGGCGTGACCGTCTTCGTGACGTCCGGCACGGTGACGTACCCGCTCATCACCACCGAGCCGGGCGCCTTGACCACCTCACCGTCCGCCCTCGCCGCCATCGACAGCGAGTCCTTGCCTCCGTCGATGGCGACGTCCAGCTTCTCCATCGCCGCGCACAGCGCCGTGCACGCGTCAAACATGTGCGCGCCGTCGCCGGGAAGCTTGGCGGCGTACATCCAGTTGCCCGAGTACTTCACGTCGCGCAAGCCGGTGGTGTTGGCGAACACCAGATTCGTGAGCGACTCGCCGAGGGACAGCCGGGCCATCGCCGCGGGGTCCACCATGCCTTTGATCGGCTGCTCGCCGATGCAGGTGGCGCCTCCCGTGATCCCGTAGTGGGTCTGCGCGATGACGGCGACGTCCGCCACCGGCACCTGCAGCGGGCCGCAGCACTGCTGCTGCGCGACGAGGCCCGTGACGGAGCGGTCCACCTTGGTGGTGAGGAAGCGCTTCGAGCACACCGAGGGGAGGCGCAGCACGCGGTCCAGCGCGGAAGCCGGGGTGGCGTCCGCGGGCAAAGACACGGCGTCGTTGGGAAACGCCATTCTCGTCAAGTCGTACGTCTTGCGGGGCATGTCGCCCAGCACCTTCTCGAGGTCGAGGTCCTCCGGAACCGGCGACCCGGGGGGCGCGGTCGGGTCGACCAGCTTGACCCTGCCGGAGCCGTCGATCGCGCCGAGCACGGAGAACGGGCACCGCTCGCGCGCGCAGATCTTCTCGATCAGCGGCAACGACTCGGGCGCGATGAGCATCGCCGAGTTCTCCTGGTACTCCGCGCCCCAAATCTCCAAAACGGACAGAGTGGCGTCGCCGAGCTTCACCTCGCGGATATCCAGCGTCCCACCCTTGGGGTAGATGAGCTCCTTGCACACGTTGCAGTTCCCCCCCGCGCCCTGGTCGTGGATGGACAGGATGGGGTTCTTCCCTTCCAGCTCGACACAAGCCTTCACGACGCGGTTCAGCTTGTTGGACATCTCCGCGTCGCCCCGCTGCACGGCGTTGAAATCCAAATCCGCGTTGGCTTCATCCTCGCCCCCCGCCTTGGAGCTCGCCGCGCCTCCGCCCATGCCGATGCGGTACGCCGGCCCGCCGATCTTCACCACCAGCATCCCGACGTCGCCCTCGGTTTTCTCTAAGTTCGTGTGGTCGATCTGCCCGAACCCGCCGGAGAACATGATGGGTTTGATCCACTCCCTTCGTTCGCCGTTCTTCAACCGCTGGCCGAACGACCGGCAGTACCCGGCGATGAGAGGTTCGCCGAACTTGTTCCCGTAATCCGAAGCGCCGTTGGAAGCGTCGACCAAGATCTGTAACGGCGGCGCCAAGTTACTGGGGTACTTGAACCCCTTCACGTCCGTCTCCGTCTCGAACGCCATGGCGTTACCGTCCATGTGCAAGTTCCCGACGCAGTACCCCGCCGTGCCCGCGGTGAGCAAAGACCCGATGCCGGTGGCGTGCGTGTCGCGCATGCGGCCGCCGGCGCCAGTCTCCGCGCCCGGGTAAGGCGCGACGCCCGAGGGGAAGTTGTGCGTCTCCGCGGTGAGGAGCAGGTCGAGGTCCACAGGCCTGGGCGCCAGCGCGCTCGGCCCTCCAGGCTCGGTCGGACGCAACGGCGTGTTCACGAACCCGCGAATCGCGGAAGAGTTATCTTTAAACGCGATCACGGAGTTGTGCCCGCGTTCGCCGGCGATGGTGTCTTTGACCATCTTAAACAAAGACGCGGGTTGAGGGACGCCGTCCACGATGAGGTTCCCGCCGAAGAACCAGTGACGGGAGTGCTCGGAGTTGCTCTGGCCCATGTCGAACAGCTCCACGTTCGTGGGGTCCCGGCCGATGTCGTCCCGGAACAACGTGAGGTAGTAGTCGAAGTCCTCCTCGTCGAACGCGAGGCCCATCTCTTTGTCCACGCGCTCGAGCGCCGCGCGGCCCTCCGCCAACACCGGAACGGAGTACGTCTCCTCGGGAGACGCGTCCGTGGCGAACGTCGCCAGCGGCTCGTCGTACACGCACTCCGTCATGCGGTCGTGCACGATGGAGGCGAACGCCAGCTTGATCTCGTCGCTGGGCGAACCACCGTCCTTCATGGTCAACGAAAAGCGGCGGCTTCGTTCGAGCCGCGTGACTTTCTCGAGGCCGCAGTTGCCACACACGCCGACGGCGTTGGTGGACCACGCCGATTGGAACGCCAGCCGAGGGCCAACCTCGACGACGCGCGCGGACGCGTCCGCGAACGCGGAGGAGGACGCGAACAAGTCCGGCTCGAACGTCTCGCGCAACAGCCACTGGAGCGTGGTCATCTCGTCCGCGGACAAAGCCTCGGTGGTCTCGACGTTGAAGCACTGCTCGGTGTCGACGCGCGAAATCTCGGCGGCGCCGATTTTGGCATTCGCCTTGCGCGCGAGCGTCGCCGCCGCCTCCTCGGAGAGGAACGGGCGGCGGAACAGCTGGAGCACGAGCCGCTCGCCGGCGGATTTGTTGGAGGAGGCGGCGGGGCCAGTGGCGACCGCGCGCGGGGTCAAGGTGCGCGCGCGCGCCGTTCGGACGCGGACGCGGCGCGAGCCGTCTACGCGGTTTTTTTTTTTTTTTTTTTTATAGAACAAGAGCCGGAAAAAGCATCACGCGTTTGGAAGGGGCGATGAGGTGTGTTGAGGGGGGTGGGGGGGGGAGGGTGGGGCGCGGCGGGGGGGGGGGGGGGGTGCGCGGGGG
>Ga0181561_10003314_pt1 | contig 14149 bp, 11 predicted proteins | sample 011ome_19_FD_133760 | JGI IMG/M metagenome (GOLD analysis project Ga0181561, IMG submission 133760) | Coastal salt marsh microbial communities from the Groves Creek Marsh, Skidaway Island, Georgia - 011510BT metaG (megahit assembly) | ecosystem: Environmental > Aquatic > Marine > Intertidal...
CCGTGACGCTGCGCGCGTTGCTCGACGAGTTCGCGCCGCGGGCGAAGGCGGTTAAGAAAAAGCACGTGGACGGACAGTGCTCGAGCTGCTACAGCGCGCACATGACGCTCATACGGAGCATGGACGCGCGGAAGAAGTTGGCGACGTCGCGGCGCGGCGGGGGCGCGCGGGGGAACGACGGGGAGGGCGACGCGCGCGCGGCGAGCGGAGTCGACGTCGGGTAGACGACTAGCACGTGTACGACTACAACGTACTGCCGAAATGACACGCACACGCGGAGGCATCGACTCGCGCGACCGCGGGCGAAAGCGCGGAGGGAGAAGCCTCCCTCGGCGCCGACCGGCGGCGGCGGCTCATCTTTTCAGCAGTTGCGCGTGAAAATTGCGTTTTTTTTATTTTCGTGACGCGAACAGAAGTTTTTCTCCGAAACCGTCACTCCTCACCGCGCCCACCCACGCGGACACCACACGCATCCAATCCAACAATCATGGCGATTCTCGGAATGACCACCGTCCGCGCGCTGCAGGTCCACACGCTCGTCAGCGCTGTATTCACCGCGCCGTTCTTCGTGAAGGGCGCCGCGGAATTCGGCTCGATGCTCGTCGACGGCGCGGTGACGCCGAAATCGATCGCGAGCAACCCTCTCCTCATGCACTTGTTCCACGTCGACGCGGTGAAGAACATCTTCATCACCGCGATGTGCTACTTCGCCTCGAAGTTTAACATCGCGGAGCGACGCAGGGTGTGCCAGCTCATGATGGCGATGATGCTGATGCTCTTGCCGATCTTCAAGATCGCGCCCGCGACGACGAGCGGGCCGCCGATTCCGCCGCCCGCCATCGCGTACATCGGCGTCACGAGCGTTTGCTACGCGCTCGCGCTCGCGGGGAAGGAGAAGAAGACGCGCGCGAAGAGGGCTTAAATTTAGAACACGCGCGATGGGAATATTTATACATGAAAGCGCTCGGAGGAAGGACACGACGAAGAGCGCTCGATCGATGCGGCTGAGGGGTCACAACAAAGCATCGGAGATTTACTTTTCTAAACCATAAAAAAAGAAGTAACCGTCCCCCCGTCCGTCTTCCGCGCGTCGCCGTTCCCTCGCTATGCACTCGAGTCGTCTCGCCTCGATCGCGATCTGTCGTCGTTCACTCTTCGTCCCGTCCCCGCGCGACGTCGAGAACGAGAGCGCCGTCGCCTCTTCGCGAGTCGATTCGACCGTCCCCGGAAATCCAAAACGCGAACCGGCGCTCGCGCGATCTCAAGCATCATCTCGCCCGGCCGCGGGTCTCGCGCCACGCCACGCGGCGCACTGCGGTCCGGTCCCGACCTCGATCGCACTCCTCGCGGCGCGGGACACCGCGAGGGTCACGATGCGCGGCGGGTCGAGCCGGCGCGCGCTCGTCGCGGCGGCGACGCGCGCGCGCGGCCCCGCGCCGCGCCCGGGATCGACCGCGGCGGCGCCCGCGGCCTCGACCGCGACCGCGCGATCGTGGCTGCTGCGCGAGGCGAGGCGGCGCGCGAGGTCGTCGTCGTCGTCGTCGTCGTCCGCGGACCGCGACGGCGGCGGCCGACGATCGCGCCGCCCGTGCTACGGCGGCGACGAGACCCTCCAGCTCGGCCTCCCGTTCGAGCTCACGGCCGAGGACGCGCGGAGAGCGCTGCAGCGCTGGGCCGGGTGCGTCGTCGCGTCCCTCCGCGAACCGCCGACGCGCGACATCAGAGTGCCCATCTCGCGACGAACCCTTCCCGTCCCGTCCTCACCCCTCCCACCTCCGCCAAAACCCACCCCGCCGCCGCCGCGCGCAGACAAAAACCGCTCCGCCCGCACCGCCTGCGCGACGGCGCGAGCCCCGTCCCCACGCTGACGCCGACGCTTCTCCCGCACTGGGTCTTCGACGTCTCCGTGAGCGTGCGGTACAAGGCGTCGGCGGGATTCGACGCGGGCGGCGGGAAGACGGAGTGGGTGCCGATCACGACGTGGAAGGACGGCGGGACGACGCGGTACGGGAGCGACGCGGCGGAGACGCAGATATGCGCGAGCTTCAGGCACAGGAGAGATCTGTTGCGAGCGGTGACGGGCGCGCACGTGGGGGCGTTCCCGCCGTCGAAGTCGTCGTCGTCGTCTTCGTCGTCTTCGTCGTCGTCGTCTTCGGACGCGGCGGTGCGTTTGCAGCCGATGCCGGACGCGAAACGCGCGGCGCTCGACGCCGCGCGGACGGGCGCGGGACCGCCCGGGAGCGTCGTCGTCGAGCGTTACGGAATAAAACGCTCGCTCGCGTGGGAGCTCGCCGGACGAAGGATCCGAGAGACGGAGCGCGCCAAGGCGAAGAAACTGGTGTTGGCGTCGCACAAGTGTCAGGCGCGTCCCACACACTGGTTCCCATACGACCGCGTCGGCGTGGTGAACACCGATCCTTAAGGACTTTTCCCGGCGTGTCTCTCCGCCCACCCTTCGGTTTCAATCCCGACACACCTCGACGCCTTTCAACTCCACCTGACGCCTTTGAACTCCACCCCGACGTTCGCTTTGTATGGAACGACCCTCAGGACGTGAAAGACATCGTCCTCGACGTCGAGCTGCACCCCGGACGCAAGGTCCGCGCGGTCAGACTCCCCGCGTACGTCGCGACGTTCACGCACGACGTCGAGATGGACGAAGACGGGAAGATCGTCGACTCGAAACACGCGGCGATCGTCTGCGGCGCGACGGGCGCGGTGAGAGTCTCGGACGACGTTCTCTGCCGCGATAAAGCGCGTCTGCTCTCCGTGCTCGCCGTCTCCGTCCCCGCCGGGATCGCGAGCTTCGTCGCGGGCGCGGACGTCGGCGTCCTCGCCGCGCAGACGCTGATGGCGTCCGCGGCCGCCGCGGGTCTCGCCGGGATCTTCGCGCGGCAGGTCCCGCGGCTCAGACGCGAGAAGGAGGAGAGCGAGCGGCTCGTCGACGAAGAGCGCGCGTTTGCCGCGGCGACGCGACACGGCGGCGCGAACGTCGACGCGGCGTGGATGGACGAGCCGACGCAGCAGCGACGCGACGACGTCGAGTGGGGGCGGTGGAAGGAGACGGATAAGACGAACTGGGACGAGCACAAGCGAGAGGAGTGGGCGGCGTCGATTTGGGCGTGGCAGCGGATTCGACGACGCGAGCGCGACGAGCGCCGCGAGCGGTTGCTGCTCAACCGCGCGCGCGCGGACGAGGCAGAGCGCCGGGACGAGGAGAAAGAGCGCCGCTGGGGACCGGAGTGGAGGAAGGAGAATCCCGATGGCGGGGGTAAACACGGACGCGGTAAGGGGTTCGGTCTCCGCGGCGGGAGGGACCGCGACCGCGACGGGTTTTACGAGGCGCTCGGACTGCAGTCGAAGCTCTCGAGCGCCACCGCGGAGGAAATAAAGGCGAGCTACCGACGAGAGGCGATGGAGTGGCACCCGGACAAGCACCAGGGCGAGGCTGCGAAGAAGCGCGCGGCGAAGAACTTTAGGAAGTTGCAGACGGCGTATAAGACGCTGTCGGACGCGAATTCGCGGCGGGTGTACGACGGACTGTGACGTACGGTGGACCGGGTAGTGATAGACGAGAAGCGACAGTCAGTAGTTTTTTATCGGTCGACCTCGGCTTCTTCGTCGTCGTCCTCGCGCGCTCTCTTTCGCTTCCTAGTAGCCCCGCCCCCGCCGCGCGCGTCTTCTCCCCCCGCGTCATCCGGGACGTTGCACCGCGGGCAGCGCGTCGCCGGGACGTCGCGCGCGCCCAGCGTCCACTCGCCGCGGCATATCGCGCACTTCCACAGCGTCGTCGAGCTCGACGCGAGCGCGGGGAACGGCGTCGTCGGCGACGCGAGCGGCGGGGCCCTGGTCGTCGTGGCGTGCGCTTCCCCCGACTCCCTCGCCCCCGACCAGTACCGGCGCGGCGTCGCCGCGGCGTTCGCGTCGCGCCACGTCGTGAACGGCATGCGCCGCGTCTTCGGCGTCGTCCGCGCCGCGGCCGTCGGGAGTGCGCGGCGGCGGCGGCGGCGACGACGACGCGCGAGGCCGAGTCCCGAAAACCGACCGAAGCTTAGGCGCTTTCCAACGTTTTCACCCACCGCTCGGTTTCAACATTTGATCGCGTCCCCTTTGAACGGACCGATGAACTGTTTTGTCGGAATCGCCCGTCTACCCGTGGGAACTACAGAAGCCGACGTCGTCGACGTCGTCGACGTCACAGCTTCCGCGCCCGCCCCCGACGACGCGCGCGGCGATGGCGTCGCTCGCCGCGGTCGTCGCGCTTCGCGGCGCCGCGCCGAGGCCCCATCCGCCGCCGCCCTCCCCGCGCGCGCGCCGCATCGCGCGCCGCGCGTCGTCCGCGGCGTCCGCGTCGACGTCATCGCGGGGCGACATCGCCTCGGTGCCGAGCAGATGGCCGCGTCGTGTCCTACGCGCGGATCCCCCGCGAAGCGTCGCGCCGTGGCGGCGGCGGTATAGAGACGACGTGGCGTCGTCGCGAAGGATATCGCATTCGCCGCCGCCCACCGCGCTGAAGCGCGCGGGACCGTCCACGCCCAAGCCGCACTACGACGACTCGCCCGTCGATCGCTTCTTCCTGAAGCTCTTCAACGCGCGCCTCGCCGCGGAGCTCGGCGACGACGTTCGCGGTCGCGGCGCCGTCACGGGCGACTACGACGACGTCGTGGCGCGATGCGTGCGGCTCGTGTCCGAGGCGCCGAACGCGGCGGAGGCGAAAGCGCGCGGCGGTCGCGTGCTGCGGAGTTTGCTGCCGCCGGGGACGGCGCCGGCGCTGCGGTTCGCGTTCGGGCTGTTTCCGGGGTGGTTCGTCGCGCGGCACGCCGCGGCGGTGACGCCGTACTTGCTGCCGTGGCTCGTCGGGAGAGGGCGGGTGATCGACGCGCCGGAGGATCTGATGGTGGACGACGCGAGCTCGCCGCCGGGGAACGCGTTCGAGGCTCTGAAGCGCATGAACGGGGAGCGCGCCGACGACCGAAAAAACCGAAGAAACCAAAAAAACCAAAACGTCCCCCCGGGGTACAAGCAGGGCGTGCTGCTCGAGCGCTGCCGCGTCCTCGAGGAGTCCGGCTGCGCGGGCGTGTGTCTGAACGTGTGCAAGCTCCCGACGCAGCAGTTCCTCGGCGAAGAGCTCGGTCTGCCCGTGACGCTCGCGCCGGATTACGAGACGTTCGAGTGTCGGTTTTTGTTCGGAAAGACGCCGCCGCCGCCCGAGTCGGACCCCGCGTTCGACACGCCGTGTTTCGGGCAGTGCCCGGTCGCGCGCGTCGCGGGGGACGCACCGAGCTGCGACCGGTTGTCGCCGTTCGAGAGCGACGCCGTCGGCGGCGGGGGGGATTGAGGGATCGAGTAGAGGAGTAGAGTCGTATGTAGCGCGGTTATTATCACGGTTCGTTTGACGACACGAGGTCGAAACGCGACCTCGCCTCGCCTCGTGGTCACGAGTCGTCTCGACGTCGCCGCGCCGCGCCGGGGACGCGTCGTCACTCCGCGCCGCACCTCCCGCCGTGGCCATGCGCGCCGCCGTCTTCTCTCCCGTCGTCGTCCTCCTCTTCGCCGCGTCCGTCGCGCCGCGCGTCTCCGCGGGAGGCGTCGACGCGCAGGGCGCCGCGACGCCGCCGCCGCCGCTCGAGGGCGTCCGACTCAACGTCCCCATCCCCGTCGTGCCCGACGTCGAGGTCTTCACGCCGTCGTCGTACTCCCCGACCGGCGCGAAGAAGCCGCTCCTCGTGTTCCTGCACGGGTTCTGCCTCCCGGACGCGGAGCAGCAGGAGTACTCGTTCACGGGGAGTCGCGCGAGCGCGACGACCCCGCCGCGGCAGCAGAGCCTCTCGCAGGTGGGTCTCCGAGACCTCGTCGAGACGGAAGACTTCGTGTACGTCACCCCGACCGCGCCGCACGCGACGCGATACTGCGCGCTGTGTAACGTCGGCGAGGACTCTCCGAACGTCGGCGACCGGCTCACGGTGCGATGGATCAACTCGACGCTGGCGCGAACCGCGCCCGCGTTCGCGTGCCCGGCGTGGGACGGCAGCGACGCGTGCTGCAACCCCGAGCTGGGCGGACGCGGCGACGACGCGTCGTTCGTGAAAGCCGTCGTCTACGCCGTCGTCGACCGATACGCGATCGACACGTCGCGCATTTACCTCATGGGGATCGCGACCGGAGGGTTCATGGCGAACAGGATGGCGTGCGAGTACGCGGACGTGTTCGCCGGCGTCGCGACGTTCGCGGGGGGCGTGTGGGCGGACGCGGATAAGTGCGTCGCCGGCGGCGGCGGAGAGAACGGCGTCACGAACGTCCTGAACGTCCACGGCGACGGCGATCTGACCGTCCCGATCGGCGGCGGGGTCAACTTCGCGGGCGTGCCGTTCCCGTCCGCGGATCAGACCGTGGACACGTTCGCGCGAAAGTTTGGATGCGACGCGTTGCCGAGAGAGGTAGCCGCCGCGGACGACGGCGACGACTTCTCGCTGCCGAGCGACGGAAGGCGAGACGTCGACGTGAGCGTCACGAAGTTCGAAGGCTGCGGCGCTGACGGCGCGTACGTCGTCGAGCAGTGGACGCTCGCGGGCGTGGATCACTTCATGCAAGAGAAGACGTCGCGAGGGATGTTCAAGGCTGTCGTTCAGTGGTTGACGTCCAAGCGTCGCGCGCCGTGAGCAGCGTCGACTTCGACTACAGTGCGTACGCGTATTCGGCGCTCTCGCGATTTACGATACCGATGCGCACGACCTACGACTCGATTTAATCTACAGTACAGTACTAATTCTGCGGCGTCCACGTCTCGATCGGGCCTTTGCTCTCCGGGTACACGTCGTCTCCCGCGGTCATGCTCCTCCCCCCGGGCGTGGTGAGAAACTTACTGTACGCGGGCGTTTCCTCCATGCTCCCGCCTCCGCCGCGGCTGTTCTCGTCGCCGCCGCCTCCATCGCCCTCGTCCCCGCTCCACTGCCCGCCCGCGGTTTTCAACAGCGCCGCGCCGTTGACCCTGACTTGCACGCTTCGAACCATCTTGATCCCACCGTCCGTGACCGTGATCCTCACCGGTCGCACGGTCACCTCTTCTTTTTCTTTTTTGTCCTTGCCGTCTCTCTCTTCCTCCTCCGCCGCGCCGTCCGCGCCGTCGCTCTCGTCGTCGTCGTCTTCCAAATACCCAGTCTGCGCGGGCAACGTGATCAGTATGGTCTCTCCCGTCGCGGGTATCCTATCGAAGCAGTCGCACGTGAACCCGCCCACGGTGTCGTACAACGCGCTCGAGGGAATGTCCACCCCCAACGCGTCTCCGAGGTCGCTCACTTGCGCCCGGTAATCGACGTCGTAGACGTCCGTTTGGCCCTTCACCGCCCTGACGTAATCGCTGCTCGCGGGCTCTCTGTCGTCCGTCTCGTCGTAAATCTCCCCGACGATCTCCTCGACGCAGTCCTCGAACGTCGCGATCCCGATCGTCCCGCCGAACTCGTTCACGACGATGCACATGTGCGTCTTGCGCGCTAATAATTCGCGCATCAACTTCACCACGCTCATTGACTCCGGGACGTAAAACGGCGGCTTTTGCGTGAGTCCCTCCACGGGAACCTTGGACAGCATCTCCGCGCCCATGTCGTACTCCAGCAGTCGCATCGAGTACACCACCCCGACGATGTTATCGATCCTGTCGTTGTACACCGGCACGCGCGAGTACCGGTGCTCGCGCCAAATCTTTTGGAGCTCGTGCAGAGACGCGCTCTGATCTACGCCGACGACGCGCACGAGCGGCGTCATCACCTCGCGCACGGGCGTCTCGGACATCTCGAGGACGTTCTGAATCATCTCGCTCTCGTCGCTGTCCACCTGCCCGCTCTTCGCGGCGCCGGATAAGACGAGCTTGAGCTCCTCTTCGGACACGAACGGCTCCGCGGAGCCGCGAATGCCGAAGAGCGAAAACACGAAATTCACCGCCCCCGCGCACACCCGTCCGAGCGGATACACAAAGTGCGATAACGTCGCGATGACCGGGATGACGACGCGCGCGACCGCGGCGGCGTGCTGCACCGCGATCGACTTGGGCGCGATCTCGCAGCAGACGAGGGTGACGAGCGTGAGCGCGAGCGTCATCGGTCCGACGCCGCCCTCGCCCCAGATGGTGAGCGCAGCCTCCGTCGCCACCGTCGCGCTCGCGATGCCGCTCACCGTGCTCCCTATGAGGATCGTGGTGAGGAACCGGTTGATGTCGCGGCGCAGGAGCGTGAACGGCGAGTCCGGGCCCTCTTGGTCGGAGATCTCGCGGACTTTCCACGGCCACAGCGTCGTGATGGCGGTCTCGGAGATGGCGAAGAAGGCGTAGACGACCAGGAGCGCGACCGTCGTCGCGATGAGCCGCGGGCCGTCGCCGAGCGCCGCCGCCGCCGCGATGGGGTCCATCGTCGCCGTCGCCGTCGCCGCCGCCGCCGTCGTCTCCGCGGCGGCTTTCGCGGCCGCGCGCGCCGCGGCCGCGGGCGCGCGCGCGCACGCGACGACGACCGCGGCGACGAACGCGGCGAGGATTCGCGCCGCGGTCGCGAGCCACGCCGCGCGCGGCGGATTGGCGGACGGCGGCTCTCTCGCGGGAGGCGGCGCGCCGCGCGACGACGACGCCGCGACGGCGACGACGGCGACGCGGGGTCGAAGGACGACGCGCCGCGGCGACGCGCGGCGCTCGGGGAGGCGCGGCGGCGGACCGAACGCCGCGCTCGACGCGCGCGTCGTCGTCGTCGTCGCCCGATTTGCCCTACACCCTGAAGCGCCGCGCGAACGTGATGAATTCTCGCCCGCGAACGCCGCGCTCGCGACGACGCCGGGGCGCCGCGCGCCGCGCGTCCACGTCGCGACGTCCGACCGCGCCGCTCGCGCGGAGACGCGCCGAGGCGTCAGCGTGGTCGGCGACGCGCGGAGTGCGGACGCGTGCGACATCGCGCGAGGGCGTGGGGGGCGCGAAGAGAAATGACGCGTCGAGCCGTCGACCCGGATGATGACGTCGCGCTCGAAACGACGCGAGCGCTGTTAACAACGCCGGCCCTCTACCCTCTACCCTCTACCCTCTACCCTCTACCCTCTACCCTTTACGCCGCGCCCGCAGCCGCGACCTGGCGCGCGAGCTCGACCACGCCGTCGCCGTCCGCGTCCTCCCCGCGCGCGACGTACCCGACGTAGCCGCGCTCCCCGCGCGCGGCGGCGAACCGCGCGCCGTCCGCCTTCCCCCTCGCCGCGCGCGCGACGGCGCCGCTCGGAAGCCGCCCGCGCTCGGTTCCGTCGTCGCCGTCGCCGTCGTCGTCGTCGTCCGTCGCCGTCCCTCGCACGAGCGGCGCGGTCGCGAGCGCGAACCGCGCGAGCGCGTCGCCGCCCTCTCGCGTCGCCGAGGAGGTCCACACGCGTCCGCCGACGCCGTCCACCAACGCGGTGGCGTCCGCGCGCGTCGCCGTCGCCGTCGACGGCGACGGCGCGTCGCCGCCCCCTCCCCCTCCTCCGTCCCCCTCCTCCGTCCCCTCCCCGCCGCCGCCGCCGCCCGCGACGCATCGAGCCGCGGCGACGAGCGCGTCTTCGTCGACCCGACCCTCGCACGCGCGCGCGAGCTCGCGCAGACGATCGCGCGACGGCGTCGTTCCGTCGCCGCCGTCGCCGCCGCTCGCCGCCGTCAGGAACGCCGCGCGAAAGTCGACGTCGACGCCGCGCTCGCGCTGCCGCGACAGCCGGCACGTCGTCAGCCGGCGCGGGCCGCCGCCGCCGCCGCCGCCGCCGCCGCCGCCATCGCCGCCATCACTCGGGAGCCACGCGTCGACGGACGCGTCGTCTTCTTCTTCGCCGAGGGCGCGCGACGACAGCAGCGCTTGCAACGCGACGCGGTCGCGCGTCGGCAGCGCGCGCCACGCGCGCGACGCGGCGACGACGGCGGCGACGGCCGCGCGCGTCCCGCCGCCGGTCGCGACGGCCACGATGGCCACGGCGTCCACCTCCGCGACGCGCGCGAGGTCGTGCGCGACGTCGAACGCGCCGCTCCACGCGCACCGCGGCGAGGGCCCGAGCTGGAGCTCCGCGCGATACGACGCGAAGACGGACGCCTCGGCCGCGATGGCGTCCACGCGCGGCGTCGCGCGTCGAAGCGCGATCTTCAACGATGCCGCGGCGTCGCGCGTCGCGTCCGGCCCGCGCGCGAGGACGACGGCGTCCTCGACGCGCCTCAGCACCCACCGCAGGTGCGCCTCGTCGTCGCCCGTCTCGCGCGACGCGACGACGACGAGCGAGCATCCGCCGAGGCGACGCGCGCGATGGAACACGACGCGGACGTCGCGCGTGCTCGCGCGGTCGAGCGATCCGCCCGCGTGCGCGGCGAACGCGGAGACCGCGGACAGCAGCGCGGCGGTCGGGCGTGACGTCGGGGACGCGTCGCCGTACGTCCGCGTCAGCAGCGCGACGCCGTCCGGATCGACGACGCACAGCGCCCGCGGCATGGCGACGCTCGCGGCGGGGGCGGAGCGCGCCGCGGAGTGACGACGACGCGAGATCCGTTTGACGAGTTAGTGTCGATGAGGTCGTTTTCTACTCGGATCCTTCGCTCGCGCCAGAGGCGAGGGCGCGGGGCTTCGCGCGATGGCGAGCGTGCCGTCGTCCTTCCGCGCGAGGTTGCGGCAGACGCAGCGCGCCGAGGGCGGGTCGTCGTCGTCGTCGTCGTCGTCCGACGACGACCGCGGCGACGACGGCGAGGCGACGGAGGAGGAAAACGTAGCATCAGATCCCTCGCGCGACGGCGACGACGCGCCGGGAACGGCGACGCCGGACGACGGCGGCGTCGCGGACATCATCGCCGCGATGATCGAAGCGACGACGGTGCCGCGCGGCGACGAGACGACGACCGCGGTCGAGATTCATCAGAGCGCGGTGGAGACGACGACGACGGCGCCCCGCGACGACGGCGACGCGACGAGCGAGGCGGACGACGACGCGACCGACGGAGGCGCGCGGCCGTCGGAGGCCGCGCGCGACGACGACGACGACGACGAGGAGGAGGAGGAGGAAACGCCCGCGGAGGAGGAGGCCGCGGCGCCGCGCGCGACGACGTCGGAAGCGGCCGACGACGCGTCGCGCGTCGCCCCCGGGGACGCGCGCGAGCCGTCGCCGTCGCCGTCGCCGTCGCCGTCGCCGTCGCGCTCGGAAGCCTCGCGATCGTCGTCGCCGACGCCGACGCCGACGCCGACGCCGCCGCCCGCGCGCTCGTCCATCGACCACGCCGAGATCGCGACGATGACGAGAGACCTCGACGCGCTGGAGGCGATCCCGACGCTGTCGCTGGAGGACTTCCTCCAGCCGTCGTTCGCGGCGGCGGGGTCGTCGTCGCTGTCGTTGTGCGACTCCGAATCCGCCTCCGTCTCTGCGTCGGCGTCCGTCGCGGCGGCGCCGTACGACCAGGACACCGACCTCGACGCCCCGGAAGAGGTCGACCCGCGCGTCGCGGGCGCGCTCGACGAGCTCAACTCCGCGATGAGCGAGAACAACGAGCTCGAGGCGGAGCTCGCGGGCGCGCGGCGACGGCGGAAACACGCGCGTTCCGCGTCGACGCGCGAAGTGGAGGCGACGCGAAAGAAACTCAGCTCGAGCGTCCGAGCGGCGGTGCCGTATTTCCACAAGCGAGCGCTCGCGAACATGTACCAGACGCGGAGTGTGGAGGCGCTGCGGATGTACGAGCGCGCGCACGACATGCATCTCAGCGCGAAGAAGACGTTTAAGGCGCTAGAGGAGCGGATGACGCCGACGCCGGAGAAGAGGGGCGGCGGCGGCGGCGGTACAGCTGGCGGCGGCGAGAGCCCGGGGAGCTCCGGTTCCGGCGCGAAGAAGTCCAACAAGTCCGTCAGGACGAAGTTGTTCGGGAGCGGGAGGAAGAAGAGCGCGAAGAGCGCGAAGAAGACCCCGAGCCCGCGAACGAGCGAGAGCGGCGGCGGCGGCGGCGGCGAGGACGATAGGAAACGCGAGGAGGTAGGGCGTGAAGACGCGAGAGGAGACGAAGGCGAAAACGCGACGGCGACGGCGCCGGCGGAGGACGAAACGCGAAGCGGCGGCATCTTCGACGCGGACCTGATGTTCGCCGCGTCCGACGCGATATCCGACGTCGTGGACACGGAGACGATGAAAAAACGCGCGGAGCTCGCGCACAAGGAGAACATTCGGATGGCGACGAAGACGATGCACGAGGCGCTCGTCATGCAGCGGAAATCGAAAAAGAGCGTCGAGAAGGCTCGGCCGTATTTCGAAGCCAAGGCGAGAGCGGAGGCGGACCTGGCGCGGCGAGACGAGGAAGTTCGCACGCTGGAAGCGAAAGTCAAGGAGGGGAAGGATCGGTACGCGAAAGCGTTGGAGAACCTGTCGCGGATATCAGAGGAGATACACGAGCGCCGGGAGCGGGAGAGAATAGAACGCGAAAACGCGGGCGGCAGCGGCGGCGACGAGTAGTTGTAGGTTTCGATTCGATCAGATTCAATTCAATTCAATTCGTCGCACAAAACGGGTCTCCCGGTCCCTCCATCGTTCATCCCCCCCCCCACCTCAAACGCATACGTCGCGTCGCGTCACGTCACGTCACGTCACCTTAAACGCCGCCTTCAGCGCGTTCCTCTGCGCCGGGGACACGCGATTCGGGAACTCGATCTTCGCGAATTCGACGACGACGTCGCCTCTCTCCCCCGGGCGCTTCCGGCTCGGCATCCCTCGGCCCTGAATTTTGACCGCGCTCCCCGGGGATATCACGCGGCCGTCGTCCACCTTCACGACGACCGGCGCGCCGTCGATCCCACCCAGCGTGAGCTTGAACCCGCACAGCGCCTGCTGAAGGGATATGGCGCACCGGTAGGCGAGGTCGTCGCCCCGGCGCTCGAACGTCGAGTGCTTCTTCTCGTCGAGCTCGATGACGAGGTCGCTCGCGCGGCCGGGCCTGCCGGGATCTTCGCTTCCTTTCCCCGCGTACGTGAGCTTCGTCCCAGCTTTGTACCCGGGCTTCACGTCCACCGTCACGATCTCCGCGACCTCGCGCATCGCAGCCTGACCTTCGGGGACGTTCGTCGCCGTCGCGTCGTTCACGCGTCGGGTGATTTTCAACTTTTTTTTGCACCCCGCGTAGAGGTCTTCCAACGACAGCGGGAGGCGGCTGACCGTAGACTGCGGTGGTCCCCGCGCGCTTCGAACCCCTCCACCGGGACCGCCGCCGCCCATGCCTCCGAACATGGACGCCATCCCCGGCATGCCGCCGCCCATGCCGCCCATGCCGCTCGCGGAGCCCGCGTCGTCGCCTCCCATGCCTCCCACGCCTCCCATGCCTCCCATGCCTCCGAAAAACTGCTCGAAGATGCGCGTCGCGTCGTCGTTCGAGAACGTGTACCGCGCACTTCCGCCCATCCCGGGCTGCGCGGCGCTGAATCCGCCTGGGCCGCCGAACCCGCCTCCGTACGGGGCGCCCTCGGGCGTGCCGGGCTGGAACCCCGCCTTGAGGCCTTCCTCGCCGTACTTGTCGTAGACGGCGCGCTTGTTCGAATCCGACAGGACGTCGTACGCCTCGCTGATGTCTTTGAACTTCTTCTCCGCCTCCGCGGAGCCTTTGTTCTTATCCGGGTGCCATCGCATCGCCATCTTGCGGTACGCCTTCTTCAGCGCGGCGTCGTCCGCGTCTTTCGCGACGCCGAGGAGCGCGTAGTAGTCGCGCGCCATCGTGCGCGAGATTTATCTCTCTCGCAGAGTCCGATTAACGTTCTCTCGCTCGATCGACGCGCGGTCGAAGGAGCGACGCCGCGGAAGCGCCGCCGCCGCCGCCGACGACGCCCGCGCGCGAGTGTCTCTGGTGCGCGAGTGTGCCTCTGTCGCGAGCGATGCGTGTCGCGCGCGTGGTGCAGTGCCCGAGCGCGTCTCGGCCGCCGAGCGAACGCTCGCGAAACTTTCTTCTCGGAGGACGTAACGCTCGCACACTGCATGCCACTTGGCAAATTTCGGGGTTTAGGCTAACCCTAATTTTAGGGTTTCTTGCCAGCTCGCGAGTCGAACGCGCGCGGCTTTCCGTTAAGATTCGCGTTCGACAATTCCAAATTCTCGACGCGGCCCGCGTGGTCGTCAGTCGCGCGCTGCGCGAGACACCTCGGGGTCGCGCGCGCGCGCGCGC
>Ga0181561_10003316_pt1 | contig 14138 bp, 9 predicted proteins | sample 011ome_19_FD_133760 | JGI IMG/M metagenome (GOLD analysis project Ga0181561, IMG submission 133760) | Coastal salt marsh microbial communities from the Groves Creek Marsh, Skidaway Island, Georgia - 011510BT metaG (megahit assembly) | ecosystem: Environmental > Aquatic > Marine > Intertidal zone...
CCGCGCGAGCTGCTCGCGCGACGCCGGCGTCGGCGCGACCACGACGCGCATCATCGTCTGACGCTCTGACCCACCCGGAGAGATGGGTGCCGAGTGATGAGATCGGGTGCCGAATAAAAGTCTCGGAAAGTCTGAAAATGTGCGTACGTCGACATGATGTCCGTCTCGACGCCTCGAGGTCAGTCGCCCCCGACGCGCGCCCCGCCCGCGATGGCGACGCACCGCGCGCGCGGCGCGGCGCTCCCGCGTTTCGCGCTCCTGATGTCTCTCCTGGTGGCTGCGCACGCCCGGAGCTCCGGGCCCGCGAGCTGCGACGCGCGGTCCGGCCACGGAGCCGCCGACGTCGGCGACGGCGGGTACGCACTCGCCGTCTCGGACGCCTCCGTGGATGTGACCTCGGTCGCGCCGAACACGCGGCTCGAGCTCGTGCTCGTCGCCCCGGCCGGCTCTGCGTTTAAGGGCTTCGTGATGCACGCCTCGAACAAAGGGAGGTTCGCGGTGGCGGACGCGCTCGTCTCCCAGCTCGTCGGGTCGTGCTACGACGGCAACGCGGTCGGGCACAGGAGCGCCTCTTCCAAGTCCGAGATCCGGGCGTTTTTCACCGCGCCCGCGACCGGCGGCGCGGTCACGGTCACCGCGCAGGCGGTCGCGTCGAGGATGACCGTGTACGAGACGAGCCTCGAGCTGACCGTGGTCGGGTCGGGAGGCGAGGACGCCGAGGACACCGAGGACACCGAGGACGAGGATGACGATGACGACGCGTACTATTCGTTTTCCTCAAAACTCGCCTCGGACGTGACGCTGCGGTGGACGGTCGGGCCCGCGGACGCGACCGCGGTGACCCCCGCGGTCGCCGCGAGCGAAGTCGCGTTCGCGATCGAGACGCATCGCGCGGACGCCGCGTCCATCGCGGTGGCGTTCCAGAGCCGCGAGGGCGAAGGCGCGATGTTCCCGGCGGAGGCGGTCATCGCGTGGCTGGCGCCGATCGAAACGACGGACGACGAGAGAGGTCTTGGTCACGTGGGCTCCTACGCGCTGACTTCGTACGACGCCGCCAGCGGCGTCGTCGGCCCTCTCAACCCGAACCTCGAGATTCGTGACGGTTCCATCGAACGGCGCGTGAATGGCATGAACGGGAACGTTTTGATCGCGCGTTTCGTGGCGCGAAAAGACGACGTCTCGCGCGCGACGTCCGTCGCCGACGCCTTCGCCGGCGAAGCGCCGTACTACGAATCGGTCCGCGTCGCGTACGCGGCGAGCGCCGTCGCGGGAAAGGCGTACCACGACCTCGGCCGAGGCGTCGCGTTCGTGAATTTCGTGACAGGCACCTTTTCACGATCGACCGCACGTTCCGCTCGTTTGAAACGAGATCGTTTCTTCGCGCACGGCGCCGTCGCGCTCGCCGCGTGGTTTTGTTTCGGCTTCGGGACGCTCGCGTCTGCGTTTTTCAAAAAAAACGTTTTTCATCAAAACCGAAAACAGACAAGATGGTTCGTCGCGCACGTCGCGTCGCAAACCTGCGGCGCGCTGCTCGCGGTCGCCGCGCTCGCCGTCGCGCTCCGCGAGAGCAAAGGCGAGACGGGCGCGGCGTTCGACTGGGCTCGGAGCGACGCGTCGGACAAAAAAAAGGCGCACGGCGCGTGCGGCGTCGCGCTCGTCTTTTGCGTCGCCGCGCAGGTGGCGCTCGGGGCGTTTCGCGAGGCGAAAGACGGCGTTCGCGAGGCGAAACGCGCCGACGCGGACGGCGATGTACAGACGTCGCGCGCCACCGAGACGACCGTATCGGGACTCGACGACGGGAACCATGGTGTTGTTGTTGAAAGGGAGAAACGGAAGACGCGGAAGACGCCGCTTCGAAAAGCGCACGTCGCGCTCGGTTGGCTCTTGGCGCTCGGGGGGTTCGCCAACGCCGTCGTCGGCGCGGATCTGTTCCGGCGGCTGGTCGCGCGAGACGGAGCTTTCGCGGACGCGGTTTGGGAGGATGAACACCAATCGAGCGTGTTTTCGGAGGCGGCGTGGACCGGTTTCGCCATTCTCGGCGCCGGGTTGTGTCTCCGTGTGGTGAATGGCGCGCGCGAACGCCTGACGTAGGTCACGGAACGCAAAGTCAGACTCTCCCGCGTTCGCGCCCCGCGCCCCCGTGTCGGCGCGACGTGTTTTTTTTTTCGTGCGACGCGAAAGACGTGTTACGCGCGAGCGCGTGGGAGACCAGCGGTAGAGCTCGGTAGTAGAGCTACGCGCATCAGTGGCTGACGAGCTGACGAGCCTGTATTAAATAGACTACGTACTAGGACGAGCGTTTAGGTCGCTCGCGGCGTCGTTTTGTCGGCTCTGGTAATACTGCGACAGGATGATCACCGCGGCGTGCGACACCGAGAGGCTCTCGATGAGCCGCCCGGTGGGGATGGCGCACATCGCGTCGCACGCGTTGACTTCCCCGTCCGTCAAACCCTCCACCTCCCTCCCGAAAACCAAAGCGAGCTTCCCGGAACCCCGGCCGAGGCGCAGGCGCGGCGGCGTCACGTGCGTTCGCCGACGCCACCCGTGTTCTTCCGCGCTCGGAGCTTGGACTTGGACGTTCGACTTCGACTTGGGCGCGTTCGGCGGGTTTTCCTGACTCGACGAGGAGGGTCTGATCCGACCACGCCTCGAGCCCTCAAACACGGGCACCACCGGGTCGTGCGTCTCGGGGTCGCGCTCCGGGTACGTCTCACTCCGAAAACGTGTCTCTTCCGTGGCGGTCGCTTCGAAACTCGCGTCGTCGTCGTCGTCGTCGTCGTCGTAAAAAAGAAAGGCGTCTTTTCTTTTCGTTTTCGCGCCTCCGCCCGGAAACGCGCGCACGAGCGCGTCGACGTCGCGCGCCCGGACGGGCTCCAACCCCTCGCACCAGACGTGGAAGGCCACCGCCGTATCCACATCCAGCAGCGCATCCTCCAGCGTGTCGTAGACCCCGGCGCCGTGCACGATGTGCTGCGCGCCTTTCGCCGCGCTCAGAGACGCGCGCGTGTCCGGGTCGCACCGCGGCGCAACCAAACGCAGATCCTCGCACTCGAAGCTGCCGCACGCGCGCGCGACCGCGCCGACGTTTCCCGCTTTCTTGGTGCCGACGAGCACCACGGTGACGTCCCGCAACGCCGCGGGGGGGTCGCGTAACTTGCCGAGGTGCGACTGGAAGTCGCGTTTCGTGATGCGGCCGCCGGAATGGGTCTCGCGCAGGGTGTCCGCGAACCGGTCGCGCGACGCGTTGTCCCCGCGTCGGTTGTGCCGAGGCGCGTCGTCGCCGGGCGATGGCGCCGCGGCGGACCGACGCGCGGAGGGGGAAGGGTCGCCGGAGGCCTCGACGCGCGCGCCGCGGCGAGCGCTGGGTCGCGAGGACGCGCGGCGACGCGGTGCGCGCGCGCGCGGGCGGGAAGCCGCCGGGCCCGCCGCCGAGGGAACCGCGGCGCGCAGCATGGCGATGTGTCGGCGGCTCCGGCGACGCGCTCGCACGATTTTTGGTCGTGCGAGATGACGCGCGGGATCGCGGCCGTTTCTGAACGCGTTTCATGACGGCGATTTTTTCCATGACACGAAAAAACCGCCAATTTGAACTTTGGCGTTCAGTCGTGTCGCGCGCCCGCGCCGTCACCTCCGCAGCCCCCTTTCCGCGAACCTCCGCGCCTCCGCCATGCCCGGGTACATCTCCATCAAACGCTCCCTGCAGGTGAACATGGTCGTTTCGGCGCTGTTCACCCTGCCCTTCTTCGCGCTCGGCCCGTTCGAGTTCGCGTCCATGCTCGTCGACGGTTCCGTCTCCGCGGCGCAGATGGGCGCGGGCCAGAGCGCGCCGTTCCTCAAGCACCTGCTGTGGGTGGACGCGATCAAGAACGTCCTCATCACGTACTGGTGCTACATCGCGCAGGGCTTCCCCGCGAAGGCGCAGAAGCAGGTCATCTTCGGTTTCGTCGGCCTGTGGGTCGCGCTGCTGCCGCTGTTCAAATTCGGCGTCAACCCCGTCGCCGGGTCCACCGCGATTCCCCCGCCCGTCTTCGGCTACCTCGGCGTGACCTGGACCGCCTACGCGCTCGCGCTCGTGGAGAAGCCCAAGAAGAAGCGCGCCGCCTCCAAGAAGAAGTGAGTCGGAAGGGGCTCATCAAGGGGACGATTCGAGAGAAGACTGTGCACGACAATCTTCACAATTGTTCGCACGCGCGGTGTCCGGCGAGTGAATGAAGACGCGTCCGACATGTCCGACGACGGTTTTTTTTTATGCAACGCGTACAAATGTAGTTACGATGCGCCCACGGCGGATGAGGCTTTTCGCGCGACGCGGCGCGGCTGTACATGTGACACATCGAAACGTATTCATTCCTCTTTGCAATTGTCAAAGCTCCCGTAGCCTCTGCACCTCCTCCACCTTTCGCACGATAGCATCCTCCAGCGCGTTGGCGCGCGCCGCCGCCGCGTCCAGACGACGCGCGGCGTCTGAATTGGAAAATCCGGCGGCATCATGAACGGCGCTTTCGCGCGCGATGGCCTCCATCGTCTCCCGGTACGCCGCGTCCATGGCCTTCACCTCCGACTCCAACGCGCGTAACGTCTCGATCCTTCGTGATCGTTCGGAACCGGTCACAGACGTTTGCCCGTACGTCTCGCTCGAGTTTTCCGCCGAGTCATCCGCTTTCGCGAACGCCGAAACCGCCGGATCGCGCGCTTCGCCAAACGGCGCGCGCTTCGCCGAACGATGCGCCGACGTCGGCGCCGCGCCCACCGCCTCGCCGAGGCGGTCGAGCAGACCGGCGTTCAAACGCGCGAGTTTCACCACTTTCGCCTCCGCGGCGAGCGCGCGTGTCTCCCAATCGCACGCGTCGACGCTCGCGTTCGCGCGATTCGGTTCGTTCGCGGAACTTTTTGACTCATCGAGCGCCGACTCAGCCTTCTCGGCGCGCGCGCGCGCCGCGTCGACTTCGGTGACCAGCTCGGCGTACGCGCGCGCCCAGTCCGCGCGCGAGCGCGTGGTCTGCGAGACGGTCGTCGGCGCGCTCGGCGACGGCGGCGCCGAGACTCTTTGTAAATCATCTGTTCCGACTTCTCGGCCCGCGCGATCCCCTCGACGCTCGTCGTCGTCGTCCGAGAAACGCTCGCCGAGACGACTCCGAACGAAGCCTCGTTTGATTAACGGAAATACCTCCTCCTCGTCGTCGGCGCGTTTGAGCGCCTCGCGCGCCGCGATCGCAGCGTTCCGCGCGTTCGCCGCCAACGCGGTATCCACGGCGTCGTCGCGCGCGGCAATCTCAGCCCGCGCGTTCGCGTTCTCCGCCCGAGCGCGCGCGAGGCGTCTTTTTAACAATTCGTTCGCATCCAACGCGCGCGCGAGCTCGTCCCGCGCCGCGCTCGTTTCTTCCCCGGCGAGCTTCACGTTTCGTCGCTCGCGTTCGAGCTTTAGTAACACGTCTCTGTGCTCGTCCTTGACCGCGGCGACGCGGTCGCGCGCGAGCGCGATTTCTTTACGAACGGCGTCGCGATTGGCGAGCCATTCCCGTCGCTCCGTCTCGCGATCGCGCGCGGCGGTTTCCGTCTCCGCGCGCGCGACGCGACACGCCGCGACCGCGTCGCGCGTCTCCGCCTTCGCGGCGTCCAGCCGCCTCTGCAGCTCGGCGAGCGCGTCGCACGCCGCGCGGCTCACCAGCCGCCGCTCGAGGTCGAGCCGGGCGAGCCCGCGCGTGCCGTGCAGCGCGGTCACCACCCGCCGCTGCGAGGGCGACGCGCCCGCGTGCGACGCCGACGGGTCGACGCGCGCGAGCGCGCGCTCGACGTCCTCCATGAGCCGCGCGCCGGCTGCGGCGGACGCCTTGCCCATGGGGGGAGTCGAGGGGGACATCGCCGCGTGCATGCCCGCGGTGGCCGCCGGAGACGGGCACGAGCGCGCCGCGCCCGAGCGACAATGCGCGCGCGTGCGGGATGAGAAGGACTGTTGTTGCTTCTTTCGGTGTCGAGGACCATTAGTGTGTGGGCTTTTAGTCTGAGAGTCTATTAAACGCAAATGACAGACTACGTACCTGGTAAAACGCGAAGCCTTTATCCACAGCGCTCTTCACGGCGCTCGAGCCGCCTCTATCCGTGGCGCACAGAATGCACACCGCGCACGCCGCCCCTTCCTGCCCCCACTTGGGAAGGCGCGAAGGAGAATGATGGCGAACGGCGCGTTTGCGGCGGCGCCGGCGGGGGTCGAGATGACGCGTTTCGTCGCGGGCGCGCGGCGCGGTGCGCCCGCGGCGAGGCACGCCCGCGCCCCCCGCACGTCTCTGCGCGCCCCGTCACGGCGTTCGGCGGCCGACGCGCTCGCGGCGTCGCTCGGGGGGCGGTCTCCCGCGTCCCGGCTCGCGGCGGTGCGCGAGCCCGCGGGCGACGCGCGGCGCGCGGACGTCGCGTCCACCTCGTTCGCCTCGGACGAGCCCCGCCGCGACGAGCAGGGCAGCGCCTCGGCGGACGCCGCGCGACGCGTCCGCGCGGCGAAATCCGCGGCGTCTCGCTACGGCGCCGGCGACGCCAACCCCGACGACGCGACGCCTGTCGGTTCCGCCGCGTTCGGGTCGGGCGGTACCGACTCGGGTTCTCACGCCGAGAAGGACACGAGCGGAGCGGGAGCGGAGCGCGCGCGGGAGGCGGGACGGAACGCGGGCGGGAGGCGGGACGCCACGGATGCTTCGTCTTCCTCGTCTCCTTCCAAAACGTCTCCTTCCAAAAAGCCCAAAAAGATCGATTACCGCCTCCGCACGCGCGCGCGGACAAAGTATAACCGCCCGCGCCGCGAAACCCCGAACGACACGGTGGACATGGACGACCTGTTGTCGACGGAAACACACACGAAGAACACGAAGAACGCGAAGAACGCGAAAGCGGGATCCAACGTGTGGCTCTCGAACCGCCACGCCGCGCGGCCGGGCCAGCAGCCGCAGCAACGCGCGAACGCCGCGCGAGGGAAGGGCGGGATGCGCCCTGGCGAGCGCATCGTCGCGGCGTTGCAGAAAGTCCCTAACGAGTTTCTGGACGGGGTGGAGCGGCTCGAGCGACTTCCCGAAACATCCCGAAACAACACTCGGGATGTTTCTTTCGGAAATCTCGAATCGAACGATTCGGGGATGAAAGCGAACGTTCGCGCGCGCGACGATGACGAAAACGAAGACGAAGACGAAAACGAAAACGAAAACGCGTCGACGATGACGAGTTACGATTTGGTGGATTCGGCGGTGACGCGCCCGCTGGGGTCGCGCGCGAACTTTTCGGCGCCCACGCTGAACTTCGCCATCAAAGAGCTGGGCGAGCGCGGGGACTTCTCCCGCGCGCACGCGCTGTTCCTGTGGATGCGCGCGCAGGGAAAGGGGAAGGGGCGAGACGATTACCGACCCAACCGGCACACGCTGGCGTCTTTGTTTAGCGCGGCGAGCGACAAGGCGCACGCGCGGATCGTCATCAAGACCTGGCGCGACGCCGTGCGCGCGGACAAACACGAGTTCTGCACGAGCGAGGTGGCGTCGAGCGCGATCGCGGCGTTGGCGCGGTGCGAGAACTGGCCCGCGGCGTTGCAGGTGTGGCAAGATCTCGGCGACGCCGGCGAACCGCGAAACGCGTACTGCTACACCGCGATTCTTTCGTGTTTGAAAGACGCGCGTCGGTGGGAAGAAGCGAGGGATGTTTTTCGAGCGATGCGCGACGAGCCCGGGTGCGAGCCGGACGCGACGTGCGCGGGTTTGACCCTCGCCGCGTTCGACGCCGCGCGGAAGTGGCGCGAAGGAAACGCGCTCGCGAAACGATTCGCGGACGTGTACGGCGTGAAGCCGGAGGAGCGTCTGACGCACGCCGCGATTTCGCTCGCGGGAAGAGCGGGGGACATGGCGCACGCGCGCGCCGCGCTCGACCGCGCGCTGAGCGATCGCTCGCACGTCGTCACGACGTACACGTACAACTGCCTGCTGGGCGGCTACGCGCGGAGCGCGGACTGGGCGAGCGCGCGTGACACGTTCGCGGAGCTCAAGCGCGCGCGGTTCGTGCCGGACGCGTACACGTACACGCACCTCATCTCGGCGGCGGAGCGCGCCGGCGAGCACGAAGCGGCGGATGCGGTGTGGCAAGAAGCGACCGCATCCGGCGGATCCGCGACTCGGGACGGCATACGACCCGGTATCTCGAAGAGCGCTTCGAAAACGCCTGCCTCTTCGTTCAAGCCGCACACGGTGATGTGCGGCGCGTACGTGCACTGCCTCGGCACACAAGGTCGCTGGATGGAGGCTGAGGCGATCGTGGCGAAGATGCGCGACGAGTGGGGCGTGCGCCGAAACGCCGCGCTGTACAACGCGTTGCTCGGCGCGTTGACGCGCGGGAACGAGATCGAAAAGGCGTTGCGCGTTTTCGACGACATGCAGGTACGCGAAGACCCTAAGGTTCTTCCCACAGAAATCACGTTCATGATTCTCACCAGGGCGTGTTTGGATGATGGGTTGGTCACGAAAGCCGCAGAGCTCACCGCGACGCGTGATGCGTTAGCGCAGAGCGGCGCGCTGGAAAACGACTTTTCCAAATACGAAACCCGCGACGCGCGCGATCGCGCGTCGGCGTCTGATTTCGACGCGAGAGAGACGTCGAACGGTCGGTTCGGGTACGGCGCCGCCGGATCGTACGGCGTCGAGAGATACGGCGCCGCGTCGGACGAATCCGTCGCGGACGCGGGTCGGCTCTCCGCGGGTCTGCCGCCGAGAGACGAGGGGCGGAGACGAGGGGGGGCTCAGTGACAGGAGCGACGCGCGCGACGTGTGCGAGCTTTGATTTCTGATTTCTAACGCCATCACAAGGAAACTTTTCGTTCGTGACTCAGCCAGTCAGCGTCGGTCTTGATTTTTGACCAATCACATCAAAAGCGCGTTTTCCTTCCCCTCTCGACACACTTTTCCGCGTCATCATCGTTCCGACACGCGCGCGTGGTGCGCGCGATGCCCGCGCTCGCGAGGTGGTCGTTCGCCGCCGCCGCCGCGGCGCCGTCGCCTCGAGAGACGACGCGCCCGAGCCGGTGCCGAGCGGCTCTCCGGCGACCGGCGAAAACCGCGGCCGGAGGCGAAGGGTGGACGTCCGCGTCATTTCCCTCGTCGCGCCCGCGCCCTCGGCACGTCGCTCGCGCGTACGCGCCCGCGCGCCCCGGGTCTTCGGACGAGGAGTGCGTGGAGTGGGACGATACGTGCGCGGCCGGGAGGACCGAGACGCCCGCGACGCCGTCGTCCCGGGGGAAGCCGCTGCTGTGCTTCGTGAACGGCAAGAGCGGGGGTCGCAGAGGCGCGGCGCTCATGGAGTTACTCGCGAACCGCGACGACATCGACGCGGTGGAGATTGTGGATCTGACCGCGGAGGGACCGAACGCATCGCTACGACGCCACGTCGGGGTGGTGCCCGACCTGCGCGTCCTGGTGTGCGGGGGCGACGGGACCGTCGCGTGGGTGTTGCAGGCCATCGAGGAGCTGGGGGAGGTACGCGCGACCGAACGCTCCCGACGCGACGCGCTCGTGGCCGTGACGCGGATGACTGTTTTTTTCCCTTCACGCGCCTCTCTGGTGGTCAAAAAATGACACGCGTGTGCGTTTTCGGTTTCGAGAATGATCATTCGCGCGCGCGCGTCTTCTCGTCGCTGACCATTATTCCCATCGTTATTCCAATCATACGAACGAAAACGAAAACGAAAACGTTTCACCCAACAGACCTTCCCCCGTCCCCCGATCGGCATCCTCCCCCTCGGCACGGGAAACGACCTGTCGCGCGTGTTCGGGTGGGGCAGCCGGTACGACGACCGGCTTTTGGACCGCCTCGCGTCGGCGCTGGACGACGCGAAAGAAACGCGACTGGACCGCTGGGACGTCGACGTGTGCCGAATGCGCGCGAACGCACACGAAACCGAACGAACACAGGAAACACAGGATGTCGATGGTGTGACGACACGCGGAAACGCCTTCGACGCGGATGATGAAACCGACGAGACGCGCGAACGGAAGACTTTAAAGTCGAAGACTTCCGTCACGTTACACAATTACCTCGGCGTCGGCGTCGACGCGAAAGCCGCTTTGGCGTTCCACGAGGCGCGCGAGGCGAACCCCGGTTTGTTCTTCTCGAGCATCACGAACAAGCTGCTGTACGGCGTGTTCGGCGCGGTGGATTTCGTGACGCACTCGTGTCGAGCGTTGTTGCGAGACCACGTCACGATCGTCGCGGATGGGGAGACGGTGGAGATCCCGCGAGGCGCCGAGGGGATCATCGTGCTGAACCTGAACTCGTACGCGGGCGGCGCGCGCATGTGGGACGCGGGGGAGAAAGGCACGCACAGGAAACATTTCCTGTCCGCTTTGCTTTCCGGCGGGGTCCAGGACACGCGGTGGTGCGATCCCGAAGACGACGACGACTCTAGACTCGAAGAGTCGTCGAAAAAAACAGAAAAAAAACTCTCGGAGCCCTTCGGGAAATCCAAGCGCGACGACGGTTTACTGGACGTCGTCGCCGTGTACGGCGCGTTCCATCTCGGGCAGCTCTCCCTCGGTACGGACAGACCGGTGCGTTTGAAACAAGCGCGTGACGTGCGCATCGACGTATCGAGTGACTTCCCCGTGCACGTCGACGGGCAGCCGTGGGAAGAGACGGGAGGCGCTTCCATCGCGATTTCGCGGCGCGACTGCGTCGCCGTACTCGCCGCGGACTCCTCGAAAAAAAAAAGTTCGATGACGTCCGTGGGGAGCGGGCGCGGGTACGAACGCGAAGAGGACGAGCTCGGCTCCGACGATGACGAGAAAAGCGAGACTGCGGGCGGCACATTCATGGGGTGGGAAGCGTGGGAAAACCCGGAGTACTACGACGATCTGGAGAGCGCGCCGCACACGTGCGTGCGGAGCATGCTGGACTGATGATGTAGATTAATCTAATCATACGCGCGCGCGACGTTTTGAAAGTAAAAGCGTTTTCGCCGTCTGTTGCCGACTGCCGAGTGCCGACAAATTCGCGGAAAGACGGGGCGTGAGACAAAAAAACTCTTCCACGCGTTCGAAAACTCTCGCCGCACGCGTAGGTCGGCATTCGTAGGTGGCGCACCGTGCGTGCGACCTCCGCGCGGGTTTCGGCTGCCGAGCGTTCGGCCGACACCGGAGGCGAAAGGCGCGCACGCGTGCACGCGCGCGGGACGGTCGCGCGAGCGACGGTACGCGCGACACCCGCCGCGCATTCTCAAACGGCATTCGTTGTCGCGCGTCCGCGTCGTCGTTTTTAGCGCGACGCGCGTCGAATGCGGACGGCCGGCGACGCGCCCGGGCGCGTGACGCGGGGTCGCGAACCAGGGTTCGACCGCTCCGGGCTCGCGTGGCGCGCGGCGACGACACGCAGCCCTTGTCGCGCGCGCGTCCCCGCCTTCGAAACCGACCGGCGCCTCCCCAGCCCGCGCGCCCGAACGAGAAAACGTCCCGCGCCGTACCTAACCGTTGCCTTTTTCCATCATCACGGACCACAGGAACGACCGGAAACGAGACAGAGACGCGCGGCGCGGTTCGGCGGTGGTGACTGGTTTTAGCGTTCGAGATGGCGGACGAGGCTGCGCAGGATATCGAGGCGTTGAACCTTCGGGACAAGGACAGGGACGACTCCGAGCGGAGGGATGAGGTGCGAAGACGAAGCGCGCGTTTCCATCACGGAGGCACTTTTTTTCCTTCACACGCGGTGGCATTTTTCGGTTTTTCTTGACTGGTCACGCGTGCCACGGGGGCGTTTTTTTCGTTTGGCATAACGGTGTTCGTCCGCCTAAGAACGCCACGACGACGGATTTTTAGATTTCGGCGTTCCTTTTGGTTTTCTCGTCGACATCATCGACATCATCTTCCCGACGCCCGCGCGCGGTCTCTTCGAACGCCTCTTCTGACCGACGGTCATCTCGATTCACTCTCCAAACTGTGTTTTGTGTTTTTTGATACTCGTATCGTATATGATTGATAGGTGTACGAAGCGTTGCGCGTAGACGGGAACCCGAACGAAGCCGGGCACACGGTGACGACGGGCGTGCCGAATTCGAACGCGCCCGAGATCTCTTACGAGACGGTTCGCGTGGTGGGGAACGGGTCGTTCGGGGTGGTGTTCCAAGCCACGCAGCTGGAGACGGGTGATACGGTCGCGATAAAAAAAGTCCTGCAGGATAAGCGGTTCAAGAACCGCGAGTTGCAGATCATGAAGATGATGGATCACGTCAACGTGGTGCGTTTAAAGCACTGCTTTTACAGCACCAACGACGCGCGCGAGGTGTATTTGAACTTGGTGCTGGAGTTCGTGCCGGACACCGTGCACAGGATCGGGAAGCACTACAGCAAGAGCGCGCAGAGAGTGCCCAGCCTGTACGTCAAGCTGTACACGTACCAGATGGCGCGCGCGTTGGCGAACATCCACAAAAGCGGCGTGTGCCACCGCGACATCAAACCGCAGAATCTGCTGGTGGACACGACGACGCACCAACTGAAGCTGTGCGATTTCGGGTCCGCTAAGGTTTTAAGGCCGGACGAACCCAACATCTCGTACATCTGTTCGCGGTACTACCGCGCGCCCGAGTTGATTTTCGGCGCCACGCAATACACCACCGCGATCGACATGTGGAGCCTGGGGTGTGTCATGGCGGAGCTCATACTCGGATCGCCGTTGTTCCCGGGCGAATCCGGCGTCGATCAGCTGGTGGAGATCATCAAAGTTTTAGGAACGCCGACGCGAGAGCAAATACGCGACATGAACCCGTCGTACACCGAGTTCAAGTTTCCCCAAATCAAATCGCATCCGTGGTCGAAGGTGTTTCACAAACGTCTCACCCCCGACGCGCTGGACTTGATCGGTAAGTTACTGGTGTACTCCCCGGCGACGCGGTGTACCGGGCTAGAGGCGTGCGCGCACGCCTACTTCGACGAACTGCGAGACCCCGCGACGAGGCTGCCCAACGGGCGGCCTTTGCCGCCGCTGTTCGACTTCTCCGACGACGAGCTCGCGGGCGTGTCGCCCGAGCTCGCGGCGGCGCTGGTGCCGCCGCACGCGCGCGGGGGGGGCGCGGGGGGGGGGGAGTGACGCGAAGCGAATGAAGCGAATGCGCCGTACTCTATAGCCTCGGAGGTGTGAAAAAATGAAAAAATCTCCCCGAAGAAGCTCTTCTTCCCGTCATTTTGCCGGTCAGAGTCAGAGAACGTGTGACTGCGTTGTTCACGATGTCGAGTTGGCGGGAAGCCACCACACACGAGTTGATTGATGAGAACGATCGTGTTCGTCGCGGGTCTGTCTGGCTCGGCAGACCACCTCGCGCGTGCGTTCGCCGAACCTCCGCCATGCCGCGCTCCGACCGCTCCCCCGGCGAGTACTCCTCGCACCGCGGCACGCCCAAGAAGGGTCCGCCCTCCGATCGCTCCTCGGACTACGACAGCGAGGACGACGACGGGCCGACGCTGTTCGGGAGCATCTTGCGGACGCTCATGGCGGGTGGCGCCGTCGTCGCCATCGCGGTGCTGGTGCGTGTCGCTTCGGCTTTCCACGGACGTCCGCGCGTCTCGCCTTCGAAGGCTTCGCGAAACGTCTCCGCGCGAGCCCGGAAACGAGCCCGGACGCGCGAGCCCGGACGCGCCGCGTCGCCCGAGAGGACCGCGCGATCTTCCGCTTCCCGCGCGCCTCCGCGAAACGTCTCCGCCCAGTCTTGCGCCTCTCCCGACCCCGAGAGCACGCGCTGACCGCCTTTTCCGCCTTCCACGTGTGCGCCTTCCGCGTGTGTTGACAACTTGACAACGACCGCAGGCGAAGATCGAGCGCGACCAGAGGAACGGCGTGGCGCCTCCCTCGTACACGCGGCGGTCGTACCCGAGTTACGCCACGCGCAAGCCCGCGGTGAGCTCGGTCGGGGGAGGCTCGAAATCCGCCAAAACCGGTTCCGCCGCCGCCGGCGAGAGCCGCGGCGGCGGCTCCTACCAGGTGCGGGAGGGAGACACGCTGTACAGGATAGCCGTGACCCACGACGTGGACCCCGACACGCTGCAGGCGATGAACCCCGAGCTCGCGGGGCGCGCGCACGCGATCCAGGTGGGCGAGTACGTGCGCGTGCCCAGGAAGTGAAAAACAAACGCGAACGG
>Ga0181561_10003317_pt1 | contig 14138 bp, 15 predicted proteins | sample 011ome_19_FD_133760 | JGI IMG/M metagenome (GOLD analysis project Ga0181561, IMG submission 133760) | Coastal salt marsh microbial communities from the Groves Creek Marsh, Skidaway Island, Georgia - 011510BT metaG (megahit assembly) | ecosystem: Environmental > Aquatic > Marine > Intertidal...
ATGACAGACCCCGAAATCTCCGCGAGATGCTCGCCGAGGCGAAGGACAGCTCGGAGCTGATGGTCGACCTCGCCTACGCCGCGCTCTATTTCGGTGATCCGGAGATGGCTGGTGAGGTCGTTGCCATCGAGGAAACGCTCAGTGATCTCGTTCACGACATGCGTGGCGTCTGCATCATGGCGGTGCGGAACCCTCGCGAGTCCGACGGCATGTCGTCGGTGCTGCAGGTGATCTCTGCGATCGAACGGATTGCAAACGACGCAGTCGACATCGCTCGGATCGTCACCCACAACGTCGGTATTCCGGTTGAACTCGTCGCTCAACTCTCTGCAGCCGAGGAGATCAGCCACCGGGTGTTGGTCAACGAGGGCAGCCTCCTTGCCCATCGTCCGCTTGCGGATCATGAGCTGCCGGTTCAGACGGGGATGCGGGTGATGGCGGTTCGCCGAGAGCGTCGCTGGCTCACCGATGTCGATGGCGGTCTCGTCATTGTGCCCGGTGATGCCCTGTTCCTGCGGGGTTCGCCGGACGGCATCGGCCCACTGCGAGAGTTGGCGGGGGCGGAGCGTTGGATGCCGCCGCATCTCAGCGACGGTCCCTTCGCAAGCGACCTCGACCGGGCCGTAGATGTCTTGGTCGAGATGAAGAACCTTTCCGAGGTTGCCGTAGGACTTGCGTACTCGGCCCTGGTGCTCGGCGATCGAGGTCTCGCCGCAGAGGTTCGCCAACTCGAGGATCGTCTCGACGAAATGAAGGATCGACTCGAGCTCTGGGTGCTGCGTGCTGCGAGTGGGAACCCCGACCCGTCGCCGCTTCGTGGTCTGCTGCACCTGTCACAAGCGGCCGAGGACATCGGCGACCAGGCCCAGGCGATGGTGTGGCTCATCGAGCAACAAGAAGATGTGCATCCGATTCTTGGTATTGCCTTGGGTGATTCCAATGATGTGGTCGTCCGATTGCCGGTGGCCCCCGGCTGCGATGCGGACGGCCAATCGCTGTCGGACCTCCAGCTCAACATCGAGCCCGGGTTCACCGTCCTTGCGATCCGCCGAGGTGGCAGATATCTGTACCGACCGCAGGGTCACACGCGTTTGCAGCCCGATGACGAACTGATCGCCAGTGGCCCTGACGAGGGACGCGAAATGCTCGCCCTTCGCTGTGGGTGGCGGCTCCTCGATGCGGGTGGTGACGCACAGATGGAGCTCGAACCGGTCCAAGCCACGACCTGAGTACCCTTTCATCCCATGTCCGAGCCGCTCTGCATCCTCACCGTGCATGCACATCCTGACGATGAGGCCTCCAAAGGGGCCGCCACCATCGCCCGGTACCGAGCGGAGGGCATCCGCACCGTGCTCGTTTGTTGCACCGGTGGCGAGGAGGGCGACATTTTGAACCCTGCCATGGATCGGGCCGAGGTCAAGGACAACCTCGGTGCGGTTCGGCGTGACGAACTTGCGAAGGCAGCCGACATCATTGGGTACGAGACCGTTCACATGCTGGGCTATCGCGACTCGGGAATGCCTGACAGCGATGCCAACTTCCACCCGGACTGCTTCGCGGTTGCGGCGCTCGACGAGGCGGTTGACCGACTCGTGGTGCTCCTCCGGCTCGAGCGACCGCAGGTGGTCGTGACCTATCCGGACGAGCAGGGCACGTACAACCACCCTGATCATCTCCGCGTCTACGAGATCACCCATCCGGCGACCGAACGTGCTGCCGATCCCTCCTACCGTCCCGAGCTCGGCGATGCGTGGTCGGTCAAGAAGACCTACTACTCGACGTGGTCTCGAGCTCGCATCGCTGCGCGCCACCAAGCCTTCCTCGACCACGGTCTCGAGTCACCGTACGACGCGCGATGGCTCGATCGCCCCGATACCGATCACCAGATCACAACCCGTGTATCGATCGAGGGCTACGCCCATGTGCGTCGGGAGGGGCTGCTTGCCCACGCCACCCAGATCGACCCTGACTCGAAGTTCTGGTTCGGCTTGCCTCCCGACATCGACGAGACGATTCACACCGTCGACGACTACCGCCTGGCGCGGGGTCATGAGTACTCCGAACTGCCGGAGGACGACCTCTTCGCCGGGCTGCGCGCTGCGGTCGAGATCAACTCATGACGCTTCCGCTGTCCACCGAGTGGTTTGCGACCACGGCGCCGTTGCTCGGGGGGCTGAGCTCGGCCGGAAGTGTCGATGCAATCATGCAGTACGTCGTTGCGTCGACGCCGGAGGGGAAGGTGACATTTCATGTCGTCGTTGCCGGCGGCGTGGTGACCGAACTCGCGCCGGGCAAGGTCGACGCTCCTGACATCGTCGTGTCGTGTACCTACGAGCAGTTTCTCGATGTGCTGGAGGGCCGCAAGACCGCCGATGTTGCGTTCATGGATGCCTCATGGAAGGTCGAGGGGGACCACAAGCGCTGGCTCATCGATCTGCGACCGGTGCGTGAGGCGGCCCTCGAGGCGCTGTCGGTCTAAGTCATGGTCGAGCGCATGGCGTCGCGGATCGAGCGATAGCCGATCCGCACAATGTCGAGTCGGTCGAGGCGCTCGGCAAGGGCGCCGTCGGTCAGAACCGCAAGGTCGTCGAATCGGCCCGCCGCTGCGGGATCAATGGCTCGGAGCTCTTCGGCCGCCAACGCCGGTGCGAACGCAACCTCGGTGACCCCGGCCGGCACATTGGCCAAAACAGCCTCGGGGTGCGCCCGCGTTCCCCCGCGAACGAGTCGAAAGTGGTCGGGCATCCAGATGCCCTCCTCCTCGGCAAGTCCTCGAGTTCGGCGTTGAGCGTGAGATGAACCCCGATGTCGAGTTCGGACTCCGCCGTGAAGTGATTGGCGGCGTGGCGAGCCCACGGCCCAGGCATCATCAGCGTTGCCGTGGTGGCGAGGCCGGTCCGGAGTGCGTGAATGCCCGCTGCAGTTGCGGCATGGGTCGATCCCACAAGATCGGCGCTCAGGATCATCAGGCGGGCGTCGGCACCGTGACCGAGCGCCTCGGCGAGGGTGGGCACCTCTGCGACGCTAGTCCAGTGGTACACCGGGTCCGCCGCACACTCCCCAGAGTCCGATTCCGTTGTCGGATGCAACATCCTCGGCTTCTTCGAAGAGTTCGCGATAGCGGGAATTCGGCTCGTAGATGAGCACGCTCGCAAAACCTCGTTCGATGAGTTCGAGATTGATGAAGCGTTGATCGCTCGAACGCACGACATAGGCGAGCAAGCGGTCGTATCGATCGCGCGCTTCGGTGTCGCGAAGGAGCGTCACCTCGGTTCCCTCCGGGAGCAACTCACCGAGGAAGGCCGACGACTCGGCGCCGAAGCACTGCACCGGTCGATGCTCGGCAACGGATTCGGGGGTGTCGACGCCGAGGAGGCGGACCCGTTCGCGACTGCCGTTGATCTCGACGATGATCGTGTCGCCGTCGACCACCCGTTCCACCGTGGCGTTCGGGGCGAGGTCGGTTTCGGCAGGAACCGTCGTCGGCGAGGTGGCAGGGGAACCGGCACAGGATGTGCTCAGCGCCAAGAGACCGATGACGACTGGCAACAGGACTCCGGGCACCGTTGGAGTGTGTCAGGCCGCTTCGGCCGTGACATCGATGGCCCCGGAGTCGGGGGAGTCGGTGGACCGCTTGGCGTCGACGGCCCGCAGAACCGCACGGGCCTTCCGGACCCCGTCGAGCCCTTGGGCACGCGTGGCCCGATCGAGTCGCCACGCCGGGGTCGAGTCGATGAGGAGGAGCTGATTCGTCATGTGTCACATCATGCCGAGGGGGTGTGACACGATCCCCTGTATGCAGCGCTACGGGATGACCGTTCCCTTCGACGGACAGCAACTTCACGCCCAGATCGATCGCTACAGGCGGCTCGAACAGCTCGGCTACACCGATCTGTGGAGCGCCGAAGCCATGGGCGCCGACGGACTGACGCCGTTGGCGCTCGGATCTGTATGGACCCCGTCGATGCGGCTCGGCACGGCGATCCTGCCCGCCTACACCCGCGGGCCGGCCCTGATGGCCCAGAGTGTCGCCGCACTGGCATCGGCGGCTCCGGGCCGATTCGTCATCGGGCTCGGTTCGAGCAGCAACGTCATCGTCGAGCGCTGGAACGGCATCCCGTTCGAGAAGCCGTACCAGCAGACCCGAGACATGGTTCGTTTCCTCAAGGCAGCTCTTGGCGGGGACAAAGTCACCGAAGCCTACGAGAGCTTCACGGTCAACGGATTTCGGCTCGGACTCGTCCCCGAGCAGCCGGTTCCGATCCTCGTCGCTGCGCTGCGAGAAGGGATGTTGCGCATGGCCGGCCGTGAGAGCGACGGAGCGATCATCAACTGGCTGTCGGCCGACAATGTGTCGACGGTTGCGGCGATCGTCAAGGAGGAGAATCCAAACGCAGAGATCGTCGCTCGCTTGTTCGTCGCCCCCACCAGTGACACCGAAACGGCACGAACCATGGGAAAGTTCGCGGCCGCCGCCTACCTGAACGTGCCGGTCTATCGAGCGTTCCACGAATGGATGGGACGGGCTGAGACGCTCGCTGAACACTGGGAGCAGTGGGCAGCAGGTGATCGCAAGGGGGCGCTCGAAAAGATTCCCGACCAGGTGATCGACGAACTGATCATCCACGGCACTGCCGACGAGTGTCGGGCCCACATCCAGCGCTACATCGACAACGGTGTGACCTGCCCAGCGCTCTCGATCCTGCCGTTCCCGGGGGTCGACATCGACGACGCTATCGAGGGCCTCGCTCCCGGACCGCTCGGAGATGTCGGGTGAGGTCATCGAGTTGGGCATGGGCATTGAGACCGCTTGTCGATGGCATCACATAGACCGCGGAGCCTCCGAGATCGCTCGGCTGCCATCCCGGTTTCGCTCTCCGATCGACTGCGGCGCGCCAGCCACCGAGTCCCACGAAGCACACGACACGGGGTCGAAGCCACGCACACAGCCACTCCACCCGGGTGAGTCCTTGGCGGTACTCGTCGATGGTGAGTTCGTCTGCCCGCGGTGTGGCCCGCTTCACCAGATCGGTCATCCCGACACCGTGGGCTGCGAGCGCAGCGCGCGGATCTCGGTCGACCGTCACCAGACCTGCTGCCAGTGCTGCTGGCCAGAAGCGGTTACCGGGTCGAGCGAAGCCGATCCCGGTGCTGGTGGAGTACGGGCTGGGATTGAGGCCGCAGACGAGCACATTCATGTCAGGACCGACGATGTCGGGCAACGTGGGTGCTCGACGGAGCGAGATTTCGTAGTGCGGCCAGCCTGTGGTGTCGTCGGTGACCCAGTTCTCGACGGCGAAGCCTGCACCGATGAGCACGCGACGCAGATCCGATTCCGGCCAATGGGAGTACTTTCGGCCGCCGAAATGATCGCCCTCGGTCGGCTCGAGATCGAGATCACCGCCGAACATCACGAGCTCGGCCGGTGCGTCATCGGCGAGTGCACGGTGCAACTCGGCCAACGCCAGCGGCAACCGACGTCGGGCGACATGAACGTAGACCGAGGTGACCAGGGCTGCGCCGACCGTTCCACTGCGAAACGGAAGCGAGCCGGCCTCGCCGCGGATCCGGGTCACGGCGGGTACCCGTCTGCCGAGGATCTCCAGGAACGCCTCGACCGGTTCGAGGCCGATGACCGGTTCGGGCAAGCGCTCGGTGAGATACCCGGGTCCAGCACCGATGTCGAGGAACGGTCCCGCCGGGTTGGTGCCGGCTCGATCGACGAGACGAAGGGCTGCATCGACGTTCTTGCCCGCCCGAGCGGCTGTCCAGGCCGCTGCATGCTGCTCGTAGAGTGCTGCGGTCTGCGGGTCGAGGGTCACGATCGAATCGTAGGCCGGGCGACCCGTTCGTTCTCCGGACCCGTCAGCCTATGGCCGAGTGGTCTAGGGTTCGCCGCATGACGGAAACGACCGACGTGGTCTCTCTCGACGACGCACTCTCGATGATCGACCAGAACCTCCGCGAACTGCAGGGTCGCGAACTCGTGTCGGCCAGCGAGGTGGCCGATCTGCTCCTCGATCTCCGGACGCTGCTGATGTTGGCGCCTACCGATGCCGCTGCGGTCGAGGTCGCCCCGCTGCGCTGAGGTCAGTGCCAGGCGTCAGCAAGACGGCGCGCCGCGGCACCCAGGGCGACGCCCGCAATCAACCCGCCCGCGACATCGCTGCCGTGGTGGATCCTCACGTGGATCCGACTGAGCGCCACGATCCCGGCCAGCACATACCAAAGGGGTCCGCCGCTGCGTCGAGAAAGCATCGCCGCAGCGACCATCGCAGCGGATGCGTGTCCGGATGGGAAGCTGGTCGTCTTGGGCTGGCGCAAGTTGAGCGGCCGCTCGCCGACGTGGACGGGACGCGACCGTTTGAACAGCGACTTGACCGGTCCATTGATGAGGGCGGATTCGACACCGAGGGCGGCGCTCAGTGCGAGTGCAATCTTCGGATCGTCCTCCACGATCGCCTGGACCACACCGAGGGTGTGCCACAGCACCGAGAAATCGGCAGCTTCGGAGGCGGTGTAGAAGATCCGGTCGAGCGCCGGAATGCCCCGCAACGTCTCCCATGCCTCGTCGAGTCGATCGTCGAGTCGGTCGATGGACGGGTGCATCTTTGAGAGGTTATGGCGATACCGGCACCGGTGGTGCGCGTCGACCGGGCTCACCGAGTCGAGCACGCTGATCGAGCGTGCTCGGGCTAGGCGCGCTGGTACGCCCCGGGGCCGGTGAACATGCCGCGATGCCAGCGGCGGGGCGTGGCGATCATCGCTCTCGGGTAGTCCTCGAACATCCAGCGAGCGAAGTTTCGTCGGGTCCAGGCGTTGGCACCGGTGGCCTTGAGTGCTGCGCCGCAGATGGCAGGCCGGGCCAGGAGTGGGATGAGAAGGCGAGCCATGCGGTCGTCGGCCACCAACTCGCGTCGAACCTCGTGTTCGTACCGCTCGAGACCGTGGTCGTCGTCCATAATCGCATCGGCGGCGAGTCGACCGGTCAGCAGCGCTTGCCCGATGCCCTCACCGGTCATGGGGTCGGTGACTGCGGCGGCGTCGCCGACGAAGATGGTGTGCGGACCGGTGAGGGGAACACGGCCGACGCGGGCGGGGATCGGCCACGCCTTGTGCGGAGCTTCGGGTTCGGCATCGGGACCGAGGAGTTCTCGCACATGGGGCCGGGCGAGGAGGTCGGGCCAGAGTCGCTTCATCGCAGCGATGGGTTGCGAGCCGCCCCGCTGAATGCCAAATCCGATGTTGGCGCGCTCGCCGGCAAGGGGGAAGGACCACGCATAGCCCGGAAGAAGATCGCGTTCGAACCAGACGACGAGCTCTTGGGCAGCACGAGGCGAGACATTGCGGAAATACTGACGAAATGCATGCCATTCGCCGCGATAGCTCTCGACGCCGAGACCGAGCATCTTTCGGGTGGGCGACCACATGCCGTCAGCGGCGATCACCCGACGGGCTCGGTGGACTTCTTCGCCGAAGACGAGGTCGACACCGTCGGCGTCGTGATCAATCCCGGTGAGCTGCCAGCCCTCGTGCACCTGGGCGCCCGATGCTCGCGCCAGGTCGACGAGCGCTGCGTCGAGATCTTCCCTTGTTGCCACCGCTGCGTGATAGCCGGCGTCATCGGGGAGTGGGTACCAGCGTTCGGTCCCGCGAGGTGACCGAATGACCGCCCCGTCGACCCGTTGCCACGACGCCACGTTCGACGGCTCGAAGCCCAGGGCCTCGAGCTCGCGAAGCGCGAGGGTGGTCAGGCCGTCACCACAGCACTTGTCGCGGGGAAACTCGGCGCGATCGAACACGTGAACGTCGCGGCCTTCGCGGGCCAGCAGGGTTGCTGCCGCCGAGCCGGCCGGGCCGGCGCCGATGATCGCGATCTCGCTGTCGAACATCGACTCCGCCATCGGCTCAGGCTACGGGACAGTGGTACTCGGCGGCACCGTCAGGGTCGTGGTTGTCGTCGTGGTTGCGTCGTCGGGGAGACTCGGTGAGCCGTCACAGCGCATGCCCTCGGGCCGGTAGCGGGCGGTGACCGTATCGACCTCGACCGAGCCGTCGACGAAGGTGCGCGTGCGTTCGGTGGTGACGCGGGTGCACGAGGTTCCCTCGAGCCGCTCGTCCTGCGCCGTCTGTTCCCCTGTGACCCAACGGGTGGAGAAGAGCTTGACGGTGATCGAGTCGTGATCGGCGGTGGGCCAGAGCAACACGCCATAGGGCGTGTTGTTGATGATCTGGAGGTCGGGGTGCGGGAACGACACCGTGGCCTCTCGGCCGTACGGGTAGCGGCTGATGTAGATGCTGTGTGACTGATACTCCCCGAAGTCCAGGCCAGCGAAAAACGCGGCGTTGAACAGTGTGGTGGCGTACTGACTGATGCCGCCGCCGACCGACGTCTGGAACACACCGTCTTGGATCACGCCGGCCTCGACGAATCCGTCGGCCTCGGTCCGAAGCCCGACGTACTCGTTCACGGAGAACGTCTGACCCGGTTCGATCACGACACCCTGGGTGATCTGGGCGATGCGCTGGATGTTGGTCACGCGGCTCTCGTTCGGGACGTAGTTCGTCGTGAACTCTCCGATGATCTCGCGGATCCCGAGTGATTCTGCCCAGGCGACTCCTCGGACGTCGGGATCGTCGCGCGGTGTGAGCTCGACCTCGTCTGCTCCGGACCGCAGCGCGTCGAGGATCCGCTCCGATGAATCGAGTGCGCAGCAGACCGTGCCCGGGGTGTTACCGCGGATGCGAACCACATCGTCTTGATCGACCCAGAAGGTGGCCTCGGTCCCCGCCTCGCCGAAATCGATGAAGAGCGTCTCGAGCGTCGATCTGACCAACTCGTCGTCGAGTGTGATGGTGGGCTGATCGATCGTTCCGCCGAACACGACCCACGAGCGCAGCGCGCCCTCGGGTAGGAGTCGCCGCCGAAGGTTGCCGGTGATCACGACGAGGAGACCGCCCTCGGTCAGATCGGTCGCGCGCGTAATGAGAGCAGCAGCACCACGGTCGACGACAGATTCGCCCCCGATGGGAATCTCTGCGTAGGCCCGACCCGTTGTGTTGACAGCAGCCTCGAGGATCCGTGCTTCGAGTTCGGCGAGGTCGACCACCGGGATCGAGACGGCGTCTGCTTCGACGAACTCGCCGTCGATCAACTCGATCCTGGGTCGGCCGAAGTCCAGCGCGAAGAATGCGTCACCATCTGTCGCCAGAAAGGTCCCGAGCGCGCCCGAATCGAGCGAGTAGACGGGATCATGGTCGGTGCCGCCGAAGAGCGAACCGAACCAGCTGAACGGTTGTGACAGCAGTTCGGGACGCTGTGCCGCCGCTTCGAGAGCGGATTCGAGCCCGATCACCACCCCGAGCTCGCCGAGGGTCGTGATCAGCTCCTGCCCTCGAAAGCCGAGCACGATGCTGCGTCCGGTCAAGTCGGCATCGGCGAGGCGGACTTCGGCCTCGTCCAGGCTCAGTCCACCGATCGGGACGCCAGCGACCGACTGGTTGCGTGGGATGTCACGACCGGGAACCTTGTCATCGACGATCCAGCCGGCAAAGAACACCACGACGGCTGCCGCCATGAGCGCGAGCGCGGTTCGCATCGGCCTCCGACCCTAGTAGTCGCCGGGTCTAGAACAGTTTCAGGTTGGGGGACTCGATGCCGCGCAACTCGTCGTAGTCGACCTCGACCCAGGCGATCCCGCGGTCGGTTGCGAGCACCTTCGCCTGTGGCTTGATCGCTTGGGCGACGAAGACCCCGCGAACCGGTCGCAGGAGCGGATCTCGGTTGAGAAAGTCGAGGTACCGAGACAGTTGCTCGACACCATCGATCTCCCCTCGACGTTTGACCTCCACGGCAACAGCTACGCCGTCGGCATCGCGGCACATGAGATCGACGGGCCCGATGTCGGTCGGGTACTCGCGTCGCACCAGCGTGAGTCCCTGTTGGATCGAGGTGGGATCATCGGCGAGCAGCCTTTGCAGGTGAGCCTCCACGCCGTCCTTCTGCAGTCCGGGATCGGACCCCATCTCGTGGGAGGTGTCACTGAGCACGTCGTCGAAGGTGATGGTGAGCACTTCGCCCTTGGGGCTGGTGACGGTCCAGACGCCGGCCTCTGGGTCCTCGACCAGGCGATTGGGCGCGTTCATCCAGTTGAGCGGCTTGTATGCGCCGCCGTCGGCATGGACGGCGACACAACCATCGGCCTTCACCATCACCAGCCGGATCGCCGAGGGAAGATGAGCTTGGAGACGGCCGTCGTAGTCGACGGTGCACCGAGCCACAACCAAACGCATCGAGCGAACCTAACCCTGGTTTCGCTCCTGTGCGCGCACCGGTCAGACCCGATTGCGCAGGCGACGGCTGATGGTCTCGCGCCGCTCCTGGAGTTCTCGGTAGGTCATTCGCTCGGTCTGGGCATCGACCCCGAAGGCGGCGCGGATGCCGTCGGGGTCGAACTCGTACTCGTCGGGATCCATTCCGACTTCGGCTGCGAGACGGGCGCCGTGGGCGGAGACGAAGTGGGTCGCCACATGGGTGATTTCGGCGAACAGGTCGAGATCGGGAGCAAGGGTGGCGATTGCACCGTCGAGGAAGACCATGTTCTTGACGAACAGCATCAGTTCCTTCGGCATGCGGGCCCCGTACCCGAGCAGCGCCTTCACCACTCGTTGCAGCTCCTCGGTGAGCTGGTCGGGGGTCATCGTCAATGGGTCGACCACCTCGTCGAGCAGGCCGAGGTCGTTCGCAACAGCCTCGAGGTCGGTGTCGTCTGGGAGCGCACCGAGGTCACGCATGGCGGCGAGTTGGTCGACCGGGTTGTTCATCATGCCGCCGATCAACAATCGAACGAAGGCAAGGCGCTTGGCCTCGGTCATTCGGCCGGTGATACCGAAGTCGAGCAGGGCAGTGCGGCCGTCGTCGAGCACGTACAGGTTTCCCCCGTGGAGGTCGCCGTGGAAGATCCCGTGGATCAGCGCCCCCTCCATGAAACCGATCATCCCGGCGCGGACTGCCGCATGTGTGTCGACCCCGAGTTCGTCGTAGCGCTCGACGTCGTCGAACCGGAAGCCATCGAGGCGCTCCATCACCAGCACTCGACGGGTGACGAGCTCGGGATGCGGCCGCGGCACGACGAAGTGGGTTTGCTCGAGATCGGCAAAGACCCGAGCGACGTCGAGCATGTTCGCCGCCTCGACCCGAAAGTCGAGTTCCTCGCTGATCGTGTGCGCAAAGACCTCGACGAGGGCGGGTGGGTTGGCCAGCGAGGCGACAGGGATACGGCCGACCAGGTACGGAGACAGCCAGGCCATCACGCGAAGGTCCTTGTGGACGAGATCGTCGACGGTGGGTCGCTGCACCTTGACCACGACGTCGGTGCCGTCATGCAGTGTGGCAGCGTGGACCTGCGCGATCGATGCTGCAGCGATCGGCTCGCGAGCGAATTCGGCGAAGACCGATTCGAGTGTTGCTCCGAGATCGGCCTCCACGACGCGACGCACGGCGGCGAACGACTCGGCCGGCACCTGATCGCGGCACTTGGCGAACTCGGTGACGAGTTCAGGGGGGAAGATGCCCTCGCCGGAGGAAATGATCTGACCGAGTTTGATGTAGGTCGGTCCGAGTATCTCGGCCGCCGTGCGCATCCGCCGAGACAGATCGGCCGTGCTCTGCGACCCACCCTTGCGGCGCCCGCGCACGAACCATGCGATCAGCGCCCAGCCGAGGTGGCGAGCGACGGTGATCGCCCGCCGAAGCGGCGGCAGTCGCGGCGGGGTGATGAGCGACGGAAGGCGCCGACTCGTCGCCGTCCGAATGGTGTCGACATCGGTGAGCCACGCCAGCGTGTCAGGATCGACGAGCCATGGCGGCTCGTCGCTGAACGTGCCGTGGACGAGATCGGCGGGCGAATCGGCGAGGGGACCGGTCACACGCCCAGTGTTGCGAGCCCGAGGGCCGCTACCAACCTCTGGCGAGGACGGTTCGCAGTCCGACGACATCGCTCGAGCTGCTCAGCCGTCGAACGATGACAACGCCGCAAGCGCCGGTTCGGCCAACTCGGGTCGACACACCAGCAGGTCGGGTAGGTACACGTCGGGTTGGTTGTAGCGCAGCGGCGATCCATCGATTCGACTGACATGACACCCGGCAGCCTCGGCGACAGCGACCGGAGCACACGAGTCCCACTCGTACTGGCCGCCACTGTGCGCGTAGATCTCGCACTCGCCGCGTACGACCGCCATGGTCTTCGCCCCGGCCGAACCCATCTCGACAAGCTCGGCATCGAGCGATTCCGCAACATGCAGTGCTGCCGCTGGTGGGCGGCTGCGACTCACGATCATCCGAGGGGTTGGATGTGGTTCGGGCGGGAGGCGAACCGGGTCGGCGGTGCTGAGGGTCACGCCGAGGCCAGGAAGGGCGACCGCCCCAACGATCGGAACCTGGTCGACGACGAGGGCAACGTGGACAGCCCAGTCGCTTCGTGGGACTTCTCCGAACTCGCGAGTTCCGTCGAGCGGATCGACGATCCACACGCGCTCGGCATCGAGGCGCGCCACATCGTCCTTTCCCTCCTCACTCAGGATTGCATCATCGGGGCGTGCTGCCTGGAGGCGTTCGACCAGGAACTCGTGGGCTTGGCGGTCGCCCTCGTCTTTGAGGAGTGACGGTGGCGCGCCCTGTGCGTGGAGTCGCGCTCGGAGCTCTACAAGGAGGTCGCCAGCTTCGCTCGCAAGGCGGGCGGCGAGGCGGTGGTCGTCGGTCACGAGTGGAACGGTATCGCTCGCTGCCGCATGCCAGAGCGACAGATGGAGCGGCGCCCCTTCTCGACGAAGGGTGGCGTTGCGGTGCGCTGTGGTTGCGTCGGTCGGGGAGAGCGGGTGCGGTGCGTCACCAACCGACGCGGTTTCGAAACGACCTGGACCCTTCGATCCGCACATGGGGCGGCAGACGGTCGAGCAAGCCCCGGTCGGATGTGACCACCGTGATGGTCTCCGTCGCCGACTCTTCGGCGAGGACGGTTTCGACGATGAGGTCGTCGGCGGCATCGGGGGTCGAACGATTGGCGTAGCGCAGTTCGACGTCGCCTCGGGTTCCGGCCGGCATGCCTTCGATCGGGTGTCCATCCGCGATGACGAGGACCCACTCCCCGTCGAAGTCGTGCTCGGCGACCGCAGTGACGAGGCGCCTCAGTGCAGCGGCCTTGTCGCGCCACCAACCATCGGGGACACAGCCGCGGACGTTCATGGCATCGATGATGATCAGTGGTTCATCCCCGGGTGACGGGCTTGTACTTGATGCGGTGGGGGCGCATTGCGTCAACACCGTGTTCGCGCTTGCGGTACTCGGCGTAATCAGTGAAGTTTCCTTCGAACCACCGGACCTGTGAGTCGCCCTCGAACGCCACGATGTGGGTTGCGACTCGGTCGAGGAACCACCGGTCGTGCGAAACGATGACCGCACAACCGGCGTAGGCCTCGATGGCATCCTCGAGCGCCCGCAGCGTGTCGATGTCGAGGTCGTTGGTCGGTTCGTCGAGCAGCAGGACGTTGGCGCCCTCCTTGAGGACCTTGGCCAGATGCACGCGGTTGCGCTCGCCGCCGGAGAGGTTTCCCACCATCTTCTGCTGATCGGGACCCTTGAAATTGAATGATGCAACGTAGGAGCGCCCGTGCATCTCGCGTCCCCCGATCTCGAGGTGATCGACGCCTCCGGTGATCTCGTCGTAGACGGTCTTGTGCGGATCGAGCGTGCGGTTCTGATCGACGTAGCCGAGTTGCACGGTGCTGCCGAGCGTGATGGAACCGGAGTCGGGTGCTGCGACCGGATCGTTCGTGCCTTCGAACTCGTCGATCAGCATCTTGAAGAGGGTGGACTTCCCGGCGCCGTTGGCACCGATGACTCCGACGATGCCAGCGGGGGGCAGGGTGAAGGAGAAATCATCGATGAGGAGTTTGTCTCCGAAGGCTTTGGCGATGTGCTCGGCCTCGATCACGACATCCCCCAGTCGCTTGTTGGCGGGGATGACGATCGAGAGATCCTCGGCCCGGCCTTCGGCCGCTTTCGCCTCCTCCAGCAACTTGTCGTACGCCGCCAAGCGCGCCTTTCCCTTCGACTGGCGTGCCTTTGGCGCCATCCGGAC
>Ga0181561_10003318_pt1 | contig 14132 bp, 5 predicted proteins | sample 011ome_19_FD_133760 | JGI IMG/M metagenome (GOLD analysis project Ga0181561, IMG submission 133760) | Coastal salt marsh microbial communities from the Groves Creek Marsh, Skidaway Island, Georgia - 011510BT metaG (megahit assembly) | ecosystem: Environmental > Aquatic > Marine > Intertidal zone...
ACACCGTGTCTGCGCGCGCGCGCGGGCGAGGAGCGGCGAGGAGGATGGCGATGTTGAAATCGCGCCCGTTTCGGGGCGACGCGCGCTCCTCTTCGCCGCTGGTGCCGCGGCGGCGCTCACGCCTCGCGCGAGCCAAGCCGCGGACATCGGCTCGGTGTCCCTATCTTCCGCCGCGGTCAACGAGCCGCTGAAGCCCCTGGCCGAGTACACCGCCGCGCTCGAGCGCGCCGCTTCCGAGCTCGCGGAGATCGCGAAGGCGCTGGCGGAGGCGTCCGGCGCGTCGGCGGATGCGCGCCCCGCCCCGGAGACGGAGGATGACCCGAACTATTTCGACGACCCCGAGCTCTCCGTCGCCGCGCCTCTGAGCGCGAAGGCGCGAGACGCGCTGAAGGTCAGGCTGCACTCCGGCGAGCTCGGCCGGTTCTGGGCTTCCTCGCGAGGCGCCGACCGGTACCTCGCCGGCGCGAGGTCATCCTTCGCGCGGGACCGCGAGGATTTGTGGAAACTGTTACCCGAGAAGAGCGGTCCGCTCGGCCGGCTCTTGCGTCCGGACTTCGATAACCCGGATGACCCCTTGTGCCTCATCTACTCGTGCGTCAACGACCCGCGCGCGCCGCCGTCCATCGACGTGCTGTACGCCCTGAAACTTCTCGACGAGGGCCTGGCCACCGCCGGGGTCACCGCGCCCGGTCTGGCGGGGAACTGCCAGGACGCCGCGGACAAGTTGTCCGTGTATCGCGCGCTGGTGGCGGCGGAGGCGGACGCGACCCTGGAGGACGCGGAGTGGCGCAATCCCGCGCCGGCGAAGGGCTGGGGACGCGTCGGGATCTAGCCGGGGATGCGCGTTGATATCGAAGCCCAGAGAACCGGCGAGGCTCGCCGGGAAAGCGAAGACGCGCGTCGACGCAGAAAAGTCGCGAGGCCAAACCGCGAACCAGTTTCGAACCGAAAGCCCGAAGGCTCTTGTCCTCTACGTACTCCGGTTGATCATGACAACATCACAACATGACAAGACCGGCGAGAAAAGTTTCATCCGTCCGGTGACGCGTCGTCGATGACCGAGCGCACCCAGTGCGCACCGCGCGGCGGGGCTGCATCTCTCTCCGCGCGCGCGACGCGACGACTCGCGTCCGTCATGCACAGGCGCGCGAACAAGCTGGACGGGCTGATGGAGCGCAAGCTTCTCGCGGATATGCGCGGGTACGTCCCCGGTCAACGTTTCGGCATCCGTTCGTCCGCGTCCCCCGGGAAAAACGCCCACCGAGATCCGCTCCGACCGTCGAGCCTGACGCCCACTCACGCACCCCACAGGTCCGGTCCCGACGCCGTCCCCTTGGGCGAAGCCAAGAAGAACGCCCGCGGCGGAGGCGAAGACGTGCTCTCGTCCATGGCACGCAGGCTGGTACGTTTCGTCCCGCGATGTCATCCGCTTCGTTCCGTCGTCCCCCCGACCAACGGAAAAACGCACCCGCCACCCCCGCCCGCGTCCCCGCGGCGCTGACCCGCCCACCCCCCGACCGCGCCGCGCCCTTCCCGCGCGCCTCACGCGCCTCGGCGTCGCTGCGCCGCAGGCGAGCCTGGAGCGCGAGCTCATCGGCGTGAAGAGCGAGTTGCGGAAAAAGGATTCGCAGCTCGAAGCGAGCCGCGACGAGAATCGCGCGCTCGCCGAGGAGCTGGCGCGCCGATCCCGGGACGAAAGCCCCGTTTCGGGCGGTGGCGATTCCGGGCGCGGCGATTCCCCTTCCTCCTCCGGAAGCGGGTCCGAGACGCGCGAGTCCGAGACGCGCGGCGGGTCCGACGACGAGCAGGTCGCAGGTCGCAGGTCGCTGCGCGCGGCGCTTGCGGAAAACGCGTCGCTCAAAAAGTTCCTCCGGGATTACGGCATGACCTGGGTGGGCGACGGCGACGCAGTGCTTTCGGCGAAGGAGAAGATGGGCGACGGCGAAGACGCCTTAGACGCGAAGCCGGAAAAGCCGGAAGTCAAGCGAGGCAAGAAAGTGGTGTCGAACCGACTGAAGGCACGCGCGGAGGCTGCGCGTTTGAATAAGCCAACCGCGAACGCCGTTCGTTCCGGTGAACCGAGCGGCGCGAGCGGCGCGGACGCCGCCGCGGAGCCTTTGAAAAAACACGACGACGAGTCGAAGAACCGTTCGGATGATCCTCCCGCGGTCTCCGCAGCGCACGATCACTTCGCCGTGGACGTGGAGAAGCTCCTGGCGTCCATCGCGGAGCTCAACGCTGTGGCGGGCGACGGGAAGAGCTCGGTGGTGGTGGGCGCGGGCGGCGAGCGGCGTCTCGAGCCGCGCCGCGCCAAGACGCTGACTTTGTTCCGGGACGGCTTTGTCGTCGACGACGCGCCGAAAACGTTTCGCGCATTCGCCGAGACGCGGAACCGGTCGTACGTCCGCGACCTCGCGGACGGGTTCTTCCCGTACGAGTACAAGGAGGCGTACCCCGAGGGCGTGCCGTTCAAGCTGCTGGACAGGAGCCACGAGTCGGGCGCGCCGCCGGGACACGCCTTCGTCGCCTTCACCGGGAACCGCGCGCGCCTGGACGGGAAGCGCGGCGAAGACAAGACACACGCGTCGGATCGAACGGCTTCCTCCGTAACGGACGTAACGGGAAAAGGAGAAGGGGAAAAGAAAAACCGCGATACCGCGTTCCTGGAGAAGCTCCCGCGCGTTGTCGTGCGCGACGGCGCGGTGGTGCGCGTGCGCGAGGGCGTCGGGGCGGTGATGCGCGGCGCGGGAGGCGCGCCGGCGCGGACGCAGACCGTCCTCGAGACCACCGTGGCGCGCGGGTGTTTCCGCGCGCTCCTCGAGGCGGAGGGCTGTTCGAACGGCGTCGACGCCGCGCGCGACGACGACGCCGTTCGAGCTCGCGACGCCGAGACGTGCGTGTCGACGCTCCGCGTGAAAGGCATGGACGGGCAGAAGATGTACATCGTGAAGCTCGCCGGCGACGACACCGTCGGGAAGCTGCGGCGGTACTTGCGGAGCGCCGGCGCCGGCGACGACGACAAAGGGTGCGAATCTCAAAATTTTGAGATTCGCAACGCGTACCCGCCGAGGACGTTCGCAGACGACGCGTTGACTCTGCGAGACGCGGGGCTGGTGCCAAACGCGACGCTTCTGCTCAGACCGGCGTAGTAAGCGCGTAGACTCCTAGCGAGCGAGCTACGAAGGGGAGCTACGTTTTAAGGTATTATGCCTTCAAGGAAGGTACCTTCGTACGAATCACTGTTTCGAAGGACTCGCCGTATAAACGACGGGACTCTTGAAAAATACCCCACTTCACTCCGACATGCACGCGGCACGCCAGGTGCTGTCCGTCCTCGCCGTCAGCCGCTCCGGTGCCCGCGCGCTTCGCCCGCGCATCTCCGCGCCCGTTCCTCGCGTCCGTTCCAGGACCGTCGCCATGGCCGCCCCCGGGGACGAGCAGACCGCCGCTCTGGAGGCGCACCTGCGAGGCATGGCCGACTCGGGCGAGCCCACGCTGTTCGACAAGATCGTCTCCGGGGACATCCCCGCGGACGTGATTCACGAGGACGCGCTGTGCATGGCGTTCCGCGACATCGCGCCGCAGGCGAAGACGCACTTCCTGGTGATCCCGAAGATCCGCGCCGGCCTGACCCAGCTCAGCAAGGCGAACGAGGACCACAAGCAGCTGCTGGGGCACCTCCTGTACACCGCGCAGCTTGTCGCGAAACAGGAAAAGCTGGAAAGGGGTTTCCGCGTCGTGGTGAACGACGGCGTCGAGGGGTGCCAGAGCGTGTACCACCTGCACCTGCACGTCGTGGGAGGGCAGCAGCTGAGCTGGCCGCCGGGATGCTGAGGCGAAGAGAGCATGTTGAGTGTGAAACGTGTGACGCGAACCCCCGAAGCGTGCGTTTCGATCCGTGTTACACGAACTTCGACGTCCTATAACTCGCTGGATTCACGCATCCGTCGCGTCGTTCGTCCTCCCGAGCACCTTCTCCAAGTCAAACGCCGGGTCGAACTGCTTGATGTCGTTCGCCCTCGCCTCCAGCGCCGTCTCCGCGTCCCGCACGAGCTGCTCCGCGGCGTGCACGATCGCGGGCACGCGTATCAGCACGTCCTCGTCCGCCTCGTGGTACAGCCGCGCGTTTTCCAGAATCTGCCGGACGTCGCGCATCCACGCGTCCACGCTCTCGTATCCCCCCGCGCGCTTGGCGGCGCGCGCGATGTGACCGAGGTCCATCTTGCGCGACACGAATTTGTGGTAGTCCGGGAGCGCCTTCTTCGTCACCGGCGCCGCGAACGCCGCGTACGCGGGGGCGCTCGCCAGACCCTCCGCGATCTGGCACAGCACGTCGTCCCGCGAGCTCGTCGCGCGGAAACGCGAGGTAGTCGGCTTCGTGGCGCGCGCCGGTTCACCGGGCGCGAACCGGGACGGACCGGCGCCGCCGGACGCGGCGCCGGCGCCTAGTTTGAACGAGAGCGCGACTTTCAGCTTCTTCGGCGCGCCGTCCTCCTGCTGCTGCTCCGCCTTCTCCGCCATCGCCGCGAGGTCCTGCTGCGACACGCCCGCCTCGGCGCGGAGCTGCTCCGCCTTCTTCTTGCGCCGCCGGAGGAGCTCCATCTTGCGCTTGCGGAGCCGCAGAAGGTCCGCCTTCTGGTCCGCCGTGCCCACGAAGTTGGGCGCCTTGATCGTGCGGTTGAGCGCGGCGTCCGCCGCGCCGACGCCGCCGCCGCCGCCGCCGCCGCCGCCGCCGCCGACGGTCCCGCCGGCGACGTAGGCAGGCGGATCCACGCCGTGCGGGTACAGGATCTTCATCACCGCGTCGCGGCTCGCGTCGACGTCGACGGACCCGTCCGGCTTGAACTTGCGGTGCTTCATCCAGGCGTCGCCGACATCCGCCGCGACGTCGTCCTCGATCTTCTCGACGCGGCCGTCGGGGTACGTCTTGGTCACCACGCGCTTCAAAACCAGCTTCTTGCCGGGCGGCACGGTCGAGGGGCCCATCTTCTCGACTCGAGGGGTAGGTTCAGCGCCCGCCGCGCCCGCGCCGGCGTCCATCATAGCGCGCATCTCGTCCAGCTCGCGGCGCTCCTCGTCCTCGTCCGGCTCCTTGCCCTCGGTGTCCTCGTCCATGGCGCCCTCCAGCTCATCCGCCAGCGAGTCCGGCTCGGACTCGGACTCGTCCGAGTCGTCGTCGTCGTTCGAGTCGTCGTCGTCCGAGTCGTCATCCTCGGAGGACCCCGCGTCCGCGGACCGCTGGAACGCGCGCAGGCCGCGCTGGCGCTTGTCCTGCAGCAGCCGCCGCGTGCGGTCGAAGATCTTGTTCGCGGTTTCGCGCTGCTCCGTCATCTGCTGCTGGATGCCCACTCTCAACGAGCGCGCGAAGCGCGACAAACCGACGTGCTCGGCGTTGCGGTCCGCCGTCGCCGCGCCGGAGAGCTCGCGGATCAAACCGATGCGTTTCCAGCGGTGCAGGGACTTGATCTGGCTCATCGCCACGCCGAACCCGGTCAGGATGCGCTCCGTCTGCGGCATCGTCAGCTTGCGCAAGTCCGCGTCCGTGCCCGTCACCGTCCCGGGCTTGATCTTGGGCTGCGCGGACGCGCCCTCCGGGTCCTTAGGGGGCTGCCGGCGCACGTAGTGGTAAAACTTGCCCGTCTTCTCGCGCAGGCGTCGCGACGCGTCCAGGTGGAGCACGGCGCGCCCGCCGACGGCAGCCAGGAACTCCGTGGTCTGCGCCCACGGCTGCAGCGCGAGCATGAGCTCGAGGTCCGTGAGACCCTCTCTCTGCGCTGGAGTAGCGCCTCTGAGTGTGGCTTGGAACGCCTGCAGCGCCTGCGTCTGCGAGGTTCCGGCGAGTCGCCGGATCCGCGCCGCGCCTCTCTCGTCTCTTCCCGCCTGAAGCCGCGCCAGCGCCGCGCGCATGGACTCGTACGCCACGACATCCTCGGGCGGACACATGCGGTGGAGCATCAGGTCATCCTCGAACCGGTAACTCGGGTTGAGCTCGAACTCGTCCGCGTCGTCGTCGTAGTAGTCGTCGTTCGCGCGTCTCCGCTGGCCCGGCGCGCGCACGGGAAGAAGAATCTTCCGGCGAATCCGTCGCCGAATGTCCTTGTCCAGGATGGCTCGGTTGAACTGCCGCTCGATGTCCGACACCTTGACGCGCATGTCCTCCTCCGGGACCTTCTCCGCGCGCTGGTTGACGAGCGAAAAAATCACCGCCGCGTTTATGGCGCGCTCCTCGAAGTCCCGACACCGGTCGGTGTTGGGCTGGAACACCTCGACGTGCGGCTCCTGCTGCCCGAGCACGAAGTACTCCGTCACCTCGCGCATCGAGAAGCCCCCGTGCGGGGAGCGGATCAGCAGATACAGACCCTCGTCTGAGCTGATCCTCCGCTGGAACATGGGCGCGCGGAACGTGGTCGTCTCGAGCGACTCTTGCGGCTGCCCCGGCGCGAGCTCGCCGAGGAACGGAGACGAAGCCTCCGGGCGCAGGTCCACGACGACGCGCTTGCCGCCCTGCGTCAGGCTCCGGCCGCTGGTATCGCCCTGCGTCCGCCGGCGGTAATAGGTGACGCGCTTCGCGCCCATGCCCGGCTTAGCGACGAGCGGCGGGTTCGCCTCGGCGTACTGCACCAGCAGAATCCGCCCGTTCGTCGCCGAGAGGTCCGACGGCTTGGTCATCGCGTTCGCCGTCGCCTCCGCCGGGTCCGCCGCCGCCACCGCCGCCGCCGCCGCCGCCATCGCCTCCGCCGTTCGCGTCTCCGCCTCCGCCGCCGTCTCCTCGCCCATCGCGCGCGCCAGCGCCGCCTGCGCGGCAGCCACCGCCGCGGGCCTCTGCTCGGAGACGCGCGACTCGCTCAGCATGTGGCACTCGGGCGCCACGACGTACACCAGCGGCTCGGGGACGCGCCGCCGGATCCCGCACTGCTCCAGCGTGGCGCGCGGGTCCAGGCCGGGCGCGCGGGGCGCTTTGGCGCCCTCCCTCCGCGCCGCCTCGCGCGCCGCGACGTGCTTCTTGTGCGCGTCCCCCTCGGGGAAGTGCGCCTCCAGCGCGCCCTGCAGGTCCGGCCACTTCTTGCGCACGCGCCGGAGCAGACCGTCGACGGTGTCGAACGGCCGGACGCCGATCTTAAGCGCGCTCGACTCGACGGTGAGCGACTTGACGGCGACGAAGAACTTGTCGTCGCCCGCGCTCTTCTTGCTCCCGAGATTCAGCGCCAGGCCGACTTTGTTTTCGCGCGCGTACGCCGCCGGCGCGAAAAGAGGCGCGGGCTTGGGGTGGTGCTTGACGTGCGACGCGGGCGCGAACGACGGGGCGCCGGCGACGACGCCGGTGTTGTAGATGCCGTCCATGCGCCCGGGGCGGCCGACCAGGCCCTTGTCCTTCTTGGCGTCGCGCTCCCCCGCGCCGCCCCGGGACCCGGGGCCCGCCTCTGCGTCGTCGCCGTCCAGCGAGATGTGCAGGAACGCCTCCAGGTCCTCCACGCCGGGAAGCGCGCGCCCGGGCGCCACCGTCGCCAGCGCGCCCGCCCAGAGTGAGACACCCGGCGCGGGCGCGAGAGCGGCGCCCGGCGCCGCGACTTGAGCATCAGCGGGTGGGGTGGCTTGGGCCGGCCCGTCGGGGTCGACGGCGCGCGCCTCGCCGTCGGGAGCCGCCTCCGCGCCCGGCGCCGGCGCGTGCCACCGCAGAACCATCCTGGGGTCGTTCGGGTCGATGCGCACGGGGAGGGGCACGTACGACGCGACCGAAGAAGAATCGTGCGTCCACGAGACGTCGTTCAGCCACTCGCCGGTGCATATCTTTTGGTTGCGGCGCCGCAGGAGCGTCTTACCGGCGCCCGGCTGGCTGGCGACGAACGCGACGGCGTCCCCGACGGCGTCCGTCTCGTCGCCCGTCTCGTTCGCCGCGTTCGCGTCGTTTTCGTTTTCGTTTTCGCGCGCGGAGGTGTCGCGCGACATCTCCGCGCTCGTGTGTTCGCCCCAGAGCCGCGTGAACTGCGCGTGCCGGGTGAACGGCACGGACGACTGGTCCAGGGGCGTCTCCGGGAGGTCACCCCACCAGCCGCGCGTCTGCGCGGTGAGACGATTTTTCGTCTCTCGCGCCCGAGTCGCGTCGCCCGCGGCGCGACTGTCGACGGCTCCAGCGCTCGTGCTGGGTTTCGATGGTTTCGTCGTTCGCGTGAGGCTCGCGGCGTTCGCGTTCGGCGCGGCGCCGCCGGGCCTCGCGGCGTTCCCGTCGCCGCCGCCGGCGTCGCCTCCGGGCTCGCCGGCCGCCGCGGCGACGGGCTTGCACCCGAACCGCACGACCATCTTCCGCGGCTTCGGCTTCTCCGCCGGCTCGGCGGGCGCCGCTGCCGCTGGCGCGGCCGCGGGCGCCGCGGGTTGCGCCGGCGGCTTCGTTTTTCGTTTTTCGAAAAACGGTGCGTCCTCCTCCGAGTCCGACGCCGACCCCCAGGCGATGCCGTCTTCCCAGTCCACGTGCTCCGCCGGGACGTGCGAGCGCGGCGGCACGAAGTGCCCGTCGCCCGCCGCCTCCGTCCCGTTCACGTCGTCGTCGATCGCGATCGCGTCGTCGAGAACGACTCGCGCGCGCGTCTCGTCGCGTCCGTCGGAGTCCGCGGAAGAAGCCTCGTCCGCGGAAGACGCCTCGTCGGAGTCCTCCGAGCCCGAGACGTCCGTCGCGAATGCGTTTCGCGAAGGACGAAACGGCGCATCTTCGCCCTCGCCGCGCGCGTCGTCCTCGTCGCTCTCGTCGTCCTCCACCTCGTCGTCCTCCTCGAAGACGTCGTCGTGCGTGGAGAAGGCGGTCTTGCGCTTCTTGTGCGTCTTCGCGGGCGCCGCCGCGCGCTTCGCCTTGGCGCCGTGGGACAGATCGGTGAATCGCAGGATCCGCCCGCGCTCCTCCCTGGTGCGCGGCTTCGCGACGTGCTTCGCGGTGGCCACCGCGGCGGCGAGCGTCGCCACCGCGGGCACGGCCGCGGTGGACATGGACGGCACCGACACCGCGGGCACGGAGACCATCACCGCGGGCGGCGGAGCGGGGGGCATCGCGACCGCCGCCGCGGTCGCCTTCGTCGCGTCCACCGTGGGCACGACCACGCCCGGCGCTTGGGGCGCCGCGGACGCGCCGGTGACGCCCAGCGTGGGACCCCGCGGCTTCGGGGTCTCCTCGACGGCGTCGTAGTCGTCCTCGTCATCCTCGAACTCGGCGAACATCGCGCCTCGCCCGACTCCCGAACCCCGAGGAAGGCGCCCGACCGATGGGGCCCACCCGCGCGGGCGCGTCTGCCCAACAAGCGCCAGATCCCTAGGATTGACACGATGAACCCGCGAAAAACAACAAACGCGCGTTGTGGACCTGCTGCTCGCGACCCGCGCGCAGTCGCAGTCGCAGTCGCGCACGCCGGATCGCGCTACGTACGCGAAAAAGAAACGACCGAGTCGAGATAGACTACGACCGCCTTCTTCACTCTCACCCGCGCGGTCCCATGCTCGGCCTCACGTCTTCCCCCGCGAGCCTCGTCCATGGCGCGCGAGACCGCGCGCCCGCACGCGCGCTCCGTCGCGCGCGCGTTCGCGCGTCTTCCCGCGCCGCGCGGGCCCCCGCCCCCCCCCGCGCGTTCGCGGAAACGTTCGAGGTTGCGCTGACCCGTCCGATGGGGTTGGTGCTGAACAGCGGCTTCGACGAGACGGGCGCCTACGTCGCGGAGGTTGTCGCGGGCGGGAACGCCGAGGCCGAAGGCACGCTGCGCGTCGGCGACGTGCTTCTGTCCTGCGGGACTGCGGGACTGCGGGACTGCGACTTCGACGTCCCGGGCTCGAAGTTCGACGACATCATGGACGCGCTCGGCGCGCACCCCGACGCGAGCGCGATGAACCTGCGCGCGCGGCGCTTCGACGCGCAGGAGGGCCCCGACAAAACCAAGCCCGAGGGGTACGTCTGGCTGGAGGCGAACGCGAAGAAGGCGGGCGTCACGGTGTTGCCGAGCGGCTTACAATACAAGGTGCTGCGGCGGGGCACGGGGACGCGCTCGCCCAAGACGGACACGCCGTGCGCGTGTCACTACTCCGGCGCGCTCGTCGACGGCGCCGAGTTTGACTCTTCGTACAAACGCGGGAAACCGTCGACGTTCGCGCCGCGGCAGGTGATCAAGGGCTGGACGGAGGCGATGCAGCTGATGAAGGAAGGGGACAAGTGGGAGCTGTACGTCCCGGCGGAGCTGGGGTACGGGGGGAGAGGCTCGCCCAGCGGGTCCATCAAGCCGGGGGACGCGCTCGTGTTCACCATCGAGATCGTGTCCATTCAGGGATGAAAAGGTGCACCTATTTGTATTTATTACACTTTTTAATGACTAACTACTTATTCGGTTATTACGACCCACCAGAGTGTCACAGCAAAAATCCATCGACGTCACTTTCACCCTCGCACACCTCCGAAAGGCTTCCCCCTAAACCCCACGACGCCATTCGTCGCTCGCCGACGCACAACGTCGACTCTCCCCCGGGTCCGACCCGATCGATGAGCCTCACGGTCGCTGCTCGCCACGGCGCTGCTGCCCTTCCCGTGTTCTCTTCGTGCGCCCGCGCGAACGTCCGCAGCCTCACCTCCAAGTACGCTCGGCACCCGGCGCGTGCCCGCCACGTGCGCTCCGTGACCGTCCAGACCCGCGCGGAGATGGAGTACGACTACGACATCTTCACCATCGGTGCGTGTCTCTTGGAGCGTTTCAGCACGAGCTCGGCGTCGATATCCGCGCGAGCGCCGCGCCGCACGCTAAAAAAAGCCGCCGCGAGACGCGCGCGCGGCGCCGCGACGCCCTCCTCGCGACGATTCGAGCCGATCGCGATGATGAGACTCGCTTTTTCTCGGATAAGAAGCGCACGCTGAAAGCGCACTCGAAGTGCGCTTTTTCTTTTTCGCGTACCCGCCGCGGAGGCGTTCTTCCCGACTCCTCCTGACCCTTTTGATACCCTCTTGATGCCTCCTCGCTTCCTCTCCGTCCTCTGCCCCGCAGGCGGCGGCTCCGGCGGCGTGCGCGCGTCCCGCATGTCCTCCGCGGCGGGCGCGAAGGTTGGCCTGGTCGAGCTCCCCTACAACGCCGTTTCGTCCGCGACGCAGGGCGGCTTGGGCGGAACGTGCGTGATCCGCGGGTGCGTCCCGAAGAAGCTTCTGGTGTTCGGCGCGCAGTTCGAGGCGGAGTTCCGGGACGCGCAGGGCTTCGGCTGGGACCACGGCGAGTCGATGCCCTCGTTCTCCTGGGAGAAGCTCATCTCCGCGAAGACGGACGAAATCGAGCGCCTGAATGGCATCTACGGGCGCATCCTGGACAACAACGGCGTGGAGAAGTTTGAGGGCGCCGGGAAAGTCACCGGGCCGCACTCGGTGGAGGTGACCGCCGCGGACGGGTCGAAGACCACGTACACGGCGAAGAACATCCTTCTGGCGCCGGGAGGCCGCGCGTGGTACCCCTCGATTCCCGGCGCGGACTACGGGATCACCTCGGACGAGGCGCTCGCGCTGCAAACGCAGCCGAAGCGCGTGTTGGTGGTGGGCGGGGGGTACATCGCCGTCGAGTTCGCCGGCATCTTCCAGGGGTTCGGGTCGGAGACCACCATCGCGTTCCGCGCGGATTTGCCTTTGCGCGGGTTCGACGAGGAGGTGCGCCAGACGGTGGCGAACAACCTGGAGAGCCGTGGCATGAATGTCATGAAGGGCGTGAACCCCACGAAGATCGTCAAGAACGACGACGGCTCGCTCGTCGTCTCTTTCGACGGCGACGTCGCCGACCTCGTCGTGGACGAGGTGATGTGGGCCACCGGGCGCGTGCCCAACACCGACCGCCCGGACCTCGGTCTGAGCGAGGTGGGCGTGGAGCTGGACTCCAAGGGCGCGGTCGTGGTGGACGACTACTCGCAGACCACCGTCCCTTCTATCTGGGCGGTGGGGGACGTCACGAACCGCATGAACCTCACGCCGGTGGCGCTCATGGAGGGCATGGCGTTCAAGGACACGGTGGTGCTCGGGAAGCCCACCAAGCCGGATTACGAGAACATCGCGTCGGCGGTGTTCTCGCAGCCGCCCGTCGCCACCGTGGGCTTGACCGAGGAGCAGGCCGTCGCCGCCGGTATGACCTGCGACGTGTACACGAGCACGTTCACGCCCATGAAGATCTCGCTCGCGGGGCGCGTGGAGAAGGCGTTCATGAAGCTCATCGTGGACGTCGACACGGACAAGGTGGTCGGGTGCCACATGGTGGGCCCCGACTCGGCGGAGATCATGCAGGGCATCGGCATCGCGCTGAAGTGCGGCGCGACCAAGGCGCAGTTCGACTCCACCGTGGGCATCCACCCCTCCTCCGCGGAGGAGTTCGTCACCATGCGCGACCCCACGCGCCGCGTCGGCGCCAAGGCGCCCGTGGAGGCCAAGATGTGAGAGCCGCGTGAGAGGAGAGAAGACAAAAGCGGGGTCGAGCGGGGGACGAGCGCGAAAAAAAAAACTTTCGTTTTCTCCTCCCCAGGAAAACCGTCGCGGGGACGCGTTTTGATAGTCTACAGATTGTCTACAGACGTTTCTTTGATAGTCTACAGACGTTTCGCGCGAGTTCATGCCATCACGCCGCGTCGCCTTTCTCCAGGTCGTACCGCGCCTCGCTGTCCCTGAGCCCATCGTGCCTGAACTTGCCGCTCGCCACCGCCGCCGCGAACGGCCCCCAAGGCGAGACGGAGTCGACGGCGACGTCCTTTTTTTCCTCGCCCCGAAGGCTCGCCCTCGCCCTCTCGACGTCGACGCGCACGCGGAATCGCGCCTCCACGGAACAGCGCGCGCGGTGGAACGGTTGCCTTCCCTTCGTGTCTACCGCGCGCAGTGTCTTCTTCGCGTCGTCGTCGTCGGACCACGTCGCTGCGCCGTGCCACAAGTCGAACGAGTCGAACACCAGCGCCGGCGCCGAAACGAAGACGTGCGCGTCGCTCGGCGTCAGCTCGGGGAACTCGAAGGACGCCGCCTCCGCCTCGGTCGAGACGTCATCGTCGCGAGTGACGCTCTCCTGTTCCTGTTCTTGTTCTTGTTTGTTCCACAGCGGGCGGAATAGGCGGTTGACACCCGGGATCCACGTCTTAATATCCAGCGGGTCTACGCCTCTGACCGCGAACTCCTTCTTCGCCTCTTCGTCGCTCATTTCGAGCGTACGCCGCTCAAACGCCCACTCGCGGCGTCCGCCGTCGCGCGGGAGGCACACCACCAGCGGTGACTGCCACACCTGCAAAGTGGGGTCGATCGCCGAGCGCGCCACCCAGACGTTGATGAAGCGGTACGCGTACTTGCCGCGCTCGGGCATGGCCAGGTCCGTCCAGCCGTCCTTCGGCCGCTGCGGCGTCTTAGGGTTGGTCCACGAGTCGGGGTCGCGGTGCAGGCGCGTCGCGAAATGGATCTTCGAGCTCACGACGTGCCCCTCAGGCCGACGAATCACCCAGTCGATGTTCTGGTCCGTCCCGTGATTCCTCGCGCCATCAGAGGCGTTCTCGGCGGAAGCGTCGTCGTCGTTCGCCAGCCAGCCCGTGCCGGGCAGGATCTCGACGGCGTCCGCGGGCCAGCGCGCGTCCGCGCAGATGGTGGCTCGAATCAACTCGGCGCCGGCATCGAAGAGCTCGGGCCAGGCGCTCGCCGACCCGCTTCCCATCGGCTCGCATTTCTGCCACCGCTTCTGCATCGCATCCTTCAGAGCCACCAGGTTCGGGTCGTCAGCCTCGGGCAAGGCGATGAAGCTCGTCGCGTCGGCGGCTCGAATCGCGTCGCGCGCGGCATCGTTGACCAAGACGGCCCGATCGCTCGGGCTGCCGAAATACGGCACCTCAGCGCGGCGCGCGCCGCACCGCGGGGAGGGCGCATCGTTGGGCCCGAGGATGCTTCCATGTCGCGTTTCGGATTCTCGGTCCGAGGATTCTCGGTTTCTCGCGGCATCTTCCCGCGGGGGTGTCGCCACCGCGCGCGGCGCGACGGTTCGACGCGCGGCGATTTTCGGGATTTTCGCGCCCGATCCGACTCGGATGCCGCGGGAAAAAAACGACGCCGATCCCGAGCCCGTTCGAAGCTGGGCGCGGGTGGCCGAGGCCTGCGCGGCCGCGAGCGACATCGCGACGGAGAC
>Ga0181561_10003321_pt1 | contig 14115 bp, 6 predicted proteins | sample 011ome_19_FD_133760 | JGI IMG/M metagenome (GOLD analysis project Ga0181561, IMG submission 133760) | Coastal salt marsh microbial communities from the Groves Creek Marsh, Skidaway Island, Georgia - 011510BT metaG (megahit assembly) | ecosystem: Environmental > Aquatic > Marine > Intertidal zone...
GAAGAGATGTTCCCGAGGGGACCGACCGACTCGCCGCGCGCGCCTCCGCGACGCGACCGCGTATCTAACGTGGTAATCTAAACCCCGATATTCTTTCATCCTATATACTCGTACGTAAAAACGAATCCATAAACCTACGATGTGTGGACTCCGAGCTACGATATGTCCGCGCTTCACAACCCTAATCTCGCGCGTCCGTTCGCGTCTCTCCCAGAGTCTCTCCCAGAGTCTCGACGGCTTTCGAGTCGCCCCCTCGCGTCTCGCGCGTGGGCGTCTCGCCGCGCCCGCCCGCGCGCCGCCGCCGCTCCGACTCCAGCGGCTCGCGCATGGGCGTCTCCATGTCCTCCACGCCCGCGGCGCCCAGCTTCTCGACGCAGTCGTCCACCAGCTCCGCGAACGAGAGCGACTCCGCGCGCTCGCCGGCCAGCAGCCGCTCGGTCCACCGCCCCAGCCCGCGTTCCAGCTCGCGCTTGAACGTCGCGCCCGACCGCACGCCGCGCGTCACGCCGCCGGCGGCTTTCGCGAGCGCGCGAGCCTCACCCAGCGCCTTCGGATGCTTCCGCAGCTCCTCCAGCTTCCGCGCCAGCACGGCGTCGCCGTACACCGCGAACCGACGCAGGACGTCGCGCCGCGTGACGCACTTCCGCGCGTTTCCGGATACACCGTCGAGCGCGAAAAACGTCTCGCGGCGGCGAAGGAAACGCGCGCAAGGAAACGCGCTCCCGGCGATTTCGCAAACGGACGTCGCGGACGTCGCGAAGCCGTCGTCACGCCACACACGAACCGTTCGGTCATTTGGTCCTGGTCCATTCGGTGAAACGTCATCGTTCGGTGAAACGTCATCGCCGTAGATCCGGCGGTCGACGTCCGCCAGAATCGCCGGGTTGCGATACGCCGCGCGTCCCATCATCACGCCCCGCAGCGCGCCGCCGGCGAGGTGCGCGAGCGCGTCGTCCACAGTCTCGACGCCGCCGTTCAAAGAGAAGCCCAGCTTCGGGAACTCAGCGGCCAGCCTGTGCACCTCGCCGTGCCGCAGCGGCGGGATGTTGCGGTTCGCGGTCGTGCTGAGCCCGCCCAGCACCGCGCACCGCGCGTGCACCACGAAGTGCTCAACCCCCGACGCGGCGTGCACGTCCTCCACGAAGGAGGACACGAAGTCGAACGAGTCGTGCGCATCCGACGCGCGTTGCGACGCGCGCACGCCGAGCCTGTGCTTGAGCGTCACGGGGACGTCCACCGCTTCCTTCATGCGCCTCAAGCACTCGCCCACCAAGTCGGCGTCCAGCATGAGCGCGGCGCCGAACCGCTTGTCCAGCTCGGGCTTCGCCACAACCTTCGCGCTGGGGCATCCGCAATTGAGGTTCACCTCGTCGTAGCCGTACTCGTCCGCGCAGATGGCGGCGGCGCGCGCGAGCCGCTCGGGCGACGCGCCACCCAGCTGCACGGTCATGGGGTGCTCCTCATCCCCGTGCGACAGCAGGCTCGGCTGCGTCTCGTGCGCGTGAATCACCGCGTCCTGGTGCACCATCTCCGTCCACAGATGCACGCGGCGCGACACGAGCCGGACCAAGCGCCGGAAGTGCGAATCCGTGCAGTCCAGCATGGGCGCGACGCTGAGCTTGTGCGAGTCCACGCCGGTGGACCCGCCGTCCCACCGGGTCGGGGGAGGGGAGGACGCATAGCTGGAAGAAGCGAGCTCGGCGCCGTCCTCGCCTCGACCCATGGCGCCGGCCGGGCGCCTGGGCGCGGTCGCGGACTGGCAACTGGACTGGCGGCAGCTTTCGCTTCGCCGCCCGCCGGAAAAAGCGTCGCAGCGTTTTCATGCCGTCCGCTGTTGACCGCTCCCGGATTATTCCGATTCGGTGAATCGCCCTTCGAGCCACGAACTGAAAGGTCGCGTGTGGCGTGTCGTCTCGTGGGTCCGGCGCACGATTCGAGCTTCCCGGTTCGATGCTTCGTTGTCAACCCGCCGCCGACGCTTCATCAGGTTTTCAAACACGCGCGCACGCGTCTCACGCCCTCCCCGTCCCGAGGCGTCCGTCGAGCTCCGCGCGTGCTCGCATGGCCACCACGACTCTCTTCGCGTCCGCCGCGGCGGTCGCGCCCGCGCTCGGGCGCGGCGACGGGTCCCGCGCGGGTAGGGATGCGTTCGCCCGAAACGCGCCTCGGTGTCCACGCCGAGATCCTCGCGTCGCGCTGGCGTCCGACGGAGGCGACGAGCGCCTCAGGAGGGGTGCGATGTCGCACTTGGGTTCCTTCCCCTCGCTCGGGGCGAACTGCGGTGTCTCGCGGGACGTCCGCGCACGCATGGGCGGCCGCGTGGACCCGAAGGACGCGTGGTGGCAGAAAGACGCCCCCCCCAACGTGAAGGACTGCGACGGAATGGACGCGTTCCTCGGCGAGTTGCGAAACGCGGGCGACAATTTGGTGGTGGTGGACTTCTACGCGCGATGGTGCGGCGCGTGTCGCGCGCTGTACCCGAAGCTGTGCAAGCTCGCGGCGGAAAACCCAGACTGTGTGTTCCTGAAGGTGGAGTTCGACGACAACAAAGACATGTGCCGCTCGATGGGGGTCAAGGTTTTGCCCTTCTTCCACATGTACCGGGGGAAGGACGGGAAGGTGGCGTCCTTCAGCGCGAGCGTGAGCAAGGTGCACCGCCTGCGCGACGCGCTCGCGGAGCACGGTGCGAACGCGGGGGAGGGCGCGGGCCGCGAGAGCGGGAAGGAGAGCGAAAAGAGAGAGCCCGCGCCGACGCGGTGATTGCGCGGCGGATTTTTTTACACCAGCCTGTTTCATTTTTTTTCGCGTTCGATAATCGCGTTCGATCATCGTCGCTCTACGTACGGTTCGTTCGTATGAACACAACACCACGGCTACTATCGCATGAGAGAAGTGTGTCACTCCTCGCCCTTCAGCGCCACCTCGACGAGCGCCTCGAGGCGCGCCGGATCGTTGTCACCCTTGCGCAGGTTGGGCGAGAGCTTGAGCGACGTGACGCACCCGCGGTCGTCGCCGACCAGGATCACGGGGTGCACGGGGTTGAACGCGATCTTCGTGAGCTTCGCCTTGCGCACGATCTTCTGCTCGCACATGGGCTCGTGCTTGTTCTCGTGCAGGTCATACACGTGCACCTTCCCGTCGCTCGTGACGGCGGCGAACGTCGTGTCGCTCAGGGGCGACCACGCGACGTCGCCGACGGCGCTGTTCAGGTCGAAGCTCATCGCGGGTTTCGCGAATCCGTGGTCCCAGAGCTTGACGGTCCAGTCCGCGGACGCGCTGATGAACACGCGCGGGTGGTGCTCGTTCCACTTCACCGTGTACACAGCCATGTGGTGCCCCGCGTACGTCTCCAGGTACTGCGAGTTGTACGCCGTCGAGCACTTGTGCACGCGCCCCTCCTCGGTGCCCACCACGAACAAATGGTCCTGCTCCTTGTTGAAGTCGATGCAGCACCCGCCGGCGAGCGAGCCGAGCGCGGCGTCGTCGTCCGGGCCCTCCCCCGCGTCCGCCTCCTCCGTCGCCTCCGGGCCGCCCGTCGGGTCCGCCACCAGCTTGAGTTCCATCACGTCCTGGTACACCAGCTCGGACTTGGACATGGTCCAGCGCGTGACTCGTCCGTCCGAGGACACCGAGGTGAATTTCAAATCCTTCTCGCTCAGGTCCTGCGGCTGCCACTTCACCTGCCACACCGGGTCCGTGTGCTTCCCCGTCTTCACGTCGCACTGCCGGATGGGGCGGTTCATCTTGTTGCGCACGTCGTACACCAGCACGGAGCCGTCGTATAGACCGACCGCCAGCAAACTGGAGTGCTGCGGGTGGAAGTCCAGGCACATCACGCCGCTCTCGGTGGTGAACGCGTACTCGGGGTGGCTCGGGTTCTTCAGCGAGTAGCAGCAAATCAACCCGCTCATCTGCTTCACGAAGTCGAAGCTGCCGTACCCGACGGCGAACAGGTCGGTGTACTCCGGGTTCCAGCAGATGGCGGTGACGTGCCGCCGCTTCGCCTTTTCGTTGTAGAACTTCCACAGCGGCAACAACGTGCCCTCGCCTTCCCGAAACTGATCGCTCTGGTCCTCCCAGTACTTGAAATCCTGCGCGATGTCGTCGTAGGAATTCTGGTTCACCATGCGCTCCATCACCCGCACCGCCTTCGTCATCGGCGCGCCCGCCATGAGCTCGGGCTTCTTCTGTTTCACCGGAAGCGCGCTTTCGCGCGTTTTATCCTTGTTCCCGCCCTCCTTCGCCGCGAGCTTGTTTTTCTTCTGTATCTCGCGCTGCAACGCCATGCGCTCCTGGTCCTCCATGTAGGCGTCGTAGATGGCCCACTGCGTGGCGCTCTCGGAAAACGCGCTCGTCGCGGGGGGCTCCGTCTCGCTCTCGCGGTCGCGCATGGGGTTGTTCACCGTCTGCGACGCGCGGTCTGCGAAGTTAAACTGATTCCGGAGCTGCTTCGAGTCGTCCCCGACGGGCGCGTCTGCGTCCTCCCCGGCGTTCGCCTCGGCGTCAGCGTCGCCCTCCTTCGCGTCATCCTTCCCCGCCGCGGCGCCGGCGGCCGCGCCACCCTCCGCTCCGGCTTCGGCGCCCTCCTCCGCCTCCTTGGCCTTCTTGGCGGCGGCCGGGTCGATGGAGGCGACCCACTCGGCCATGGTCTTCTGCTCCAGCTCCTCCAGCGCCACCTGCCTGGCGGCCTCGTCGGACGCGTCGTGCAGCAAAAAGCCGTCGCTCGCGTAGTGCACGACGAGCTGATCCACCGTCGGCTCAAACTTGAACGCGCGCTCCTTTTCGTTGTACCTCGCCAGGTTCGCGGGCGCGTTCGGGTTGTTCGCGGTGAGCTGCTTCGTCACCTCCTCGTCCAGCTCCTTCTCCGTCAACACGAGCTGGTTCTCCGGCCGCACGATGACGTGCTCGGGCTCGTCGAACGCGTCCATCGCGGACGGCTCGCTCTTTTTCAAACCGCCCTTCTTCTTCTTCTTCTCCGCGCCATCCTGTTTTGTTTTCGTCAACACATCGCGTTTCGGCGACGACGTCGGGGGATCGGCGTGCGGAGGCGCGTCGGGGTCATCGCGAGAACGACCGAGAGGACGCGTGCGCGACGTCGCGTGGAATGGAGGGGAGAGGAGACGGTCAGTCGGTGGGACGCGGACGGGCGCTCGGTGCGTGATTCGACTCGGCCACCGAAGCGCGCTCGATTGTTGGTTGCCGTTCGTGCCGTGCTTCTCCGCGGCGAAGTCGCCGGTTCGCACGCGCCGCGAGCGTCGCGAGCCGCCTCGAGGTGTTCCGATCGACGCGAACGCCCATGGCCGTCATCGGTCGATCTCTCGTCGCGTTCCCGCGGCCGTATACCCGGTCGCCGTCCGCGATGCGGATCGTTCGACGTCGCGGACGGACGCGGCACCGAACCATCGCATCGCGGGCGTTCGCGCGTGAAAAAGTGATGCGACGCCGGAAAACCGCCACCGCGACGAACACGCACCTTCTTGGGTGCCATGGTGGCTGTCACTCCACGCTTGCCGTGCGCTCTCTGCACGTCCGGGTCCTGCTCCTCAGCGTGCGACAAGACGTGGCGAGGCCGAGCGCGCGGCGGGGTGTGATTTTCACGGGTTCCAAATTGGGCACGAACGAGTCAAAGTGCAGCAGCACCTTCTCTGTCCGCAGCGGCTGCAGCACTTCTGTGCACCCGGTGGTGGAGGCGAGCACCGAACTTTTTCAACTTGAGGGGCGCCCTCCTCCTTCCCGGTCAGTTCTCAGTGGCGCCCGCCGGCCGATCGATCGCCGCGCGAAGGACCGAGCGTGCCCATCGACCATGGGGCCGACGCCCGGCGCGTACAACTACGTGGTCACGGTGCGCCCACCCCCCGCGTCTCCTCCGCGTCACCGCGCGGATTTCGTTGTTTGTTCGCGCACCGCCATCCCCGCGATCTGACTTCGCCGCCCACGCGTCGACGACGAGCAGGCACACAAACCCACGAGCGTGACGCACAGCGTCGTCGGGAACTTCACGCACGACGACGAGCTGAACCTGATCGTGGCGTACGTCCCTCCCGCGTCTCGAACCCACCCCCCTCCCGACGCTTCCACGACGCCCGACCGTCGCCGTGTTCGAAAAAGCGCAGCAGCACGAAGATCCGTCGGCGCGGCGTCGACGTCGGATCTTTGGATCTTTCTTCGCGCGCGTCTCGCGTGTCGTGTCGCTTGAGCGACGCGCTCGCGCTCGTCTCGTCACTCGTCTGACTGTGCGCGATTTCTTTCCCCTCGGCCGACGCATCGGGGGACGATCACAGGAAATGCACGCGCCTGGAGATCCACCTGCTGACCCCGGACGGTTTGCGCGCGGTGGTGGATGCGCCCATCCACGGCCGCGTCGCGACGCTGGCGCTCTTCAAGCCGCCGCTCGCGGCGCGGCACCTGCTCTTCCTCGCCACCGAGCGCGGCGCGTTTTGCGTCCTGGGCTACGACTCCGCCAAGGGCGAGCTGGTGACCCAGGCCATGGGCGACTTGACGGACCGAATCGGAAGGCCCGCCGAGTGCGGGCAAATAGGCATCGTGGACCCCGAGTGCCGCGTCGCCGGCGCGCACCTGTACGACGGCTTGTTTAAGTGCCTGCCTCTGGACCGCACCGGGCAGCTGCGAGAGGCGTTCAACGTGCGGCTAGACGAGCTGCAGGTGGTAGACGTCGCGTTCCTGCACGGGTGCGCGAGGCCCACCATCGCTGTCCTGCACCAGGACGCCAAGGAGGCGCGGCACGTTAAGACGTACGAGGTGGACCTCAAGACGAAGGACCTGGTGGCGGGGCCCTGGGCGCAAGCCGACCTCGAGGGCGGCACGAGTACGATCATCCCCGTGCCGGCGCCGCTCGGGGGCGCGATTCTGCTCGGCGAGACGGTGATCGTCTACGTCAACGGAGGCGGCGCGCGTGCGTCGACCGCGCCGGAGGATCAGAACGATCAGAACGCGTTCGCCTCCGCTCGCGGGAAGGCTCCCGCGTCGGTCGCGCCGCGCGAAGACGCGCGCGAGCGGAGCGTGAACGGCGCCGCCACGACACGCGCCGTCGCCACGCGCGCGGCGCCGTTTATGGCGCACGGCGCCGTGGACGCGGACGGCTCGCGCGTGCTGCTCTCGGACAGCGCGGGCGTGCTGCACCTGCTGGTGCTCGCGCACGACGGCGAGCGGGTCACCGGCTTGAAGCTGGAGCCGCTCGGCGAAACCTCCATCGCGTCGGCGATCAGCTACCTGGACAACGGCGTCGCCTTCGTCGGCTCGGCGTACGGCGACTCTCAGCTCGTGCGTCTGCACGCGCAGCCCGTGCCCGTGCGAGACGACGACGACGCTCCCGACGACGCTCCCGACCACGCTCCCGAGCGTTCGAAGCCGGCGAAGACGACGTACGTCGAGATCCTCGAGACGTTCCCCAACCTGGGGCCCATCGTGGACATGGCGGTGGTGGACCTGGACCGGCACGGCCAGGGGCAGGTGGTGACGTGCTCGGGCGTCGCCAAGGACGGCTCGCTGCGCGTCGTGCGCAACGGCGTGGGGATCCACGAGCGCGCCGCCGCGGAGCTTCCCGGGATCAAGGGCTGCTGGAGCCTGAAGCCGCGCGACGACGCGCCGCACGACACGTTCCTGGTGGTGACGTTCATGCGCGAGACGCGCGTGCTCGCCGTGGACGACGCCTCGGACGAACTCGGCGAGTGCGCGTTCGAGGGCTTCCGCGCCGACGAGCAGACGCTGTGGACCGGGAACGTCGCGGGGGGGCTGGCGTGCCAAGTCACGCCGTCCGGGGTCCGGCTCGCGGACGCGGCCACCGGCGCGCCGCGCGCGAGCTGGCGTCCGGGCGACGAACCGGGGCTCGGCGACGCCGTCGGCGTCGCGTCTGGAAACGCCAACTTCGTCGTCGTCGCCACGTCGAGCGGCGCGCTCGTCTCGCTTCGCGTCGGCGCGAAGAGCGCTCTAAACGCCATGGACGTCGACGGCGACGACGGCGATCTGATCGCCGTCGTCGCGTCCGTTGACCCGGGAGGCGAGGTGGCGTGCCTGGACTGCTCGCCGCTGGAGGAAGGCAAGCCCGCGGAGGCGTGCGCGGTGGGCCTCTGGAGCGCCGAGGTGAAGACCTTCGCCGCGCCCGGCTTGGCCCTCCTCTCGCGCGCGGCGCTGGCGCGCGCGGACGCGCCTCTCCCCTCGGACACGACCGGACACAACACGTCCGAGCCCGGCGCGTCCGCGAGCGGCGCGATCCCGCGCGCGGTGCTTCTGTGCCGGCTGGAGAGCGCGCCGTACCTGCTGGTCGGCACGGGCGACGGCGGCTTGTGCGCGTTTAGGGTACAAACGTCGCCGGGCGCCGCCGGCGCGCTGGACCCGCGCGAGGCGCCCAAGACGGTTTCGCTCGGCGCGCGCCCGGTGACGCTGCGCGCGTTCCGGAACCGAGGCGCGCGGCACGTCTTCGCGGGCTCGGACCGCCCGACCGTGATCTACGGCAACAACGGCAAGCTGGTCTTCTCCAACGTGAACGTGCCCGACGTCGCGCATGCCTCGCCGTTTGACTGCGCGGCGTTCCCGGACTCGCTCGCGCTGTGCTCGGACGCCGACCTGGTGATCGGCGGCGTCGACGACATCCAGAAGCTGCACGTGCGCGCCGTGCCGCTGGGCGAGCAGCCGCGCCGCATCGCGCACCAGCCCGCCACGAAGACCTTCGCCGTGCTCACGCAGCGCGAGAGTGTGGACGGCGCGCGGATTCGCGACGAGCACTTCGTGCGTCTGCTGGACGCGGAGACGTTCGAGACGAAGCACTCGTACCCGCTGCTCCCCGAGGAGAACGACGGCGCCGTCGTCTCGTGTCGCTTCGCCGACGACGACGCGCCGTACTACGCGGTGGGCACGGCCTTCACCGCGCCCGAGGAGGTGGAGCCCTCGCGCGGGCGCGTGCTGGTGTTCAAGGTGGTGCGCGACGAGCTGGTGCTGGTCGCGGAGAAGGAGGTGAAGGGCGCGGTGTACAACCTGAACGCGTTCAACGGCAAGCTCCTGGCGGGGGTCAACTCCAAGGTGCAGCTCTTCCGCTGGGTGGCGCGCGGCGGCGAGGGCGCCGGCGGCGCCGGCGGCGGCGCCGGCGCCGCGGACGCCGCGGAGACCGGCGACCACGAGCTCATCGGCGAGTGCTCGCACCACGGGCACATCGTGGCTCTGTACGTGCAGGTCCGCGGTGACCTGATCGTGGTGGGCGACCTGATGAAGTCGGTGTCTCTGCTGCGCTACGAGCCCAACGAGTCCGCCATCGTGGAACTCGCGCGCGACTTCAACCCCAACTGGATGACCGCCGTGGACGCGCTGGACGACGACGCGTACCTGGGCGCGGAGAACTCGTTCAACCTGTTCACGCTGCGCCGAAACTCGGACGCGAGCACGGATGAGGAGCGCTCACGGCTGGACGTCGCGGGCGAGTTCCACCTCGGCGAGTTCGTGAACAGGTTCAGGCGCGGGTCGCTCGTCGCCAAGGCTCGCGACGCGGACGAGCCGGCGAACGCGGAGTGCGTGCTCTTCGGCACGGTGAGCGGCTCGCTGGGCGTGCTGGCGAGCGTTGACAAAGACACCTTCGACTTCGCGCTGAAGGTGCAGAACGCCATGAACCAGGTTGTGCAGGGCGTGGGCGGCTTGTCGCACGAAAAGTGGCGCTCGTTCCACAACGAGCACCAGACGCGGCCGGCGCGCGGGTTCGTGGACGGCGACGCGGTGGAGCGGTTTCTGGATCTGAAAAAAGACGCGGCGGCGAAAGTCGCCGCGCTGGCGGAAGTCTCGGCGGAGGAAATCACGCGGCGGGTCGAGGCGTTGCAGAGGGTGACGCATTAAACGCATTAAACGAAACGAAAAAGAACGTATACTACGTAGTATACTACTCTGCGTGTCACAAAAAACGTAGAGAGTGTTCGTATCACAGACGGTGCATGACGATGCCGCCGCGTCGTCGCGCGCGTCTCCGCGCGTCTAATACGACGCGCGTCTTTTTACGACGCGATCGAGTTTGGATCGCGTTTTTTTCGTCGGTTTTCGCGCGCGTCGATCATTTGGGCGCCGCGAGTTCCCTGAGCTTTTCCTCCGCCTTTTTCCAGGACCCGTGCGTCTCCTCGATGACCTTCTCGGTGTACGCGCGGTCCATGCACCGCTCGCCGAGCGCGAACGCGTTCAGGGGCTTGCCCTCCGCCACCTTGTACTCGCGGAACCACTCTCGCATGGTGGAGACGACGCCGGGGAGCTCGCGCTCGAGGTCGTCCACGTCGTGGATGGCGCCCGCCAGGGGGTCGTCGGTGCGGATGCAGAACACCTTCCAGTCCGTCTCGCCGTCGTCGATCATGGCGAGCACGCCCAGCACCTTCACCTCCGCCACCTGCCCGCACTTCATCTGGCGGCACCCGATCTCCACCATGTCCAGCGGGTCGTCGTCGCCCTTGAACCCGGTGTCCGCCGAGACGTGCTCCGGGTCCTCCCAGGTCTGCGGCATGAAACCGTAGTTGAACAGCATGTCGCCGTGCTTGTACTCGCGCAGCACGCCCTTCTTCTCGTCCTGCTTGATCGGATTGCCCGGCTCCTTCGTGGCGATCTCGAACTTGGCGCGCGTCCACTTGGGGATCTCGCACATCATGTGGAACGTGTCCGGCGACGCGCGGTACGGGATGTCGTGCCACGGCGAAATCTTCCGCGACTTGTGCGAGAAGTCGACGCGGTACTCCAGCGTCTTCTCCGCGCCCCGCGCCTCGGGATCGAGCTTGGCGGAGTCGAAGTCGCCCTTGTACGTGCACAGGTCCAGCACGGAGGCGCCTGCGTGCGGTCGGGAAGGGAAACGCAGCGCGTGACAGGGGAAAATCAAGTCAGCGTCCGCGCGCCACTCGTCCGGCGGAAAGGACGCGGGTTTCCCGCCCGCGCGCCTGAAACGTCGCGGAAACCGGCCGCCGTCGAGCGGTGGATGTACTGCGTAGATGGGAACGGCGACGTTTCGAGCGCGCACCTCTCTGGATCATCTTCAGGGGGTGCTTCTCCGTGGCGACATCCTTCGCTGGGGTATCGATCTCATCCTCCCTGGCGCGCTTCGCCGCGGGCTCGTCCACGAACTTCACCTCCGCTACGGAGGTCTCGCGCGCGGTCTTGGGCATCGCGCTTGATCGGCTTTGAACAATCGCCGTGAAACTCGGGTGTTAGTGGCGCGCGCGAGCGAGCCGGCTTTGGCTTTGGCGGAGGACGCGGACGGCGGTCGACCCAGGCGCGCGGGTCTTCGCTTGGACCGTCGCGCGGGCGCGAGCGGGCGGGGAAGGGGAGGAGTGCGGGTGACTCCGAGGAATGGCCGGGACGCGGACGGTTCGATGGAAAAGACCGCCGCGTGCGCGGAAAACGCCGCCGCGAGGTCCGCGCCGAAATCGACGGCGGAGAACCGACGAGCCAGAATCTCGAAGAGCGAGTGAGCCACGTGGCTTCGCTCGAGATAAAGGCTCTGAGAAAACGCGAACCGGCACCATTACCATCGATCGCATAGTCGCGCCACCATGTTCGCCGTGATCGCCCCCCTCGCGGCGCGTCCCGTGGCCGCGCCTCGCCGCGCCACGACGCACCGTGCCGTGACTCGCGCCGCCGCGGACGACAAGTTCGCGTCCGCGCCCGCGCCCTCGCTGGACGCGCCCGCTCCCGCCATGAAGGCGAAGGATGCGAAGCGAGCCGCGAAGAAGGCGGAGAAGCTGGTGAAGAAGGCTGCCGCGTCGGCGGCGCCTCTGCAGAAACCCAAGCGCAGGAAGGCCAAGACCGGCGAGAAGAAGGTAGATTTACCCCCCACCGAGGCTGAGCTCCGGGCGTCCGCGAAGTACGACGCGATGGTGGAGGAGGGCGGCCTCGTGTACGAGTGCTTCATCCGCGCCAAGGGGCCGAACCAGTGGTTCCCGCTCGGCCCGATGGCGGTCAAGCAGGACTGGATGATCGTGCCCGAGATGTGGAAGGCGGAGGCGGACATGAAGAAGGCGGGGTTCAAGATGTACCCCGCGCTGCTCAACGCGCCGTGCTTCGGGAAGGTGGAGTACGGCTACCGCGTCCGCGACGACGCCGCCAAGGTGACCGAGGACCAGATCCGCGAAGCCAAGGGCAACCTCAACCCGTTCGAGGACGTGTTGCTGCTGGAGCGCCCCGCGGACGGCGTCGGCGCCCCCGCCGAGCCGACACTTATGGAAAAGCTCAACAAGTGGATGAACCCGTACGGCACGGGGAAGGAGGACGGGAAGTAGACGCACAGAGAGCGGCGCGAGGGAACTTCTTTTTACTTTAAAGTATACGACTGGACCCGAAAAGAGCAACTGCGTTTTCACGCGGCTTCGTCCGCGGGACTCGGCACGTACGTGTCGTATCCGTAGTGCCCCATGCGCGCGAGCAACGCGGTGCCGTACGCCGCCTCCGCGAAGGGTGATTTCGCGGTGAACACGCCGCCCATCGCCTCCGAGCGGAGCGCGGACCACGTGTCGTTGCGCGCGCCGCCGCCGGCGGTGAACACGCGCGTCGGCGCGTGACTGGCGCCCATAGACACCAGCGCGGCGTACGAGCGCGCCTCCACCCGGGCCACGCTGCTCAGGATGGCGCGCAGGAACTCCGCGTCGCTCGCCGGGCGGTCCGCGCTCAGGCGCGCCGTCGCCTCCTCCACGCTCAGGCCGAAGCCCATCAGCACGCCGGGGAAGTAGTCCACGGAGGAGAGCGACGATCCGTCTCTCGCCCGAGAAGTCGTCGAGTTGAGAGAAGATCGCACCTCCTCGGTGAGCGAAACGAGCTCGTCGTCGGTGAAGTTGGAGCGCAGAAGCCAGCCCCCGAGGTTGCTGGCGCCGCCCACCAGCCACCGGCCGCAGAGCCTGTGCGAGTACACGCCCGCGGTGGCGTCGTCCACGCGTGTCTCGCTCACCAGCTTCAGCGCCAGGCTCGAGCCCAGCGACGTCACGCAGTCCCCGGGGTCGGTGCACCGCGCCGCCGCGAACGCCGCCACCGAGTCGGTGGTGCCGGCGACGACGCGGACGTCGGCGGCGTTGGGGAAGCGCTTCTTGGCCTCCTCGGTGGCGCACGCGCCGGCGACGGTGCCCGGCGCCAGGCACGTCATGGGGAGCATGCTGCCGTACGGCTGCGTTAAAATCCAGTCCGGGTACGCCCCCGAACGACCGTCGGCGCCGCCAGGCAGTCCGGGATCGAACCCCAGCTTCAACGCGTTGTTGTGGTCCGTCACGCCCATCTCGCCGTGCAGCAAAAACGCCACCCAATCCGCGTGGTGCAGCAGACGCGGGTCGGACACGGGGACGCTCTGTCCCGGGGGGACCGCCGCGTTCGCGCTCGCCACGCGCCCACCGTCCGTCTCGAACCACCAGCTGTGCAGCTTGCACAGCGCCGAGCTGGCGCTGCGCGTGGTGTGCCCCTCCGGCGCGAACGACGCGACGGCGGCGACGGCGTCGTCGCGCCGCTCGTTGTACAGCATGGGGGGGTACGCGACTTCCCCGTCGCCGCCGCGCACGACGAGCGCGGTTCCCGAAGTGCCGTCCACCGCTATGGACACCACGCGCGCGCGCGTAGTTTCCGAGAGCTGGTCGAGCAGGGACCAGAGCGCGCCGCGCCAGGCCTCCGCCCAGCCGCCCGCGGGGACGCCGTCGCCGCCCATGCCGCCGTCCACGATGGGGGGATACTTCGCGCTCGTCTCCGCCACCGCGTCGCCGCGCGCGTCCACCGCCACGCAGCGCGCGCCGCTCGTGCCGAAGTCCAGGCCGAGGAACAGGGGGCCGTCCGCCGCGGACGCGGACGCCGCGGCGGCGGACATCGCGGTCGCGCCGCGCTGCGCGGCGCCTCTCGCGGCTCTCTCGCGGACGCGGAGGGTGCTGACGCGATCGATCGCGCGGACGTCGACTCCCGGTCGCGCGCCGAGACGCGGTCTCGAGCGGGGGACGCGGCGGGGGTCGGGCGACGCGAGCGCGGCGCGCGGGCCTGAGGCACGGGACGACGCGGCGGGCGCGGCGGCGAGGGACGCGCGGACCGGTCGCGCGAGCATGAGCGTCGGGAGACGCGTGCGCGACGCGAGCAGCAGTGGGTCGCACCGTCGCAGGACGGAGGACGCGGACATCTTTCGGC
>Ga0181561_10003322_pt1 | contig 14113 bp, 11 predicted proteins | sample 011ome_19_FD_133760 | JGI IMG/M metagenome (GOLD analysis project Ga0181561, IMG submission 133760) | Coastal salt marsh microbial communities from the Groves Creek Marsh, Skidaway Island, Georgia - 011510BT metaG (megahit assembly) | ecosystem: Environmental > Aquatic > Marine > Intertidal...
AATTTGCTGCGAATGGCGCCTTCAGAATGGTTGCGAGCTGCCCCGCGAGAGGGTCGCTGCCGCGAGTCTTGGCGCGGCAAGTGTTTGGCCAATTCAGACAGCGCCATTTCGTAGACCTTCCTCTTGAACTCAATCACCGCTTCAAGTGGTACCCAGTATTCGTTCCATCTCCACGCGTCAAATTCAGGGTGGTTGGTGGCGCGCAAGTTGACTTCGCTGTCTTGTCCAATCAGACGCAAGAGGTACCAAATTTGTTTTTGTCCCTTGTAGTGCCCACGTGACTCGCGGCGCACGAAGCGGTCGGGGACCTCATAGCGCAACCAATCGCGGGTGCGCCCCACGATGTGCACGTGCTCTGGCCTGAGCCCAACTTCTTCGTGAAGCTCTCGATACATCGCCTGCTCTGGGGATTCGCCCCTGTCAATTCCGCCTTGCGGGAACTGCCAAGAGCTTGAGCGGATGCGCCGCCCCCAGAAAACCTGGTTTTTTTGGTTCAGCAGGATGATGCCGACGTTGGGTCTAAAGCCCTCTCTGTCAAGCATAATCAACCTCAAATTCTTTTAACTGCGGACCATTATGCCTTGGGCACATCTCCGCGCCAACAGATTCTTAAAGCACACATGAAAGCCAGTCAATTTTTAATTTCAACGCTCAAAGAAGCGCCCGCCGACGCCGAGGTGATCAGCCACCAATTGATGATGAGAGCGGGCATGATCAAACGCTTGGGTGCAGGTATCTACACGCTCATGCCCATGGGTTTGCGGGTGGTGCAAAAGGTGGCCAACATCGTGCGCGAAGAGATGAATCGCGCGGGTGCCGTAGAGCTTTCGATGCCCGTGATTCAGCCCGCCGAATTGTGGCAAGAGACTGGGCGCTTCGAGAAAATGGGTCCAGAACTGTTGCGCATCAAAGACCGCCACAGCCGCGACTTTGTGGTGCAGCCAACGAGCGAAGAGGTGATCACAGACACTGCGCGCCAAGAGCTTCGCTCGTACAAACAATTGCCTAAAAATCTGTACCAAATCCAAACCAAATTTCGTGACGAGCGGCGCCCTAGGTTTGGTCTCATGCGCGGACGTGAGTTCATCATGAAGGACGCCTACAGCTTCGACAAAGACCACGCCAGCGCGCAGGCCAGTTATGAAAACATGGCCCGTGCATACCGCGCGATCTTTGACCGGTTTGGCTTGGTGTATCGCGCGGTGGCGGCTGACAGTGGCGCGATTGGTGGCGACTTGAGTGAAGAGTTTCAAGTGATTGCGGCCACTGGCGAAGATGCCATCGTGTATTGCCCACAAAGCGACTACGCCGCCAACATGGAAAAGGCCGAGGCTGCGGCCCCAACTAAGGCGCGAGCTGCCCCGACCGAGGCGCTCAAGCAAACACCCACCCCTGGGAAAAGCACATGCAGCGATGTTGCCGAGCTGCTCGGCGTTGCGCTGCAGCGCACGATCAAGTCACTGGTGTTGGCCACCGATGAGCTCAACGAAGATGGCTCGGTTGCCAAGAGCGTGGTCTGGCTGTTGATGCTGCGTGGCGACCACGATATGAACGAGGTCAAGGTCGGTAAATTGCCCGGAATGGAGGGTGGCTTTCGGTTTGCCACATTGGTAGAAATCGAGGAGCACTTTGGCTGTAAGCCCGGCTACCTAGGCCCATTGAACCTGCTCAAGCCTGTTCACATCGTGGTCGACCGCGAAGTGGCAGTCATGAGTGATTGGATTTGTGGCGCCAATGTGGAAGACTTTCACATGACAGGTGTCAATTGGGGGCGCGATTTGCCCGAGCCCGATCTGGTGGCTGACATCAGAAACGTGGTCGCCGGCGATTTGTCGCCCGATGGCAAAGGAGAGTTGTTGATCGAGCGGGGTATTGAGGTTGGCCACATTTTTTACTTGGGGACCAAATACTCAAAGGCAATGAACGCCACATTTTTGGATGTCGATGGCAAGCCAAAGCCCTTTGAGATGGGCTGCTACGGTATTGGCGTGACACGCATCTCGGCCGCGGCCATTGAACAAAGCCACGATGACAAGGGCATCATTTGGCCCGACGCGATTGCCCCGTTCTCGGTCGTCATTTGTCCCATTGGCATGGATCGCAGCGATGCGGTTCGCGAGCATGCGGTGGCGTTGTATGAACAGCTTCTTCAGGCCGGTGTGGATGTGATGCTTGATGACCGAGGCGAGCGCCCTGGTGTGATGTTTGCTGAGTGGGAACTCATCGGCGTGCCGCATCGGTTGACGGTCGGCGAGAAGGCTTTGAAGGAAGGCCAAGTCGAGTACCAGCATCGCCGCGATGCGCAAGCCAGCAAAGTGGCCATTGATCAGGTCTTTGACCATGTGATGGCTTCATTGAAAGCCCGATAAGCCCAGTCTGAGGCAAGAAAAAGCCGCCCTTCAAGGGGCGGCTTTTTCGTTGGGTCACGCATGGGCTGCGTGGTTTGAGCCTCAAGCCTGATTGATCATCTGGTTGAGTTCGCCTGACTCGTACATCTCCATCATGATGTCTGAGCCACCTACAAATTCGCCTCGGACATACAGCTGTGGAATGGTGGGCCACTGGCTGTACTCTTTGATGCCTTGTCGGATTTCTTGGTCTTCAAGCACGTTGATGGTCTTGAGGGTTTTGGTGTCAACGCCGCAAGCCTTCAGAATTTGAATTGCACGACCTGAAAATCCACACATGGGGAAGCTGGCCGAACCCTTCATGAAAAGTACGATTTCGTGTGACTTCACCAGTTGGTCGATGTCTTGTTGAATGGTGTCCATGGGTGCTCCGCAGTAAGAAATGTCGTAGCGACATTATCGCCTGATTAGAAATGACCGCACCGCGCGCCTGTGCAACGCACATGGCCAGCGAGGTCTTGCCGGTGTTCAATCGACCCAAAGCCTGCTTGCCGAAACAGTCCGGCGACCGCTTGGGCCTGGTCAAAGCCGTGCTCGAGCAAGAGCCAAGTGCCGGGTCGCATGTGGGCGGATGCCCCGTTGATGATCTCTTTGATGTCACGCAAGCCATCCGGGCCCGAGGCCAATGCCTGGATCGGCTCGGCGTGCAGGCCTGCCAAATGTGGATCGGCCTCGCGAATGTATGGTGGGTTGCTGACCACCAAGTCGAAGACCTCTGGCCCCACCGCCTCCCACCACGAGCCATGGTGCCAGTGCACCGCTAGCGCCAATCGCTCGGCGTTGCATTGGGCAACGGCTAGGGCGCCCTCGCTCAAATCTGCCGCATGGATTTCGGCACCAGCTTGGGCATGGCTGCGAATCGCGAGCGCAATGGCGCCGCTGCCTGTGCCTAGATCGAGCACCTTGGGTGTAGGTCCTAGATCTTGCAGCACGTCGAGTGCCCACTGCACCAGTGCCTCGGTGTCTGGGCGAGGGACCAAAACGCGGGCATCGACGCCAAGGTCTAGGCCAAAAAACTCTTTTTGGCCTAGCAAATAAGCCACGGGCTCACCCTTTAACCGACGCTCGCAAAGCTGGCTCCAAACCCGATGCTGTGCCGCCGGCAGGGGGTCGCGGTCATGGGCCCACAGCCACGCGCGATCGTGTGGAGATTGTTTGCACGCCTGCAGCATGAGTATTTGGGCATCCAAGCGTTCGATGCCAAGCGCTTGCGCTTGATTGAGCGCCGCGCCGATACTCAAGGCGGCTTGCCATGCGGGGATCAAGCCTGCTGCTCCAGTTCGGCGAGCAACTCCGCCCCGCGCGCGATTTGCAGCTGGTGAATCACCTCATCGAGCGCCCCCTCCATCACCGCGTTGAGCTTGTAAAGCGTCAAATTGATGCGGTGGTCACTGATGCGCCCTTGCGGGAAGTTGTATGTGCGGATGCGATCGCTGCGGTCTCCGCTGCCAATCAGGCCTTTGCGTTGCGCGGCTTGGCTGGATTCGCGCGCGACTCGCTCGCGCTCTTGAATCCGAGCCACCAAAACCTGCATGGCTTTGGCTCGGTTGCGGTGCTGGGAGCGGTCATCTTGGCACTCCGCCACGATGCCGCTGGGCAAATGGGTGATGCGAACGGCAGAGTCGGTTTTGTTGACGTGCTGCCCGCCCGCGCCGCTGGCGCGGTAGGTATCGATGCGCAAATCCGCAGGGTTGATTTCAACGGCAACCGCTTCGTCGGGCACGGGCATCACCGCGACGGTGCACGCGCTGGTGTGGATGCGTCCTTGGGTTTCTGTCGCAGGGATGCGTTGGACCCGGTGCCCCCCAGACTCAAAACGAAGCTTGCCATAGGGCTGATCGCCAGTGACTTGAAACACCACCTCTTTGTATCCACCCAGCTCACTGGGGGACTCACTCATGAGTTCCACCCGCAAGCCTTGGGCCTCACAGTATTTGGTGTACATGCGAAGCAAGTCGGCGGCGAACAGCGCCGACTCATCGCCCCCAGTGCCTGCGCGAATCTCGACAAAGGCGTTGCGTGCATCGTCCGGGTCTTTGGGTATCAACAACAGCTGAATTGCCTGATCCAAACGCTCTAAGTCAGCAGTCGCCAGTGCTTGCTCTTGCTCGGCAAACTCGGCCATGTCAGGGTCGCTCAGCCAAGTCTGGGCCTCTTTGAGGTCATTGGCTCTTTGCTCATAGGTGCGAAAGAGGCCGATGACTTCGCTCAATTCAGCGTGCTCTTTGGTTAGGCGACGGTAGCGGTCTAGGTCTTGGGTGACGTGTTCGTCGCTGAGCTGGGCATCTAACTCTTGGAGCCTGAGCGACTGGCGCTCAAGGGTGGCTTGAATGAAGGGTTTCATGGGGCTGGAGCCGATGTGGCGAGAGGGCTAAAAGGCTGGCAGGGGCGGCTGAGAGCCCAGCGCAGCGGGCGCAAAGTGAGCGTTTGGCAGGGTCGCTAACTGCGGCGCGTATCGGATCGGTTGAACAGTTGCGTCAGCGTCGCTGCGAGCTGCTCGCGCTGAGCGGGTTCGCTCTTGTGGAGTGCAGAGAGCGTGGGGTGCAACATTTTGTGGGTCAACCCTTGTGCCAGCTGCTGCATCACGTCCTCGACGGCCTCACCTTTGGCGAGGCGTTTGCGCGCTTTTTCTAGTTCAACGCTTTGCCATTCGATGGCTTGTTGGTGCAGATGTTGAATCAGTGGCACGCTGTGGCGTTGTCCCATCCACTGCATGAACTGGCGCACGCCTGTATCAATGATGGCCTCGGCTTGCACCACCGCAGCTTGGCGGTTTTCCTTGCCTGTTTGGACGACTTGCGCGAGGTCATCCACGGTGTACAAAAAGACGTCCGACAGTGCCTTGACCTCGGGTTCAATGTCTCGTGGAACAGCCAAGTCGACCATGAACATGGGCTTGTGTTTGCGCTTTTTCAGGGCTCGCTCGACGGCCCCCAGACCAATGATGGGCAAGCTGCTTGCGGTGCAAGAGACAACGATGTCGTACTCGTGCAAGTGCTCAGGTACGTCCACCAGAGGGATGGTTTGCGCGCCGATGCGCTGGGCTAGGTGCTCCCCGCGCTGTGGTGTGCGGTTGGCAATGGCCATGCTGCGGGGCTGCTTGGCGCTGAAATGGGCGGAGGCCAGCTCGATCATTTCGCCCGCGCCGACAAACAGCACGCGCACTTCGTTGAGGCTTTCAAACAGCTGGCCAGCCAAGCGCACGGCCGCTGCGCTCATGCTGATGGAGTGGGCGCCGATCTCGGTGGTGGTGCGCACCTCTTTGGCAACCGCAAAGCTGCGTTGAAACATTTGGTTCAGCGTGGTGCCCAAGGAGCCAGCGTCTTGGGCGACGCGAACCGCATCTTTGAGCTGGCCCAAAATTTGTGGCTCGCCCAACACCATTGAGTCCAAGCCACTGGCGACGCGGAAGGCGTGTCTTGCGACTTGCTCCTCGGTGAGCAAGTAGGCGTGCTGGTGGAGGGTTTCAGGGCTCACGCCGCCCGCACTGGCCATCCAGTTGAGGGTTGACTCGACGGCAAGCTGCTCAGCCGCGCAATAGACTTCGGTGCGGTTGCAAGTGGACAACAGCGCCACTTCGGGGGAACCGTTGAGCGTGCCTTTGATTTGCGCTAGGGTGGGGGCAACCTGGTCCAAGGCAAACGCAAAACGCCCGCGCAAATCCAACGGTGCGGTTTCGTGGTTGATTCCTAGGGCCCAGACTGACATTCTCGGATTATAAAATTTCAGCGCGCCTTGCGTGTGCCATCGCCGCGACTAATTTTGTTGGCGAGCGCCCGCCGGTGCAGAATGCCTCTATGCAGCCCTTCGATTATTTTTGGCATGTGAGCAATTTCTTGAGCCCAGCGCTTGGTTTGGCCGCGCTGCTGGCTTTTTGGGTGAAGCTTCGATCGCACGGGGCACCAGGGTTTTGGCGAATGTGGTGGATTTTGTCGGGATCAGGGGTGCTCGCATTGGTTCTGGGATGGTGGGCGCTTGAGCGCGACGGATCGATGTGGACGTATGCCGCATTGATCGGGGTCAACGCCGCTTGGGCCCATCGTTGGTCGCAAACGGGTCGAAAAAGGGTTGCAAACGGGTCGCTTTAGGCGGCTGCCCAGTCTAGGGGCTTTTGCAGGCCGCACTGCGCCCAAGGCGCCTGTGCCGGCGGCTTGGCTCAGGTCAGCGGTGGGGGCGCGTGAGGCCGGGATGGCACCCAGCCCATCATGGTCTCTGTTGGACTGCGATAATCTAAGACACCAAGAGCTCAGTGCTCTGTCAAGTCAAAGTAGCCCATGAACGCACCATTGCCCCCAGAATTACTGGCAGCCGCCGCGCATGTCGCACCCCGATTGCGGGAGATTCCGTACAACTACACCTCCATGGCCGATCGTGAGATCGTCACCCGGCTTTTGGGTGAGCGGGCTTGGGACGTGCTAGATCAGTTGCGCCAAGAGCGTCGCACTGGGCGCTCCGCACGGATGCTCTATGAGGTGTTGGGCGATATTTGGGTGGTGCAGCGCAACCCGTTCTTGCAAGATGACTTGCTCAAAAACCCCAAGCGCCGCGCCCTGCTGGTGCAGGCCTTAGAGCACCGCATGGCAGAGGTCGACAAGCGACGCAAGCCCAGTGAGGACGCGCACCGCGATGCGCTGGTGACTGAGTTGGCGCTCGCCGCGGGCCAGTTGATCCGCCAATTCGACGAGCATTTTCAGGTGGTTGCCAAGCTCAGAGCCAAGGCCAAGCGTGCGCTTGGCCGCCACACGCGCAAAGACAACATCAAGTTCGACGGTTTGTCGCGCGTGTCGCACGTCACCGATGCCACCGACTGGCGGGTCGAGTACCCATTTGTCGTGCTGACCCCCGACACGGAGGCCGAAATGGCCAAATTGGTGCGTGCTTGCATCGAGCTGGACTTGACCATCATTCCCCGTGGCGGTGGAACCGGTTACACCGGTGGAGCGATTCCGCTGACTTGGCGCTCTGTGGTGATCAACACAGAGAAGCTCGAGGCCATGAGCGAGGTTGAGCACTTTCAGGTGGGCGGTCGTGACGCGCCCGTGCCTACGATTTGGACAGAGGCTGGGGTGGTCACCCAGCGGGTGGCGAACGCCGCCGAGCGTGCCGGATTTGTATTCGCAGTGGATCCGACTTCAGCTGATGCCAGCTGCGTGGGCGGCAACATCGCCATGAACGCTGGTGGCAAAAAGGCCGTCATGTGGGGGACGGCGCTGGATAACCTGATCAGCTGGCGCATGGTGACGCCAGACGCGCAGTGGCTAGAGGTCACGCGGCTGGACCACAATTTGGGCAAGATTCACGATGCGCCTATGGCCACATTTGGCTTGCAGTATTTCCAAGCTGACGGCAAAACGTTGATTCGCGAAGAGCGGCTTGAGATCCCAGGTTCGGCGTTCCGCAAAGCCGGTTTGGGTAAGGACGTCACAGACAAGTTTTTGGCTGGCTTGCCGGGTGTACAAAAAGAGGGCTGCGATGGCCTGATCACCAGCGCGCGCTGGTTGGTTCACCGAATGCCAGCGCACACGCGAACCGTGTGCCTCGAGTTTTTTGGTAACGCCAAAGACGCGGTTCCCAGCATTGTCGAAATCAAAGACTTCATGTTCGCTGAACAGCAGCGAAGCGGCACCATGTTGGCTGGCTTAGAGCACTTGGACGATCGCTACTTGAAAGCGGTGGGCTACGCCACCAAGAGCAAACGTGGGGGCGGCGGGCTGCCCAAAATGGTGCTGATTGGCGACATCGTCGGCGACGACGCTGACGCGGTAGCAGCTGCCAGCTCTGAGGTGGTGCGCATGGCCAATGGTCGCCATGGTGAGGGCTTTGTTGCCACGTCGGATGCTGCGCGCAAGAAGTTTTGGCTCGACCGCAAGCGCACGGCCGCCATTTCTAAACACACCAACGCGTTCAAAATCAACGAGGACGTGGTGATTCCTCTCGAGCGCATGGGCGAGTACACCGAGGGCATCGAGCGCATCAACATCGATTTGTCGCTGCGCAACAAATTGGCGCTGCTCGACGAGTTGCAGCGCTACTTTGAAGGTGGCACGCTGCAGGTGGATACCCGTGGCGAGTTGCCTGATTTGGACGACCAAGAGTGGCTCGAAGACCGGGCCTCACAGGCGTTGTCATTGATCCATTCGGTGCGAGCACAGTGGGCTGGCTGGTTGGAGAGCTTTGATGAGCATTTTGCGGCTCTCCAGGACCACTCGCTGCGTGCCAGCTGGAAGACACAAGTGCGTGCCCCCCTGCGTGATTTGTTTGCAGGCGATGCGTATGCGCCGATCTTGCAGGCCTGTGACCGCATTCACCAAGAAGTGCTGAAAGGGCGGGTCTGGATTGCGTTGCACATGCACGCAGGCGACGGCAACGTGCACACCAATATTCCGGTCAACAGCGACGATTACCACATGTTGCAAACCGCCCATGAGGCGGTGGGTCGCATCATGGCGCTGGCCCGAAGCCTAGATGGCGTGATCTCTGGCGAGCACGGCATTGGCATCACCAAGCTGCAATTTTTGAGCGATGACGAACTTGCCCCCTTTGCCAAGTACAAGGCCAAGGTAGACCCCACGGGACGCTTCAATCGCGGCAAGTTGTTGCGGCAGGCTCCCACCATGCGCGATGGCGGAGCATCGGTTTATGCTAGTGACTTGAGCGCAGCCTACACGCCCAGCTTTGGGTTGATGGGGCACGAGTCGTTGATCATGCAGCAGTCCGACATTGGCGCGATTGCAGACAGCGTGAAAAACTGCTTGCGCTGTGGCAAGTGCAAGCCAGAGTGCTCAACCCATGTGCCACGCGCCAATATGCTGTACAGCCCGCGCAACAAAATATTGGCCACTTCGCTGCTGGTCGAAGCGTTCCTCTACGAAGAGCAAACGCGGCGAGGCATTTCTGTTGCGCATTGGGAAGAGTTTGAAGATGTCGCTGACCACTGCACGGTGTGCCACCGTTGCTTGGCACCGTGCCCCGTGGACATCGACTTTGGCGATGTCTCGATGAACATGCGCAACTTGCTGCGCAAGATGGGTCAAAAAACCTGGCGCCCAGGCAACGCTGCGGCCATGTTGATGCTGAACGCCACCAACCCCGACACCATCAAGGTGGCTCGTGCGGCCATGGTCGATGTGGGCTTCAAAATGCAGCGCTGGGCGAACACCACGCTGTCTGCTTTTGCCAAGCGGCAGTCGGCAGCGCCACCTGCCACCGTGGGTGCTGCGCCCATCAAAGAGCAGGTGATCCATTTCATCAACAAGAAGTTACCTGGCGGTTTGCCCAAGAAGACGGCGCGCGCGTTGTTGGACATTGAAAACAGCGACTACGTGCCCATCATTCGCGATCCCAAAACCACCGAGATTGACACTGAAGCGGTGTTTTACTTTCCGGGTTGTGGGTCTGAGCGTTTGTTTAGCCAAGTGGGTTTGGCCACACAGGCGATGTTGTGGCATGCGGGCGTGCAAACGGTTTTGCCGCCGGGCTACCTTTGCTGCGGCTACCCCCAACGCGGCAGTGGTCAGTTTGACAAGGCCGAGCAAATGATCACCGATAACCGGGTGCTCTTTCACCGCGTGGCAAACACCTTGAACTACTTAGACATCAAGACGGTGGTGGTGAGCTGCGGCACTTGTTTTGATCAATTGCAAGGCTACGAATTTGACAAGATCTTCCCGGGTTGCCGCATCGTGGACATCCATGAGTTTTTGCTCGAGAAGGGCATCACCCTAGAGGCGCAGCACGGTTATCTGTTCCACGACCCTTGCCACAGTCCAATGAAGCAACAAGCCCCCATGAAGACCGTGAAGGCCTTGCTGGGCGATGCCGTCGTCCAGACTGAGCGCTGCTGCGGCGAGTCTGGTTTGTTGGGCGTGTCGCGGCCTGATATTTCGACCCAGGTGCGCTTTCGCAAAGAAGAACAGCTGCGTGCAGAGGCCCAGCAATTAGAGACTGTGATGGCTGAGCAGGGCGCCACACCCACCGCACCCGGGGTGACCAAGGTGTTGACCAGTTGCCCCAGCTGCTTGCAAGGGCTGAGCCGTTATGGCGATGACTTGCAAAATGGTTTGCTCGAGGCGGACTACATCGTGGTCGAGATGGCCAGAAACATTTTGGGCGAGGCGTGGATGCAAGAGTTTGTCGCCAAAGCCAACGACGGTGGGATTGAGCGGGTGTTGGTGTGAGTTGTCTGCTGTGTGAGAACGCTGGCGGGCTTGTGGTGTGGTCCAACGACTTGTGCCGCGTGGTGTTGCCCGATGAGCCTGATTTCCCAGGCTTTGCGCGGGTCATTGCCCAAGACCATGTTCAAGAGCTCACGGATTTAAGCGACGTCAACCGCGAGCGGTTGATGGCTGTGGTGTGGCAAGTTGAGCGCGTCGTGCGTGACGTGATGCAACCCGACAAGGTCAATCTGGCCAGTCTGGGCAATGTGGTCGCTCACGTGCATTGGCACGTGGTGGCTCGGTTCGCCAATGACTCGCATTTTCCAGATTCGATTTGGTCGCCAGCCAAGCGAGAGCCGGCGGCCCTTGAGTTGCAGTTGTGGCAAGAGCGAGCCAAGCGTTTACCTGAGGCGCTGAGCCTCCATTTGGAAAGTCTGGCACTGTGAACCCAAACCCCAAAGAAGAGTCAATGGTCCCTGTGGACATCACTTTGCATCAAGCGAGCAACCAACTCGAGCTGATTTACGCGTCTGGCGAGCGGTTGATGGTTCCGGTTGAAATCATGCGTGTGTTTTCACCATCAGCCGAAGTCCAAGGCCATGGCCCGGGTCAAGAGACGGTGCAGACCGGCAAACGCAACGTCAAGATTGTGGGCCTGGAGCCTGTCGGTAGTTACGCCTTACAGCCCACCTTCAGCGATGGCCATGACAGCGGCTTATTTACATGGGCTTTGTTGGCGCAAATGGGGCGGAACACAGCGCAGTTTTGGTCGCGGTACGAAGACCAGTTGAAGCGCAGCGGCAAAGGTCGCGACGACCCCATGGGTGCTGTCAGCACGCAAGGCGGCAGTTGCAGCAGCCATTGATGCACAAAAAGATTTGAGGATTCAGTATGAGTAAAACCCACTTTGGATTTGAGACGGTCGATGAGTCCGCCAAGGCTGGCAAAGTCAGAGAGGTTTTTGATAGCGTTGCGTCCAATTACGACGTCATGAATGACTTGATGTCTGCTGGTATGCATCGGCTTTGGAAGCGCTACACCCTGACAGTTGCAAATGCGCAGTTAGGGCACCGTGTTTTGGATATTGCTGGCGGTACGGGCGACATGGCGCTTGGTTTCGCCAAGCAGGTCGGCCCCAGTGGCACAGTGGTCCACACCGACATCAATCCTTCTATGCTGGGGCAGGGGCGCGAACGCTTGTTGGACCTGGGCGTGGTATTGCCCACCAGCGTGTGCGACGCCGAGCAGCTGCCGTTTGGGGACGAGGCGTTTGATCGCGTGTGCGTGGCATTTGGGCTGCGCAACATGACCCACAAAGAAATCGCGCTTGCAGAAATGCTCAGGGTATTGAGGCCCGGCGGTAAGTTGCTGGTTTTAGAGTTCTCTAAAGTCGCGCCACCGTTGACCAAAGCCTACGACTGGTACTCGTTCAAAGTCTTACCATTCTTAGGTAAATGGGTGGCCAAGGATGCGGATAGCTACCGTTATTTGGCAGAATCCATTCGCATGCATCCGGGTCAAGAAGAGCTCAAGCAAATGATGAAACAGGTGGGTTTCCGCCATGTGGACGTGCACAACATGAGTGCGGGTGTTGTTGCCCTGCATGTTGGTATCAAATAATCGGGAGATGAAGTTCATGAAAAAGTTTTGGGTGGTTTTGAGTTTGGCCATGATGGTGCTGTCCACGCAGGAGGCACTGGCCAAGCGCATGGGTGGAGGCTCTTCGTTCGGGCGCAGTTCGAGTAACGTGATCAATCGCTATCAGGCACCGACCAAGCCTGCGCCGACGAACAGCACATCTGCACCTGCCACCAATCCGGGTAAACAAGCGGCCACTGGCGCTGTGTCCCAGCAGGGTTCGCGCTGGGGCGGCATGTTGGGTGGCCTGGCTGCAGGCCTGGGGCTGGCGTGGTTGGCATCAAGCTTGGGACTGGGGGCTGAGTTCGGGTCGTTTTTGCTGATCGCTTTGCTGGCATTGGGTGCATGGTTTGTATTGCGCCGTTTCATGGGGGCTGCGCGCCACCCAGGCTATGCACACGCGTCGGCTGGCGGAGCCCCTCAGGCCGCACCAAGCTGGCAACAAACACAGACGCAATTTGACGCTGGCTCGAGCAACCCAGCCCCTCCACAGGGCTCCATGATTGGCTCAGCACTGGCGCAAGATGAGCCTGCCAAGCCACTGTCGGGCTCGCAGACTTGGGGCGTACCCGATGGCTTTGACTCAGAGGGCTTTCTGCGCGCTTGTAAGAACAATTTTGTCCAGCTACAAGCTGCATGGGACAAGGCCGATATTGCCAAGCTCAAGTCGTTGATGACCGACGAAATGCTGCGTGAAATTCAGACCCAACTGATTGAGCGGGATGCGCAGTCTCAGGGCAAGCCCAATGTGACCGAGGTGGTGAGCATTGAGGCCCAGCTGCTGGGTGTTGAAGAGCTGGCCGAAGAGTACATGGCCAGTGTGGAGTTCACTGGCTTGATCAAAGAAGACCCGATGCAAGCTGCGACACCGTTTCGTGAGGTGTGGAATATCGTCAAATCCAAGCAGCGCGGCGGCTGGTTGGTGGCGGGGGTCCAAGCTTTGGGTTAACACCTGGCGCAGCCGTGTAAAGTATTCACTTTGACTACGAGAACCGACATGAAAGAAGCAGCCGAGCGGCTTTTTGCCAAGGCCCCTAGAGCGGATCAGTTGCCATGGTCGGTTGTCGATGGTGTGCAACAACTGGTTGAGCGACTGAAGCCGCCGGTCTGGTTGGAGAGTGAGATCCACAACCGGCTGATCTTGTTGGTCAACCACGTGCTCCAGGCCGAGCCTGAGGCCATGCAGCGTCTGTCTAGGCATGCGAAAAAATCCATCCAATTGCAACTCAAGCCCATCGCTTTGCAGGTTCGCATCACGCCGGTGGGGCTGCTAGAGCTTGAGGCTTGCGATGGCAAGCCTGATTTGTCCCTAGAGCTCAAGTCCGACCGCTGGTCCGAGGCGGCCAAGTCTGTGAGTGCGGGTGCTCAGCCCGACGTGCACCTTTATGGGGACGTGCTGCTCGCTGCCGAAATCGGCTGGCTGCGCGAAAACCTGCGCTGGGACATTGAAGAAGACATCGCACGCCTCTTCGGGGACGGGCCAGCAACCTTGTTTGTCGGCGGAATGCGACGCTTGCTTGATGCGCTGCGTGGCTTTGCATCCCCTACACGTTCGGTGGTTTCATGAGGCATTGGGGCCGAGGCGTTTTCATCATCTGGACGCTTTGGCGCTTTGGATTAGATGATTTGCTGTTCTCTCACCTGCCCCAACGCTGGGCCAAGGTGCTGGGTGCGGTGTTGCGCTTTGGGCGGCGTTGGGAGACCACGCGCGGTGAACGCATTCGCCAGGCTTTAGAGTCTTTGGGCCCCATTTTTGTCAAGTTCGGCCAAGTCCTTTCGACCCGCAGAGACTTGCTGCCAGATGACTTGGCCGTCGAGCTGGCCAAACTCCAAGACCGTGTCCCACCCTTCTCAAGTGAGGTAGCCGTGGCCGCCGTTGAGCGCTCATTGGGTGCACCACTCCAAGAGGTA
>Ga0181561_10003327_pt1 | contig 14103 bp, 11 predicted proteins | sample 011ome_19_FD_133760 | JGI IMG/M metagenome (GOLD analysis project Ga0181561, IMG submission 133760) | Coastal salt marsh microbial communities from the Groves Creek Marsh, Skidaway Island, Georgia - 011510BT metaG (megahit assembly) | ecosystem: Environmental > Aquatic > Marine > Intertidal...
CGCATCTCTCCGCCCACCCCTCCCTTTCAATCCCCGCCCTCGACGCCTTTCAACTCCAACTGACGCCTTTGAACTCCAACCCGACATTCGCTTGTAAGAACGGCCCTCAGACGCCGAATCCGCGCGCATCACGAAGAAGGAGGTCGACGCGTTGACGCGACGGCTGTCCTCCCTGGAAGACGCGCTGTCGCTCAAGGACGCGCTGCTCGCGGATAAGGAAGAACTCGTCCGCGCGCTGCGGTCGCGCGCGGAGCTCGCGCGGGAAAGGGATGGGACCGACGAGGAAAACGGCGACGCGTCGACGTCGTCCCCGCCGGAGGCCCTGGCGGCGGCGCGCGCGACGGCGGCGGAGCTCCAAGGCGCCAACGCCGCGCTCCGCGGGCGATGCCAAGAGCTCGACGGCGAAGTGAACGCGACGCGGACGGAGTGCGACGCCCTCAAGGCTCGTCTGGACGCGCTGCAAGGGACGCGCGCGCCGCAACTGGCGGACCTCGTCTCCGCGGCCATCGCGCACGAGCGAACCGCGTTCGAGGCGCAGGCGCGTTCTCCTCACATTGGTCCCCGTACGACCGCGTCCGCGCGGCGCACGCCGATCCTTGAGGACTTTCTCTCCCGGCGTATGTTTCTCTTCGCCGCCCACCCCTCGCTTTCGATCCCGACACGCCGCGACGCCTTTCAACTCTTCCATCTGACGCCTTTGAACGCCACCCCGACGTCGCTTCTTATGGGAGAATACCCTCAGTCGCTGAAGGCGCTGCGCGTCCTCGAGGCGAAAGACGCGGTCCTCGCGTCGCGAGAGCGCGAGGTCAAGGAGGCGCGGAGCGAGCTCGGCGCGCTCGCGAGCACGCTGGCGAGCGCGCGGAAAGAGCTCGACGCGCGCGAGAGACGGTTGATCTCGACGATCGACGAGCTCAGGTGCGTTCTGTGCACACGTTTTTCACTCACCTCACCCGCCGTTCGGTTTCGACACGCGATCGCGTCCCCTTTCGACTGACCGACGAACGAACTTTTCAGCGACGCGCGAGAGGCGCTCGAGAGCGCGAACCGAAAGATCGCGACGGCGGACGACGCGCGCCGCGCGCTGGAAGAGAAGACGAACGTCATGGAGGACGACGTGCGCCGCGCGTCCACGACGAGCAAACGATGCGCGGCGCTCGAGGAGACGAACGCGTTTCTTCAAGCGGAGGCGGGCGCCGCGAGGGACGCGCTGCGCGCGGCGAAGGAGGAGACGGACGCGTTGAAGATTTCGCTTCGAGAGGCGATTCGCGCGCGCGACGACGAGCGCATCAAACTCACGTCGCAGATCGAAGCGTTGGAGAAGGAGAAGCTCGCGATGGAGTCGGCGTCGCTTCTGGACGGCGCGAGGAAGACCGCGGAGCTCGCGCGCGCGCACGTGGATCTCGCGTCCGCGTTGGACGGGAAGCGCGCGTCGAAGGCGGTGGAACCCGCGCCGTGGCCGCCGCCGCCGCGAGCGAACGAGGACGCGGCGTCGTACCTCGCGCGAAGCGCGGTGGCCGCGAACGGCGCCGTCCCCGGCGCGGAGATGGCGCGCGCGGCGGCGGACGACGGCGCGTCCGACGGGTCGGCGGCGGCGGCGGCGTTTATCCCCCCGACCAAGGCGTTCCACGTGACCCCCGCGCTCGTGTCATCCTCCGCGCCCGAGAAGGTGGTCGCGGAGGTCAAGAAGCTTCAGAAGGAGCGCGACGGCGCGTTCGCGGCGATCGACGCCGCGCGCGCGGAACTCGCCGAGGCGAAGGCGTTCGCGCGCGGCGCCAAAGCTTCGCTCGTCGCCGCCGCCGCTCGCGCGGCGTCGGGCGCCGTCGTCGACGCCGCCGGCGAAGGCGAAGAGCCCCCCGCGCCGTCGTCGTGGGTCGACGCGGGGCGCCACGCGGCGGAGATGGCGTCCATGGAACTCCACGCCGCGGAGTTGGCGTCCGAGGCGCGGCTCAGAGAGGGCGACTTGAGGCGGAGAGCGGCGCAGGCGGAGGCGGATCACGCGGCGGAGACGGAGTCGCTTCGCGCGGAACTCGCGGCGCTGCGCGATCGCCTGAGCGTCGACGTCCGCGTCGCGCGGATGGACCAGTCCGCGGCCGCGGGGGGGGAGAGGCAGAGCGCGGCCGCGCTCGCGCACCGCGCGAGGACCGCGGAGGCGGAGGTTGCCGCGACGAGGGCGCGTGCGGAGGAGCTGGAAGCCGCGTTGGCGCTCGCGTCGGCGTCGGCGAAGAGCGCGCCCTCTCCGTCCGTCGCGAAGAAATCGACGCCCGCCTCGGGGAAAACGCAAACGCAAACGCAAACGCCGCCCTCGAAGCCGCCGCCGGCGATCGCGACCGTAGAGTCGCGACTCGCGTCCAGGGTCAGCGAGCTCGCGTCGCGCGCCGAAGCCGCGGACGACCGGGTGCTACGGCTCGAGGACGAACTCCGAGCGGCCGGCGTCCCGGTCCCGCCGCCGGGCGCCTCGCGCGGGCGCTCCTCGTCGGTCTCGACGTCCGGCGCCGCCGCGGGCGCGGGCGCGGGCGCGGCGACGTCGCACGCGCGCGCGAGAGAGAGCGCGAAGGACGACGCACGCCGCTCGGAAGCCGCGACGAGCGCGCTGCGAGCGAAGCTCGGCGACGCGGCGCGAGACGTGACCACCGCGGAGCAGAGATTGGCGCGGGAGCGAGTGCGGTGGGAAAACGAACGCGCGCGGCTAGAGAGCAAACTCCGCGCGACGCGCGACGACGGCAGCGTCAAGGCGCAGGCGCTGGAGGCGACGATCAACGCGCTGCGGTCGCGGTCGGGCTTACACGCGGAGGTGGCGCGGTTAGGGGACGAGGCGACGGCGCTGCGACGCGCCGAGAGCCGGCTGCGGCACGAGCTCTCGTTCGCGGAGGAGCGACTCGGCGCCGCGCTTCTCGAGTTGAAACGTCTCAAGGGCGGTTACGGTCACGACGACGACCAGCCCGACGACGCGCTCGCGATCGGCGCGGCCGCGGCCGCGGCGGCCGCCGCGGAGGGCGCGCTCGAACGCGCGCAGGACCGCGTCGTGACCCTCGAGAAGGACGCCGTCAGGGACCGCGCGGAGATTCGAAGACTCAGGCGCGTTCTATACACTGGTCCCCATACGACCGCGTTGGCGTGGTGAACGCCGATCCTTAAGGACTTTGCCCGGCGCGTCTCTCCGCCCACCCCTCGTTTTCGATCCCCGCCCTCGACGCCTTTCAACTCCATCTGACGCCTATGAACTCCACCCCGACATCGCTTTGTATGGAATGGCCCTCAGAGAGGAGCTCGAACGCGTCGAGCTCGAACGCGGGCGAGAATCTTCCGCGCGCGCGGACGCGTCTGTCGAGCTCGCCGCCGCGCTGGAGCGCTGCGCCGCGCGAGACCGCGCGCTGCACAACGCGCGCGAGTCCGCGGCGTTGGAGAAGGAGCGAGCCGCGGCGAACCGCGCGCACGAGGTGACGGCGGCGACGCGGCGGTCGGCGGCGGCGGAGGTGCGTTCTGTGTGTGCGAACGTACTGTTTTTCACCCGTCCATAAGGCCTTAGCTCGGTTTCAACACTCGATCGCGATGGGTCCGTGGGTCCCTTTCAACTGACCGATGATAATTTTTTTTTGTATGGAACGACCCGCATCACAGAGCCGCGCGTCGGAGGCGGACGCGCGCGCGGCGGCGGCGCGAGAGGAGGCGAGAGACGCGCGCGGCGAGTGCGCGAGGAAGATCGCCGCCGCGGACGCGAAGCGCGCGACCGCGCAGAGAGAGCTGGACGCCGTCGCGGAGCGCGTCGCGAGCGCGGAGGCGGAGCGCGACGCGGCGCGACGCGAACGCGAGAAGCTCGCCGCCGCGGTGGACGAACGAGGCGCGCAGCTGCACATCCTAACGGAAACCGTGGAGGCGTTACAAGCCGCCGCGGGCAGCGGCGACAGAGAGCAACGCATCGTCACGCTCGCCGCGCAGGCGGCGACGTCGAGAGCGAGCGAAGCCGCGCTCGAGCGTCGCTGCGCGGAGCTCGTGGACGCGTCCAGAGCGCACGCGTCGGAGCGAGCGGCGGCGGAGCGGAGAATTCTGGCGTCGGAACGCGCCGTCGTCGCCGCGGAGGCGTCCGCGCGCGAAGCGATCGCGCGCGAGGAGCTCGCGCGCCAGGAAGCCGCCGCCACGAGGGCGTCGGAGACGTCGCGCGCGGAGGAGCTCGCGACACTCGCGCGGAAGTGCGACGCGCTGCACGAAGCGCGCGTCGCCGCTGAGAGCCGGGAGCAGAGCGCTCGAAAAGCGCTCGAGGCGCAGCACGCGAGGCACCTCGAGCAGCTGAGGCGCGTATTCCTTACACTGGTCCCCATACGACCGCGTTCGCGTGGTGAACTTCATTCCTTAAGGACTTTCTCTCCCGGCGGTCGTTTCTCTCCGCCCACCACCACTCGCTTTCAATCCCGCCGCGCCGCCCTCGACGCCTTTCAACTCCGCTTATGACGCCTTTCAACTCCACCCCGACGTCGCTTCGTATGGAACGACCCTCAGCGCCGAGCGCGAGGCGTGCGCGGATCGCGTGCGCGCGGTGGAGATGAACGCCGCGCGCGCCATCTCCATGGCGATGACGTCCGGCGGCGGCGGCGGGGGGCGCCCGGGCGTCTCCGAGCGCGACGCCGGGAAGGCGGCGACGATGGACGCCGAGGACGCGGACCTGGCGTTCGCTGACGCCGCGGCGGCGCGCGAGCGCATCGAGCGGTCGCTCGACGACATCGTCGACGTCGCGAAGACGCGCGCGGCGTTCTACCGAGCCGCGTTAAACCGAGCCGCGAAGCAGGGCGTCGTCGTCGACGATAAGGCCAAGAGGACGACCGGCGGTGGCGACGGAAAGGCAAAGGCGAAGAAGGGAGGGAAAGAAAACGCGCCGGGCGCGGCCGTCGCGCCGCCTCCCGGCGACACCGCCGACACCGCCGAAACCGCCGCCGCCGCCGCGGACCCGTACGGCGACAACGAGTGGTCCGCCGCCGTCGTCGCGCGACTCCGCGCGCTCGTCCTCGAAGCCGAGCGCGAAGTCGGCCGCGCGATGTGCGCCGCGCGGTGCGCCGCCGCGGGAGAAACCGCGGCGAACGCGCGCGCCGCCGCCGCGGAGGCGGCGCTCGACGCGCGGACGGCGGCGTGGGAGGAGGCGACGGCCGCCGCCACCGCCGCGGAGGAACGCCTCGCGCGTCGCGATCACGTCGTCACGCACTGCGTCGACGAGCGCCTGCGGCTGTCGCGGCGCCGCGCGGCGCAGCTCTCAGGTGCGTTCTATACAAAAGTTTTTCACCCATCGTCCGGTTTCAACACTTGATCGCGTCTCCTTTCAACTGACCGATGAACTATTGTATGGAACGACCCTCAGAATCCCTCGCCGCCGCGGGGAGACGCCTGATCGCCGCGGAGGCGGCGACGGTCGCGGCGACGCGCGCGGCGCGCGCGGAGACGGCGCGCGCGGAGGCGGCGCTTCGCCGCGCGCGCGCCGCCGAACGCGACGCGGCGAGCGCCGCCGCCGACGCCGCCGCCTCGCGCGAAGAGCTCGCCGGCGCGCCGAGCGCGTCGGACGCGACGGAGGACGTCAAGGCGTACTTCGAATCCGAGGTGGTCAAATCGCTGCTGATGGGCGGCGAGTACGGCCGCGGGAGCGAGCTCACCGGCGCGGCGCATCACGTCGCCGTCGCGCGCGCGGCGGCGGGGGATAACAAAGACGCGCGGCTCATCGGCGTCACGCGCGAGCTCTGCGCGGCGAAGCTCACGGAGCGGCACCTGCTCGCGTCGCTGGCGGCGGCTCGGCGACGAGGCGACGCCTCCGCGGTTCGATGCGCGGAGCTGAAGGCGGCGCTGGACGAGACGGAGCGCCGCGCGACGGAGCTGGAGCGCGGCGGCGGGCTCGGACTCGGACGGGAGACGACGACGACGACGGGAGCGGGAGCGGGAGCGGGAGCGTCCGCCGAGTCATCAGTCCCCGCGTCGGTCGACGGCGTCGAGTGCCTCGCCGCGCAGCTCGCGTCCAAGGCGCACGACGCGTTCGTCGCGCAGGAGGACGTCCTGAGACTTCGTCAGCGGATCGCCGAGCTCGAGCTCGAGGTGGCCGACCTCGCCGGCGCGCGAGAGGCGGCGGCCGCGGCGGCGACGGCGGCGAGAGAGGGCGCGCGCGCGGACGTCGCCGCCGCCGCCGCGCGCGACGCCGAAGCGTTCGCGGCGAGAGCCGCCGCGCTGCGTCGCGACCTCGAACACGAGAAGGCCACGTCGCACGCGGCCGTTCGCGAGGCGCAGGCGATGGCGCAGAAGGCGCGCGCGGAGGCGGCGGTCGCGGTCGCCGCCGCGACGGAGCGCGCGGACGACGCGGAGCGGCGCGGGGACGTCGCGGAGGCGAGGGGCGCGGGGGAGGCGCGCGCCGTCGTGGAGGATGAGATTTTGGCGTTGGAGGCTTCGAGGGCGAGGGCGGAGGCGCGCGCGGGGAAAGCGGAAGCTCGCGCGGCGGAGGCGACCGCGCGGTGCGACGCGCTCGAGGACGAGGTGAAGCTCAAGAACGACGCCGTGGAGTCGCTGCGCAAGGCGTTCGCGACGCTCGAGCGCGAGGTTGGCGGCGGGGGCGGGAACGCGACGACGAAAATATCGGCGTCGGCGAAAAAATCAACCACCAAGTCGCCCGACGCCGCCGCCGGCGGCGCCGTCGGCACCGCGCAGACGACGCTCGGAAGAAAACTCGTCGAGGCGAAGCTCGCGGAGGCGGACGCGCAGAGGAAGCTCCGCGCGGCGCAGCGCGCGGAGACGGAGCTGCGGGACATCGTCGCGAAGCGCGACCAACGCGTGGAAGCGTTGAAGCGGCAACTCGTTGAGAAAAATAAACGCATCCGCGACGCGCGTTGGGCGGCGCCGCAGCCAGCTGTGAAGACGGCGATCATCAAGACCGCGCGCGCGGAGGCGGCGACGAGGGAGGCGAGGGAGGCGAAAGACGCGGCGGCGCGCGCGGCGGCGAAGGAAGCGACGCGCGGCGCGGGCGCGGGCGACGACGACGACGACGACGACGACGCGTCCGACGCCGGCGCCGGCGCCGGATCCGGGGACGAATTCGACCGCGCGAGGTTCGAGTCCGAACGCGCGAAGCTCCGCGCGGAGCGCTCGCGCGCGGAGGCGGAAGTCGCGCGCCTCACCGCGGAGCTCCGCGCGCACGTCGCGAGCGCGCCGACGACGGAGGAGATGGAGGCGCTCCAAGGCGAGGTGTTGGCGCTCAGACGCGCGGCGGCGGCGACGAAAAAGTTTACGTCGGTGAGCGATCCCCACGAGCTCCAGGCGGACGTCAACGCCGCCGTCGTCGCCGCCGCCGCCGCGCTCGGGAGCGCGGCGCAGAGTCATAACGCGTCCTCGCGCGCGCGCGCCGCCGCCGCCGCCGCGGAGACGCCGCCGAAGCCCGGCAGCGCGGCCGCCGCGGTGGCGTCCCTCGCGCGCGCGCTCGACGAACAGCGGCGTCTCGCCGCCAAGGCGCGCGTGGACGAGGCCGCCGCCAAGCGGACGCTGCGGGAATCCGGGAAGGAGAAGGCCGCCGCGATCGCGGAGGAGACGGCGCAGCGCGCGGTCGTGCGCGAGCTCACGCAGCGCGCGAGCGCGCTCGGGCGCGACAAGGCTGAGCTCGTGGACGAGCGCGACAAGCTCAAAGAGCGATTGCGCGCGACGCGCGCGTCGCACGGCGGCCGCGGCGCCGGCCGCGCCGCCGCCGACGCCAGCGCGCAGTGCGGCGAAGGCCAGGGCGACGTCCGCCTCGTCGACGCGAGAGCGCTCGCGTCGCTGCTCTCGCAGCAGCTCGACGGCGGGTTCACGCCCGCGTCGGCGTTCGTGTCGGACCGCGCGCGCACCGACGCCGACGCGGAGACGGCGCGCGTCGCCAACGCGCTCTCCGTGGAGACCGCCGCGTTGCGCGCCGTCGTGTCCGCGCTGGCGTCGGACGAGCACGACCGGTGCACGCCGACGGAGCTCGTGACGCGCGCGGCGACCGCCGCGATGGCCGCGATGCCGTCCGCGCCGCTCGTGCACACGGTGTCGCCGTCAGTCGTCGCGACGGCGATGGCGGTGGCGCCGTTGGCGGCGGAGCGCGCCGTCGCGGGCGCGCGCGGGGGCGCGTCGTTCGCGCCGCCGCCGCCCGTCGCCGCCGCCGCCGCGCACGACAAGGGCACCGACGTGGACGGGCTGCGCCCGCTCTGCGTCGACGCCGCGACGGAGGCGCGCGCGATGACGACGGAGACGCGCTCCGGTCCGGACCCCGGAGGCGTCGGGTCGACGACCGCGCCGAGGGACGCGAGCACGAGCCCGGGCGGGGAGGCGAAGACGGTCGACGGGACGGGGCGCCGCGCGTATTACATCTCCAGGGTGGACACCGCGACGAGCGGCTGCGACGCGATCGCGCTGACGTTCGACGCGGGCGTGAGCACGGAGCTACAAGGGGACGCCGCGGCGAACCTGACGACGCTCGCGGAGATTGGCGAACGCCGCGGGAAGGAGGTGGCTTCGTTGGAGAAGCGTTTGGCGGCGGCTTCGGAAAAATGGAAAAAGTGGAAGGCGCGGTGCGACGGGTTAAAGTCGGAGCTCGCGACGTCCACGGAGCGCGCGGCGGCGCTCGAGCGCGCCGCTTCAGGCGACGTCCGCCTGGGTCACGCGGACTACCATTACGCGGAGACGGCGTCGGACCGCGACGCGCCCGCGGCGGCGTATGCGGCGCGACGCCGCGTCGCCGAGCTGGAGGCGCTTCTCTCGAGCGTCGACGGCGCCGGCGCGGCGGCGGCGACGGCCGCGCGCGCCGACGCCGACGCCGCCGTCGCGCGGCTGCGCGCCGCGGAGGACGAGACGCGCGTTTTGGTGGACGAGAGGGACCGACTGAAGCGCGAGCTCGACGAGAGGGACGACGAACACGCGCGAATGATCGCCGCGATGCGGAGCACGATTCGCGGGATGCGAAACGCGAGCCCCGCGGACCGCGCGGCGTACCTCGAAGCGTTGCGTCTGCACGCGGAGAGCGGCGGCGGCTCTTCTAAGGGTCCCTCGTCGTCGAACCCTAACCCTAACCCTACGCCTCGGGACCCTAAACCCTCCGCACACGCGTCGAAGGACGCCGCCGCGCTCGTCGTCAAGGGCGTCAAGATGGCGGAGCGCGTCGTCGACGCCGAGCGGCGGATGGAGAAGGCGTTCGCGGTCACCGCCGCCGCGCTCGACGCCGCGGAGACGGGCGCCGCCGCGTTCGGCTCTCGCGCGTCCGAGCAAGCCGCCGCGCTCGCGACCCGCGTCGACGACGCGCGCGACGCCATCGCGCTCGTCGCGAAGAAGGCGGAGCAGCTCGAGGCTGAGGCGCGTTCTATACACTGGTTCCCATACGACCGCGTTCGCGTGGTGAACGCCGATCCTTAAGGACTTTTCCCGGCGTCTCTCTCCGCCCACCCATCGCTTTCAATCCCCGCCCGCGTTGCCTTTCAACTCCAACTGACGCCTTTGAACTTCACCACGACGTTCGCTTGTATGGAACGACCCGGAGGCGAAGCACGGGGAGATCGCCGCCGCCGCCGCGACGCGTTGGCGGCACGTGGCGCGGTGCGAACGGTACCGCGAGCTGCTGCGGAAGTTGCGGGAGGAGCACGAGGAGGAGCTCGCGCGGGCGAACGCGGCGCTCGACGCCGCGCGTTTGGAGGTCGAGGCGGCGCGCGCGGAGGCGCTTGAGGCGCGCGGGAAGGCGGAGCGAGCGGCGAACATGCGACCGTCCGGCGACGACGCGGCGGCGACGGAGGCGTACAAGGCGTCGAAAGAGACGCAGCTCGACGGCCTCCGCGCGGAGATCGCGCGTCTGCGAGCGCACGTGGAGACGCAGACGCGCGAGTTGAGAGCGACGAACGCGAAGCTGGCCGACGCGGAGGCGGCGACGAAGGCGTCGAGAGACGCGTCGAAACCGACGAAACCGGAGGCGTCGAAACCGACGAAACCGGAGGCGTCGAAACCGGAGGCGTCGAAACCGAAGCCGTACGCGCCCGCGTACGACGCCGCCTCGCTGACCGCCGCCGCGGAGGCGTCCGACCTCCTCGAGCGCTTTTCTGCGCTGGAGTCCAACGCGGACAAGATCGCGCTCCTGGAGTCGCGCCTCGCGACGAAAGCGGACGCGGCGGCGGCGGCGAGTCGCGCCGAGGTCGCCGCGGAGGACCGCCGCCGCAAGGCGGAGTCGCGATGCGTCGCGCTCAAGCTGCGGATCTCGGAGCTCGAACAGAAGGTCAACGACCCGTCCGCGAACTGGGACGCGTTCGCAGACCTCCGCGAGAAGCTCAGCGAGTCTGAGGAGAAGCTGAAGCGCGCCAGGGCGGACGTGAAGCGCATGCAGGCGCTCGCGGGCGCCGCGCGCGCGCAGACGGAGGTTTTCAAAAAGGAAAAGAGCCGACGCGTCGAGCTTCACGCGCAGCTCGCGGAGGCGAAGGCGAAGGCGAAGGAGCTCAAACACGAGCTCCAGCGCAAGGACGCGTTCGCGAGGGAGCTGAAATCGAAGCTCGAGAGCGCGGGCGTCGCCTTCTCCGGCCGCGGCGCCGCCGCCGCGGAGGAGGCGGCGGCGACGGAGGAGGCGAGGCAAAAGCTCGCGCGGTTGAGGTGCGTTCTATACAAACGTTTTTCACCCGTCCATCGGTTTCAACACTTGATCGCGTCCCCTTTCAACTGACCGATGAACATTTTTTGTATGGAACGACCCTCAGAGCCGAAGCCGCGCGCAAGGACGCGCTCATCGCCAAGCTGCGAGGCGACGGCGGCGACGTGGACGACAAGGTGGCCACCGCGGTCGCGAGCGCGATCGTGGAGGAGCAGCAGCGCGCGGCGGAGAGCTCGAAGCGAATGAAACGCGAGCTTCAGCGCAAAGACGAAGCGCTCAAAGCGCACGAGGGACGCGTCCAGACGTTGCGGGATGAGGCGCGTTCTATGTCACACTGGTCCCCATACGACTGCGTTCGCGTGGTGAACGCCGATCCTTAAGGACGTTCTCTCCCGGCGTTCGTCTCTCTCCGCCCACCCCTCGGTTTCAATCCCGACACACCTCGGCGCCTTTCAACTCCGCTTCTGACGCCTTTCAACTCCACCCCGACGTTCGCTCGTATGGACAATTACCCTCAGCTCGAGAGACATCACGGCGCGACGGCTGCGGCGGAGAAGGCCACCGCGCGCGCGTGGGCGATCGGCGGGTACGACGCGCGACGCGCCAAGGCGATGCTGTCCGGCGTTCGAAGGCTCTCGAGTCGTCTTTTGCGGCTGAGCGCCGCTGTCGGACACACCGTCGGCGCGGCGTCGAAGGCGTCGGACGCGCTGGAACACAAAAACGCCCCTGGGCCGGTGGAGCGCGGCATCGCGCGGCTCGTGGACATGGAACCGGACGAGGTGAAGACGTTACTCGACGGCGACGACCCAGCAAACGCGAACGCGAACGCGGACGCGGACGGGTCGCCGCCGTCGCCCGTCGGAGGACGCGCCGCGCACCCGGCGAGCTTCGCGTCGTTGATTCGCGCGATGGACGCGCGCGCGTTGGAGGTGGAACGTTCGCTGTCGTTTCCGGACGCGTCGTCGAAACGCGCGAGCGTCGGCGAAGAAGAAGGTGACGGTTCGCCTCCCCCTCCCTCCGCGCCCGCGACGGTTCACGTCCGCGACGACGCGCAGCAGCAGAAGTGGAACGCGGACGCGCTGCGATGGATCGTCGAGGCGGCGGAGGCGGAGGCGGCGCACGCGGAGGCGGCGTTGAAAGCCGCCGTGCCGGCGATGCAGGAGTGGTGGATCAACGTCCTCGCGACGCGAAACGGCCTCCCCGGCGCGCCGCAGGGCGCGCCGGGCGACGGCGCGAGGTTCACGAGGGCGCGCGGCAGCGCGCGGAAGAGGGAGGAGGCGCGGAGGAGGGGGGACGCGAGGGGCGTCCGGGAGCACTGGCCCGCGGGGGAGTTTGGCGCGGGGACGCGGGAGAAGCTCGCCGGCGCCGCCGCGTTGCTGGCGTCGTCCAGCGGTTCGGACGAGGAGCCGCACGCTGCGCCGAGGGAATAACTACATAGAAGACCTAACTAACATACTACTACTACTACTAGAAGAAGAAGAAGAAGAAGAAGAAGAAGAAGAAACCTAAACTGATTCGAAACGAAACGCGTGCCCGCCGTCAGTTACGACGCGTCCCCGTGAACGTCCCGACGACGACGTACTCGGCGAGGATCCCGCGGTAATTCGCGCCCAAGAAGCTCGCCTCCAGATCCCGCTTCACCGTGACGACCCCCGACGTCAGCCGGACCGCGGTTTTCTCTTCTGCGCCGTCCTCCGTCGTGACTATCTTCGCGTTGAAATACACGGGACCCGCGGGTAAGATGTCCACCCCGGACGCGGTCACCGGCGCCGACGCCGGGAGCGTAAATTTGAAGTAGCCGGGCTCGTCGGCGATCCAGCAGAACCCGTCGAACGTCGAAGAGGCCGCGCGCGGGTCGACGCCGCGCGAGCCCGCGAAGAAGCGCGATCCGCGCACGCCCGCGGCGCCGCGCGACGGGAACATCCCCGCGTCGCGCGGCGCGAAGTCGACGTCGAGCGAGAGCGAGACGCGCTCGAGCGCGGCCGCGGCCTTCGCGGACAGCGGTCCGTCGTTCATGGGCGAGCGCAGAAAGAGATCGACGTCGACGGCCCACCTCGCGGCGGACGCGCCGTCCGCGCTGGGGGCGACGACCGCGGAGACGGACGCTTCCTCGTCGTCCTCCATCGCGAGGTCAACGCGCGCGCGGAAGAAACCGAGCGCGCGCTTCGCGGCTCTGGCGAGCGCGTTGTCGTCGGAGGAGGAGGGGGCGGAGGAAGAGGCGCGCGCCGAGGCGTGCCTACCTTGCGGCCCCGCCCCGGGCCGGATCCCACCGCGCGACCGCGCGTCCTCTTCGAAGATCGAGCGTCGTCTCCGTCTCTCGTCGCGCGGGACGCGCGGCGACGCCGACGCGGCGGCCATCGCGAGCGTCGCCATCGTTCCCGAGCGCGGCGCGGTCTGACGGCGGGTGTCGGCTGCGGCGTCGCCGGGGAACTCGCCTTTTTTCTCTGTTTTTTCAGCCTTTTTTCGAACTGTTCCGAGAAATGTTTTTTTTTAAGTCGTAAAAAAATCGTCACCAGGATGAAAGCTCGCGCGTCCGTCTCCGCGACTTCGCGCGCGCGCCGACGCGCGCGCTCGGCTTCTTCGCTCTCTCTCGTCGCGTCGCGATGACGCGCGGCGATTTCCGACCCCGCGCGTGGGTCGTCATGGGCGTCGCCGGCGCGGGCAAGAGGTGCGCGCCGCCTCGCCGGAATTCGAAAACGCGCTTTCGCGTCGTCGTCGTCGGCTCTCATCACCGTCGCGTCGCGTCGTCCCCAGACCCACCATCGCCTGACGCCGTCCCCACCGCCCGTCCCCAGCACGCTCGCCGCCGCGCTTTGCGACGCGCTCGCGTCGAGCTACCCGCGCCGCCCCGCGCCCGTCTTCATCGAAGGCGACGACCATCACGCCGCGGAGAGCAAGGCGAAGATGTCCAGAGGCGAAAGCCTGACGGAGGCGGACCGCGCGCCGTGGCTGAGATCCATCGCGGACGCGATCTCGCTCGAGACGCGCGCGCGCGTCGGCGTCGGCGGCGGCGGCGGCGGCGGCCCCGACGCTCCGGACGCGTCCGCGGCGCCACCCCGCGACGTCGTCGTCGCGTGCAGCGCGCTGAAGCGCGCGCACAGAGACGTCCTCGCGTCCGTCCCGGGCGTGGAGACGCGCTTCATCTTTCTCTCCCCGGCGACGCGCGAGGCGGCGGCGGCGAGGCTCCGGACGCGCGCCGCCGCCGATCCCGGCGGCCACTTCGCGGGCGAAGCGCTCCTCGCTTCGCAGCTTGCGGACCTCGAGAGCGACGCGGCGAGCTTCGAAGGGCACCACGTGCATCGAATGCGCGCGTTCGGCGGGCGCGGAGAGAACGAGGAGGAGGACGACGGCGACGGCGACGCGGCGGCGGCGGCGGTGAGACTGCTTCCCATACGACCCCGTTCGCGTGGTGCACGCCGTTCCTTAAGGACTTGTCCCGTCGTCACTCTTCACCCGCGCTTCCCTTTCAACGTTTGACCGGTAAGACGTTCGACTGACCGATCGCTTCACCC
>Ga0181561_10003329_pt1 | contig 14101 bp, 9 predicted proteins | sample 011ome_19_FD_133760 | JGI IMG/M metagenome (GOLD analysis project Ga0181561, IMG submission 133760) | Coastal salt marsh microbial communities from the Groves Creek Marsh, Skidaway Island, Georgia - 011510BT metaG (megahit assembly) | ecosystem: Environmental > Aquatic > Marine > Intertidal zone...
AAAGGCGTCAGAAGCGGAATTGAAAGGCGTCGAGGTGTGTCGGGATTGAAAGCGAGGGACCCTAGGCGGAGAGATGCGCCGGCAAAAGTCCTTAAGGATCGGCGTCCACCTCGCCAACGGGGTCGTATGGGGACAGGTGTATAGAACGCGCCTGAAGCCGGACTTGCCGATCTTTCTCCGCGCGTTCCTTCCCGGACCGGCGTTGCTGGACGCGCCGGCCCCGACGCCGCTTCTGCGGTCGCCGGTTCCGACGACGAGCGCGCCCGCCTTGCGCTTCGCTCCCGCCGCGGTCTGCGCGGACGCGCCGATCGCGTCGGAACCGCCGCGATCGCCCTCCGCGTCGGCGACGGTACCTCGTCCGCCTCCCCCACCTTTATCGTGCGAACGCGATTCGCCCCCCGCGGTCGCCGCGCCGTTGAGGTGGAGGTGCGAGATCGGCACGTCCCCGGAGCTCGACATGATCGGCGATCACTCACGAACGCGCGGAGGCGTCCACGCGAACACGACGACGACGCGCGCGCGCACTCGGAGCTGCGCACGACGGGTGTGGCGCGCGAGGAAGCGGCGACCCTCCTTGCCTACATCTTCGCGGCATCTTCACGGCCCCTCTTCACGTGTGGCACGCACCGAACAAAACCAACTGCAACTTTTTCCAGACTAAAAGGTCACATGTTGAGGTGATATTTGACCGAGAGGGCCGCGATGAGTTGACCTTTCGACGTGTGTACGACAATCGTCCAAGCTGAGTCACTACAGCCGCATAGGGCTACGATACGTACGGTGCCGCATAACGTGATTCATCAGTTGAAAGGGACCCACGCGATCAAATGTTGAAACTGAGCGGTGGGTGAAAAACGTTTGCTTTGAACGACGGAAAACAAGTCAAAAGACACGCCCGTCCCACTGCCGCGACGCCGTCAGATTCCACTCGCGCCGACTCCGCCGCGCGCGCCGGCGTTCGTTCGTTCGAGCGAGCGAGTCCGGCGGCACGCGATGGGGGCGAAGCGCGGGAGAGACGACGACGACGCGGAGGCGTCGTTCCCTCGCGGCGGCGGCGGCGGCGGCGGCGGCGACGTCGCGTCTCGCGGCGGAGGAGGGAACGACGATGGCGGCTCGCGGAGAGCGCCGCGCGCGGCGTCGCGCGGCGGCGGCGGAGCACGCAAGCGAGGGCGGACGTCCGGCGGCGACGACGACGACGCGGTGCGTCCTCGCGACGACGCTCGCGCCGTCGCACCCGCGACGACGATCGCGCGCAGCGCAATTTTCGATCCCCGACGCGCGCGCGTCTCGACCCGTCGTCGTCGCGCGCCGTCGGCGCGTCGCCGCCTTTTTGCGTCGTCCTCTGAATGAAATCGAAATCCAGCCGTCCATCCATCCGACCCGATCCGACCCGACCGTCGCCCTGATCCCCCCTCCTTCCCTCCTCTCCTCCTCCCACCCGTCCACCGATCACGCAGGCGTTCTCCTACGGCGTCGCGAAGTCCATCGCGGGCGAGCGCACGTTCGTCGAGCTCCTGCGTCACAAGACGCTCAGGGTCGGGACGAAGCTGATGGGCGTCGTCGTCGACGTGAACGACGCGGGGATGTCGTTATCGCTGCCGAACGGTCTGCGAGGGAGCGTCACGCGCGCGGAGGCCTCCGACGCGTTCGTCGCCGCGAAGAAGAAGAAGAAGACGACGAAGATGACGAAGATGAAGAAGAAGACCGCCGATTCCTCCGAGTCCGAGTCAGAGTCAGAGTCAGAGTCCGACGAGTCAGACTCCGACGACGACGACGAAGCGCTGACGAACGCCGAGCCGCTCGCCGCTTTATTCAAAGTCGGCCAGATCCTCCGCGCCGTCGTCGTCCGCTCCGGCAAAGGCAAGAGCGGCGGCAAACGCATCGACCTCTCCACGCGGCTGTCGAGGGTATGCGACGGCGTCGCGAAAGACGCGCTCGTCGACGGCGCCGCGGTCCCGGCGTGCGTGACGGGTGTAGAGGCGCACGGGTTCGTGTTGAACTTTGGGATCGACGACGCGCCGATCGGGTTCTTGCCGCGGAAGTCCGTGCGCGCGGAGATGGCGTCGTCGCTCGCGAGAGGGGCGATACTGGACGTCGTGATCAACGCGGGTCCCGGCGGGGACGGAGGAAACGGGGAAGACGGCGGCGGAAAAGAGAAGAAGAGAGCCCTCGTAACCAACTCCAGGGTCGTGCAGTGCACCGCGGACGCGAAGCGCGTGTCGAGCGCGGTGACGCGAGAGAGCGACTACACCTCGATGCAGTCGTTGCTCCCTGGGATGCTCGTGAACGCACGCGTGAGGGCCGTTTTGTCAGACGGTCTCTCCGTGAACTTCATGACGTACTTCACCGCGACGATCGACGCGTTTCACCTCGGGGACGGGAAAGGGACGGACGGCAAGCACCTTAACGGCCCGACCCCGGACGTTTCGAAGACGCACAAAGTCGGCGATCGCTGCCGCGCGCGCGTCTTATTCGTCGACGCGGACGCGAAGCGGATCGGGCTCACGCTCCGACCGCACCTCGTGTCCCCCCAGGCGGTATCGGTTCAGGTGCGTTCTATACACTGGTTCCCATACGACCGCGTTGGCGTGGTGAACGCCGTTCCTTAAGGACTTTGCCCGGCGCATCTCTCCGCCCACCCCTCGCTTTCAATCCCCGCCATCGACGCCTTTCAACTCCATCTGACGCCTTTCAACTCCACCCCGACTTTCGCTCGTATGGAACGGCCCTCAGCCGTCTTCGACCGAGACTGGCGGCGATCCCCTCTCGCACTTGAACCTGCCGAAACCTGGGACCTCGTACGACGCCGCGATCGTTCGACGCGTGGACGCGAACGTCGGCGTCTTGCTCGAGCTTCCGCCGTCCGGCGCGGCGGCCGCGCCCACGGACGATGAGAGTCGTATGGGCAAACAGTCTTATTCGCCGCCGAAAGGCGCGTGCTTGGGATACGTGCACATCTCCGACGCGACGGACGATCACATCGAGCGTTTGGAGAAGAAGTTCAAGGTGGGCGCGACCGTCCGCGCGCGCTTGATCGGCCGGCGCGTCGTCGACGGCGTCGCGACGGCGTCGTGTAAGAAAACAGTCGTCGAGCAGCCGTTTCTCTCGCTCGACGAGCTGACGCCCGGGATGAAAGTGAAGGGTGAGGTGGTCGCCGTCGAACCCTACGGCGCGGTGATCAAGCTCGCGCCCGGGGTCAAGGCGCTGCTGCCGCCGCATCACGTCAGCGACATCCCGGGGCGCACGACGAACGCCAAGGTTTGTCCGGGCGCGCGCCTGAACTTCCGCGTGCTCTCCGTGGACGTCGCGCGATCCAGAGCCACGGTGACGCGGAAGAAGACGATCCTCAACAGCGATCTGGACGTAATCGCGACGATGGAGGACGCGACGCGCGCGGGCGGGGCGACGACGCACGGCGTCGTCACCGGCGTCGAGCCGTACGGCGTTTTCGTGTCTCTGTACGGCGCGCTTCGCGGCCTCGCGGGCGCGCAAGATTTGGGCCTCGCCCCGGGGCAGACGCCGACGGAGGCGTTTCAAGTCGGGCAGTGCGTCCGAGCGCGCGTGATTCGCGCGGATAACGGTCCGGGGAAGCTGAAGCTATCGTTAGCGCCGGGCGGATCTGGCGACGGAGTTGTTTTACACGACGACGAGGGCGGCGGCGGCGGCGGCGGCGGCCGGTTGGACGACGTCGGCGCGCCGCCGCCCGGGACGATAATCGAGTCCGCCGTCGTCAAGCGCGTCGACGCCGACACCGGGAACGTCCTCGTGACCCTCCCCGGCGGCGTCCCCGGCGTGATCACCGCCGCGCACGTGAGCGATCACCCCGTCACCGGCGCCGCGCTCGTCGCGACGTACGCGCCGGACGACGCGATCGGCCCGCTCGTCGCGCTCGAGGCGAAGCCGCGTCGGTCGATTTTGTCGCGGAAGACGTCGCTCGTGACGGCGGCGCGGAGCGACGCGCTTCCGGCGAGCGTCGCCGACGTCGTCGTCGGCGCGTCGTACCCCGGGTACGTCGCCAGCGCGACGCAGAACGCGGGGGTGTTCGTGCGGTTCCTCGGGCGCCTCACCGGGCTCGCGCCGCCGTCGCAGCTCGTCCCGGGCGCGCGAGGCGGTGACGCGGACCCGGAGGAGTGCTTCGCGCCGGGGCAGAGCGTCCGCGCGCGCGTCACCGCGGTGGACGCGACGGTTGACCCGCCGCGTTTGAGCCTCTCGCTGATCGGAACGGGATTCGGCGGGGGTAAGGGTGGTAAAGGACGGAAAGGAGGGAAAGACGCTGCGATGATAGAGACGACCGCGGAGGCGGCGCTGGTGACGTCGTTGTTCGCGGACGTGGACGCCGCGGACGCGATCGCGGACGCGAGGGCGGCGGCGGGCGACGGCGGCGACGACGGCGGCGGCGGCGGCGACGGCGGCGACGACGAGGACGGCGGCGGCGCGTTACTCTCCGCGGAACTCACCGCGTCGAAGCTCGCGCCCGGGTCGTCCATCTCGTGCGTCGTGCACGCGACCCGGGAGTACGGCGTGTTGATGGACGTCCCGGACGTCGACTCCGATCTCGTCGCGCTGATGGCGTTCCACCAGACGCCCGCCGCCGCCGACGACGACGACGACGACGCCGCGCCGCCGCCGGACGAGGGAACGAAAGTGAACGGCGTCGTCTTGGACGTGAGCCGCCGCGACGGCGTCGTCGACGTCGGCGCGAGGCCCGGGTTGCTTGCGATGATGAAGCCCGGGCCGTCGCCGAAGAAGACGCGGTCGAAGAAGACGCGCGGCGGCGGCGGCGGCGACGCGTCGACGACGTACCTCCCGCCGCCGCGGCCCAAAAAAGGCACCGAGACGGTCGCCGTCGTCGAACTCGTCAAACCCGAGTACGTCGTGTTGTCGCTCCCGAAGCACGGCGGCGCGATCGGGTACTGCGCCGCGCGGAGCGTGAACGGGTTCGGGTACGAGGACGTCGGCGCGAGGTGGACGCGCGGGGAAGAGGTGGACGTCGTCGTCGTCGCGAGCGATTCAAAATCAAAGTCGTCGCGACTTTTGCTGGCGGCGACGGCTGCCGACGCGACGGCGACGACCGACCGCGCGGACGGCGGCGCGACGCCCCCGGGCCGCCCCGCGACCGCGACAACGCCGCCGGGGACGACGCTCCGCGGCGTCGTCAGAGAGGTGCAGGGCACGACGCAGGTCATCGTGGACTTGCCGAGCGGCGGCAGAGGGCGCCTGCACGCGACGGAGGTGGCTCAGACGTTGAGCGCGAAGCGGCCGCTGAGCGCGCACTTCGCGGTCGGCGCCGGCGTCGACGTCGTCGTCCTCGGCCCCGCCGGGGATAAGGGCGGGTCCATGCTCGAGCTTTCGACGCGCCGCGGCGTCGAGGACGCGAAGAAGCTCTTCGCCGCGGCTGTCGACGCGGGCGGCGGCGACGGCGGCGGCGCCGGCATCGCCGGCACCGCGCTGCTCGCGACGGCGTCCCCGGGCGACGTGATCGCGCCCGCCGTCGTCGCCGCGGTGTCGAGCGACACGCTCGCCGTCTCGCTCGCGCCGGGAGTGACGTGCAGGATCCCGAGGGTCGAGACCGGCGACAGCGCGAGCGTTTTGAAACGGCCGTTGACGGAACGTTTCGCCGTCGGCGAGACGATCGAAGGCGGCGTCGCGATGGTCGCCGGCGACGTCGCGCGACGCAAGGCGATCGTGACGTTGCGCGCGGCGAAGAAGCGCGACGTCGTCGCGGGCGCGAAGCTCGGTGGGATCGTGACCAAGGTGCTGTCGCACGGCGGCGGCGTGTTCGTGCAGCTGAACGGTCGCCAGCGCGGCCGCGTCCACGTCACGGATCTGAGCGACGCGCCAGGGTCCGCGGAGTCCCAAGGGGAGCCTTGGAAAAAATACGCCCCCGGCGACGCGGTCGACGTCCGCGTGCTTCGCGTGGACGAGGACGACGGCGAGATCGACCTGTCGACGCGCGCGTCGGATATGAAACGCGCGCGCACGGGCCGTTACGATAAACCCGCGATCGAGACGTGCGACCAGCTCACCCCCGGGACGAAAGTCGCCGGGTTCGTGAAGCAGTGCACCAAGGGCGGCTGCTTCGTCGCGCTCGGACGCACCGTCGACGCGAGAGTGAAGCTGTGCAACCTCTCGAACGAGTTCGTGGACGACCCACCCAAGGCGTTCCCGAAGGGCGCGCTCGTGACCGGGACCGTGCTGAGCGTCGACGCGGAGAACGAGCGGGTGGAGATTACCCTCCGCGCGGACGGCGGCGACGGCGGCGGCGCCGCCGCCGTGAACGCGCCGCCGACGGGCGACGCCCCAGACGAGGGCGCCGTGCTCATGGGCACCGTCCGCAGGGTCCAAACCTACGGCGTGTTCGTGACGTTGGACGATTGCGGCGGCAGGAGCGGGTTGTGTCACATAAGCGCGTTCGCGGACGCGAGGATCGACGACGGGTTGGACGCGCACGTCCGCGCGGGCGAACGCGTTCGAGTGAAAGGCGCGTTCTATCTCACACTGGTCCCCATACGACCGCGTTGGCGTGGTGAACGCCGATCCTTAAGGACTTTTCCCGGCGTGTCTCTCCGCCCACCCCTCGGTTTCAATACCCGCCCTCGACGCCTTTCAAATCCATCTGACGCCTTTGAACTCCACCCCGACGTTCGCTCGTATGGAACGACCCAAAGTCTTGAAAGTGGAGGTTGACACCGGCCGCATATCGCTCGGGATGAAGCCGAGTCTGTTCACAGCGAGCGACGACGAGATGGACGTGGACGACGTGGACGACGCGGGGGTCGGCGCGGGGGGGAGGAAGAAGAACGTCGCGACGGAGGATCCGCTGATGGTGAACGACGACGACGAGGAGGAGATGGAAGGCTGGGGTGGCGGGGACGATTCGGAAGACGACTCCGACGACGACGACGAGGAGGAGGAGGAGGAGGAGGAGGAGGAAGAGGACGACGACGAGCGAGACCCGCTCGCCGCGTCTGATTCCGACGACGACGACGACGACGACGACGACGCGTCGGAGCCCGAGTCCGATGAGATGGACGTCGACGACGAGCCCGACGCAGCCGCGGCGTCGGCGTCGGACTCCGAGGACGACGAAGACTCGGACGAAGACTCGGAAGACTCGGACGAAGACTCCGAAGACTCCGAAGACTCCGACTCGGACGGCGACGACGCCGGGAAGAAGAAACTCCTCGACGACGACGTCGGTCTCGACTGGGACGCCGACGACGCGAAGAAGACCTCCTCTTCCGCCGCCGCCGCCGCCTCCTCCGACGACAACGAGAAGCCCAAGTCGAAGCGCGAAAAGGCGAGAGAAAAAGCCAATCGAGAGATGGAACTCCACCGGAAAGAGCAAGCGCTCCGCGACGCCGCGGACCGCGCGCCCGAGACCGCGGCGGAGTACGAAAAGCTCATCATGCAGACGCCGCGATCGTCGTACGCGTGGCTAAAGTTCGTCGCGTTCCACGTCTCGGTGGGCGCGTACGACGACGCGCGCGCGTGCCTCGAGCGCGCGTTGAAAGCCATCCCGGCGTCGGAGGAGGAGGAACGCATGAATATTTGGGTCGCGTACTTGAACCTCGAGAATAAGCACGGGAAGCCGTCGCCGGTGGAGGCGACCGAGCGGACGTTCAAGCGCGCGTGCCAGGTGGCGAACCCGAAGAAGTTGCATCTGACGCTGGCGGGCGTGCACGAGCGCTCCGGGAACGACGCGAACGCGCGGCGGGTGCTCGCGGAGGCGGTGAAGAAATTTTCTCAGGCGCGTTCTAGTATCACACTGGTCCCCATACGACCGCGTTGGCGTGGTGAACGCCGATCCTTAAGGACTTTTCCCGGCGTGTCTCTCCGCCCACCCCTCGCTTTCAATACCCGCCCTCGACGCCTTTCAACGCCAACTGACGCCTTTCGACTCCACCCCGACATTCGCTTTGTATGGACAATTACCCTCAGAGCGCGAAAGTGTGGCTCGCGCACGTCCGAGCGGCGATCCTGTCGCTCGACGCCGCCAACCCCGGCACCGGCACCGGCGGCGGCGCGGTCGACGCGGACGTCGTGAAGCGAGCGCTCGACCGCGCGACGCAGGCGCTGCCGAAGCGAAAGCACGTCAAGCTGATGGTGCAGACGGCGTTGTGCGAATTTCGGGAGGGGCGGCCGGAGCGCGGGCGGACGATGTTCGAGAGCATCTTGCGGAATTATCCGCGGCGGACGGACATCTGGAGCACGTACGTGGACCAGGAGATCAAGTGCGGGGACGACGACCGCACGCGCGGGCTCTTGGAGCGCGCGACGCACTTGGAGCTGACCCCGAAGAGCATGAAGTTTTTGTTCAAAAAGTTTTTGGATTTCGAGCGAAAGCGCGGGAACAAGGAGAAAGTGGAAAAGGTGAAGCGGATGGCGATGGACTACGTCGCGGAAAAGTTTGGCACCGCGTGAGCGCGCTTTGCTTTTAGACGACGCGACACGAGAAGAGCGCGGCGTTCGTTAATTTGAGAATACGAGTAGCGTCATCGTGATCATCACCCTTCAGAATCACTGGAAGTATCATGGTAGCCGTAGTCCGACCTTAGCTCCGAACCTTTGTATTTGTCACCGTCGTCATTGAGAATCGCAGGTGAAGGTCCCAAGGCTGCCTCAAAGGCTGCCTCTATTAATTGATCAAAATCACCGGTTTCATGATAACCCATAATCATGCTTATTTCTTTCCTATACCCATCATAAAGAGGAGGGTCGTCGTCGTCGGTGTGAGAGAACCTCTGGTCGAGATCGTCAATCTCGCCTTCGTCGTCGTCCCACGCGCGATCCTCGACGTCGGGGAACTCGCGATCGTCGAGAATCTCGTGGACGAATCTCGGGCTCGCGGGTTGAAAGAGCTTGCAGAGGAACGATGCGTAGCCTCTGATTTCGTCCGCCTTGCCTTTTCGCACGTCCTTCTTCACCCTGTCTTCGTACATGCTCGCGAGCGATGGCAAAGCGTCTTCGTCGGGTCCCCGACGCGCGTTCGCGACGTCCAAAAGCGTCTGCGCGACGGCCCACTCCTCCGGGCGTTTCGCTCGAAAATCTTCAACGTCGCCGATCGCGCCAACGGTGTCCTCGTTCCAATTGTCCGCGTCCCTGATGAGCAAACCGACGCAGAAGCGCACGTCGAACGGGAAGTTCTGCTCTTCCACGAGCCATCGAAGGACGGGCAGGGCGTTGCCCGCGGCGGCCATCTTGCAAAGTTCGGCTTTCTGTTTAAAAGCGTATCGCGTCAACAGGAACTTCGCGCACTCGAGCCTACCGTTCGCGACCGCGAGCGCGATGACGTGCTTATGCCACTTCCTTCCCACGTCGACGTTGAAGCCGGATTTGCGCCCATACCCCCGCCCATAGTTATCATTCGCCAACATATTCCAGTAATTCCGGCCGGGCGCCTTCGACACGATGTATCGCAGAATCTCCGCGCGCCCAAACTGCGCGGCTATCCTCGCGCTCGGGAGGAGGTTGAACCTCCCCTTGCTCTGCTCGCACACCCACTCGAAGACCTCCTGGTGTCCGCGTTGCGCCGCTTTGAACGGCGTCCAGAAATCCCAGGGCACCGCGTCGTCGTCCTTTTTGCAGTCCTCGCGCGCGAATTTCAGCACGCGCAAGTGACCGCCCGTCGCGGCGTCCGCGCAGATGGACGGCCAGTCCCACACGTCGTCGTCGTCGCATACCTCCTCTCGAATCCATCTCAGAACGTGCAGGTGGCCGCGCTTCGCCGCGGCGAACATCGGGCACGCTATTCCGTAGTCGTTTCCCGTGGTGTCCTCCCACGAGCATCCGTTTTCCGTCGCCCACTTCAAAATCTCGAGGTGCCCCCCGTCCGCCGCCTGCGATTGGTTGAATGCATACACGTGTCAGTCACAGATTGGATAGCATTCCCGCGCGTCAAACGATAACGGGGTCGTAATATGGAAGCGGTCGTCAGGCGTCGAGGCGTCTCACCGCGGTCGGCGTGCGGAAATCCCACGGAAACCCCTTCTCTCGGCACCACTGAAGCGTTTCCAGGCACCCCCCGCGCGCAGCCTGCGCGCACGTCTCCTCGTTCCCTATATTCACGAGCCCTTCGTTCCACAGCCACTGCAGCGTCTCGAAGCTCCCTCGAGCCGCGTACGAACACACGTCCTCGTCCCACGGGCACCCGCGCTCGCGCAACCACCGCAGCACGCGAACTTGCCCCGCTCTCGCCGCGAACGCGGACATGTGATGGTCCCAATTCACACGATGCATCGCGTACTCGAGAAATTCGAGATGCCCGCCCTCCGCGGCGGCGGCGCAGACGTCCCAGGCGCGAAACTCGGCGTCGTCGACGCAGCTCGCGTGCCGATCCCACTCTACGAGGTGCTCCTCTTGCCATTCTATACGAGCGAACAGAACGTCGGGGCCCGCGGAGTTGAAAGGCGTCAGAAGCGGAGTTGAAAGGCGTCGAGGTGTGTCGGGATTGAAAGCGGGGGACCCTGGGCGGAGAGAGACGCCGGGAGATAAAGTCCTTAAGAAACGGCGTTCACCACGCGAACGCGGTCGTATGGGGACCCGTGTGATAATGAGAACGCGCCTTCTGGCGGCACCCGCCAGCGCGGATGATTCTTCCGCCCGACCACCTTCTCCACGTGCGCGTCGAGCGTCCTCCCCCCCGGCCCCGGCGTTTGGGGCTTCTCCTCGCAGCACCACCTGAACACGGCGAGGTGGTTCCCGCGCGCGAGATTCAGCGCGGTCTTGACGCCCCACGGTATCTTTCCCTCCGTCCGCGCGAACCTCATGACGTCCAGCGAGCCGACGTCCGCGATGATGTCGCAGACGCGATCGTTCCACGGGCATCTGTTCAATCGCGCCCATCGCATCCGCGCGACGGAGCTGGCGTGCGCGCGCACGCGGAGCGGCACGCCGTCATTCCCCGCGCGCGGGAGGCGCGACGCGTCCGCGACGTCGCGACACGCGGCGCTGACGCGAGCGAAGACGCCGCGGTCGTCCGCGTCCAAGGCGCCGCCGTCGAGGACGTGCGTCGCGAACACGTCCGTGGCGCCGCGGCGTTTGAGGAAGTCGAGGAACGCGCACGACGACGACGACGACGCGTCTGCGACAGCTGTCCACGCGTCGAATTCGAGGTTGCCATCGTCGTCGTCGCGCATCGTCGCGGCGCGCTTCACGCGCGGATCTCAATGAGCGGCGTGTTGTATCTTATTTTTTTCCCGCCATCATCATCTCGACGACGACAGCTGTCCATCTCGGACGGACCGCGCCGGTCCACAGACGAGCGACGCCCGGCGGGGCGGCGTCGGAGCGTCGTCGCGTGCGTCGGAGGCGCGTCATCATGGCGACCGCCGCATCGCTCCCCTCCTCCGCCGCGTCCGCGTCCGACGCCGTCTCCTCGCACCTCGTCGCGGTGACGGAAGCGATCGCGCTCACGCCGTCCGGAGTCCTCGCGTCCTCCGTCGAGCACGTCCTCTCTCCGATCTTGAGCGCGCTGCGGAGGGAGTGCGACGCGATGGCCGCGACGGCGGCGGCGGCGACGGACGCGACGCCGACGACGACGGACGCGACGGCGGCGGGGATCGAACCGCCGGCGGGAGAGAGGACGACGGCGAAGCAGCGCGCGGCGTCGTCGCGCGCGCTCGAGGAGGCGGTCCGATCGATTGGGGCCATCGCGACGCGCGCGGGGACGTGCGGCGACGACGCGCACGCGCTGACGGTGTTCTGCGACATCGTCGCCGCGATGGCGACGACGCCCGCGCGGGCCGGGAGCGGGGGCGACGCGGACGGTCGGGGTCCCGGTGGGGAGGACCTGAGGGCCGCGTCCATCGAGACGCTCCGAGCGGTGATTCGATCGATGGCGACGACGACGACGACGGTCACGGCTCCCGAGCTGTCGCCGTCGTCGTCGTCCTCGTCGAGCCCTCGCCCTCTATCGGGGAGCCGGAGCCAAGCCTTCCGCACGCTGACGTCGGACGCCGCGCTTCCCGCGCTCGGGTACGCCGTCTCCTGCCTCCTCGACGCGGAACGCGCGGAGGCTGCCAAGGGCGCGCTCGGCAGCCGCGCGATCCGCGCGGACGCGCTGCGTTGCCTCGGCGAGCTCGTCTCCGCGATCGACGACGCCGACGCGTTGGCATTTTTCTTGCCCGGCGTCGTCAGCGGTCTGACGAGGGCGCTCGTCGCGAGCGCGGGGTCGCGTCCGGGGCACGGCAGCGGCGTCGTCGCGGTCGTCGGGGACGCGAACGCGACGGAGGCTGCGATCGAGGCGCTCGCGGCTGTCGTGGTGATCGTGATGAACGACGACGCGTGCGGTGGATTAGTATCGGCGAGGAGGAGGAGGGGGGCAGCAGGGGGAGGAGCCGCGGACGACGACGACGACGCGGAGGCGGAGGCGGCGTCGACCGCGGCGGCGTTGCGGAAACTCGCGGCGCGGGGGGAACGATCGCGATCGCGATCGCGATCGCGCGGCGACGGCGACGACGACGACGAAGAGGAAGAATCAGAAGAAGGAGAATCAGAAGAAGAGGAAGGACCGAGCGCCGCCGGCGGCGACGGGCGATCGCTGAAGCTGCGACGCACGCGGAGGTGGCTCAGAGAGACGTCCCAAAGGGTCACCGACGCGACGCGCGTGTCGCTGTCGTCGCTCGTGAGCCACGACAAGCCGTCCGTCCGCGCCGCGGTCGCGTCCGCGGCGTCGTCGATCGCGCACAGGTGCGTTCTATCTCACACTGGTTCCCATACGACCCCGTCGCCGTGGTGGACGCCGATCCTTAAGGACTTTGCCCGGCGCGTCTCTCCGCCCACCCCTCGCTTTCAATCCCCGCCCTCGGCGCCTTTCAACTCCGCTTCTGACGCCTTTGAACTCCACCCCGACGTTCGCTCGTATAGATGCCGCGCGACGCTCCCCAGATTGACGCGGCCGCTTCTCGAGGCGACGTTGACCCTGGCGGGCGACCCTTGGTTGGACGTCTCATCGGTCGCGCGGGATGGGTTGAACGCTCTGACTTCGAGCGGGCAGATCGATCACGACACCCTGCGCGACGTCATCAAAGACGGGTTCGCGGAGCTGCCGAGGGCGGTTCGACGCGCGGGCGGCGGCGGCGGCGGCGGCGGCGGCGGGTCGGATGAAAATAGAAACGCCGCCGCCGCCGCGCGCGCGACGGCGCGGCGCCTCATCGCCGCGATGCGTGCGCTCGGCCCCGACGGCGTCTCCAGAGCGCTCTTGACGCAGCACGCGCTTCGGACGTCCGTCGCGAGCGCGTTCACGCGGTGTTTCGCGGTGTCCGCGGACTTCTCGTCCATCGCGGGGGACGACGAAGTCCGCGGCGCGCTTGAGGTGCGTTCTCCTTACACTGGTCTCCATACGACCGCGTTCGCGTGGTGAACGCCGTTCCTTAAGGACTTTATCTCCCGGCGTTCGTCTCTCTCCGCCCAGGGTCCCTCGGTTTCAATCCCGACACACCTCGATGCCTTTCAACTCCGCTTCTGACGCCTTTCAACTCCACCCCGATATCATCGCTCGTATAGAACGACCCTGAGTCCTCCGCCCGCGCCGCTCGAGGCGGCGCGTCCGCCGCCTCGAGCGGCGCGCTACCGACGCTCCCGCGCCGCCCTGGTCGTCTGCTCCACCTCGCGCGCGACCACGAGACGTACGCCGCGGTCGCGGACGTCGCGCGCGTCGTCGGCTCGCACGTCGAATCGCTGCCGGCGACGACGGAGACGATTCTGTCGTCGTTTCGGGACGTCGTCGCAGCGGCGGGCGGCGGCGGCGGCGGCGGCGACGGCGGCGGCGGCGGCGGCGAAGGCGGCGGCGGCGGCGGCGGTCGCGGCGGCGGATCCCCGTGGGCGCGGAGCGCGTGCGCGCACGTCATCGCGCTGAACGAAATCATCGCGGGCGCGACCGCGCGCTTTAAGGCGCGCGGCGGGGGAGACGGCGGGGGCCGGGACGCGAAAGAAGCGCGCGTCGACGGTGCGTTCGATTCACACTGGTTCCCATACGACCCCGTTGGCGTGGTGAACGCCGTTTCTTAAGGACTTTCTCCGGCGCATCTCTCCGCCCATCCCTCAGTTTCAACGCCCGACCGCGACGCCTTTCAACGCCAACTGACGCCTTTCAACGCCA
>Ga0181561_10003343_pt1 | contig 14070 bp, 10 predicted proteins | sample 011ome_19_FD_133760 | JGI IMG/M metagenome (GOLD analysis project Ga0181561, IMG submission 133760) | Coastal salt marsh microbial communities from the Groves Creek Marsh, Skidaway Island, Georgia - 011510BT metaG (megahit assembly) | ecosystem: Environmental > Aquatic > Marine > Intertidal...
CGTCGTCGTCGTCGTCGTCGACGTCGTCGTCGACGCGGCGCCGCGCTCGCCGTTCGAGGAGGCGCGCGGCGGCTCGAGGACCGCGTACACGAGGTGGTGCCCGACGTTCACGAACCCGGGCGGGGTCGCCGGCATCGCGCCCGCCGTGCGCCCAGCCTTCGACGTCTGCGGCGGAAAACTCTAACAACGCGGTTTCGTCGATCGCGCGATGCAGCTGCAGCGCGTTCGAAGAAGCTGTCGCTGCGTCGTCGTCGTTCAAAAGTCGCGGCGCCCCGCGGCCGCCGACCGCGCGGGCTTCGAACGAGGTCGCCTCGCTCGCGCGCGCGCTTCGCTTCGCCGGACGCGCGCGCGCGCGACGCGCCGCCGCGGCGCGACGAGGAAGGGGCCGTCCGCGCGCCGCGGCGGCGTTCGAGGGGGGGAACGGATCTCGTCGTCGCTCTCTCGGGGGAGGAAAACAGATCGAATAAACTAAGATGCCCCCCCGCGCGAACGCGCAGGCGGCCGCGAACGCGGAGGACGCCGCCGCCGCGCGGAGGGAGCGCCACTCGAACGCGACCATCGCGTGCACTCACCCCGGGAACGTGGAGTACGCGCTCTACTTCTACAAGATGATGGAGCGCGCGGAGCTCCGAGCGCTCGACGACCCCAACCGAAGCGCGCAGTGGCCGATGAGCCTGGGGAAAGTGGTCAGGTCGCTGACGCAGGCCCCGCACCGCGTGCGCAGCCTCGAGCACGCGCACGCGCTGCACGGCGTCGGCGAGAAAACTCTGAAACTCTTCAAGGAGTACATGGAGGAGTATCCGCCGGACGCGCCCACGCCGGAGGAGCTGGAAGGCGAAGCCGCGCGCGCGGACATCGAGCGACGCGCGCGAGAGCTGGAGAAGCAGCGGAAGAAGCAAGAGAGAGACGCCGCGAAGGCGGCGAGGAAAGCGAGCGAGGAGGCGGCGGCGATGCGCGCGCGCGCCGCCGCCGGTGACGCCGCCGCCGCCGCCGATGCGGCCACGGGAACCGCGCCCGCGCGCGCGAACGCGAAGCGGAAGAGCTACGATCCTCACGGCGACGACGACGACGTCGTGATGCTCGACGACGACGACGACGACGAAGCGCCGAGGGGGACGGGGACGCCGCGGCGAGCTTCCGGCGCCGCCGCCGCCGCCGCCGCGTCGCCCGGGACGCGTCGACCGCCTCCCCCTAAGCGCGCGCGCGCCAACAACGCCGGCCCGAAGAAGCCTTGGGAGCCCGGGTACAAGACGGCGGCGTTCGCCATCGCGGTGACGCTCCACAAGCTGCGCCTCCAAGGCGAGACGGACGTGCTCATCTCGCGTCTGAAGGACGAAGCCGAGGCGTCGGGGCTCTCCGCGAAGGGCATACACCCCGCGGGCGGCGCCGGGGCGAACAACATCCCGGGGGGCGGGAACCCGTACCGGGGCGGCGGCGGACGCGGCGGCGGACGCGGCGGGTACACGCCGCAGTACTGCGGGTGGAGCTGCTTCGAGGGGTCGTTCATCAAGGCGCGTTCTATCTCACACCGGTTCCCGTACGACCGCGTCGGCGTGGTGAACGCCGATCCTCGAGGATTTTTTTAACGGCGTGTCTCTCCGCCCAGGGTCCCTCGCTTTCAATCCCGACACACCGCGACGCCTTTCAACTCCACTTCTGACGCCTCTCCACTCCACCCCGACATTCCCTCGCATGGAACGACCCTAAGATACCTCGCGGGCACGCCGCGCCGCTGTGCACGCAGTTTGGCAATCCGAAAAAGGTTCGCATGCTGGACGAGGGCGTCGCGCTCACCGCGCGGTGTCACGCGATGGCCGAGGAGAAGGGTGACTGCCACTGCGGGCTGATGTCCAGGGAGGACATCGACGCCGCGCTCGCCGCGCCGCTGGCTGGATTTTGGACGGATGACGGGGGGGGCGCCGCCGGAGGCGGCGGCGGCGCGGCGGCGCCCGCGGCAGCGCCTCGCGCGAAACCGAAAGCGTCGTCGCGGTCGACGCGCGCGCCGTCGCCGCCGCCGCGTCCGGCGGAGCCCGAGGGACCGCCCGTGAACAGATTCGTCGCGGCGGCGTTGGCGAGGGCGAAAGCCGCGGCGGCGGCGGAGCGAAGAGCCGCGGGCGTCCCGGACCCCGACGCCGCCGCCGCCGCCGCCGCCGCCGCTCCGCCGCCGCGAGAGCCTCGAACGGAAGAGGACGTGCTCGCTCTGTCCGTCCGCGACCTGAAGGCGCTTCTCGACCGCCACGGGACGTCGTACGCGGGTATCATCGATAAGGACGATCTCAGGGACGTGGTGAGGGACGCCGTCGGCGTCGCCCGACGCGAGCCGGCGGTCGCGCCGGTCGCGCCGCGTCGCGGGAGCGTCCCCGACGTCATCGCCATCGACGACTCGGACGACGACGACGCCCCCGACGACGCCCCCGCCGCCGCCACCGCCGCCGCCGCCGCGCCGAGCGCGCCGCGGCCGCTCGACTCGCAAACCTCGGTCTCCGTCTCCGCGGCCGCGACCGCGGCGGCGACGCGTCTGCTCGACTCGCAACACTCGGACAACTTCACCGCTCGAGACGGGAACCGCGCGTGGCGCCTCTCCGGGCTCGCCGACGGCGACGACGTCCCGCCGCGGCTGCCGCCGCTCCCGGTCGACGGCTCGCTCGCGTTCGAGGACGTCTACGATGTGATCCTGCTCGTGGACAACCGAGAGCAGTTCGGCGGACGCGGCGGCGGCGGACGCGGCGGCGGCGGCGGGAACCGCTCGCAAGTCGTCGCGGACGAGATCGCCGACCTCGGGCGGTGCCACCGCGTCCGCGCGGAGATGGGGCACTTCGAGTGCGGCGACGCGCTGTGGGTCGCGCGGCGTAAGGACGGCAGAGCGGCGCCGGGGGAGGAGCACGTCCTCGACATAATCGTGGAGAGGAAGCGTCTGGACGACCTCTCGATGTCGATCCACGACGATCGATACCGGCAGCAAAAGTATTACCTGAAACGCTGCGGCTTGCGGCAGGTGTGTTACCTCATCGAAGGCGACGTTCGAGAGCTCGAGGCGACGCGGTACGCCCCGAACGGCGGGATAAGCGAGACGAAGATCAAGGCGATCAAGACCGCGGCGGTGCAGACGGAGATTTACGACGGGTTCCAGGTCATCAAGACGCTCTCCCTGAGGGAGACGTTTAATTTGTACGGCCGCATGACCACGGCGTTGTCGGAACGGTATGCGAAGCTGACGTACGCGGACTCCGCCGCGGCCGCGGCGGAGCGCGACGTCGACGAGGACGCCGGAGTCGTCGCGGAAGACGCGGTCCCGCCGACGCTCGAGGCGTTCAAGCGCGCGCTCGTCGCGCAGAAGCGGTCGCAGACGACGTTGAAGACGACGTGGGGCACGATGTTGATGCAGGTCCCCGGGTTGGGGCCGGAGATGGCTGGGGAAATAATCGAGCGGTACCATACGCCGAGCTCGCTCAGGGACGCGTACGACGCGTGCGACACGCACGCCGCGGCCGCGGGGCTGCTGTCGGGGATCAAGACGTCCGAGGCGAGGAGCGTGGGGCCGGTGTTGAGCAAACGCGTGTTGACGTCGCTGTTCGGCAGGAGCGAGCCGTATTGAAGAAACGTCTGGGAACGAGGCGTTAGGTATTACGACGGCGTTGGACGCGCGGGCGATGAACGACGAGGGACGATCGGACGCGTCGGCGACGACGGCGCGGGTTCGAGTATTAGTAGCATGTGATAGCGCGTCGCGACGACGACGACGACGACGACGAATAGATAGCACGGACGAACTGGAAAAAACAACAACGGGAGTAGCGACAACGACACTTCCTCGCGCGCGACGCTCTCTCGGCATGCGCGCGCTCGCGTCGGCGCCGACGCCCGCGACGCGCGGCGTCGTCCATCGACGCGCGAGGACGCGCGCCCACCGCGCGCGTCCTCGCGCGTCCGCGTCCGACCCGTCGTCGAGCGCGCGACCGCCGAGCGCGCGCTACGAAAAGACGTGGAGCAATCCGACCGGGAACGTCCTCACCGACGTAGTCCTCGGCGTCGTCTGGGCCGCGGAGCGGCCGTTCACGTGGAACGCGATCGACGTCGGCGGGAAGATGGCGGTCGTGAGGCTGCGAGACGGCGCGCTGTGGGTGCACTCGCCGATCGACCTCGACGACGCGACGCGGGCCGCGATCGACGCGCTCGGGTCGGTGAAACACGTCGTGTCGCCAAACTACGAGCACGTGAAGTGGGCGGCGCAGTGGAAGGAGGCGTACCCAGACGCGACGCTCTACGGGTGCCCGGGGATGAGAGCGAAGAAGCCGGGGATTCCGTGGGACGCGGAGGTGGGCGAGGACGGCGCTCCGGAGGCGTGGGGAGGGGAGTTCGACGTCGCGCTTTTCGACTGCGAGGTTAATCCGTTCACGTCGACGCCGTTCTTCAACGAGGTCGTGTTCTGTCACGCCGCCAGCGGGGTCGCGTTCGTCACGGACGTGTTCTGGAACTACCCGGGCGGGGATGACGTTCCGCCCGGGACGAGGCTGTGGAAGTTCGGGATGGATCGAGTGTACCTGCCCTTTTACCGCGCGGCGATGGTCCGCGACCGGGAGAAGTTCGCGCGCGCGAGAGAAAAAGTGTTGAGCTGACTTCGACGCCGCGCTGCCGTGTCACGGGTCGTTCATCCCGCGCGGCGCGAAAGACGCGCTGCGGAGGCACCTCGCGCTGTGAACGCGTCGTCAGGGTAAGGTCAGTCGGTCGCTCGACCGCGTTAGTTAGTTTCAACTCGCTATGATACACCCGACGACGAGCGCAGGAGGGAATAACAGAATTCGCCGGCTTGCTTCGTCTAGCTAGATAAACTTGACGCCCATCGCCTTCGCCAGTTTCGCCTTGTACTCCCGGATGCTCCCCTTCCACACCGTCACCTTCTTGTTCTCGCACACCCAAATCTGGTCCGCGACCTGATCGATCAGACGGAAATCGTGCGACACGAGGACGACGCCGCCGTTGAACTTTTTGATCGCGTTGGCGAGGCCGTCGATGGCGTCCACGTCGAGATGGTTCGTCGGCTCGTCGAGCAGCAGCAAGTTCGGGTTTCGCATGTTGATCATCGCGAACACGATCCTGGACTTCTGGCCGTCGGATAAGCACCCGATCTTCGTGTTCTGCATCTTCGTGTCTAAGCCGAACCGGTCGAGCCACCCGCGCCAGTACTCGTCCGTGCGCTTAAACGTCGGCGAGTTCGGGTACGTCGACTTGAAGAAGGCGAAGACGGTCTTCTCTGGCTCGAGCTGCTCCGCGCTGTGCTGGTTATACCGCCCGATCAAGAGCGCCGTGTGCGGCTTCACGTCCCCCTCCGTCGCGGTCAGCTCCCCGGCCATGAGCTTCAGAAGCGTGGACTTCCCGCAGCCGTTGGGACCGACGAGCGCGATGCGCGAGTCGCAGTCCACGCCGATGTCCAGCTCGTGGTACAGGTACTCCTCCTTCTTTCCGCTGTACGAGAACGACACGTTGTCGAACGGCAGCACCGGCGACGGGAGTTTATCGCACTCGGGGAACTCGAACACGAACGTGTTCGTCCGCAGCGACGGCTTCTCCACGGCTTCGGATTTAATCTTCGACAGGACTTTGTCCTTGGACGCCGCGGACTTTGCCTTGCCGTTGGCGTGGTTCGCCTCGACGTAATCCGCCAGTTTCTGCATGTCCGCCTGCTGCTTCTCGTACAGTTTCGACTGTATCTTCTCCTCCGCCTCGACCTGCGTGCAGAACGTCGCGTAGTTCCCGGAGTAATACCGCAGGTCTTTGTTGTGCAGCCACACGATCTTGTTGCACACGGTGTTCAGAAAGTCCTGACTGTGAGACACGACGAGGAGGCATTTTTTATACCGCGACAGATGTTCTTCGAGCCACACGCACGCCTCGAGGTCGAGATGGTTCGTCGGCTCGTCCAGAAGCAGCAGCGTCGGCGCGGCGAACAGCGCCTTCGCGAGCGAGACGCGCATGCGCCACCCGCCGGACATGTCCTTCGTCGCGCGTTCCATCGGCACCGTGGCGCTCGAAAACCCGAGGCCGCTGAGAATTTTCCTCGCCTCGAACTCGAACGTGTCCGGGTCGAGCTCGCTCAGCCGCTCGCCGATCGCCTCCAAGCGCTCGTCGTCCGCGCCGGAGGTCTCCAGGATCAAGTCCTGCGCGCGCTCCAAACGCGCGATCTCCTCGGTGACGTGATCCACCACCGCCTGCACGGCGGTGCGCTCGGTGGGCTCCGCCTCCTGAGGGCCATTCCATACAAAAACAGTTCACCGGTCAGTTGAAACGGGGAGCGATCAAATGTTGAAACCGAGCGGTGGGTGAACAACTTTTGTATAGAACGCACCTGATGGAGGTGGTACAGGTCGAAGTGGTCCGGGATCGGGAGCTCTCTCAGCGCGATCGCGTTCAGGACGTTCGTCTTCCCCGAGCCGTTCTGGCCGATGAACCCCAACCGCGTCCCGACGTTGAGGTCGAGCGTGGCGTCGTCCAGGAGCGTCGCGCCGGCGACAGCGAGCGAAAACTTTTCGACGCGCACGTTCGTCGCGCTCTTCGCGTCGGACGCGAGCACGCCGGTGACGGATCGCTGCTTCGCGAGAAGCAGCTGCGAGGACAACACCGCGGACGCGCCCGCGGACTCCGTCGTCGTGAGGCGAGCGATCGCGTCCGCGGCGGACTCCGCGTCCGCGGCGTCGGCGTCGGCCTCCGCGGCGGCGGCGGCGGCGTCGCCGCCGCCGCCGCCCTTTGCCTTTTTCTTCGCCGCGCGCTTCGCCGCCATCTCCGCCGCGCGCGCTTCCTTCTGCGCCCTCTTCTCCTCCGGCGTGAGCGCGACGAGGAGCTCGCGCTCTTTGTTCTTCACCGGTTTCCCCGTCACGAGGTCGATGTCGCCCCCCATCGCGCGCGTCGTGTCGCCCCCGCCGTGCTCGCGCGCGCGAGATCTCTTCCGCCCCGGTGCCGTCTTTTCGGAATCGCATCGCCCGCTTCCGCACTTCGAAACGCCCGGCTCGAATGCCGATCGAATGTATGGAGCGTTTAACTCGAGAACGACGGTCTAACGAAATCGTCCAGGTGGCGTTTTTTTGGTGTTTTCGATAAGTCCCCGCTTGCGAAGCCGTCCGCGCACACCGCCATGTCGCCGCTCGGAGGCCGCCTCGCGCTCGCCGCGACGGCGAAACACCCGGGGATCAAGCGCACGCGCGCGCTCACGCTGCAGTCCCCGTCCGCGGCGACGCACGTCCCGAAATGCGGCCGCGGGTGCGACGTCCTCGACGACGTCGTCGCGGACGACGTCGAAAAGCGCGATGATCCCTCGCGTTCGACGACGACGACGACGACGGCGGCGAGGCACGCGCGGCGGCGCAGCCTCGACGCGAACTTCACGATGGACGGCGTCGCTTCTCTCGCCGCGACGACGGCGGCGGCGGCGGCGGACGTCCTGTCGCCGAAACGCGCCGCGCACGCGCGATGCGCGTCCGGCCCGCTCAGCGCGCGCGGGCTGGGATCCGCGGAGGACGCGCTACTCCGAGGACGCGACGGCATCGCGTACATCGACGGAACGAAGATGCCGCGCGACGGGTGGTACCAGCGGTGTTTCGGGTGCGGGTCGTGGACCGCGCAGAGCGTCGTGCTCGGCGACTTCGAGGTGTTTCGCTGCGCCGCGTGCGCGAAGGAGTTCCGCCGCAGGAGTCGCGCCTCCGCGGCGGCGGATGACGCCGACGACGGCGTCGCCGCGAGGAGGCGGAGCTCCGACGCGACGTCGACGACGTCGACGACGTCCTCCGACGCGGAGGACGACGAGACGACGGCGTCGTCGTCGAGTCCGAATCTGATTTCGAATAATCCGGACCCGCGCGCGAGGACGGCGAGGAAGATCGCCATTCGCCGCCGCCGCAGACGGAGCGTCGGCGAAGCCGCCGCCGCGGAGCTGCCCGCCGTGGACGCGCGAACGCTCACGACGCTGGTGAGCAAACTGAGGAGGTTTCTCATCGAGGCGCGGCCGAAGAACGGCGTGGAGTGCTCGATGACGCGGCGGACGCACGCGTCGGGGATGTTGCCGACGTCTCCGCGTCCCGCGGCGGCGTCGTGACGACCGACGACGCGAGCTTTCCTCTGTCTATACGAGTAAGATAATCTAGCTACCCTGTTAACCTGTAGACTACACGTAGTACTGTATCTACGAACGCCGCGCGCGTCGTCGTCACGCGACGTCCGAGAGAAGGGCTTTCCGTCGCGCGCGGTACCCCCGCGCGAGCGCCACGGCCTCGGACACCTCCGCGCTGTCCTCCTCCTCCTTCTCATCCTCCTCCTCTTCCTCCTCGTCGCCCCCGAAGGCTGTCAACATCTCCCGCGCGCGGACGCGAACGGCGGCGACGGCGACGTCGTCGCAGCCGGAGAGGAGCTCGAACAGTCGCGTCAGGCGCTCGTCCACGACCGCGTCCTCGCCGACGCACAGCGCCGCGGCCTCCTCCGCCTCCGCGTCCTTCGAGGTCCACGCGCCGCGAGGCGTCTCATCGTCGTCGTCTTCTTCTTCTTCTTCTTCTTCTTCTTCTTCTTCTTCTTCTTCTTCTGACGTGTCCGACGCGTCAGCTTCCACGTCAGCGTCGTCGGACGCGTCGTCGCCGTTTCTCTTCGCCGCCGCCGCCGCCGCCGCCGCCGCCGCGCGCGACTTCTCTTCCTTCCGCACCGTCCGCACCGCGTCCGCCCTCAGCCGCGCCCACGCGTCCCTGACCTCCTCGCCGTCGTCGCACAAGGCTTCGTACCACGCCGCGGCCTCGCGCGCGTTCGCGAACAGCGCGACCGTGTTGTGCGGGTTCGGCGCCGGCAGAAACCCGAAAAACAAAAAAAAATGCCGGTCGCACCGTTCCCCGTAGCTGACCAGCACCTCCTCTCCCGCGCGCACATCGCGCGTCGCGGTGACGACGAACGTCCCGCCGCCGCCGCCGAGGTCCCACTCGCAGTCCCACTCGCACTGCCACACGTTCGCGCGCGAGTCGTGGTTCAACAGGTCGACGTACGGGACCATGACCCTTCTCGTCTCGAAACCGGCGACGCCCGCGGCGGGCTCTTCGAGTCGAAACGTCCGCGAGTGCACCATGGACATCGCCCACCGCCACTCCGCGAACGTCGGCGGCGCGGGCGCGCGACCCGCAGACGTCAGCGCGGCGTGCGAGCGCGTCAAGAGCGAACGGTAGCGGTCGAGCTCGTCCGCGGCGGCGGCGTCGTGCGACGCGAGCGCGCGAGCCTCCGCCGCCAGCTGTGATGATGACGATGATGATGATGATGAGGCGCCGCACGATGCGTCGTCGAAGAGTCCCTCGTCGTTCGCGAACCCGACGACGTCCGTCGGCAGCGAGCGCACGTACGGCGCCCATCGCGACGCGTCGCCGATCCTCCTCTCCGCGAGGATCGCGGCCGCGAGCGTGACGCTCCACGGCGCGCCGTCGTACGGCGGCGCGGCGACGCCGTCGTTGAGCGCCGCGGCGAGAGGGACGGACATGACGACGTCGCCCGCGGCGACGTCTCTCGCCGCGAACAAGCCTCGGCCGCGGTCGCCGTCGCGGACGACGACGGCGGCGACGTCGCCGCCGTGGCGCATGACCCACGCCGCGAGCGCGTCGTGCGTCGACGCCGCGGACGCGGACGCGGACGCGGACGCGGACGCGACGGCACCTCGCGACGACGACGTCGTCGTCTTCGTTCGCATCGGACGCGACGACGACGACGCGCGTTCGCGGCGCGCGGGCGGCGCCGCGCGCGCGGGCGCGAGCGCGCGCATGACGCGCGGGCGTCGCCGCGGGCGAAGGCTGCGGGATCGACCCGACGATCGCCCGGTGGGGCGAGGGAGAGTGACGACGCGACGACGAGATAACTCTCAGTGATAGATTTACAATAATGATGTATTCGGCTCGCAGTCGCCGCCGCCGCCGCCGGGGCCGCTCGACGTCGCCTACTTGCTCATCCAGTCGTTCAACCCCGGGAAGATCTGCGGGTTCATGCCCCTCACCGTGCGTCGGACGAGATTCTCCCTCCAGCTGATGCCCTCCTTCACGCGCTTCGCGTCCTCGGGAATGCACTCGTTCTTCCGCGCGTCTTTGAAAGTTCTGATGGCGTTCGAGAGAGGGGGGGGAGCGAGGAGATGGACGGATCGATCGGTCAGCGCGACGTCGATCGCGGGGTCCCTCGCGCGCGGCGCGGGTTTCGAGGTTCGAGCGAACGCCGCGCGCGTCGTCGTCGTCGTCGAAGGCGGCGGCGGCGCGCGACTCCGCGGCGCGGCGCGGTCCGGCAGCGCGCCGCGCCGCGGCGGGGCGACGGACGCGCGCGAGGGGGATGGAAATCGATGCCGCGGTCGCGCGTGAAAGATTCGCTCGTCGGAGGGGCGGGGCGCACCGGAAGCCGGGAGAGCTGGAGATCTGACGGCCGCAGAAGAACACGCAGAGCGTGCCCGCGCTGCCGATCGCCGCGACGATGGGAAACACCTGCGATCGAGGGGAGCGGGGACGTCAGCGAAGGTCGCGGTGGGGGGGGCGGGGGTGACTCGTCTGGGGGGGTCGCGCTCCGAGCTAGGGTTCCATTTCCTCGCCGGGCGCGCCCGCGCCGTCGCGCGCGGACGCGCGCGGGATCCGAACGCGTCGGGTTCGCGCGCGGACGCACCTCAGGGCGAATCCAGATCTGTTGCCACGTCTTCTGCGCCGCGACCCTCGACATCGTGCGCGTCTCGGGAGGTGCTGGTATGAAGGGTCGCGGGCCCCGACCGTTCCATTTGAGGCGCGAGCGAGCGAATCAAAGCGCGACTGGACGATTTTCGTCAGAGCCGCGGTGTACCTTCGTAGACTACGTGTACCTTCGCGGACGCGTCGTGTCGCTCGTCGTTACATTCGTTCACTCCCGGTTCCGATGCCGCGTCGTATCGCGCGTGCACGCATTCCATTCTCGTCCGCGTCGCATAAACGTATACACCCCCCCGCCCGTCCCCCGTCGTCGTCCGCCCCCCCCGCCCCGCGTCGACGCCGCCGCTCACAGGTTCCCGGCGCCGACGAAAATCTCGTCGCCGCCGCTCGCGTCGAGGTCGAGCGCCTCGCGCGCCGCGACGTCCACGGCGGCGTTCAAAATCTCCCCCACGCGCCCGCGTCCCCCTCCACCGCCGGTGCCGGCGCCGCCGGTACCGCGCGGCGCGCCGATGAGATCCTTCCGCGTCAGCATCCCGACGACGACGTTGCGGTCGTCCACGACGACGAGGTGCCTCAACGCGCACGCGCGAAAGTATCCGAGCGCCCTCCAGCTCGCACACCGCCGCGTCACGGACAACGGCGCGATCTTCATGAACGCGCCGAGGTCGCATCGCATCGCGCGCTCGACGTTCGTGAGGCCGAGGCGGTCGATCGCTTCGCGGGAGGTGGAGACGTGGCGGTCGTGGAAGGCGTGGCGGTGGTGAAACGTCCGCATGTCCGTGTCGATCGCCGCGTAGTACGCGGCGGCGGCGGCGGCGGCGGCCGCTCGCTGCTCCGTCGGTTCGCCTTCCGCCGGCGGTTCGCCTTCCGCCGGCGCGATCTCGACGTCGTCCGGCAGCAACCCCCACGACGCGGCGTCCTCGTCGAGAGAGGTCGAGTTCGAGTTCGAGAAGGACGCGTCCAGATAAGACGACGCGCCCCACCCCGGCGGCGGCGGCGGCGGCGGCGCGACGCGTTCGACGAACGCGCGCCGCGCGAGCAGCACCATCAGCTGCGACCGAAGCACGAGCCCCACGAGACGCCCGTCGCTCGTCGTGATCGGGAACCCGTTATGCGTCGTCTCCCTGAGCGTCTTCTCGATACGCTCCGCGCGCTCGATCGCGGAGAAACATTCGACGTCCGCAGCCATCCTCCTCTCCGCGACGTCCGACGCGTGCGGCGACTGCGTGGGTGAAGCGATCGGTCAGTCGAACGTCTTACCGGTCAAACGGTGAAAGGGAAGCGCGGGTGAAGAGTGACGACGGGAAAAATCCTTAAGGAACGGCGTGCACCACGCGAACGGGGTCGTATGGGAAGCAGTCTCACATCCGACGGCGCCGCCGCGTCGTGATGCCGCAACACCGGCACGCCTTTCGCGTTCAGCTGCTCCTCGTAGTGCGACGGCCCGTTCACGACGCGCCCGGCGAGGTTCGCGACGGCGACGCCGAGCAGGAGAGGGACGAGGTACCCGACCCGCCCGGTCCCCTCGAGCATGATGACGACCAACGAGATGGACGCGCGGAAGACCCCGGCGAGCGCGGCGACGGCGCCGACGAACGCGTACGCGCCGGGAGCCGCCGTCAGGTTCAGGCTCGCGCCGCCGCTCGACGCCGCGAAGACGTGCGATGCGAACGCCCTGGCACCGTGCCCGAAGAGAAGTCCGAGCAGCGCGCCCCACAGGATCGTCGGCATGAACATCCCGGCGGGGAGCGAGACGTCGCACGCGAACGCCATCGCGACGACGGTGATCACGAGCGCGACGGCGACGGACCTCGGGGTGAAGACGGAGTGTTCCTCCGTCTCGGACAACAACGCGGCGATGACGTCGTCGCGAAGGCCGAGGAGAAGCGCGCCGAGGTCGTTGAACGCGCCGGGAGGGCACCGAAGCGCCACCGCGACCGCGGGGGTCCAAATCTCGGAGCCGGCGCCCCCGCCGGCGGCGGACGACGCGTCGTTCGCGTCTGCGTCTCCCCCCGGAATCTCGCGGCAAACGCCGAGAAACGTCGCCGCGAAGAACGCGACGGTGACGACGACGAACGCGGTCGCGGTCGCCTCCGCGACGCGCCACGCGCCCGTCTTCGGTCGTCGCGGCGACAACGCCTTCGCCGCGCGCGTCAGAAACGCGGCGACGAACCCGGCGCACGCGGCGAGCGCGGCGAACGCGAGGAGCTCCCACGCGTAAAAGCGCGCGGGCGGCGCGCCGTCGGACGACCCGAACGAGATGAGACCGGGCGCGGTGAGCGAGAGGAACCCGGCGCGTCCGGGACCGGGCCCGGCGCCGGCGCCGGCGCCGACCGCGCGGCAGAGCGACAGCGTCAGGATCGCCAGCGTCGAGCACAGCAGCGACCGCCACGTCGTGTCGTGGCTCCAGTGCGTGCTCGCTTCCTCGAGAGAGAAGAGCACGCCGCCGATCGGGGCGCCGAACGCGGCGGCGAGACCCGCGGCGACGCCGCCGCTGAGGAGAGAGGGTTCCATGCGAAGGTAGTTTGTTTATCGGTCAGTTGAACGTCGATGCGATCGTGCAGTCCTTAAGGATCGGCGTTCACCACGCCGACGGGGTCGTATGGGGACCAGTGTGAGATAGAACGCGCCGAGCGGCGGGTGAAAAACGTTCGCAGAACGCGCCTGAGAAAATCCCGCCGATCGAGGTCGTTGTGGAACGTGTCGAAGCCGCGCACGCCGTGCGTGCTGAGGACGACGCGCTCGCCGCATCGCATGCGCTGCTGACGCGTGCAGAACGACGCGACGCCGGCGCCGATGTGCACGAGCGGGCCCTCGGGGCCGACGGGAAGGCCGCTCGACACGCTCAGCGCCGTGCCGATAATCTTCACGAGCACGGCGCGCGCGCTCAGAAGCTGAAGGTCGTTTTTGATTGGCCGAGGGAAGACACGTGTCAGTCAAGCGGACGCGCGATTGGTTGATGGCGTCCTCACGTGTCGAAGCGTGAGGCGGATAGCGCGCGAAAGAACGCCTCGAGGAACGGCGTGCACCGCGCCAACGGGGTCGCACGGGGACCGGCGCGAGGAGAACGAACAGAACGCGCCTTGGGGACGTCCACGCCGTTGAGCGTCGCCATCACGAGCGCGACGCCCGTGCCCGTCGCCGCGGGGGCGACGACGACGACGAGCGCGGACGCGAGGAACGCGAGCGACGCGCCGCTCAGCGCGATGGAGAGCCACGCGGGGATGAGCGTGCCGGCGAAGTCGACGCCGGCGGCTTCCGCGTCGGCGAGCGCGAGCGACAGCCCGCGGAGGCGCCAGGTGGTGATGGCGTCGACGGCGGTTTCGATCGAAAACGCGACGGCGCCGACGACGACGCCGATGACGACGGTGATGGTAAACTTGGCGACGCGCGCGGTGTGCCGCCC
>Ga0181561_10003347_pt1 | contig 14064 bp, 11 predicted proteins | sample 011ome_19_FD_133760 | JGI IMG/M metagenome (GOLD analysis project Ga0181561, IMG submission 133760) | Coastal salt marsh microbial communities from the Groves Creek Marsh, Skidaway Island, Georgia - 011510BT metaG (megahit assembly) | ecosystem: Environmental > Aquatic > Marine > Intertidal...
GAAGAGCCCGCGCCCGCGCCGGAAGAGCCCGCGCCCGCGCCGGAAGAGCCCGCGCCCGAGGAAGCGGCTTCGGCTGAAGTGGCTCCGGCGGAGCCCGCGGCGGCGGAGCCCGCGGCGGCGGAAGCCGAGCCCGCGGCGGCGGAAGCCGAGCCCGCGGCGGCGGAGGCCGAGCCCGCGCCCGCCGAGCCCGCGCCCGCCGAGCCCGCGCCCGCCGAGCCCGCGCCCGCCGAGCCCGCGCCCGCCGAGCCCGAGGCTGCTGAGGCCGGGGCCGATGCAGAGGCTGCTGAGCCCGCGGCGGCGGCGGCCGAGCCCGCGCCCGCGGCGGCCGAGCCCGCGCCCGCGGAAGCTGCTCCGGCTGAAGCCGCTCCGGCGGAGCCCGCTGCCGAGGCCGACGCCGACGCCGCGCCCGCCGAGGCCGCGCCCGCCAAGGACGTGGCTGTCGAGGCCGGGGCCGATGCCGCGGCTGTCGAGGGCGCGGCTGCCGAGGGCGCGGGTGAAGCTGCCCCGTGAGCCGCGGCCGACCCCTTGGCGGAACTTTGTTATAAACCAACCACAACCAACTGAAACCCTCAGTCTGCCTGCCAATTTCCGTTTTCTTCGCCCGTTGGACGCGACGACGACGCGCGCTTTCTTTCGCCGCCGACGACGCTTTTACTCTTCTCGCACTACGACGCGCGCGCGCCGCCCGTCCCGATACCCACCGCGGTCATGCCCTCGCTGTCCACGTTCATGATGCCCGCGGGGAAGTGCATCACCGCGATGCCTCAGGACAAGCTCGAGTCCGTCGTCCGCTCGCTCGTGAGCCAGCACATCGGGTCCGCGGCGCTCCACTCATCTCTCTGACGGCGTCGTTCTCTCTTTTCCTTCCTCGCGTCCTCGCCGCCGCCGCCGCCGCCGCCGCCTCACGCCCGCGCGCGCTCTCCTCTCCGCGCGAAGGTGCGTCCCCGTCGTCGACCCGGACACGCGCGAAGCGGTCGGGCTCGTCACCAAGCAAGACGTGAACCGGATGTTCTTGGATCAGGTAGGCGCGACGCGGTTCCGTCGGCGGCGGTCGTCGAGTCGCGAACAGAAAGCAACGACGGTCGTTCGGCCTCGCCCGAGAGACCGCGGCGGTTCACGCGGCGCTCGCCCGTTTTTTCTCTCGCGCTCGGACCCGCGCCCGGTCGCCACGCCTCGTTCGCGGTCGATGACGATAAATCTGTACGCCAACTGAGATGCTTATGACGGCTGTAATCGGAGCAGTTGTTGACACGCACCGTAGCCTTCCGGTGGTCCGCGTAATCTGAGACGGAGTGCGAACGAACGGCTGTGGAACCCGCGCGCGTTTCTTCCGTTCTGTACGTCCGCGCGTCTCTCGTTTATAAAAGTCTCTCGCCTCTCGTTCGAACCCGACTCGCGCAGGTCCCGCTCGATACGCCCGTGTGCGAGGTCATGTCGAAGACGCTCCACCTCGCGACGCCGGACATGACGCGCGACGGCGCCGCGGAGGTGTTACAGAAGCACAAGATCCACCACGCGGTCGTGCAGAACATCGAAGGGAAATTCGCCGGGGTGTTCAGCTCGTGGGACATCGCGCGAGAGTGCGCGCTCGACGCGAAGGTGCGACCGCCGTCCCGTCCCGTCCCGCGCGACCCGCGCGCGCGTCTGTCTCACGTGTTCCCTTCTATTCCGCGTTGTGTTCCGTGACGTACGCCGCTGTCTCAGGCGTTCCCGTATAACCGTTGCGCGTTCGACGGTGAACGATACATCATGTGACGACGCGATGAACGAACGCACCGCGCAGGCGTGGCCGTACAACCGCACCGCGTGGTTGCAGTTTGACCAAACTATGTCCCCGCGGAAACGAGACGCCGAGGAGGAGAAAAAAGCCACGTGAAGACGACGACGACGACCGCGACGACGACGCGCGCCGGGTGACGTGACGTGTGATCTGATCGTCGATACCTAGTGCTACTTTTCGCTCGCGCTACGTTCGTTCGTCGGTTCGCGTCGGCGCCTCGCGCCTCGAAGAACTCCCTCCCCACCCTACCCCCCAACTCACGCCCGCCGCACGCGCTCTCTCTCCACGAACCCTCGTAAATCCTCCGCGCGCACGCGCGCCCTCTCCCCCGCGCGCACGACCTCGCCCGCGCCGCCGCCGGTGTCCGGGACGTCGCCGCCGTTGGCGACGACGGCGACCATGCTCGCCAGCTGTGCGTCGGTCCTGAAAGGCGTCAGTCAGTTGAAGTTGAAAGGCGTCAGTTGGAGTTGAAAGGCGTCGAAGGCGGGGATTAAAAGCGAGGGGTGGGCGGAGAGAAACGCCGGCAAAAGTCCTTAAGGATCGGCGTTCACCACGCCGACGCGGTCGTATGGGGACCAGCGTAAGGAGAACGCACCAGTCACAAAACCCGTGCGCGTCCGCCGCCGCCCGCAGCTCGGACGCGCCGATCGTCGCGTCGCTCGCGCGCATCGCCCCGCGCTCGATCGCGACGGTCGTCGACGGCGGCTGCAGCGCGGTCCACGCGTCGTGGACGTCCGCCTCGCTCGCGACGGCGTGGAGAAGACTCGGCGTCGGACGACGCGTCGCTCCGTTTTTCTTCTTCTTCGTCTTCCCCGAGAGGTCGACGTCGCCGCCGTCGGGCTCCGCCGGACGCGGCGTCTCGCGCATCGCCGGGTTCGCCGCCGCCGCCGCGAACGCGCTCGGTCGCGGCGGCGGCGGCGGCGGAGGGATCACGCGGCCGCCGAGCCCCGGGACGACCCTCCCCCGCCCCGGCGCCGCCGCCGATCCCGTCTCGTACGGCGCTCTAAACGCCGGCGCGTCTTCGCCGCCTTTCCTCCACATCCCGACCGGGCGCGACGCCGCGCGCGCGGCCGCGGCCGCCGCGCGCGCTCTCTCGCTCGTCGGCGCCGCGAAGGAAGGTTTGGGTTTAGTCGACGGCTTCTTCCGCTTCCGCGTCGGTGGGCGCCGCGCGCCGTCCGCGTCGAGCTCGTCGTCGTCCTCCTCCTCCTCGTCCTCGTCGTCGTCGTCGTCGTCCGCTGAGCCGCTCGCGTCCGCGTCTTCGTCCTCGTCCGAGGAGTAGAACGACACGTCGGAGTCGACCGTGTCGTCCTCCGCCGCGTCCGCGTACTTCCCGTTCGCGCGCGACGTGATCGCCGCGGGTCGAGACGACCGCCGCGACGGCTCGCCGCGATCTCGATTCGTCGCGGCGCTTCCGCTTCGCCCGGGTGCCTTCTCCTTCGCGCGCGCACGGTGCCTCTCGCGCCGCCTCTTTCTCAGCTTCTTCGCGCGTCGCCGCTCGTCGTCGCCGCCGCCGTTCGCGCCGCCGTTCGCGTCGTCGTCGTCGTCGTCCGAGGACGTCCCCGAGGACGACGCCGACGCGTCTGGGTCCCGCGTCGCGGCCGCGAGCGTCGGAATCCGCAGCCTCGCGAGGATCTCGGCGTTGCGCTTCACGCGCGCCTCGCGCTCGAGCTCGTACGCGCTCAGAGGTGCCGCCGCCGCCTTCTCGCGCTTCTTCGGCGCCATGACCGCGCGTCGAGGACGCCCCGCGAGAGGCGCGAGGGGCGGTCGCCGCTCGACCGCGCCCGCCTCGCGTCGCCTCCGCGCGCGTTCGCAGTGGCCAACGAAGCGCGAACGACGCGACGGGCCCGCCAGCTGGCAACGTCTGGTGCTTCCGAAGTGTTCTGTTGTCGACGTCGACGCCACTCGCCGTTCGCGCCCCGCACGCTCGTCTCGCGATGATGCTCGCGTCCTCCGCGACCTCTCGCGCGGTCTTCACGCCGCGCGCGGCGCGCGCGACGCGCGCGCGCGCGGCCTCGCGCGCGGCGTCCGCGCCGCAATCGCGCGGTCCCCGCGACGCCGCCGTGACGTTTCGAAAGACGGCGACGCCGCGCCTCGTCCGTCGCGACGCGAGATCTTCCTCCTCCTCCTCCTCCTCCTCCTCCTCCTCCTCCTCCGCGAGCGCGCGTCCGTCCGCGTTCGTCCCCGTCCCGACCGACGCGTCCGCCTCCGCGGTCGTCAGCTACGACCTCCTCGGCATCGCCGGCGGCGACGACGCCGCCGTCGCCCTCGCGTCGGACGCCTTCGAGCGCGTGGACGACGTCGTGATGGGCGGCGTGTCCTCCTCCTCGATCGCGCCCGACCCGAGCGGAAGGAAGTGCCTCGTCTGGGCGGGGAAGTGCCGCTCCCAGGGCGGCGGCTTCACCGGCGCGCGCTCCGTCGCGCTGAAGACGCCGTTAGACCTCAGCGCGTACGACGGCGTCGCCATCAGAGCCGGGTTCGAGTCAGGTGCGTTCTATACACTGGTCCCCATACGACCACGTTGGCGTGGTGAACGCCGATCCTTAAGGACTTTGCCCGTCACATCTCTCCGCCCACCCCTCGCTTTCAATCCCCGCCCTCGACGCCTTTCAACTTCAACTGACGCCTTTGAACTCCACCCCGACTTCGCTTTGTATGGAACGACCCTCAGACGACGAGCCGTCGCGGCGCACGTGGAAGGCGACGCTCCGCACACAAAACAACCGCGGCGAGGTCGTGTACCAGGCCACGTTCGTCCCGCCCGTCTCCGCGCCGGGCGGCGACGCGCCGGGACCGGAGGAGGAGATCAAGATCCCGTGGGCGTCGTTCCGGCTCGTCCGCGGGCCGGTCGTCGTCCCGGACGTCCCGCCGCTGAGCGCGGAGCAATGTAAAGCGGTCTACGGCGTCGGACTGATCATGTCTCGGTTCGGTCCTCGAGGGCCGATGCCGGACTTCCGCGAGGGGCCGTTCAAGCTCGCGATCCACGCGTTCGGGGTGTACGCCGCGGACGGGATCGCGCGGGGGATCGCGCCGCCGAGTCTTCTCCCGGAGGCTGCGGGGGAGGAAAACGTCGGGAAGAAGAAGAGCGAGAATCGCGGGAGCCGGACGATCGTCGGGTGGCTGCTCGCGCCGCTCGTCGCGCTCGTGTTCTCTGAGACCGGCCGCCGTCGAAAGCGCGCGCGCGCGATCTTGAAGGAGCGGTACGGCATGGGCGAGGTAAAGGCCAGGTTCGCGTACGGGCAAGGGTTGAAGAAGGCTCGGAGCGGGAGCGGGATGAAAGCCGCGGCGGAGGGGGTGGTCCAGCTGGCGAGGGACGCGGTCGCCGCGGTGCTGACGCTGCCGCTGAGGCTCATCTTCATCGCCGTGGGGAGGACGATTGGGTTGATCCGGAAGCTGAAGGGCGAGAAGGCGCTGCCGCCGATGAAGTAGGCTTTCTATTATTTTTACGAGTATTTCGATTCAACGTGCGCGTAGTCGCGTGAAGACTGAGTCTCGTTCGTCCGCGTTCTCGCGTCTACCTTCGACTCGCCGTCCAAAGATTTATTAGAGATACCCTGCGAAGCCGTGCCTCTCGACGTGCCGTTGGAACCGCTCCTGTGCCTCTTCGCCGAACGGCAACGTGCCGTCCGCCCACCTCCAGACCGCTTTGCACCCGTTCCGCGGGCACGTGATGAACTGCCGCCCGACGTTGTGGGGCATTCCCTTCCTCGCCGTTCGCTTGACGAGCGCGACGTCGTGCACGGGGCACCGCTCCTGCGTCGGTCGTCGACTCGTCGTCGCTTGCTGCGGCGTGACCGGCGTCGGTCGTCGACGCGTCGTCGCTTGCTGCGGCGTGACCGGCGTCGGTCGTCGACGCGTCGTCGCTTGCTGCGGCGTGACCGGCGACCCGCCCGCGGCGTACGGCTGCGTGGGTTGCGACGACTGCGACCGCGGCGGCGGCGTGCGGTCCGGGCCTCCGACGCCCGGCTCCCTCTTCACGCGCTTAGCCGGCGGCGGCGTCGACCGCGGCGCCGCCCGCGTCGCCGACGACGTCAAGTCCACGTAATCGCCGTTCTCCATCGCGACGCGCAGTCGGTCCGCCGCGGCTTCATCGGGCGTGCGCGTCGCGACGACGGCGATCTCTTCCTCACGTCTCGGCCCACGCGCCCGTACCGTGAACAAGTCCACGGACTCGCCTACACGATTCGCGCGGACTGAATACAAGTCCGGGTTCTCTTGGCGTAAAAGCCTGTTGACGTCTCTCATCGCGGCCGTGAACGAACTGTATCCTTTTCTCCGCAGATCCTCCTTGTCCAGGTTCCAGATCCTCTCCTGTCCGTACCATCTGAACCCGTGCGCTTTCAGCGCTTCTCTTCCGGCGTACGAGCCTTTTCCGACGACTTCGACGCACCATTCCTTCTTCTCGTTCAAGTTTGGAACGAATTGGAGGCGCTTATCCTTGTCCCGCAAAGCGTTCGGATCCGGCTTCATTCGATTAAAAGACCAGAGGTCGCGCCTCTCCGCCTGATCGTCGACGAGCTGGCGGAGCTCTCTCGTGGCTTGCTGAAGGGTTCTCCTGGAAAATTGGTATCCCTCCGCTCCTGCCACAATAAGGAGGCGCCTCGCCGCGCGCACCGTGCACTCTCGGTCCCAACTCTTGAATTCGGGGTCGAAGAAAAACTCCATATCCTTCAGCGCCTCACGGAACGCCCCGTCCTGTTCTCTCCAGAATTCACCCTGCACGACGACGACGAGGCGCGGAAGTCAGCGACGCGGACGAAAATGGCTAGAATTCGAGGTGCCTGGAATCGACTCGCGGGGAGACGCTCGAGCGCGCACCGTGACGTGCATCATGACCTTGCCGTCGGTGTCCTTGACGATTTCAATATCGATATCCATGGTGACACGTGACGCTCACGCGCGCCGTCGCGCGTGGACGCGCGCCGCGCGGTCTGAGCTCGACCACGACGGAGATGGATAATTCTCGATCCTGACGAGACCGGGCCGGGCGGGCGAGAAAATACTGAGAAAAACAACCGACCACCGCTCGGCCCTCACCCGCGACCGCCGAGAGCCTTCGACAGGATGACGTAATGACACGCCTCCTCCTTCGGCGACTCGCCGTCCACGACGTACCCGCGCCGCTCGTAAAACCTCCGCGCGCCCGCGTTCGACTTCAACACCGTGAGGACGCACCGCTCGCTCCCGCGCGCCGTCGCGGCGGCTTCCACCGCGTCCATGACGCTCCCGCCGACGCCGGCGCCTCGACGCCTCGGCTCGCACTGCAACTCGTACACGTACGTCACCGCCTCGCCGCCGGTGCCGTCCGCTTCCCCCTCTTCTTCTGTCTCGTGTCGATAGTGCGCGAACCCGAGGTAGGGCGATGCGCGTTCTTCGCCCGCGTCTGTCCCCCCCGAGCCGCCCCCGCCCGGCGACGCGTCGTCGTCGACGCGGAGGACGTACAGCGCGTCCGGGTGGTTCAACTCTCTTCGCTTCTCCGCGTTCGACCATCCCCACGGACAGTTCTCGTACATGGATCGCATGTTGCGGCGCGTGAGGTCGAACGCCCATCGCATCGTCGCCGGCTCGTGCTCTTTGAGCCACGCGACGGCGAGCTCGGACCGGACCGCGGTCGCGTCGTCGTCGTCGTCGTCGTCGTCGTCGTCGTCGCGCGTCCGCGTCGCCGCGCTCTCCTCCCGCGGTTCTTCTCGCGGCTTCTTCTCACGCTCGCCCGCGCGGACGTCCCCCGCCTCGCTCGCGGCGCGTTTCCTCGGAGGCGCCATCGCGGGCGCGGGGGGCGCGACCCCGGCCCGCGCGCGGCAGATTAGATGACTGTTGTGTCCCGTGCTGTGCCGTCCGGCGACGCGCGAGACCTGACACCTGAGACGAGCTCCGCGCCAAAATCGACCGACCGCGTAGTACGATACGCGACCGGCGCGCGATTCTGACTGGATGTCGTACGTGTCGAAAATGCGAATTTTTTGCGCCAGCGACGGCCAATCAAATCGCGCTCACGCGAGCTCGCGTTTCTCTCGGCGTGGAAAACCAGACGCAAATCGACGCGCGGAATCATACTCGCACCCGCCGTCAACATGGCCGCTATGATGTCCCTCAACGCCGTGGCTCCGGTGCGTCATCATCCTTAGCGTGTTTTCATCGATCACACCGCGATCGCGCGGGAAGCGCCGCGTTGGGACCTCCTCGACGCGCGCGTTTCCGGCGACAGCGAACAGACGGGTTCGAAGTGTTTTCACGGAGCGAGGCGACCGTGGGGTTTTCGGGCGACGGACGACGACGCGCGCGACGCGCGCGGCATCGCGCCTGAAAAGCCCTCGCGACTCGCGGCTCCGTGGGATCCTTCGCATCGCGCTGTTAGATCGCGCGTACCTCGCTCTCGCGCGATTATACCGCTCGAACGCGTCGCCGCGCGGCGTTTTCCGCCCGACGATCCGCCCGCGTTCTTATCGCCCAGCGGCTCACCCATCGGCATCCCATCCATCCGCTCCTCTCCTTCTCAGGCCAAGCTGTCCTCCAAGATGTCCACCGGCATCACGGCCAAGGCCCCGGTCGCCGCCAAGGTGCGCCTCGAGATCCGATACGCCATCGCGCTCGGGCGCGATCGATCGCGCGTCGGGCGCCTGTCGCGTCGCCCCGCCGCGCGAAAGAAGCGCCCCTTCGTTCGAAAGCAGAACCGAACCACCTCTTCCCGTGGATATTTGTTTCGGATCGACCGACCGATCGATCGTTCGATCGAACCAACGCCCTCGATCATCACACCGCTGACGCCACCACGCATCGTTCCCTCCTCCCCCGCCCTCCCAACCCAGGCCCCGGTCTCCACCGTCGTGAAGGCGTCCGCGAAGGACGCCGCGGCCAAGTCCGCCGCCGTCGCGGCGGCGGTGGCGGTCGCCGTCGCGGCGCCCATGGTGGTCGCCCCCGAGGAGGCGTTCGCGCGCGACGTCGCCCCGTACGCCGGCCTCACCCCGTGCAAGAAGAACGCCGCGTTCAAGAAGCGCGAGAAGCAGGAGATCAAGGCGCTCGAGAAGCGCCTGAAGAAGTACGAGGAGGGCTCCGCCCCCGCGCTCGCGCTCAAGGCGACGCAGGACAAGACGAGCGCGCGGTTCAAGGCGTACGGCGAAGCCGGTCTCCTGTGCGGCGCGGACGGCCTCCCGCACCTCATCGTCGACGGCAACCTCGAGCACCTCGGCGAGTTCGCGATCCCGGGCCTCGGTTTCCTCTACGTCGCGGGCTGGATCGGCTACGCCGGCCGCTCGTACGTCATGCTCAACAAGGAGCAGTCGAAGAAGCCGACAGAGGGCGAGATCATCATCGACGTGCCGATGGCGCTGGGCCTGATGATGGCCGCCGGGGCGTGGCCCGTGAAGGCTTTCTTCGAGCTCAAGAACGGGACGCTCACCGCGCCCGCGTCTGAGATCACCGTCTCTCCCCGTTAATTAAGAAGTCGAAGTTCGAGGGAGGTCTTCGAAGGTCTTCGAAGGTCTGCGACGACTGGCGGCGCGGCGCGGCGCGGCGGGAAAAAGACGCGGACGGCGCCGGCGGCTCGGCGACGGCGTCGCGTCTTCGAGGAGCGAGGGGAAGTCGCGGGAGGTGTGTGTGGTGCGCGGGCGTCAGTACGGTGGCGTCGCGCGGCGTGTTCGGCGGCACGCGCGAGGAGCGCGTGTGTCGATGGTTCTTTAGTGACGGAGACGATAGGTAGTCTCTGTAATCGACAACAACAGACAAATAAACACATGAAAACACGTGAGCCTTCTGGTCCGACTCGCTAATCCTCGAACGCTCCCACCATCCCAGTCTTCCGCGCAGAGCGAGGCGCGCGATGCGGCGGTCCGCGCTCGAGGTGCTCGCGCGCGCGGGCGCGTCCGCGGCGGCGGCGGCTTCCGCGCCGCCCCCCGCGCCGTCCGCGCTTCTCGCGCTCGTCGACCGCGCGGGGAGCGTCCGTCGCTGGGCCGCGACGACGTCGTCGTCGTCGCCTCTCGTCGTCGCGAGAGGCGTCTCGCGCTCGCCGCCGTCGCTCGCGTCGTCGACGCGACGCGCCAGCTCCAGGGCCAGGGCCGGCGGCGTGTACGGCCCGTACGCCATCAAGCAGCCGAAGCGCACGGAGTCGCTGCGCGTTCCCGCGCGCGACCCGCTCGCGGGCGCCCCCGGCGAGGACCCGCTGGCGGCGACGCGCGCCGAACGCGTCGTCGGGTTTTCGTCGTGGACGATGACGTACCTCGCCATCGCGGCGCTCTTCGTCGTCCCCGAAGCCTTCTCGTGCTTCCTCGAGTATCAATATCAGCCGAAGCACGAGGTGGGGTCTCTCATCGAAAACTGGAGCGCGACGAAGGCGGTGTCCGTCGCGAAGTTCGTGCAGCCGGAGACGCTCCAGGAGCTCCAGAGGGCGGTCGATTGGTTTCACGGCAACTTCCGAAAGCTGCGTCCGGTGGGCGCGTCGCTCTCCCCGAACGGCGCGGCGTTCTCCCCGGAGGGGATGGTTTCCCTGACGCTCATGGACAAGGTTCTGAGCGTGGACAAAGAGAAGATGCGCGTCACCGTCCAGGCTGGGTGCACGGTGCGAGATCTCGTGGAGGCGCTGCGGCCGCACGGGATGACGCTTAAAAACTACGCGAGCATCCGAGAGCAACAGATCGGGGGGTTCACGCAGGTGGGCGCGCACGGCACGGGCGCGACCGTGCCGCCGATCGACGAGACCGTCGTCGGGATGAAGCTCGTGACCCCGGGGAAAGGGACGCTGGACCTCACGATCGAGGACACGCCCGGGATCTTGAAGATGGCTCGGTGCGGGATCGGGTCGCTCGGCGTCGCCGCGGAGGTGACGCTGGAGTGCGTCCCCGCGGAGCGACTGCTCGAAGAGACGTTCACGGCGACGCGGGCGGAGATAGAGAAGAATCACGCGACGTGGCTGAAACGTTTCAAGCACGTGCGTTACATGTGGATCCCGCACACGGACGTCGTCGTCGTCGTCGGGTCGAACCCGATACCCGCGGAGGCGCCGACGCCGGAGCCGACGACGGCGTTTCCCGAGGCGAAGAAGGTGGAGCCCATGGCGCGTCTGCTCAAGCGGCTCAACCCGGACGTGGACGTGACCGGGATGGGGTTCGGGGAGCTGCGGGACGAGCTCCTGAAGATCGACCCTCTCGACTTGAAGCACGTGAAGCGCGTCAACGCCGCGGAGGGCGAATTTTGGAAGCGAAACGCCGGCACGCGCTGCGACTGGAGCGACCAGATCCTCGGGTTCGACTGCGGCGGGCAACAGCACGTGTACGAGATCGCGTTTCGAACCGGCGACAGCGTGGAGACGAACGACGGGAGAGACCTGGTGTACATGAAGGACTTACTCGAGATGATCGAGCGCGAGGGCATCCCCGCGCCCGCGCCGATCGAGCAGCGGTGGAGCGCGGGAAGCTCGTCGCCGATGTCGCCGGTGAGCAACGACGGCAAAGACGACGCGGGCCCCGGGCTGCACAGCTGGATCGGCATCATCATGTACTTGCCCACCTCCGTGAAGGAGACGCGCGACGAGATCACCGCCGCGTTTAAGGCGTACGCGAAGAGAGAGGAGGAGCTCTTGGGGGAGAAGTACGCGATCCGGACGCACTGGGCGAAGATCGAGAGCCCGGGGTGGTACCGCGGGAAAACCCTCGAGGGCGCGGACGGCTTGTTGAAGTACGACGAGGGAGAGCACAAGGCGAGGGCGAGAGCGCCCGAGGTGGCGAGAAGAGAGCTCGAAGTGCGCGAGGAGAAGGAACTCGAGGCGAACGGGAAGAAACTCCCCGACGCCGTCCTCGAAGCTCGCAAGGCGGACCACGAGAAGCGCTTGGAGCGGCTCGGACGGGAGGCGGGGGCGGCGTATCGCGAAGAGCAAGGAAAGATCCTCGAGGAGGTGGTGCGAATGCGGCGGACGCTCGCGCGGCGGTACCCGGTCGACAGCTTCAACGCGTTGCGACAAGCGCTGGACCCGAGAGGCATTCTCGCGAACGCGATGATCGAGAACTTCTTCGCGCCGATCGACGCCTACGCGTCTCAGAGTACCTCGCATAAAAAGACGCTCGACGACGGCTTCGTCGTCGACGCCGCCCCGCCGGAGTTTATTCTCGCGATCGGCCGCACGCTGAAACGCATAGAACGATTTTGGAAGCCCGGGTCGGTGTGGAGCTTTGGCGGGCTGCTGTACGACTTCGAGACGGAGCCGAGAGCGACGAAGACGAGCGAGAAGGAGAAGAAGGTGCTGGAAGCGATCGACGATTTTGTGGTCGGGCGCGACGCGTTTCCGCTGCGGGAAGTCGTGGGCGTACGAGGTGCGTTACGGCGCGTCGACGCGCGCGCCGTCGTGAACAGCGACGCGGAGGAAGAGAAGAGGAGGAGGACGGAGACGGAGACGGAGACGAAGACGAAGACGAAGGAGGAGGTCGAGGTCGAGTCAAAGTCGAGACGCGACGGGGGGTACATTCGCGACAAGGTGAACCTCGCGAGGAACGTGTGGTCTCGCGGATGGACGCGGGGGAGCGGAGACGGCGGGGGAGGGCCCGCGGTGTCGCCGCCGCCGCCGCTATAAGTCTACCCTCTTCTCCCCGCCGTCGCCGCCGCCGTCGCGCCCCTCGCTCTTCTTCTTCTTCTTCTTCTTCTTCTTCTTCTTCTTCTTCTCCTTCTTCGCGGCGTCCGGCTTCGGCTTCGGCGTCGGCGGCTCCGGCTCGTCGTTGCCCTTCAGCCATCGCTTCGAGTTCCACTCGAACTCCCGAACCTCCTCTTGCATCCACAGAAACTCCCGGAGCTCGTCCATGTACCGCCCGTCCTTCAGCTGCACGAGCATCGTGTCCGTGTCGATGCCGTACACGCGGTCGCTCACGCCGCCGCTGCGCATCAACGTCGCCCATCGCTCGCCGATGACGTTCACCTCGTCGATCGATCGCGGGCCGGCGACGGGATCGGGATGGAGCTTCACGAACGTGAGCTGCGGCCCCGCGCGCGACCTCTCCTGGAGCTTCGCGAGCGACTTCGGGTCCATCTGGCCGTTCGCGTCGAACAGCGGCGCGTCGTCCGCGCCGTCGACGGGTTGTCTTCCGAACTTCTCCTCGCCCCAGGACTTGAAGTCGTCGTCCTCCTCGTCGTCCCAGACGTTGTCGAGATTGTCCGGGATTTTCGGTCGCGGCTTCGCGCGGACGAGCGTCGGCGTCGCGAGCAGGAGGGAGAGGAGGAGGAGGAGGAGGAGGAAGAGGAGGGAGGAGAGGGAGGAGGTCGCGCCGCCGCCGCGGCGACGCGGCGCTCGACGCGCCATCCTCCGGAGGAGAGCCGCACGCGACGAGGGCGACGCGACGACTCGAGTGCCGATCGAAACAGCCTTCTTCCAGCGCTGCATGGGGTGCCCTAAGTTCGTACAGGTAGTGCCCTAAGTTCGTACATTCGTCTTTGATCGGCTCTCGCGATGAACAGCGCCCTGTCAAAAATGTCATCGGTGAATCCCCGATCGATTTGATCGGTCGTGCACTGTCAGCAGAGTGCACGGAATCCGCTCGTCCTCGCGCGCGTTCTCGTCCGCGGAACGCCTTCTCGCGGGAAAAACCACGATGACTTGTCGCGCGCTCGCGCGAGCACACGTCGCACGCGCGCGCCGCGACCCTCGCGCGACCCGCACACTCCCCCGCGCGTCGCATCCGCGCGCTCGCGGACAGGAAACGCGCGCGTGACCGCCCGCGACGACGACGACGACGACGACGACGACGACGACGTCCACGACGACCGCGCGGCAGCGACCGGACCCGGACCGGAAGAAGCGAAAAGAAAACTAACTCAGAGCGCGCGTCCGACGAGCTCACATCACTCACGATGAGCTCCCGCGAGCAGGTCGACGCGGAGCCGCGCGGGCTCCCGTCCACGCTCTCGATCCTCCCGCTGAAGGACCGCATCCTCCTCCCCTCGAGCGCGATGAAGCTCGTGCTCACGACGCCGTCCGCGCTCGCGCTCGTCGACGACATCCTAGGCGCGGCGTACGTGAAACCGGGCACTCTCTACGTCGGCGTGGTGCCCGTGCGGAGAGACGCGCCTCCCTCCACGGGGGGCGTCACGAGCGGCGCGTCGCAGCTCGACGCGGAGTCGTTCGACGCGGAGGACGACGCGGACGACGTCCGCGCGCACCTGCACGACGTCGGGACCGCGGCGAGGATCATCCAGATCGCGCGAGGCGACCGCCCGGGGATGAAGGCGCGTTCTATACACTGGTCCCCATACGACCGCGTTCGCGTGGTGAACGCCGATCCTTAAGGACTTTTCCCGGCGTCTCTCTCCGCCCA
>Ga0181561_10003351_pt1 | contig 14053 bp, 7 predicted proteins | sample 011ome_19_FD_133760 | JGI IMG/M metagenome (GOLD analysis project Ga0181561, IMG submission 133760) | Coastal salt marsh microbial communities from the Groves Creek Marsh, Skidaway Island, Georgia - 011510BT metaG (megahit assembly) | ecosystem: Environmental > Aquatic > Marine > Intertidal zone...
AGTGACTTTTTGCTCGCCGGACGCGCCACTGCGCCGCGCGCCCGACGCGCGCGATGTCCTCCAACCCGATCATCGGGTCGCCGCCCCGTTCGGGAGCGATAAAGCGCACCGTGAGCTTTCCCGGCGCGGGGGCGTCGGACCGCGCGGAGGCTGGGTACGGTTCCACCCCCGGCGATGCGCCCTCCACGTCGTCCGATTGGACGGACGCGTCGCGCGTGCGCGTCGCGGGGCGTCTCCTGCTCACCATCGCGGTGTTCGGCATCTTGGGAAGCCTCCTGCCGTTCTTCGCCGTGGGTTGGGCGAACAAGCTGGGAACGCCGTCCGTCTCGAGAACCGGCGCGTCGGTGTCGGGGCTGCAGTCGCTGCAGAGCATGCCCGCGGTGAGCGCGCTGGGGCAGGCGCCCGGGGAGGGCGACGCGAATCTCCTCGGGACGCCCCTGAAGCCCTGCTCGTCGTCGGACCAGGGGTCCACCGGGTGGACCAGGAGCGGGTCCTGCGCGTGGAGTCCCGACGACTCCGGGTACCACGAGGTGCGCAGACGCCACGCCGCGCGTCCGGAGCGAGCCCCCGCCCGCGACCGAGATCCTCACCTCGCGTCTTCATCGTTTCAACACCCCTCTCCGTGCGCTTCTGAAAAGTCATTTTCATTTTTTACCGACGTTTTTCTGGGTGCATTCCATCTGACTTTTTCCACCGCCTCTCGGCGCGAACGTCTCAGGTGTGCGTGACCATGGACGAGGAGTTCTTGGCGAGCAGCGCCGCGCACGACGGGAACGACCTTTCCAGCGTGGTGGCGCACGGCGAGCGGTGGTGCGTGTGCGCGTGGGCGTGGGCGAGCGCGGTGGAGCGCGACCCGGCGCGAACGGAGGGCTTGCGACTCGAGTGCGAAGAGAGCAACGCGAAGTTACGCGAGGTGTACCAGAGCTACATAGACAGGGGGGAGGGCATGACCGGTCCCACCGGGCAGGCGTACGGGCCGACGCAGGCGCTCGAGGCGGTGAACAGGCTGTGCCCCGCGCCCGCGAGCGCGGGCGCGAGGCTCGGCGGCGCGCGGCGCGCCAGGACGGAGGCAAACGCGCGCGCGACGCTGGGGGTGCCGTACTGACGTCTGAGTTTTTTGTCCATGAATCATACCACTTGACTCGACCGCTTTTCGTCAAACGAGATGAGTGATGACGGTCCAACGCTATCCACTCGCTCGGCGCGCGACATCGAGGCGTGCGCGCACCACCTCCATGGCAGCGGCGCGCGGCGGGTGCGCGATGCTCGGCGCGCGTCTTCGCGCCGGCGGGCTCTCTCGCGCGTCGTGGCGATGGCGCGTGTCCCCCCCCGGGCCGTCGACTACGAGCGTCCTCCCGAAACGCGCGTCGGCGGCGGCGGTGTCGAGCCGCGCGCTCGAGTCAGACGCGGTCGGCGTCTGCGTCACGCCGCGTCCGCGCGAGCGTCGTCGCTCGCGCGTCCTCCGAGCCTCTCGAGCCGTCTCCGAGTCTCGCGCCGAGTCTCGCGAAACCCAGGGCGAGTCGTACCTGGAGACGGCGTCGCGCCCTTCGCGGTTCCAGGAGTCCTCGTGGGGCGATCCCGAGGCGGTGGAGGTTTTGCTTCAGACGATGCGCATCCAGTGGTCGCACGGGTACCCGGATACGCCCCGCGGGTACGACCGGCTGACGCACGGGTTCCACGAGTACCCCGCGGGCATGCAGGCGGCGGCGGCGGACCGGTGCCTGGACTGCCTGCCGGGAACGTCTCTGCTCGACCCGTTCTGCGGAAGCGGCACGAGCGTCGTGGTCGGCATGACCCGGGGCTACCGCGGGTTCGGCGTCGACGTCTCGCCGCTCGCCGCGTTCGTCGCCGCGCACAGGGCGTGGCGGCCCGCGAGGGGCGAGGAGACACTCGACGCGATGCGCGAGATCGCGCGCGCGGCCACGGGCGCGGCGGAGATGGAGGAGGCCGCGGCGCGACTGCTGCGCGAGGAGCGAGCCGAGAGAAGCGGCGGCGAGGAAGAAGAGAACGCGCGCGACGGCGCAACCGCCGCGGCTTTAAAAAACGGCGGCGGCGCGGGGGCTGTGCCTCGCGACTGGCGACCGGTGCATTCGGCGCTGTCCGAGTACCTGTCTCGATCTAACGGCGACGACGACGGAAAGGACGCCGCGAAAGAACACCCGCTCGTCGCCGCCGCCGAGCCCGGCGTCCCCGGCGCGCTCCGTTTCTGCCTCTCCGTGGCGCTGCAGCGCTCGCAGAAGGGCCGGGGCAAGCGGCGGCCGTACAAGCGCCAGCGCAAGAAAAACGCCGAGAAGCTCGCGCTCGAGACCGCCGAGACTGCGTTGACCCCCGGCCAACTCGAGGCTGCCGCGCGGTTCCGCGACGTCGTGGACGAGTACTGCGGCCGCGTGAGCGGCTTGGTGCGCGCGGTGGACGCGGACGTGCCGCGCGCGACCATCTACAACGAGGACGTGCGGGACTTGCGACTTCCGACGCGGGTGGACGCCGTGCTGACGTCGCCGCCGTACCCCGGGGTGTACGACTACCTCTCGTTCGCGAGGAAAGTGCGCGCGGGGAGCGGCAACGCGACGGTCGTCGCCCGGCCGTGCTCCGATCAACCCGCGATCGAACCTCCGACCGCGAAAGACGCGAAAGACGTCGTCGCCGGCTCGGAGGGGTATTTCCGCGCGGCGGTCCCGGCGGACCGCGCGTGGCCCGCGGAGTGGACGCAGGGCGAGATCGGCGCGCGCAAGACGCTGCGGAGCGACCCGCACGCGTTCAAGGCGGTGTGGCAGGCGGAACAAGAAGGCTGGCTGACCGTGGTGGCGTCGTCGCTGAAGCCGGGCGGACGCGCGGCGGTGATGGTGGGCGACGGCGCCAACATCGACACGCGCGCGAGCGTGTTAGCGGCGGGCGAGGCGTGCGGCTTAGTCGGCGTCGCATCGGTCACCATGGCGCTGACGCACGAGATGGAGGACGGGCGCGTGTGGAACGCGGCGAGGAAGGAGCACTTGGTGCTGCTGGAGAAGCCGCTGTAGCGCGCGCGGTCGATTCTACGTAGTAGAGTGGACGGTGTGTGTAGAACGGTTTTCTGACGTTCATCACTGCACAGCAGCAATTCTGGCACATCTCAGGCGTGTGTGAGAGGCGCGTGCGGTGATTTGTGAGAACCTTGCCCGTCCGACGTCTTCCGCGCCGACCCTATCTGCCGCGACATCGTTTGGGAGCTGCGCGTGGCCTGACGCGCGCAGCCACTTCGCGGCGCACTCGGGCGCGCGGGCGCATCCGAGATGTCGTCCGGCTCGTGCGCGGGAGCGCACGTCTCGGTCCGGGCGGCGGCGGCGCGCCTGCGCCATGGTAGCTCCATCGACAAGCTCCGTGCGTCGGCGTCGACCGCGGGTCGGGTGATGTGCCCCGCTTCCAGCGCGCGGGTCCGCCGTCGCGCGCGCGAGGCGTGTCGCGCGCGCGCGGCGGCGGACGGCGACACGCGCGGCGGCGACGTCGTCTCGCGCGGCGAGGGCGCCTCCGGCGCGCGCTCGGGCGCTTCCGCCGCGAGCGTCACCACGGTGGCGGACGTTCCGTCGTCGTCGTCGTGGGACGCCGCCGCGCCGGCCCCCCTGTCGAGTCGCGCGTCGCGCGCGCGCCCGCGCCACCTGGCCATCATCATGGACGGCAACGCGCGCTGGGCGCGGGAGCGCGCGCTTCCCGTGACCGCGGGCCACGAGCGCGGCGTGGACGCGCTCCGGACGGCCACGCGGTGCGCCGCGGCGTGGCAGGTGGAGGCGCTCACGGTGTACGCGTTTTCGCACGAAAACTGGCGACGCGATTCGAGCGAAGTCGCGTACCTCATGACGCTTTTGGAACGAACGCTCGTGGACGAACTCGGCGATTTAGTGAGACACGGCGTGCGGGTAAACGTCATGGGCGATTTGGGGATGGTCACCTCCGAGTTGCGTTCGGCGATCCGAAACGCCGAAGACGCGACGCGCGCGAACAAAAAGCTGCGACTGAGCGTCGCGCTTTCGTACGGCGGAAGGCAAGACGTGCTCTCGGCGACGCGCGCGCTGGCGCGCGAGTGCGCCGCCGGGCACGTGGACGCCGAGGATATCACCGAGGAGATGATCGCGGAGAGGCTCAGCACGCGCCACCTCCCGTCTCACTGCCGCGAGCCCGACTTACTGATCCGGACCTCGGGCGAACAGAGGCTCTCCAACTTCATGCTCTGGGAGATGGCGTACACGGAGCTGCTCTTCTCGACGACGCTGTGGCCGGATTTCGGCGAAGACGTCATGCGCGACGCGCTCGAGCAGTACGCGGCGCGCGCGCGGCGGTTCGGGACGCGGGACACGCACGAGACGGACGAAAAACCGCGAAAAACCGCGTAGCCCCGGGGTTCGTACGAGACGTACCACCGCCCTTTAAAAAACAACCGTAGACGAGACGACGTATATAGTACGACACCGCCGAGCCTTCGACGGGTCGCCTCTACGTAAAAACACGTCGTAAAAACACTTGACTAATACGGGTGTGTTATTCCGTCGTCGACGCGCTTCTCAGCGGCGCGTACCCTTGCTTGATGCGCTCGTGCTCATCTCGCCGCGCCGCCCCGAGCAGCCCAGCATTAGCTTCTTCCCGCTCGCGTCTCGCCGCGCGCGCCGCGCGCCGAGCGGCGACGCGCGCGGCGCGTTCCTTCTCCGTCGCCGCGTACACCTCGTCGTCATACGACGAGAAATCGGCTTCGGCTTCGGTTTTTTCGGTCGCGGTCGCGTCGGCCACGCCCAGGTTCGCCCTTAGGATCGCCGCGGTTTTAGGGTCTTCGACGACGTCTTCGTCTTCCGAGACGCTCGCGATCGAATCGTCCGGCGGACGTCCAGACGTCGCCGCGAATTTTGTAATCGCGCTCAGCCGCGTCTCGCCGTCAACCATCTCGCCATGTCCCTCGTCCCTCATCCGTCCCTCATCCGTCTCCTCATCCTCCCCCTTGTACGCCCCCAGGCTTTCCTGCCGGCGTGCGTTCGCCGCCGCGGGCCGCGTCCACCAAGGCAGCGTGTTGTGCTTGGTGCCCCACGCGTTGGGAGCCCCCGCGACGCCCAACTGGGCGGGTCCGCCGTCGCCGAGCGCGGCGACGGACGCGCCCGAGAGGGAGCCGCCCGCGAACGCGGCGCATCCGAGGAGCGCAGCGACGGCAGCCGCGAGGCGCGCGCGGTCGCGACGGGGGTGGACGACGCCGTCGAGCGCAAATCCCGACGTCGACGCCTCGAGGACGGGCGCGGCCGCGCCCAACAGGCGCTCGCGCTCCATCGCGCACGACGCGCGCAGGTGGTTATGCCGGTGCCCGATGCCAACACCCGAAAAAATGTTAAACCCGAGTCCTGTTTCATTTCTGCAGAAGCCAGTCTCGAATTTACTCAAAATTCGTAATTTACGCGTTTTCCACACTGAATATTGGCACATGGCATGGTGGTCGTAGTGTTTCGACCGAAGCGTAGCGGCATGTCGTGGCAAGCAAGAAAACGCCCTTCCGAGACTCATCATATGTGCCAATTCTTCGCCGCGCGCGACGCACGCACCGCGCGTTCCGAGGCGACCCACTCCTCGCCCGTCGCGCACCATGGCCGACGTCGAGCCCGCGGCCGCGGACCCCCCCCCGCCCGTCGGCTCGCTCGTGCGGGTACGCCCGTCGACCGCGCGCCTCTCTTCTTCCGCGACGTCCCCGATGTCGGTTTCCACCTCCGACCTCTCTGCCCTCTGACTCGTCCCACCCGCGGCTCCGACGCGCGCAGGGCACCCTGGAGAAGACCCTGGAGTACCAGAGCTTCACCGCGGAGACGGAGGACCACGAGGACCACACGTTCTGCGGCATTTTCTTTGACCTGCACGCCAGCGACCGCTTCCCCGTGAGCTACCTGGAGATCTCCTCGCTGTGGGTTCGCGGCCAGCTCGGCCCGCTGACGGTGTGGACCCGGCCCGGCGGGCACGGCGGCAGGCACGGCGACGCCGTGCACGACCCGGCGCAGTGGACGAAGGTGTACGAGAAGACGCACGCCCCGAGTTTCAACCATCTGATCGAGCTCACGCTGGACGCGCCGATACGGTTACGCGCGGGCGACACGCTCGGGGTGTACGTGCACTCCTCCGCGCCGGGCGACGCGTCCATCGTGTACGACGACCAGCGGCGCTACTACACGGACGCCGAGGATTCCGTCAAGGACGACGGCAAACTCGTGATCCTTCCCGGCACGGCGCACCTCTCTAGCAAGCCGTTCGGCAGGCGCGCGCCCTGGGGCGGCGACGCGTTGCGGCAAGGCCGGCTGTTCGTCGGCCGCGTGAACTACGGCGCGCGCTGGATGCTGTGGAACCCCGAGACGCACGCGCGGTTCCCGCTCGGCTTCCGCGCGGCGACCGAGGCGCTGCTGATGGGGGGCAAGCGCGAGGACTGCTTGCTGTACCACCTCGGGGACGAAGTGCTGTTCTACGTCATGAACCGGTGCTCGTGGGACTGGTTCGGCACGAAGATGCGCGAGGACGAAGAGGCGCTCGAGCGCGAGAAGAAAGCGGCAGCGCGCGAGGCGCAGCAGAAGAAGGAACGCGAGATCGCGGAGATGTTCGGCGTGCCCGTCTCGCAGGCCAGGCAGCTCATGACGCAGATGGACCCGTACATGCTGCAGCACATCCACCAGCAGCTCGCCGCGGGGCATCAGATCGTCGTGCAGGGCGGCGACTCCGACGAGGACTTCGAGCCGTCCGAGTCCGGCGACGAGGAGGCGTCCGAGTCCGGCGACGGCGACTTCGACTTCGACGAGAGAGAGAGCGACGAGGAGGACGCGTTCGACGACGCCGCCGACGAGATGGAGGAGGAGACTGAGGCGGCGACGGAGGAGAATATTGAGCACATGGAGGAGGAGATGGAGCCATAGATGGAGGAGGAGATGGAGGCACCGGGGTATGCCTTCAGAAACTCTAGTCCGAAACAGTAGTCACTCATCACCGTTCAATCCATCATCTCGTGGTCCCCGTCGTTCTCGTCGTCCTCGCCGTCGTCGTGCTGCTCGTGCTGGTGCCGCGCCGCGCCGCGCGCGAGGCTCAGCCCGTCCAGCAGGGACTCGATCGGCACCTCGGGCACGTCGTCGTCGTCGTCCGTCGCGTCGCCGCCGTCGCCGTTTTCGGGACGACCCGCCGCGTCGTCCCGGAAAATCTGCACCTGCGCGCGCGTCTCCTCGTCCTCCTCCAGCTCCTGCATGAACAGCTCCTCGTCCATCGCCGCGCGCTCCGCCTCTCGCGCGACAGCCTTGTGCCCGCCGACGTCGTCCTCCGCCACGTCCAGCCGCTGCAGCTTCCACTGCCTGTTGACGCCCTTCGCGCGCCTCCGCCGGCGCTTCTCCTGGTACGATTTCTTCACGAGTAAGACGTCGGGAAGCGCCAAACCGCGGCGGTACTTCTCGAGCTCGGGGTCGACGATCTGCAGAGACGCGAGGTCGTACCCCATCGCCGTGTCCCCCGCCTGCAGGTGGTGCCCCAAATGCGTGCGCGCGGACATGATGTTGTCGTTCACGCCGAAATCGCTGACGCGCGCCACCTGCACGTCCGCCAGGAGCCACTTGCCGCTCTGGCCGCGGCCCGCGCCGCGCACCGGCTCGATGTCGAGGACGACGTATTCGACGAACATCTTGGCGGTGCCCACCGAGCGGTACGGAAGACGGTAGTACTGCGCGGCGTCCATCCAGTTCTGCTTCATGGTGTGCGGGTCCGTGAGCTGGAACGACGAGCCGACGCGCGTCACGAGCATGAGCGGCCCGACGCCGCCCATCCCTTGGCTCACCTTGAACGGCAACACCACGATGTCCTCCTTGCAAATCGGGACGATCTCCACCATGAACGTGTACTGGTAGTTGTACGTGTTGTCGTTGGCGTTGTGCGACACGAGCTGCTTGTCGTGCCGCGCGCGCACAGGTACGACGTTCTGCAGAAAGTCCACCATCTTCAACCCGTGCGACCGGCTCCCGTAGTAGAAGTCAAGCCCGTCGGGCTGCGACTTGATGCCGATTGTGTTCGCCTCCATCCCGTGTTTCAGAATGAGCTGCTCGAGGAACAGGAACGTGCGCTTGTGCTCCACCTTCTGCCGCACCTGCACGCACGCGGTCCACTGGTCCGAGTTCGCCGCAGCGCGCGAGCACGCGTCGCACATGTGCCATTCCACCACGAACTCGGTCACGAACGTCTGCTGTAAGATGGCGCCGTTCAGCACCTCCTTCTGAATGGTGAGTTTCGTCTTGAGTCGTTTGCTGTGCGGCTCGGTCCAGATGAACCCGGCATCCACCAGTTTCACTTTGTTCAAACCTTTGATGCGCTTGATGCAGAACGTCAGCAGCTCCTTGGACTCCAGGTCCGCGCGGATCCAGTGCTTCGGCGGCTGCAGGTACCGCTGGCACTCCTTGCAGTACAGAACCGTGCACTGCTTCTGGATGCCCTCGGTGATGTCCACCTGCGAAACGTGCCGTATATTTTCGTGAGACGTGTCGAGAGGATGCGTCGTCAGTCGCGGCGAACGAGGGCAGTCGGGGGGTCGACTCGGGGGGCACGAGGCGAGAAAGAAGGACGCGCAGTCGCGCGCGCGCTCGCAGCGCGACCGCAAAACGGACGAGAAAGAAAGTACACGCTCGTCTCCGGTCTCGCGCGTGGGGTGCGTCGCTCTGCCGTGTGTTTTCGGCGGCGAGGCGCGTTTCGAGATTTCGGCGGCGGGTCGACGCACCTGCGAGCGAATGCAGTCCACGCACATACCCGCCGGGTTGGGCGGGATGCCCATGCCGCACATGCAGCATAGGACGTGCCCGGGGGCGTGTTGCTGCTGAACCCCGAACATCGTGGCTGCGCTGGCCAGGGGTGCGGGGCAGTCTGGGGACCGCCGCCACGACCGCCACGGGCGAAAAAGGATGGAGCAAATGCGTTCTTTTGCAAAAAAATCGTATGAAGGCAAGTCTCTCACAAGCAGTTACCACCCGTAATCGATGACTAAGTCGCCATACACTGATGCGGAAATGTTTCGGAGTTAGCGCTGCTTTTGGCGTGCCGTTCGACACCCTCCCGTAATCATGAATGATTACGGGGACTTCCACGCATTGCGCGGCTGCGCCCCCCCCCCGACAGTGTTGCTCGCGCGGCGAGGCACGCGTCCGTTCCGCGTCGGCGCCCCGCCGCGCCCTCGAACGCGGCGGGGCGCGAGCGCGTGCCGGCGAACCCATCGCGCGAGCTCCGTGGGACGCGTGCGTTCCGCGTTGGGCTGAGTTGAACGCCTGCTGACGAAGCGCGGCGGGTCAACATCCCATGTCCGGCTCCGACGGCGAGGGCGGTGACTTCGGCGAGGAGGATCGGAGGGAGAAGAAGAAGAAGAAGAAGAGTAAGAAGGAACGCACGCCGGAAGAACGCGAGGAGCGGCGGCGACGCAAGGAAGCGGAGCAGAACGCCGAGGCGAACGTCTCTCTCGGAGGTGACGGAGGCGACGGGGAAGGTGCTCGTTCCTTCTCTCCTCAGACGTCGTCCGCGATGCGGTCGCCCAGCGCGCGCGGCGACGACCCCGAGTCGCCCGGGGGCGACGACACCGAAACGCCCGTGAAGGCCAAGAAGCCGGGTTTCGTCGGCAAAGCCGTCGGCGCGGCGTCGGGCGCAGTCGTCGGCGCGCTGAGAGCCGTCGGGCTCGCGTCGAAACCGGTGGACTTGAATGACGGGTACGACGGCCCCTTGTTCGTCAAGCCCTCGCGCGCGAAGGCTCGCGCGTACGCGCGAGACGCCAACGTGATGCAGACGCGCGCCGGGATCAAGGTGTTCATGGAGGACGACGCGCTCGAGCACCTGGACGGCGACGAGATCTTCGCCGAGATTTATCAGCAGTGCGAGCGCAAGGGCGTCTCCGTCTCGAAGGTGACGAAGACGGGGACGTGCTCCGCCGCCGTCGACGACATCCCCATGTCGCAGGCGGAGGACCTGGCGCACTTCGGCGTGAAGATCGCGGGGCGGCACGTGCGTTGCGTCAAGGAAGAGCTCGCCCCGCTGGACGGCGACGAGGACGAGCCGGGGGGACCGAACCAGACCGAACGCGACGCCGAAGCCGGCGGCGCGCATCCCGCTCTGATTCGGCCGTACGATTTGCGAACCGCCGGGCCGAACGAGCTCGGCGAGTTGGGCGTCGGCATCGGTCTGTATTTCCACTCGTTGCTGTGGGGCGCCAGAGTGCTCGGTATCCTTTCCGTGCTCGGCGCGTTCACGACCGTGACGTACGCGCTCGCCGGGATGAGCGCGGCGCAGCTCGAGAGCGAGTCGCTCACCGGATTCGCGATTCCAACCCTCGGCGCGGCGATTTGGACCCACGAGAACGGTCGCGGGTTGCTCCTCGGGGCTTCCGCGAACGGCGCGACGATGCTGATCATCACGAGCGTGGAGTGCGCGATGGCGCTCGCGTTCGTGTGGCTCGTGAAGCGCATGCAGCGCGACCAGAGCAAGGCCATCGACGACATGGACGTGAGCAACATCTCGCTGCAGGACTACTCGGTGAAGGTGGACGACGTCCCGAAAACGGCGACGCCGGCGGAGATTGGCGCGTTCTTCTCCAAGTTCGGCAAGGTGCACCAGGTGACGCTGGGAACGGACGTGGGCAAGCTCATCGGCAAGCACCGCAAGCGCAGCGAGATGGTGTTCCAGCGCGAGGAGCTGCACGCGGCGGTGTGCAAGTCCAGGGGCAAGAACATGGTGGCGAAGGAGCAGCTGCGCAACCACGAGCGGCGTCTGGAGAAGCTGGAGGCGTCGTTGCTGGAGGCTCAGCGATCAAGCGGCACTGGGTCGGTCACCTCGGCGTTCGTGGTGTTCGAGACCGAGGACAGCCGGCTGGCGTGCGAGCGCAAGATGAAGCCGGACAACACGCTGGCGTGGCTGTTCCGGCGCAAGAAGTACCGGTTCAGAGGCACGCACAGGCTGTGGATCCATCGCGCGCCCGAGGCGTCGGACATCCTCTGGGAGAACCTCGGCGTCAACGGCGGCGCCGCGCGCACGCGGCGCTTCTTCTCGTGGGTGTTCATGACCGTGCTGATGGTCTGCACGTGCGCGATGGTGGTGCTGGCGGAGAGCGCGCAGAGCACCGTGCCGCCCGCGATCGCCTGCGACTCCCCGGAAGAGGCGGGCACGCTGGTCTGCGACGCCATCTGGCCCGCGGCGTCCTACGCGGGGAACGAGAGCGAGGCGGTTCTGGTCGAGGTGAAGGCGATGATGTCCGAGGTGAACGCCGTGATGTGCGCGGACTACATCTCGAGTGGGCAGTGGCGCGACACGACGGTGGGCGCGTACGACGGCGTCGCCCGATTGGACGCGTCGGCGTACTACGACGCGAACGGCGAGTGGGCGGGCGGCTTTGACGCGACGACGATCCGAGACGAGTGCTCGGCGATGGCGTGCTTCGACTGCTTCTGCAAGGCGCGCGTCGCGTCCGTGGCGCAGATCGGCCTGGGGCTCGCGGACGATCAGGACGGCTGGTACGGGCTGTGCGAGACGTACTTCATCGGCCAGAGCTACGGTCTGGCGACGAGCGCGTTCACCGCCGTGTTGAACGTCGCGCTCGGCACGTTCACGCGCGTGTTTTCCGATTTCGAGCGCCACCACACCAAAAGCGGGCTGGAGAGCTCGGTGAGCGTCAAGCTGTTCCTGGCGCTCGTCGTGAACTCGGCGCTCATCCCGGTGCTCGTGTTCGCCAAAATCTCCAAGTTCGACTTTCTGCCGTACCTGTTTCAAGGTCCGTACGAGGACTTCGAGGTGGACTGGTACCAGACCGTCTCCTCGACGCTTTCGTTCACGCTGGTGGTGAACGCGGCGGTGTTCCCCCTCACCGCGCTCGGTAAGGCGGGCGCGCGGGCGTTTTCGCGCTTCGCCTTCGCCAACGGCGCGTTGACGCAGCGGCAGCTCAACAAGATGTACGAGGGGAACGCGTTTGATTTGAGCGAGAGGTACGCGCAGATGCTTTCGATGGTGTTCGTGTCGCTGTGCTTCCAAGCCGCGATGCCGGCGCTCGTGCCGGTCACCGCGCTGTTCTGCTTCGCGGTGTACCGCGAGGCGAAGTACACGCTGCTGCGGCACTCCAAGAAGCCGCCGGCGTACGACGAGACGATGGCTCGTTTCTTCTGGGCCTTCGCGCCGAGCGCGGCGTTTTTCAAGCTCTTCTTCACGCTGTGGATGGTGAGCTACGCGTCTGTGCCGAACCTGGGCGTGAACATCGACCCCGTCCCGGACGCGCTCGCGACGATCAGCGAGGGCGAGGACGGCGGCCAGTTTGACTTTTCCAGTCGGTTCGAAAACGGAAACGGCGCCGTCGCGTTTTTCGCCTTCCTGGCGCTGGTGGTCGGGACGGCGCTCAACCAGAACCGCGCGGCGCTCGCGTCGGTGTTCAACCGCTTCGCGCCCGTGCGCGTGTTCGCGGACGAGGAGGAGGTGAGCGCCGTGCCTGACATCTCCATCGCGCTGTCGGACGGCATACTCAAGGGGCTCCCGAGCTACATGATCGGCGTCAACCCGGAGTACAACGAAGTCGTCCCCGCCTCGGCGACGCTCAGCGCCGGCGGCGCCAACCAGCCGCGGCCGCCGGAGTGGGAGGAGGTGATGCGCGGCATCGGCGCGGAGGAGGAGGAGCGCATGCGGCTGGAGATGAAGAAGATGACCGCGACGTTCACGGAGGAGGCTGCCGGGGAGTACTCCGAGGACATGCGGGCGATGCTCGGCAAGAAACAGAAGAAGAAACGAGCCGCGGGGCGCGTGGCGCCGGGGGACGAGGAGGTTGGTTCGTTTTCGCGCGTCGACGCGCGAAAGCAAATCAACCGCAAAGATTCAGTCGTCGCGGCGCTCGCCTGGGGGGACCAGGGCGACGACGACGACGAGGGCGGCGGCGACGCCGGCGTCGAGACCGCGGAGGAGAAGGCGGAGCGCCGCCGGCGGAAGAAGGAGAAGAAGGAGAAGAAGGAACGCAGGCGGCGGGAGAAGGACGACGAAGGACCGGAGGAGTAGCCGTCGTGATACGTGTCATATATATTTCCGTGACTTTTTTTGACATCGATCGCCGCGCTCTCGTCGTCTGTCGCACATCGCGGCGAGCGGACGGCGCCGGGGGACTCCGGCGCGGGCGTCTCGCCGGCGCGAGCCGCGATGGAGCGCGACGCGAATGGGCGTTTCGACGACGCGTTCGAGGTCGGGGAACGCATCGGCGCGGGCGGGCTCGGGACGGTCCACGCGTGTCGCGCACGCGGGAATGTGAACGCGAAGATACCGCGAGGTATGCCTCTCGTCGTCAAGACCGTGCGCGTGCGTTTGGACGCCGGAGGGTGCGTTCGCGCGAACGTCCCGACCTCCGGTCGCGTCGACGCGGAAATCCGCGCGCTCCGCCGCCTCGACGCGTGCGCCGAGCGCGACTCGAACGCTGCGTCCGCGATGTTCCCGTCGCTCGTGGCTGCGTTTTCGGGACGGCACGTCGAGAAGCGCTCCCCCGAGGACGCCGCGAGGAACGTAACGTCGAGCGCCGCGCGCGTCGTGATGACCAATCCCGTGGGTGCGAGCTCGTGCGACCTCCTGCGGCTTCGCGCGGAGGCGCGTGAGAGACGCGGCGACGAGAACGCGCAGTTCCCGGAGTCCGAGGCTCGGTTCTACGCCGCGCAGATCGTCGTCGCGTTGCGGTACTTGCACGCGCGCGCGCGACTCGCGCACGGCGACGTGAAGCCCGAGAACGTGCTCGTGCGCCGCGGAACCGGCGCCGTCGCGCTGTGCGACTTCGACCTCGCGCGAAGTCTCACCAAAGTCGATGACCACACCGATGACGCCGACGACGGAGTACGCGCGACGGAGAGCGCCGCGGAAGGAACCGCGTCGCGCGAAACGCCGCGGAGTGTCGTCGGCACTCCGGAGTACGTCGCGCCCGAGACGGCGCGCGGCGTCGTCGCCGGCGCCACCGCGCAGACGGACTGGTACCAGCTGGGCGTGTTCGCGTTCGAGCTGGTGTTCGGCACGACCCCGTTCGCGGCGCCGTTCGGGGTGGTCAGTATGACTCTACGCG
>Ga0181561_10003356_pt1 | contig 14045 bp, 13 predicted proteins | sample 011ome_19_FD_133760 | JGI IMG/M metagenome (GOLD analysis project Ga0181561, IMG submission 133760) | Coastal salt marsh microbial communities from the Groves Creek Marsh, Skidaway Island, Georgia - 011510BT metaG (megahit assembly) | ecosystem: Environmental > Aquatic > Marine > Intertidal...
CAACTTTCGAATCATACTGTCTTGAGATTTCATCTTTCAATTTTTGCTCTTCGTATGAAAGGGCATACCTCGATGTTTTTCCTTTGGATTCTTTTGGTTTGTTCAGGTTTTGAACTAATTCTTCTGTTTTTCTTACAGAAAGTTTTTCATCCACAACCTTTCTATAAAACTTAATGAGCGTAGACTCATCTTCTACCCCCAACAAGGCCCGTGCATGTCCCATGGTGAGTGTTTTGCCCGAAAGAGCCAATTGAATCACTTCAGGTAGTTTTAATAATCGTAGGTAATTTGTTACGGTGGATCTGTTTTTGCTCACCTTCTCCCCTAACTCTTCTTGTGTAATCTCGCATTCATCAAGCAATCTCTGAAAACTTATGGCTACTTCAATCGGATTTAAATCCTGACGCTGTATGTTTTCGACAATTGCCATTTCCAACATTGCTTGATCATTCGCAATCCGAATGTATGCCGTAACCTGAGTAAGTCCAACAATCTGAGAAGCTCTAAACCTCCTTTCTCCAGAGATCAACTGGTACTTTCCATAACCAATCTTCCTCACAGTGATTGGTTGTATCAACCCATGTTCTTTGATTGAATTAGAAAGATCTACCAACGCTTCTTTCTCAAATTCTGTTCTTGGCTGAAAGGGATTAGCTTCAATGTCTTTCACTAAAATAGTTGAAATACTCCCCACAGAAGCGCTCGTCACTGCCTCTTTGGAAGTAGTGATGTCCGTTTCATTATTCTCTAATAAGGCTCCTAAACCTTTTCCAAGTCCACTTTTTTTCTTTGCCATTACTTTATAATCTTATCTTCTGCTTTAATTTTAGTCAGATCGTTGTTTTGCAACACCTCTTTTGCGAGGTTCAAATAATTGATTGCTCCCTTACTCGAAGCATCCATCATGATAACGGATTCTCCGTAGCTAGGTGCTTCACCCAATTTGGTGTTTCGATGAATGATTGTATCAAATACCATTTGTTGGAAATGAGTTTTAACTTCGTCTACCACTTGATTCGACAAATTTAATCGAGTATCGTACATCGTCAGTAAAATCCCTTCAATTTCTAACTCTTGATTCAGTTTATTCTGTACAATTTTCACTGTATTAAGGAGTTTTCCTAATCCTTCCAGAGCAAAATACTCACATTGAACTGGAATAATAACCGAATCGGAAGCAACAAGTGAGTTTATCGTAATCAACCCTAACGAAGGAGAACAATCAATTACAATAAAATCGTAGGCTTCCCTCACTTTATCCAAGTTTGCCTTTAGCATGTATTCTCTATTTGGCAAATTTATCATTTCGATTTCAGCCCCAACCAAATCAATATTTGAGGGCAAAATATCTACAAATGGAGTTTCAGTTGACAAAATAATATCGGCTATTTCCACTTCATTGATAAAGCAGTCGTAGATGCTTGCTTTCACATTCTTTGGGTCATGACCCAAACCTGACGTTGAGTTAGCTTGTGGATCCGAATCCACAATTAGTACTTTTTTCTCCAAAACACCCAAACTCGCTGCAAGATTTATTGCAGTGGTAGTTTTTCCAACTCCTCCTTTTTGGTTCGCTATTGCAATTATTTTTGCCATATTTTAAATTAATTCTTTTTCCTCTCCTATGTTAAATACTTCAAATCTAAATTCCTCAAACCCAATTTTCGCCTCTTCCAACTCTACCTCGATGGGTTCGAATGTATTGTAATGCATCGGCACCACAGTGTCTGCATTTACCAAATAAGCCGCTTCTATTGCATCGTTTACACCCATGGTAAAAACATCCCCAATAGGCAAAAAAGCAAAATCCACAAACCCAAATTCTTCTTGAATCAGCTCCATTTCTTTGTGAAGACCTGTATCGCCAGCAAAATACACTACTTTCTCTACTTCATCTTCCTCAAACACAAAAACAAAACCAGCTGCCAATCCACCATAACTTCCGTCTGGCATGGAGCTAGAATGCAGGGCACTCACCATTTTAATGGCACATCCTTCTAATTGAAGTGCTCCTCCAATATTCATCCCTATCCTCTCTTTTACTCCTTTTTTCTCAAACCAGTTGACTACTTCAAAATTTGCAATCAAAGTTGCTTGGGTGTTTTTATAAATTAATTCTGTATCCGCTACATGGTCTTCATGGCCATGTGTGAGTAAAATATAATCTGCCTTTATGCTGGAGACATCGATATTTTTTGCCAATTCATTGGGAGTTATAAAGGGATCGATAAGAAATTTTTTCTTTCCTATTTCAAGCCCAAAACATCCATGACCGTAATATGTTGCTTTCATTTATTTGAGTTTCTTATAAAGATAATGAAATCCTTTTTTTACTCTCAATTGATTTATTAACAATGACCGAGAATCCATCCAAATTGGGTTAATTTAGTTTAACTAGCTCATAGTCTTTGTACCCCAAAATATAGACGGCTTGATTTTCGAATCCACTGTTTTTGTCGCTTCTTTCTAGCTGATAGCTAGATTGCAAAAGAGGCACTCTAACCTGGCTATAATGAGCTGTATACTCCTTGCCAAAATTAGCTAAACCAACTCCGTGAAAAAAAGCAGCATCAAAGCCCATAAACGAGAATTTACTCGGTTCTGCACCATATTTCGCTCTGTATTTCTTTACAAACTCTATCACTTTTGGGTCCTTGTAATCAATGTAAGAAGAGGAAGTTACGTGCAAGTTGTACTTCATTTTTTGACTCGTTTCTATCTCGTCATACTCCAAAAAGTTTTCCAAGGCATATATCTCTATTTCATATCCCTTCATCCGACTTCGCGTCATGATGATATTCAATTGGGTAAAGAAACTTGACGACATTCCTTTTTCTATCAAAGGCAATACGATTACGTTCTTTTTCCCTTTTACCAATTTGGCGTCAAATCCTTTCATTGAGGAATAAGAAGTTAAACTAAATGGACTTGGTTTACTTCTGTAATTGCTGGTTTTTCCAGCGGCTGCTTTTGCAAACTCATCCGAAAACAAAGTTGCCAAATACTTTTCTTTCTTGGATTTTCCTAAAACACAAATCACATTTTCCGTGTTTCTGTTTGCTGCTAAATACTTTGCTAAGTAATTGATTTGAGAAGGAAAAGAGGTCTTTAGTTCCGTTATAAAAGGATTGTTGAACAACAATTGGTTAGACTGACTAACAGGACAAACCGATTGAATCTGGTTGGATTTACAGAAGCTCGAAACTTGCTTATATGGTTTTTCAAAGAAGGGACCAATTATCAAATCAGATGATTTTACATCGTTGGTTCTCAATTGTTTTCCTACCGTGGTTGTATCATTTCGTGTGTCAAATACCTGCAAGGTATAGGACGTGCCTGAGAGTGATAAAGAATCGAGCGCTAATTGAACTCCTTGGTAAAAATGGGTGCTCATTTCGCTGTATGGGTGATTTTTTTTTGGTTTGTTCACTTCTACAGGAATTTGCGCATTCTTATCCAGCATAAAAGGCAAGAACAAAGAAATGGAATAGGTTTCCTTCATGATCATTTCGTTCAGTTTGTCTTTCAGTGGATTAATTTTATTAACCGAATCCAAATTTCCTTTTGGCAAGATAGGATCACTCAACGATATTTTGATGTCTTTCAGGTAATTATCTGGTAATTCAATAGTCAATTTATCACCTTCCTTCAAACTCTCCACTCCCGGGTTGGATTTTTTGATGGCCTCTACAGTCGTATTGTATTTTTTGGAAATTCCATAAAAAGTCTCGCCCTTTTCAACTTTATACTGAATGAGTTTAGAGTCTACTTTAGGTGTTTTGTCTACTTTAGGTTCCGATTTTTCTATTTCTCTTGATCCGTTTGGTACAAGAATTTTATCACCTATGGCAATACTTTCTGTCAAACCTGGATTGAGTTTTTTTAATTGCTCAAGAGTTGTCCCATATTTTTTGGTAATTCCGTACAAAGTTTCACCTTTTGCTACTAAATGAACCTTGGAATCCGTAGTGGTAGTTTTTTTGGGTTCCTTGACTGAGGAAGAGGATTGCTTTAATTTCAGGGTAGCTCCTACTTGCAGATCTTTCGCTTTTTCTGGGTTCAAGTTGGTTAATTCCTCTATCGTTAGTCCGTAAATTATAGAAATCCCATACAAAGTTTCGCCCTTCTGAACCACGTGTACGGTTTTTTGTGCCAACGGAACTGAAACATGGACTACCTGACCTTCTTTCAAGAAGAGGAGCAAACCAGTGTTGGCATCTCTCAACTCTTTTTTTGTGACGTTGTATTTTTGCGTAAGCCCAAACAACGTTTCTCCTTGCTTTACAGTGTGGACAATAAATTCCTCTCCGTCAATCATCTTTCTCTTTTCCTGAGAAAAGAATGTCATTGTCAGACTGACAAAAATAATGGCTATAAAATATTTCATAATAGATAGACAGTTTATATGATTATTCCCACTCTATAGTAGCTGGTGGCTTAGAACTAATATCGTAAGTAACTCGGTTTATTCCTTTTACTTTATTTATAATATCATTGGATACTTTAGCTAGAAAATCGTAAGGCAAATGACACCAATCTGCGGTCATTCCATCTGTGGAGCTAACTGCTCTTAATGCCACCGCGTTTTCGTAGGTTCGTTCATCTCCCATAACTCCTACAGACTGAACAGGCAATAAAATTACTCCTGCCTGCCACACATCATCATACAATCCATTGTTTTTTAATCCTTGGATAAAGATGTGGTCTACCTCTTGTAAAATTCTTACTTTCTCAGCAGTAATGTCTCCCAATATTCTTATCGCAAGCCCTGGACCAGGGAAAGGATGACGTCCCAAGAGAGTAACATTCAGACCTAATGATTTCCCTACTCTTCGTACCTCGTCTTTAAACAATGCTCTAAGCGGCTCTACAACTTTCAGCTTCATGTAATCTGGCAATCCACCCACATTGTGATGAGATTTAATAGTTTGAGAAGGTCCTCCTGTAGAAATAGACTCAATCACATCTGGATAAATTGTTCCTTGAGCTAACCAACTTGCACCCTCCACTTTTTTTGATTCTTCGTCAAATACATCTACAAACACTTTGCCAATTGCTTTTCTTTTTTCTTCAGGATCTGTCAAACCAGCCAAAGCTGAATAAAACAATTCGGAAGCGTTCACACCTTTTACATTTAATCCTAAATGTTCATAGTTTTTCAATACTTCGGCAAACTCATTTTTACGTAATAGTCCGTTATCCACAAAAATGCAATGCAAATTCTTTCCTATAGCTTTGTGCAAGAGCATGGCTGCAACTGTGGAGTCAACTCCTCCAGACAGCCCAAGTATTACTTTTTCATTACCAATTTTCTCCTGTAGCTCTTGTACTGATGATTCCACAAAAGCATTTGGCGTCCAGTTTTGCTCAGAACCGCAAATCCTCACGACAAAATTCTCCAACAAGAGAGCGCCTTCCGTTGAATGATACACTTCAGGATGAAATTGAATTCCGTATGTTTTTTCGTTTGCCACTTTGTATCCTGCCACAGCAACATCTCCCGTACTCGTTATGATTTCGAAATTATCGGGAAGTTGTTTAATCGTATCACCATGAGACATCCATACTTGAGAGCCCGTTGTCATTCCCTTCACCAATTCATTTTCTTGGTTAATGAAATTCAAATTAGCTCTTCCGTATTCTCTAGTTTCTGAGGGAGTGACAAGCCCTCCACTACTATGCGCCAAAAATTGGGCTCCATAACAAACGCCCAACAAAGGAAGTTTTCCTTTAATTTGCGATAAGTCTGGATTTGGGGCATCCTCACTTCTTACCGAATAGGGACTTCCAGATAGAATTACACCTATCACATTTTCCTCAATTTTAGGAATATTTGTGTAGGGGTGAATTTCGCAATAAACGTTTAATTCTCTTAATCTTCTTGCAATCAACTGTGTGTATTGCGAGCCAAAATCCAGTATCAGTATCATTTCTTCCATTCTACAAAGATAAGTCTTGTCCTGAAATCTAGAATTTTCACAAACGAGAGTTGTTAACTATTTAGTGGGGATAAAGTAGAACTTTTTCACATTTCTACTTTTTTTCTATCGAAGCATTTTTTGATATTTCTGAATATTGCTAGGATCTAGTCTTCGTACAATATTAAAAGCCGTTTGTTTATTAAGATTAGATGCTTCTGAATAGACATTTAACAGCTCATTTACTTTGGCTACAAAAAACAACCTCATATTTACAGAACCCGGCTTGTTTACATGAACTTGCTCCAGATAGGAAAGTGCCCGAGTCATGTTGTCCACTCCCTTCTTAGCATCATCATGAGCCAAATCAAGTCCTAATCGATGATACTCATACGAGCACTTCCTCATTCCTTTGAATTGGGCATTTAGGATATTTTCTATGATCCAATATCTATTATTCACACTTTCACTCGATGACCAACCTAATTGACCTGAGGATTGAGCCAAGTTTGCAATCTCTTGAGCTTTGAGCAAGTATTTGGTTCCTCCTTCGAGGGCATAAGTGTCGTAATCCATTCCTATTACATAATAAGCATAAAAAGCCAACACAGAAGAAAGATTATTGGTATAAACACCCTGCGTAAATAGGATAGGCGCGTTCAGCTGAAAATTGAAATTAAATGCTCCGTCCAAGGTGTTTATTACAGTTGAAGTATAATTCGTATTAAACACAGGCCTTCTTGAAGTAACCTGAATTTTAGCCGTAAATGCGTCTCCGCTCCTTTCGCTAATTGTAATCAACAAACTCGTTTCTATTTTCTCATGTTCTTTGAATACTTCGCTAGTCCATTTTGTGTTGTTCATGAAATTCATCACCGTTTTCTTGAGCTGCTCAAGCACTTGTGTGTTTTCAGGATCGTTTTTTAATTGTGGAGCCAATATCTCTACCTCACATCTTAATTCTTGAGAATTTCCCAAAACACCCAACAACAAACATAAGCTAGCAATTAATATCTTTTTCATAAATGGTTTAGTAATGTTGAATTATGTAGTTCAGAATATCTACTGAAACATCTTCTTTCGATTTCAACTCAAAATCAATTGATTTATTGTTCTTTGACAAGATACTTACCTTATTGCTTTCACCTGCAAAACCAGCCCCTTCGTCATTTAAGCTATTCAATATAATAAAATCAAGATTTTTTCTTTCCAATTTTTCCTGGGCGTTTTCTCTTTCGTTGTTTGTTTCTAGGGCAAAACCAACTAAAATTTGATTCCGTTTGTTTTGTCCGAGATGAGCCAAAATATCCTGAGTTCTTTTGAGCTCAATGGATAACTCACCGTCCTTCTTTTTCATTTTGCTTTGCGAAAAGCTCGCAGGTGTGTAATCTGCCACAGCAGCAGCCATTATCACAATATGTTGATGTTCAAATTGAGCTGATACGGCCTCAAACATTTCTTGAGCAGAAATTACATTAATTCTTTGGATAGAAGGATTGGGAGTAGTAAGTGACACGGGACCCGAAATCAAGGTCACCTCTGCTCCTAACTCACTCGCTTTTTTGGCTAAATAAAACCCCATTTTCCCTGTAGATCTATTTCCGAGGTATCGAACAGGGTCGAGCGCCTCGTGGGTAGGCCCAGCAGTTATCAGAATTTTTTTTCCAAACAAGGGCTGCTTGGCTCTTAAATCTTGGGTAATAAATTCAATGATTTCCACCGGTTCGGCTAATCTTCCCTCGCCCTCAAGACCCGAAGCTAGTTCACCACTTTCTGGATAGATAATGATGTTTCCAAAGCTTAGCAGTTTTTCGATATTCTCTTTCGTGGAAGGATGTTTGTACATATCCAAATCCATTGCTGGAGCAATATACACAGGACATTTTGCAGACAAATAGACGGCCATCAAAAAGTTGTCGGATTCGCCACTTGCCATTTTGGAAAGTGAGTTAGCCGTAGCAGGAGCTACCAGAAGTAAATCAGCCCAAAGTCCTAGCTCCACGTGGTTGTTCCATGTGCCAGATTCTTTGCTGGAAGTAAACTCCGAGTATACAGGATTTTTTGATAAAGTAGAAAGTGTTAGGGGTGTAATAAAATCGTGTGAAGAGACTGTCATCACCACTTTCACTTCTGCTCCAGATTTGATCAATTGACGAACGATAAGAGCAGATTTATATGCGGCAATACTTCCCGTAACTGCCACTACTACTTTCTTACCTTTCAACATGGTTTGGATGGAATTTCTTAGGCTTCTTCCTCTTTCTTTTCTATTTTTTGAACTTTTTCATTCAAAAACTCTTCAAGAGCAATAGCCACCGGCTTTGGCAATTTTTCATAAAACTTAGAGATTTCTATTTGTTCTCTGTTTTCAAAAATTTCCTCAAGGTTATCACTTGGCAAAGCAAAAGCTTCTAATTTTTGAGACAATTCGTCTTTCAATTCAACAGTAATCTGATCTGCTCTTTTGCTAATAATATTTAGCGCCTCATAGATATTACCAGAAATTGCCTCCATAGACGATGTGTTTCTTGTAACTGTATCTTTCTCTGCTGTTGTTTGTTTGTAGTTCATGTGTGTTACTTTTGACTATTTTTTCGATTCCGCTAGCGCTCTTGTGTAAAACCCTTCTAGCTCTTTCAACTTCTTGCTCTTTGGGAAATTATCTACAAATTTAGTATAAGATTTTATAGTTTCCTCAAATCTCTCCACTTTTTTTTCCTTCACGCTATTTGAAGCCAACTTGTAATTTGATTTTACTATCAGGTACAAAACCTCTTCTCTTAGCTCCGTATCAGGGTAATCCGAAAGCATATTTGTAAAAGAAACTGCGGCAGCCTCGTAGTCTTCCATGTGGTAATACAATTTAGAACTTTCAAATGCTTTTAATTCCAATTTACCTCTCAGGTTATCAATAATATAGTTACAAGTATCTTTTAATTCTGTCTTAGGATATCGATTCATGAAGCTTTGAAGTTCATTAATCGCTGTAAGGGTATTCGATTGATCCAGTGAGGCTTTGGGTGAAGCGGCTACCTTACACATTGCCCCCATAAAAGCTGCTTCTTCGGCATGTTCACTTTGGGGATAAGTGGATAGGAAATTTCTAAAATAATATCCCGCCAAGGCATATTCTTGCAAATTATAATGACTGTAACATAAGTAATAATATGCTTTTTCTCCTTTTTCGCTCAGCTTTGAATAAATCGAAATTACTTCTTCAAACAACGGAATCGCTTTTAAAAACTTTTCCTTCAAGTATAACTTCTCAGCCATTTCATATTTCTTGTCATAATCATCCCCCTTGAGTACTTTCTCGTATTGAGAACAAGAAAAAAGAATAAGGAACGCAAAAAAATAAAGGAATACTTGTTGTGTGAATTTCATAAAATCATGGAGTTATCCGTGTGAATGCAAATATAGCATCTATTTGGGTTTTACGAATTGGTTTTAACTTTTTTTAACCTCGTAGATCAACCCTACCAAAAATTGAAATGGAGTTTTATTTCTCTTTTAAACTTCTGTTGTGAAAATACCTCACCATGAAACCATAAATCAATCCGGATAAGATCCAGAAAGGAATTTGAACCGGAAGTTTCTCAAAGGTGATCTCAGTTTTCATTAATAAAGGATCACCTATCACGTCAAAAAACAACATGAACATTCCGAAAAACAATCCTTGAAATAGGGCGGCTTTCTTTGTCAATTTCTTTTTTTCACTCATTTGTTCGTTTCAATTTCTTTCAGGATATACCATTATTTGTTTCATTAATATACCATTATTTGTTACACTAATATTGTATTTTTGATTTTAATTAAAATTATGGCGCTGATACTGAACATTGAGACTGCAACAAAGGTTTGCTCTATCGCCTTGGGGAAAGATGGAAAAACATTAGATTTTATCGATATCTTGGAAGATGACTATTCCCATTCCGAAAAGCTAAACTTATCTATTGTCGAACTTTTGGCTACAAACAACCTCACTTTCGATAACCTAGACGCGGTAGCTGTAAGTTCGGGACCTGGTTCATACACAGGGCTAAGAATTGGTTCTTCCTCGGCAAAAGGATTTTGCTACGGAAAAAACATACCGCTTATTGGAGTAAACACGTTGGAATCGATGTGCCACCTTACTTCTTTGGAATATGGAGTAAAAATCCCCGTGATAGACGCACGAAGAATGGAAGTATTTGGAGCTGTTTTTTCGATTACGAACCACAGAATAAAAGATGATTTTAACGAAGTAGTGACAGAATATTCTTTTTCTGATATCGAAGGAGAAAAATATCTTTTTGGCAATGGCGCAGCTAAACTGAAAGAAGTCTTAGCACACAATTCCACTATTCATTTTATAGACGATATTTATTGTTCTGCCAAAGGAATGGTAAAAATTGCCGAAGAAAAGTACAACAATAAAGAGTTTGAAGACGTGGCTTATTTTGAACCAAATTACGGAAAGGAGTTTTACACCGTTCCGTCTAAAAAAACAACAAAGTAAAACGTCCATTTCCTTATAAATACAAGAAAACATAATGATTGATTTTGTAAAACACACTCTCCCGAATGGACTTCGTGTCCTTATTCATCCAGATAATTCTACTCCTATTATCACGATTAATACCGTGTACGATGTGGGCGCAAAAGATGAAGACGAAAACCGCACTGGGTTTGCACATTTGTTCGAACACCTTATGTTTGGTGGCTCGGTAAATATCCCGGAGTTTGATGGACCGTTACAAAACGTAGGTGGACAGAACAATGCATTTACGAGCAACGACATTACGAATTACTACATTACACTTCCCAAACAAAATATTGAAACGGGACTTTGGTTGGAATCGGACAGAATGTTAAGTTTAGCCTTCACACCCGAAAGTTTGGAAGTGCAAAGAAGTGTGGTTATTGAAGAATTTAAACAGCGGTATTTGAATCAACCTTACGGTGATGTGTGGCTATTGTTAAGACCCCTTGCCTACACCACTCACCCTTACAAATGGGCAACTATTGGAAAAGAACTGAGCCACATTGAAAAGGCAACCATGGAAGAAGTGAAAGCCTTTTTCTATAAACACTACACACCGCAAAATGCCATTCTCTCAATTGCGGGAGATGTAACACCTAACGAGGTAATTGAACTGGTGGAAAAATGGTATGGTTCCATCCCGGGAGGAGAAAAATACGAACGAAATTTGCCGCAAGAACCTAAACAAACCGAGGCGAGATTCCTTGAAGTAACAAGAAATGTTCCGCAAAACGCCCTGTACAAAGCTTGGCATATTTGTGATAGACTTCATCCAGATTATTATGCATTCGACCTACTTTCTGATATCTTGAGCAGAGGGAATTCTTCGAGGTTGTACCAAGAATTGGTGAAAGAAAAAGAACTCTTTACCGAAATAGGTGCCTACCAAATGGGAAGTATGGAAAATGGGTTGTTTGTCGTTTCGGGAAAAGTAAAAGAAGGTATTGAAATGGATCAAGCCAATCAGGCTATTGAAGAGTGTTTGGCCTCTTTGTCAGAAGAGCTAGTTGAATCCCAAGAGCTGACCAAAGTGAAAAACAAAGTAGAATCGACTGACACGTTTGGCCACATCAATGGACTAAACAAAGCCATGAGAATTGGTTATTTTGAATTGCTAGGAAACGCACATTGGGCCAATGATGAAATGACGAAGTACGAACAGGTAAGGGCCCAAGACATTAAAAGAATTACCAAAGAATCTCTCCGCCCAAGCAACTGCTCTACGTTGTATTATGTAGCCGAGAAAAAGAAGTAACATGGAAGAATTAGATAGAAAAACAGCGCCAAAATTTCAAGAAATTACAGACATTGGATTTCAGTTACCCGAAAAAAAAACCTTGTCGAACGGAATCCCAGTATTTCAGTACAACTTAGGTTCTCAAGAATTGGTGAAAGTAGAATTTGTGTTTGAGGCGGGTACAAAATACCAACTAAAACCACTGTTAGCAAGTTTTGCCAATGCCATGCTAAAAGAAGGTACAGAAAAGAAAAACTCGCTGGAAATTGCCAAGGCTATCGACTATTACGGGGCGTTCCTGGAAACTGAGGTAAATTCAGATTTTGGAACTGTAAGCCTGTACACCTTGAACAAACACTTGGGAAAAGTTTTGCCAATTCTAAAAGAAATATTGACGGAGTCCATTTTTCCGAAAAGAGAATTTGAACAAAAACTTAGCATCAAAAAGCAAAAGTTTATCATAAATCAAGAAAAAGTAGAAACCTTGGCCTCTGTAGATTTTTCGAAATTGATTTACAAAGGAACTAAATACTCTCAACACACCGAACTCTCCTCTTTTGATAAAATATCGGTGAAGGATTGTGATGAATTTTACCAAAAATTCTACAATTTGAATAATGCCACGATTTTTGTAGCAGGAAAAATTGATGCAAGTTTAATTGTCTTCTTAGAAGATTTGTTTGGAAAAGAAAAACTTGAAAAGAAACACAGAGAGTTTACTATTGGTGAAAGCACCTATATTGCTTCTACCCATTCCATTATTAAACCAGATGCCATCCAAACTTCGTTTCGCATCGGTAAACCTACTCTTTCTATAGGTCATCCAGATTTTTCGAAACTAAAAGTAATGAATACACTTTTTGGTGGCTATTTTGGCTCGAGACTCATGACCAACATTAGAGAAGAAAAAGGATACACCTACGGAATAGGTTCTGCACTAATGAGTAAAATTGATGGAACTAGCCTAATTATCTACACAGAAGTTGGAAAAGAATTTACTCAACCCGCTTTGGATGAAATAAGAAAAGAAATCACAAAGTTACAGACCGAACTTATATCTCAGGAAGAACTTACCAAAGTAAAGAACTATATGTTCGGTTCCTTGTTACAAAATACTGACGGTGCTTTTGACATGCTAGAGCGCTTCAAGTCCCTTCATTATCATAACCTACCGAAAAATTATTACGCACAATATATGAAGGATATTCACGCTACTAGTCCGGAGGATATTCTTACATTAGCTCAAACCCATTTAACCGAGATGACTATTGTTTCCGCTGGAAGTGTAAAAGTGAAGTAATTATGCGAAACTACTTGTTTTTTCTTTGTTTGTTGATTTTCTGTAAGGTTGGTTCTTCTCAGCAAGGATTTACCACTTTTGGACTTCAATACAAACCTTTGGTTCCTATTACCGTTTTAAACGTAGAAGATTTGGTGTTGAATGAAGAAGGCTATACCGTTTCTATTTCTTCTTTGTTGGGACACAATTTTGGTGCAGTGGTGAGGTGGGGAATCACCAATAAACTCGCAATCGAAACAGGACTCAACTACTCCAGAAGAAATTACCTTTTAGATGCCGTGCTGGACGATACTCTCCGAGGATCAACCGAATTTGGCATTGTTACCTACGAAATTCCCATTCAAGGGCTTTTCTACGTCAGACTGAGTAAGACTTGGTACATGAATGTCGCTACTGGATTTTCATTCAACTTTAGAGCAAGTGATGTTGGAAAATTCACCGACAATCGGCAATTCTCTCATACAGCCTTTGTTCGAGGACTAAATTTAGCCTATATCGCCAATCTGGGAGTCGAATATCGTTCAAACAAAAGAGGGACTTTTTATTTAGGTGCCTCCCTTTCTACTCCCTTTAGAAATTTGGCAACAGTCCGAATCTTCAGCGAAAGCATAAGTAACCCAAGAAAGATTGAAGGAAGTTTGGAAGGCAATTACCTATCGCTCGACCTGCGCTATTTCTTCAACGAAAACAAAAAGAATAAATCCAACAAGAAATGAAACTCCTCTTTGCCACCAATAATCCAAACAAATTGAAAGAAGTACAAGCAAAATTGCCTAAGTACGAAATAGTTTCTTTACAAGAACTAGGAATTACGGAGGAGATTCCTGAAACTGGATCTACTCTTGAAGAGAATGCACTGATAAAAGCAAGGTATTTGTACCAAAAATTCCAGTTGGATTGTTTTGCTGATGACACAGGATTAGAAATAGAGTCATTGAATAACGAGCCAGGAGTGTACACTGCGAGGTATGCCGGAGATGAAAAATCTGCTGAGGCAAACATGGAGAAGGTATTGACAAAACTAAAGGGAAAGACAAATAGAAAAGCAAGATTTAGAACTGCTATTGC
>Ga0181561_10003371_pt1 | contig 14020 bp, 6 predicted proteins | sample 011ome_19_FD_133760 | JGI IMG/M metagenome (GOLD analysis project Ga0181561, IMG submission 133760) | Coastal salt marsh microbial communities from the Groves Creek Marsh, Skidaway Island, Georgia - 011510BT metaG (megahit assembly) | ecosystem: Environmental > Aquatic > Marine > Intertidal zone...
ATGGCGAGAGAAAAAAAAGAGATCCGCGCCCGCGCTTTTTCGCTGCAGGCGTCGCGCTTTTGCGTCGGCACGTGACGTCGCACGTTTCGGTCGTTAGGGGGGGGGCGCACCTGGGGAGCGCCGTGGACTTGCGCAGGCCCATGAAGGAGGGCTGAGCGGCCTGCGGGATCGGGGAAGGCCGGAGGGGTCAGGGATCGGGGTGGCGCGCGCGGACGATTGGGCGCGGGGCGGGCGAGGGATCGACGTCGCGCCTCCCGACGTCAGCCCCCATCTTTGACGTGGACTCGCGCTTGAGGGTTTGCGAAGCCTTAGGGTCAGACGGCGCGCGTTCGCGCCGGAGCGCGCGCGGTATCGCGGGAATGACGCACCGTCTTGCCGCCGACGGCGCGCACGGTCGTGCGCACATCGCCGCGGTGCGAGCGCGCGGCCGAGGAGGCGCGGCCGGCGGTCGCGCGGCGCCCGGCGCCCGGGCGGGCGCCGACCGCCGCGAGGGCCGCCGAGTGCGCGAGGCTCGCCATCGTGAGAGGCGCACGAGCGCGTCGGATGCGGTGGGAGTTGTGGCCCGGTGGTTCCTGCCGAGACGAGGCGGTCGCGAGAAGCGCGGGGCTTATCGAGACACGAGCGACGACGCGATTCGTCGCTGATCCCTACGGCGTCTACGGTCGACGCGCGCGGTGTTGTGCGCTTCCGGACGCGTCGCGCCGTCGTCCATCGGGAGAAAAGCCAACTTCGACTGCGGTGAACATCCGTGTCCTTTGCAGTGAAGAACAGTCAGCAGAGCGTTCTTTTCGAGTCATGTTCGACACTTTTCTCTGACTAACGATGCGTGCACGAATCGCGAAATCGGCGAAAACCGTTTGTTTCGAAATCGTGGATTTTCACGAACGCTCACGACCGCGCAAACTCGCGCAAGTCGGCGACAAGTCGAGTCGACGAACCCGACGAACGCCGCACGCGACGACGCGGATTTCGAGAGTTCGAGTTCGAGCATCCCGATGGCGCGACGAGAAATCGCGATCGTTTTTTCCCGAAACGGCCACGCACGAGGCTCGTGCGTTCCGAGAGCGCCTCGTCTCCGCGTCCGAGGCGCCGACCTTTCGGCGCGCGTCTCCGCGAGCGCGTCGCGACGCACATCGCGTTCGCGGCGGGAGACGAGCCCGTTATCCCGAGAGCTGAGCGCGACCACACCGCGGCGCGGCGTCACTCCGCGCGGAGCGGTCCCGTCCCGACCGCGCGTCTCGCTCGCGAACTCGACACGAACAGAACAGCTCCCCGCGGTGGTCGCTCGACACGCGATGCGCGCGCTCCCGCTCTGGTGCCTCGCGGTGACGGCATCGACGCTCGCGGCGCCCGCGCGCGCGAGCGTGGACGCGCTCGTGTCCGTCGGCGCGTGCGTCGCGGAGAGCCGGCTCGCGGGGCACCGCCCCCCGGTGGTCCTCCGCGTCTCGCCGTGGGTGGGGGGCGGCGCGCAGGTCACGCTGGGCGTGCGTTGGGACGACCCGCTGGGAGACACCGAGAGCGACACCGCGCACGCGCGCTCCGCGCGGGACGCCGCGGCGCGAGCTGCGCAGAGCGCCGCGGAGCCTTCCCCGCCTCGGGCGCTCTTAATAAACGGGAGCCGCGCCTTGACTAAAAAAATCTCGGGTGACGCTTTTTTCCAAGTCGCGACGGCGCGCGCCGGCGACGACGGTTCCGTTCTCGGCGCGACGGTCATCGCGATCGACCCCGGTTCTTCGCTCGCGACCGCCGCGGGCGCGGTCGAGACCGCGCTCGCGGTCGCGCGCGGGGTCCCGCGCGACGAAGAGGTGGCGGTGTTCGCGCTCGTGAGCGAACCCGGCGAGACGTCTCGCGAAAAAAAACCGCTCCTCGTCGCCGATTTCCGCGCGCCGCGGCTGGGCGGGGCGAGACACGTCGAGCGGCGAACGCGGGCGTTCCTGCGTGCGTTCGCGAAACAGCTCGTTCGTGAAACACCCGACGCGGTTTCGACCGACGAGCGCTTCATCGATGCCGATGACGACGAGACATCGATGAACACGCACCGTCTCGACCCCGCGCGTACGAACGAAACGCGAACGAACGACACGCGACTGAGCAGCGGAGTATTCCAGTCATCAGACGCGTCGTCTCTGTTCGACGCTTTGCTCGGCGAGCTCGCTTCGTGGCGCGCGGACCCGGAGGGACCGGTCGCCCGGGACGTCGTGCTCATCGCGCCGACCGCGCCGAGCGCGCTCCGTCTCTCGAAACGTTCGACGTATCTGGAAACGTTCGAGTCGCGGTACCGCGATTTCGCCAACGACGCCGCGTTCGGTCGTTCCTCCGTCCCCGAAGGAGGCGGTTGGGCCCTGACGACGATGCTCGCGGACGCCGAGGCGCTCTCGCCGCCGAAGATCTTCGAGCTTCGAGACTCGAACGCCACCGGCAGCGCCTCGCGTGCGCTGGTCATCGAGACCGGGTGGGGCGCGCGCGCGGCGGCGTCTCGCGCCGCGCTCGTGCGCGCGCGGCGGCGGAACGTCGCGCGCGTCGGGGTGTGCGGGTTACGAACGGCGGAGACCCGTTCCGAGCTCGGGCGTTTCTCCTTCCGCGTTTCTCCTTTCGGCGCGTCCGGCGGCCTTTTTCGGTGTTCCGTCCAGGCGCCGACGCGCGCGTTTCCGAGCGCCACCCACCGGGACGAAGATGAAGACGAACGTTTCTTTTTCGCGGGCGCGCCGGTCTGCGACGCGGCGGCGGCGGCGGCGGACGCGTACCCGTACCCCGACGCGATCGCGATCCGGATGTCGCCCGCGCAGCGCGCGCGCTTCGACGCGAAGCGATCGTTTTTTCGAGGCAGTCACTTCGCGTCGCTCGCCGCGAAGACGGACACCAAGGCGCGCGTGCAGTTCGTGTACCCTTTTCGCGAAAAGACGACACCTCTTCAGAAAGACGCTAAAGACGCTAAAGACACTTTCGATCGCGACGGTCACGAGCGCGTCGTTCGCGCGAGCGACGCCGAGGCTTCAACCCCCCTCGCCGCCAAGGTGCGGTTCCGAGGCGTCTCCTCGCTGCGCGACTGCGCGAGGCGGAAGAGCATGAAGGTGAACCTGCGCGGCCAGGGGCGGTTTCGCCTGGCGCCCGGGTCCGCCGGCGACGAGTTCCTGCTCATCTCCATGTGCTACGACGACCGGTACGTCAAGTCCAAGCTCGTGTTCTCGCTGGCGAAGCGGCTCGGCGCGTTTCCGCACGCCGCGAGGTACGTCCGCGTGCTGATCGAAAATCCGCTCGCCGTCCGTCGCGAGAAGACGCCTTCGCGCGACGACGACGACGACGACGACGCGGTTGTTAAAAAAACACCCGTTCTCGAGAACGAGGGTTTGTATCTCCTGGTGGACGACCCCGTGTCGAGTCTCGAGCGGCGGTTCGCGCGCGTAGAGACGGTCGTGCGGCGCCGGAACGACGCGAAGCGTTCGCGCGAGCCGGGAAAAGGCACGCCCGAGGTGAAACGCCCGAAAAGCGACGAAAAGGCGGCGCTTCGGCGGTACGACCGGCTGGCGCGCGTCGCCGGGACGTGCGCGACGTCGCGGCGGACAGCCGCGGCCGCGGACGGCGGTCTTCCGTGTTACGAAGCCCTGGACGAGCGCCTCGATCTGGAGCAGTATTTCCGCTGGACCGCGCTGATGACCTTGGTCGGGAGCGGCGACCACGTCGACGAGACGTGGTTCTACGCCTCGAACGAAAACGCCGCCGCATCTTTTTTTGACGCGGCGGCGGCGGCGGCGTCACGGAGCGTCGCCGAGACGGATCGAAGAGACGGATCGAACGCGACGCGGTTCGGCGAAAGCGCGTTTGACGTCTCCGGTGCCGACGAATCCGACGCGCGTTTCGCGCGCGCGTTTCGGTACCGCGTGCACGCGTGGGACCCCGACGACGCGTTCCAGCCGTGCCACCACTCCGGGGCGAACGCCTTGCGTGACCCGCACGGGTTGCTGGTCTGCGCGGAGGGCGATCTCGACAAAGTCTTCGCGTTTGACCCCCGGACGTACGCCGCGTACGTCGACGCCCTCGAGTGGACGCTGCGGCACGCGCTGACGTTGGAAGTCATCGAACACGCGGCGGCGAACGAGGTCATGGCCGAGTTGCGGTCGGCGCTGGTCGACGACGCCACCGCGGCCGGGCTCGCGGAGCTGGTCGCCGCGAACCCGGACGCGCGCACGCGGCGGGGCGCGCTGGCGGACATCGAGGGGAGCCTTTCGTTTTACGCGTGGACGCTCCGCGAACGGCGGCGAACACTCCTGCGCCGCGTCGCGCGGTACCGGGACTTCGCCGCGTCGGAGGAGCGCTCGGCGGAGGACGACTTCTCGAACGGAACCGCGACCGACGAGATCGCGGTTCCGTTCGAGCCGAAACGCACGCCGGCGCGATCTGCGCTGAGGCGCGAGGCTGCGCGGTTCCCGTTCGAGGTGGATAAGGGTTCGTTTCGAAGGCGGTGGGCGCTCCGGCGGCTTGTCTTCTCGGCGTCCGCGCGCGAGTACCGATACGACGCGGCGCCCGGGTCGGGGGTCCAGGAACTGGTCGCGCGCGGCGTCGCGTTCGAGAACGAGTCATCACGAACGTCACAAGCCACGAACGCCGCGAACACCGAGCGTCTGGAGATGTCCTTGCCGACCGTCTACGTGCCCATTCGCGCCGAAGTGCGTTACGAAAACGTGACGTACGTCGCGCCGCCGTCCGAGACGCGCGTCGCGTGTTTCGCGCCGCCGTTCGACGACGGGGCCATCACGGATCACGACGCGTCGCGGATCGCGAACGCGGACGCGGCTTCGATGAACGGCTTCGGAGACGACGAACTCGGAGACGATGATTCGTTCTTCGCGAACCTCGCCGCGAATTCCGCCGCCGCCGCGAACGCGAGCTTCGCGTTTCGCTGCTCGCTTCGCGGGTCCCGGATCGTCGACTCGGGATCCGGCGAAACGCTCGAGTCCCTCGACGCGGTCGCGTTCGCGGCGGTCTCGGACGGCTTCGTGGCGTTTCGGTTCGCGCGGCGACTTCCTACGATGACGCGCGACGCCACGCTCGGTACGAACCCATCCGCGAGGTATGAGCCCATCCGCCTCGCACCCGGCCGGCGGTTCGAGACGAAGAGCGCGCTCTCCGTGTTCCACCGCGACTGGCTCCCGTTCCCCCGCGGCGTGTTGCGCGCGGAGACCGAGGCGTTCGGGCGCGCGGGTCGTGTCTAGTCCCGGTCAACCGACGACGCGCGCACGAAGAGAAAGGTCCGTCGAGAACGATGCGAAGACTCCCATCCGTGACGCGCTTCCATACGCCACCGTACGCTTCTTCTTATCATGATATGGATGTCATTCACGTACCTAAGGTTGAAACGTCTACTCGCGCGGCGGCGTGTCCGGCGCGTCATCCGCGTCCTCCGCCGCCGCAATCACCTCCGCCGCGCGCGCGGCGTCGCCGACCGCCCCCATGGGCGTGGGCGAGCTCGTCAGGCCGAACCCCGCGACGTCCCCGAACACGCCGCTTCGGAGGGCCGTGCGGTTTAAAGTCCCGGCGGGCGTCGAGTCAGGTTCCAGGTCATCCTCCATCCCAGCGCCGACGGTGTACTCGGAAAAGTCGCGTTCCGGCGTGCGCGGGCGGATCCCGAGCTCGTTTCCCTCCGCAATCCTCCGCGCCTCCGACGTACTCGGAAACGCCCCGCTCAGCGTGGGCATCGACCGCGCGCTCGCGCGACTGTCCACGGTGCTCCGCGTGCCGCCCAGCGATCCCAGCGACGATTCTTCAAATTCCGCCTCCTCGTCATCCGCCTCCTCCGCCTCCTTCGCTTTCTTCACCGCGCTCGCCAGCCGCGCCAAGTGCATCTTCGCCTCGGCGGGCGCGAACGTGCGCGAGAACGAACCGTACTCGATCGCCTTGATCTTGGCGTTGCAGATGGGGCACGAACCTTGTCTGTCCCGGCACTCCTTCGCGCAGTCGCCACACAGCGCGCTGTGCTCGCAGGGCATCAAGCGAGTGTCGCGCGGCGCGTCGATGCACACCACGCATACCAAGCCGCCGTCGTCGACGATGGCGAAGCTCGGTCCGCCGGCGGCGTTTTGTTTTTTTGTCTCCCGCGCCTCGGCGTCGGCGCGCGCCGCGGCGGCGTCGTCCTCGTCCGCGCGCCTGCCGTCCCCGAGCGCGCGCCGCGCGCGCGCGCGCAGCCGCAGCGCCTTCGCGTCCGACGGGTCGATGCGCAGCGCCACGTTCAAGTCGCTCAGCGCCGAGACCATCGGCTCGGTCGCGGATGACGTCTCCGACGCCGCCGACGGCGACGCCGAGTCGCGCGCGCCGATCCCCGCATCCATCCGCTCGTGCATCCCCGAGTACACCGCCCCCCGCTCCCTGTGCCCCTCCTTGTGCCCAAGCGAGATGGCGCGCGTGGCAGCGTCCAGCGCGTCGTCCAGGCGCCCGAGGCGGGAAAGCGCCTGGCACAGCAGCAGGCACGCGCGCGCGTGCGTGGGCTCGAGCTTCACCGCCAGCTCGCACGCGCTCGCGGTCTCCGCGAAGTCGTCGTGGTGGAAGTGGAACGTCGCGTCGCAGAAGTGGCGGTCGGCCTCGTCGCGGCGGAGCTGCTCGCGACGCGCGGCTTCTCTCTTCGCGTGTTCCCTCCTGGCGACCGCGCTGGGTCTGCGCGCCATGGGCTCCGCGGGGATGCTCGCGCCGCACCCCATGGTCGCCGCAAATCTCGGGGGTTCCGACAGAAAACGCCGACGCAACGGCTAGGACGAGACTCCCCCGAGAAGGTATAAAGGCTGAGAGCCTTCACCCGCCTTCAGCGCGTCCGACGCTCGCGCGATGCACGCTCGCTCGGCGGTCTCGCTCCCGCAACGCGCGCGGTACCTCGCCCGAGTCCTCTGCGCGCCCCGTTCTGCTCCGCGGCCGCGAGCCCCGACGCGATGGGTGAAAGAGAATTCGCGCGCGACCGTTTCGCCTTTCGCGACGGTTGTCGGGTCCCATCATCGTCGTGGTTTGATGTCGACCCAAACAAGGATGTCATGATTCCAAAAAGCCGTCTACTGCGTTACTTGGCGTCCGCCGCGCCCCTCCTCTTGTACATGTCCTTGAGCGTCCACATGCCCGTGTTGGGCCCGCGCCGGTTGAGCACGGCGAGCTCGGAGAGCACCTCCTTGAGCCACACCGCGGGCTGCTTCGTCTCCTCCACCAGCTGCTTGAACGTCCACAGGTTGCGCCGCTCGAACAAACCCATCAGCGCGTTCTCCAGCGCGTCCTTCTCGAGTCGCTCGGCGCGCGGTTTCTTGGCGCCCTCCGTCGTGCCGTCCAGGCGCTTCACGACGTTCCGCGCCGTGGGCAGGGGCACCACGCGCTGCACGCCCTTGACGTCCCCGACCACGCGCGTCTTCTTCGTGGCCTCCTCCATGCGGCGCAGCGAGACCTGCCGGTACGCCGCGTCCGTCAGGCTCGCCGGGCGCACGTCGAACTTCTCCGACACCACCCCCTCCAGCACGAAATCGTCGGGGGGGAGCACCGCCGCCGCCGCCGCCGCGGACTCGAACCCCGCCGCGCGAGCCGCGCGGTCCCGGGCCGCCGCCGCCGCCGCCGCCGCCGCGGTGTTCTCGCGCACGGCCGAGAAGACGTGCATGGGCCGATCCTCGGAGGTGGTCTGCATGTCATACCGCGCCGGTATGCCGTGCTCCGCCGCGCGCGCCGCCGCCAGCGTCAGGAAGTGCCTCTGCCTCTTCTCCGGCGGCGCGAACGGGTCCACCGCGATGCGCATGTGCCCGAGGAGCTCTTTGTCGTTTTTCTCGGTGGTTTCGACCGTTTCTTTCCCGTCACCGCGCGTCGTGTGAAGCTCGTGTTCGTCATCCTCGTCCCCGAAGAGCTCGTCCGCGCGCTCGAGCGCCGCCGCCGTCGCGCGCCACGCCTTGGTGACGAATCCCGGAACCTTCACCAGCCACGCCAGATGCTCGCCCCGCGTGGTGTCCAGCGCGCCGGGCCACAGGAACGTGCGCAGCGCGTTGGTCAGCGGCTCGGGGAGCTCGGACTCTTTGCACTTCACCGCCTCGCACACCTGCGCGCGCCAGTGCGCGCGGAGCTGCGGAGGGGTCGTGTTGTCGTCCGCCCAACGCGGGGTTTTGTACGTGCAAGTCTCGGCGTTGGCGCGCAGGCGCACGGGGTTGAGCCACGACAGGAGCGCGGGGAGCTTCGCGGCGAGCTTGCGCTTCGCGAGGAAGTCGCCCAGAGCGCTGCGGACGTGCTCGGAGCCGGCGGGAGGAGCCTCGACGGCGTCCTTCGCGGGGGCGGGGGAGGGAGGTGTCAGCGCGCCGCGCGGGATCGCGCTCGGAACGAACGAACGGGGCACTCGCGATCTCAACGCTCGCGCTTCGAGACGTCGCCGGACGCACCTCCAGCTCGGGTTTGACCTCCTCCGCTTCGTCCTTCACGCGTTTCGGCATCGTCGCGAGAGGGACGCGCGGCGTCTCTGCGCGGAGACCGCGCGCGACGAGAGATGGCGAGCGACGCCACGCTCGAGGTTTTTTCAAGAGCGCGAAAGCTTCGGCGCGCGCGAGCCGACGCCCGACCTGGAGAGCGTTTCAGACCGTTGACTCGCGTCCGGCTTCGCTTCTTTCCCTTCTTCGATCCTTCCGAGAGCCCTCAGGTCGACCCGCGCGCGCTCGAGCGATGACGATGCCGGCCCACCCGCGAAGCGCCGGGGTGACCGTCCCCATCGGCCCCGCAATGGGGCTGGGCGAGGGCACCGCCACCGCGCGGCCCATCCCGCAGCACTGCGATTTCGTCAACGGAATGCCCGGACCGTTTCCGAAGGACGCCAAGGGGATGCCCCCCCCCGGGCGCGTCCCCGCGCGCACGTACGAGCCCCCCCCCTCGCTGGCGACCGCCGCGCCGTGGGAGAAGCACGACCCGAAGTGGGGCGCGGGCGGCGTCGCGAAGGCGGGCCAGAGCGCCCCCCCTCCGGCGGGCGCGAAGCCCCCGAGGCAGCCCGCGTGGTTGGCGTTCGATTCCGTGCAGCTGCACTTCGGAGGGTACTTCGAGGACCTGGACGTCACCGCGCGCACGGGCGAGCGACGCGTGCGCCGGTGCGTGATCACGTACCACCTGGAAGACGGTTCGATCGATATTCGCGAACCGCGAGGCGCGAACTCGGGCTTGGAACAAGGACGCATCTTACACCGGATGCGCGTGTTCAAGCCCGACGGCGGCGGACCGATGACCCCCGCCGACCTCAACGTCGGCGAAGCGCCCGTCATCTACAAGCGCGAGTACCACGTGTTGGCGTGCGACCAGTTCACGCGCGCGTTCCTCGAACGCGAAGGCTTGTGCGTGCCCGCCGAGCTCCCGTTCCCGTCCGCGCGCGACCCACCGCCGCCGAAAGGCCAGTTCGCGTCGGCGCCGTCAATCGTCGCGGCGGAGGCGGAGGCTGTGTTTTCGAAAACACGCGACGAAGCGATACGTCTGCCGGCGCCGTCGAACGACCTGACGAGCGTACCTTCGCTGCCCGGCTCGCTCTCCGCGAACGCGGAGGCGCTCAAGGCATCCGCGGGGAGGCAGTTCCTGGAGCTGGACGGCAGAGTGCTGCGGTTCTTCGCCACCGCCGAGCGCGGCGCCGCCGCGAAGAACGGAGACGACACGCGCTCCGACGGCGTGCCGCGCGCCTACGCGGTGCATTACTTCCTCGCCGACGACACCGTTGAGGTGCTGGAAGTGCTCCCCGCGGGCGTCGAGGACTACTCGAAGGTGCTGAAACGCCAGCGGCTCCCGAAACCTTCGGCTCTGCCCGGCGGGGGGTTCGGCGTGGGCATACGCCCGGCGTCCCAGGACACCATCCGCCGCGGCGGCGTCGCCGGCCGCGTGGACTGGCGCGACTTGCGCGTCGGCGGCGAGTTGAACGTCTTCGGCAAGGTCCTGACGCTCCGCGACTGCGACGAGAGCACGAAGCAGTGGTACGTCTCCGAGCTGGGGGTGGACGACGCGATGTTCGCGCCCCAGCCCGCGCCTTTGCCGCCCGCGCGCGCCTCGAGGGCCGCACCCCCCCCCCACGTGTCCGGGATCGGCAGCGACGCGGACTCGCTGCAGTACTGCCTTCGCCTCGTCCCCAAGGCGCAGCCGACGAAGGATTTCACGAGCTGGGCCGCGAACGGCGGCCAGGTGCTTCGCTTCACGGCGACGTTCGTGAGCGACGCGCGCCGAGAGGTGGACGAGATCGACAAGACGCGCGCGTTCGTGGTGTCCTACTTCCTGGAGGATAACACGGTTTCCGTGTACGAGCCGCCGGTGCCCAACTCGGGCTTGCCGGGGGGTCCGTTTTTCAAAAGGCAAGCCGCGCGAAAATCGCACGCCTCCTCGGCGTACCTCCGCGCGCGCGACTGCGTCGTGGGCGCGGTGGTCGAGATCTCGGGAAGGGCGATGCGTCTCAACGGCGCGGACGACGCGACGCTCGCGCTCATGGAGGCGAAAATCGCGGAGTTCCCCAAGAGCGACTTCGCGCGCGTCGCCGCCGACGCCGCCGCCGCCGCGCGCGACGGCGGCCGCGCCGCGCGCGACGCGTTACGCGGCGCCGCCGCCGCGGAGGATGTGAAGCTTTTCGGCGGTGGCGCGATGGTGCTCGACCGGCGCGCGTTCATCGATGTGCTCACCTGCGACGGTTTTTTTTTAAAAGACCGCGTCGCGCTGGACGCGCAATCGCTCGTCACGCTGTGGCGCGGTTTGCCCAAAAAAACGCTCGACCCGAACCGGACGCGCGCGCCGGACGCCGCGCGCCGCGGCGCCGCGCCGGACGCCGAGTACGTCGACGTCGAGGCTCTGTTCGCGCTGCTCGGCGTGCCGTGGGTGGAGGAAACGAAGTAGCTATGTTGAGTCGTGTATGTTCATATAGGTAGACTCTCTTTTCATATGAACTCTCTCTTGTCCGCGTCCGACGCGTCGTTTCGCGCCAGCGCCGCGAAGGCGCGCGCGTCGTCCAGGAGCGCCTGCGTTTTTTCGTCCCTCTCGTTTTCGAAAAACGCACGCGCGCACACGTCGTCTGCGTTTAGAAACGCGAGACTCGACCTCAGCTCGGGCGAGCGGAGCGCCTCCAGGGCGGTCTCCAGCGCCCGCGCCGCCGCGGACGCGCCCGCGTCCGCGACGTTTGGGAAACTCTTTCGAGCGACTCTTCTTTCGAGCGAAAACGAAACCGCCTCGCACGCCGCGCGCGCGGCGAGACGCGGCAACGTCGACGTCGCGCGCGCCGTGACGTTCGCGGCGTGTTCGAGTAGACTCTCCTCGTGTTTCGAGGCCGAAGTAAGGTGTGTGTAAGGTGTGTGTGAGGTGTGTCTGGCTTCGTGTGTCCGGCTCTCGATCCGACTCGCGCGCGCCGCCTCGCGCGCGGCGACGAGCGCGTCCCTTACCTGTTCGACGCGCGCGCGCTCGTTCGCCGGGCTCGACCGGCGGCACCCGAGCACACCCGGGTGGTGGTACAGGTTGAACGAGCAGTGTGCGAACACGATCGTGACGTACGGTGTCGGCGAATGCTCCTCGAAAGGCTCCTCGAAAGGTACGTCGAGCGTCGATAACGTCTCATTCGGGTTCGGCGTATCGACGGGCGCGTCGACGTCGGTACGCGACCCGCTCCGGCGACGATCGCGACCCGCTCCGGACGGCGGTCTCTCGTACCTTCTTCCGCGGAACCCAAAGCTTCCGTGTTCGTCAAAGCTTCCGTGTACGTCAAAGCTTCCGTGTACGTCGAGTTCCGGTAGGTTCGAGCGTTCGTCGTCTCCCACGTTTCCGGGGTCGTCACGAAAGTCTCGGCGTCTTTTCGCGCGACGGCGCCGTCGGTCCATCCGTCGTCGGGCGCTTTCGTCACCGCCCCCGCGGATGCCCCGCTCGGCGCGCGAGCTCTCCGTCGGGTGAGGCTCCGGCGCATCCGGCGAGTCCACCCGCGCGTGTTCCCGATCGGCCGGAGGGCCGACCACGACGTGTCGCGACTGGCTTATGTCCAGCGCGTGCGTCGCGCCGTCCACGGTCATCTCGAGCCAGCACGTCGCGGAAGAGACGTCGTTTTCCTCCGCCGACGCGTCTCGCCTCATTCTCTCGTCGGCGGACGCGTCGCACGAGGGCCGACCTCGATTTGCGAGGAGGTGCCCTCCGCGGTCGCGCTCGACGACCGCGCGTCGCACGCGGATCGAGCACGCGAACTGCGCCTGGTCGGGCCACTCATCGTGCGGCGCGAACGCCATGTGCACAGCGTCCGCCGCGGCCGCGCCCACGACGGGACATGGCTCCAACGCTTCCCTGGACGAGGGGTGCCCGCAATCGCGATTATTCTTCTCCTCGTCCGAGACGCTTTCGTCCCGACGCGGCGTTCCCGCGGGTGGGTAGCCGTACTGCTCGCGCTCGGAGAAGTGAACGCTGGCGCACCCGTCGAACACTACCGCGGGGTCCGCGTTGAGGGGGTGGTGCGCAACGCCGCCTCTCGCGGGGGGGTCCACGGGCGCGCCTCCGAGATCGGGACGAAGCGCGAGGTGTCGAGGAAGTCGCCTCGGGACGCCATCCACCACCACGGTCACCGAGCCGTCCGCCGCGCCGAGCTCGCCGCGGGGGGGCACGCTGCGCTCGGGCGGTGGAAAGAGCCAAGGCTGCGCGGAGAGAAACGCGAATCGGTCCATAACCGCGACCGCCCGCGCGCGTCGCGCCTCTGGTTCCCACAGGCGTTTTTTTTGGCACATCTCTTGAGTTCCCCGAGCGTCTGGCTCTGCGCAGCGGACACGGATGAAGCCTTCCTTATCTGGTCACTTCGATGAGCGCGTCGGCCGCGGCGCGGGCGGTCGCCCCACCGTGTTCCTTCCGCGGTCGATCGCGTAGACATGTTTCGGAGCCACGAGGCACGTCGTGCGCGCGCCGCGGCGTCCGCACGCGCGCGACGGCCTCGACCTCCGCCCCCGACGCGGACGTCCTGGATCGCGCGTTCGCGTTCGCCGAGACCTACACGAAGGCGTCCTCGGCGACGTTCTACTTCGCGACGCGCTTGATGCCGCCCGAGCAGAGACGCAAAGTGTGGGCGATCTACGCGTGGTGCCGCGCGCTGGACGAGACCGTGGACGGCGTGGACGTGCGCGACGCGGGCTGGGCGAAAGCAGCGGCGGAGCTGGACGCCATCGAGGCGCGTCTTCGCGCGGTGTTCCATCTGGAGCCTGGCGGGGAGGGGAAGATGCGGACGGACGTCGTAACGTCGACGTCCGACCGCGTCGCCGATCCCATCACGGTCGCGTTGGCGGAAACGGTGCGCGTAACGAACGGCATGTCCGCGGCTCCGTTCCTGGACATGATCGCGGGCATGCGCGACGATTTACGACCGGACGTGTCGTTCGACGACTGGCCGTCGCTCCGTTTGTACTGCTACCGAGTCGCCGGGACGGTGGGGCTCATGACGCTCCCGGTGTTGGGCACCGCCGACGGGTACGCGATCGAGGACGCGATCGAATCTGGCGTGGACCTGGGGATCGCGCTCCAGCTGTGCAACATCGTGCGCGACGTGGGGGAGGATGCGCGCAGAGGGCGCGTGTATCTGCCCCTGGATCTGCTCGCGAAGCACGGCTTGTCGCGCGACGACGTATTAAACGCCGACGCGTCGTTCGTCGCGTCGTCGAAAGCGTACGCCGCCATGACCGACGAGGCGATCGAGCTCGCCGAGGCGCACTTCGAGTCCGCCAAAAGAGGAACGAAGATGCTCGCGCCGGGGGCTCGGCTACCCGTTCTCGCCGCCGCGGAGATGTACGGCGCGCTGCTCGCGAAGGTGCGGGACGCCGAGTACGACAACGTCTCGAAACGAGCCTTCACGACGACGCGCGAGAAGCTCAGCGTCCTCCCGCGCGTCGCGACACGCGCCTGGTTCGGAAAGTGATGAAGACGATACAGTACGCCTTTCTGTAGGAGCTCGACGTAATATAGAAGTCTGCAATACATTCTATGTATGAATAGGTACACTACCGTCGATCGATCGTCGCGCGGCGGAGAACGAATGATCGCGCGAGCCGCGCGCGTTCGCGCG
>Ga0181561_10003372_pt1 | contig 14018 bp, 10 predicted proteins | sample 011ome_19_FD_133760 | JGI IMG/M metagenome (GOLD analysis project Ga0181561, IMG submission 133760) | Coastal salt marsh microbial communities from the Groves Creek Marsh, Skidaway Island, Georgia - 011510BT metaG (megahit assembly) | ecosystem: Environmental > Aquatic > Marine > Intertidal...
AGATTGGCGCGGGTTGCACGCGGGTCATCACTGTCACAATCATGCGCCAGATCCATGCTGGCGGCTCCCAGCATCATCAATGCACGCATGGCTTCGATTTCGGCCTTCATTGTGGCGAGGGTGCGCAGAACATCTGGGTGATGCACAATCGGCGCGCCGGGTTTTTGTTCCAACGGGGTTCCCTGAACCCGGTCAAATGCATAGGCCCGGGCCTGCTGATACGCCCGGTCAGAGATGCTCAACCCCTGCAGGCCGACCGCAAGCCGGGCATGGTTCATCATGCCAAACATAATATCAATTCCCTGATTTTCGGCGCCAACAAGATAGCCAACGGCACCGCCATTTTCGCCATATTGCATGACCGCTGTTGGTGACGCTTTGATGCCAAGCTTTTTTTCAATCGAAAGACAGCGCAGATCATTCGCAGCTCCAAGGCTGCCATCATCATTTGGCAGAAATTTGGGAACGATAAAGACGGAAATACCCTTGATTCCCGGCGGCGCATCTTCGGTACGAGCGAGCACCAGATGCAAGATATTTTCGGCCATATCATGCTCGCCATAGGTGATATAGATCTTCTGACCAGTGATCAGATAATGATCGCCATTTTTCACCGCCTTGGTTTTTATGCTGGCCAGATCAGTGCCGGACTGCGGCTCGGTCAAATTCATTGTGCCAGTCCAGCGGCCCTCGACCATTGGCGGGATAAACAGTTTCTGATGTTCGGCAGATGCCGATTTTTGCAGGGCGTAAATTTGTCCCTGGGTTAAAAGATGGCATAGGGCAAAAGCCATATTTGCCGCCTGCCAGAATTCATTCACTGCAGTGGTCACAACCATCGGCAGCTGCTGCCCGCCAAATTCTTCGCGCGCTTCCATTGATGTCCAGCCGCCCTCAGCCATTGCCGCAAAGGCATCGGCAAATCCGACCGGTGTGGTGACGCTGGCGTCATCATGGCGTGTGGCGCCGGTTTGATCGCCGGGATGGTTCAACGGCGCAATGACATCAGCGGCAAGCTTGCCGGCTTCGCTCAGCACCGCCTCGACCAGATCAATGCTGATCTCGTTATGACCGGTTGCTGACATCAGCTTGTCGAGCCCAATCACCTCATCAAGAACAAATTTATAATCATCGACAGGAGCTTCATACATCACGGAGATCTCTTGCTATGGTAAATTTATCAAGGGATACGATGGTCACAGTACCATCTTATAACTAAATCCTATTGCCAAATCCCTTGGGCCAAATCCTATTGCCAAATCTTGGGGCTAAATTTGGGCGTCAATAATAACACTGATACCCTGACCGCCGCCAATACACATTGTTGCCATGCCATAGCGCGCACTGCGACGGCGCAATTCATGCACCAGCTTTGTCATAATTATTGCGCCAGTGGCACCAACCGGGTGGCCTAGCGCGATCGCCCCACCATTTGGATTGACGATTGATGGATCAAGCCCAAGCTGATTTGAAACCGCACAGGCCTGCGCGGCAAAGGCCTCGTTGCTCTCGACAACAGCCAGATCATCGGTTGTTAGACCAGCGCGTTCAAGTGCCATTTTGCTGGCGGGCACCGGCCCCATGCCCATGATACGTGACGGCACCCCGCCATAGCCGTATGACACAATACGTGCCAGCGGCACCGCGTTGTGTTTTGTTATACTATCGCTGTCGGCAAGCACAATTGATGCCGTGCCATCATTGATTCCAGAAGAATTGCCAGCCGTAACAAGTCCATCTTTGGCAAAAGCTGGCCGCAGATTGGCTAGTGATTCAACCGTGGTCTCGCCTCGGATGAATTCATCATTATCAAATTTGAAATCTTTTCGACCTTTTTTGAGTGTTAGTGGTACGATCTGATCCTTAAAATATCCCGCAGATTGTGCGGCGGTAGCACGCGCTTGGGACTCGGCGGCAAACTCATCCATGCTAGCCCGGCTGATATCATAATCTTGAGCAACATTTTCTGCGGTGATGCCCATATGACCGATGCCAAACGGATCATGTAATGCCCCCAACATCATATCAATAACACCGCTGTCACCCATGCGCGCACCCCAGCGCTGGGCTGGCAGTATGTAGGGGCCTCGGCTCATCACCTCAACGCCGCCGGCCAATACCGCTGCAGCATCTCCTAGCTGGATCAATTGAATACCGCTCACGATGGCCTGCAATCCGCTTCCGCACAGACGGTTAACTTGAAACGCTGGTGCGGTATCAGCGAGACCGGCGCCAATGGAAATGCAACGAGGGGAATACATATCACGTGGCTCGGTGTGCATAACATGACCGTAGACCGCATGGTCAATTGCTGTGGCTGGTAGACCTGATTGCTCGATCGCGGCTTGGGCTACGGGAATGGCCAAGTCAATGGGCGCTGTGTCTTTTAAGCTGCCACCGTAGCTACCAATTGCTGAGCGTTTTGCCGCTAAAATGAAAATATCAGTCATGCCTGACTTCCTCTCAAACCCATTTTACCAGAATAATTTTTCAACTCATCCAGTTTATTGGGCCGCCACGAAAGCTGGGAAAGCCAGTCCCGAATATCATGCCTGCATCTGCATCATCAGAACTCTCAACAACACCCTCTTGAACAGCTTTTTTGCATTCGTCAACCATAGGCGCGAGCATAAGCCTCGCAATGTCGTCAGAGAGTTTTGGTTCCAATGGCTCTCGTGAACGAACTGCTCGATTTTCCGACCAGTTGTAAAAGCCACTTCCAGTTTTTCTTCCCAATGTTTTATCATCGCATTTGCTCATTAAAAGCTTTTCTGCTCCGGGTCCAATTCCTAGAACTGTTCCTACATCTAAACATACGTCTAAGCCGACTTGGTCACTCAACTCTATCGGCCCCATTGGCATGCCAAAGTCGACCATTGCTTGGTCAATTTTTTCAGGATTTTCTCCTGATACAACTGCCTCGATAGCTCCAAACATGTAAGGTAGCAAAGCGCGGTTAACTAGGAAACCTGGAGATGATTTACAGCGAATTGGCATTTTGCCAATTTGCCCTACAAACTGCATCCCACGGGTGACAAGATCTTGATTTGAATGGGGCGACCAAATCACCTCAACAAGGGGTAAAACTGGCACCGGGTTGAAAAAATGTAGGCCGATGAGGCGGCTAGGGTCTTTTAGGGCTGTGGAAATATCCTCCAAGGGTATGGCGGAGGTGTTGGTAGCAAGAATTGCTTCTGGCTTGATAATTTTTTCCAGATCTTTGAACACCGCTCGCTTTACCGATAACTTTTCGGCAACAGCCTCAATAATTAAATCAGCGTTTGCAGCATCATCGCCCCTAGGATCAGCTTTAAGCCTCGCTGTCGCTGCGGCAATTTTTTCATCAACTTTCAGCCGCCGAGCAAAAAGATCAGCACTCCTCTTTATCGCGCCTTCAATAGCGCTGGAGTCGACATCTGTAAGACTAACATTCAGTCCAGACATTGCGGCCACCGCGGCGATGTCGCCGCCCATTACTCCGGCGCCGACAACATGTAGCTTCTTTATTTTGCTATCACCACGCGCGGTTTTACGTACTTTGTCTGTCAAGTGGTAGACGCGTCTCAGGTTTTTTGAAGCAGAGCCAACCATCAGGTCAGGAAAAATATCCATTTCAGCTGCACTCATAGCCACGGAGCTGTGGCCATGTTTCCTTAAATGTTCAATTATAGCAAATGGTGCTGGTGTGTGTTCAACCCTGACCCGGCGTAAAAATTTTTCGCGGCAAATTTCAAGCGCACTTTGGTCAGTCTCTGTTTCCCGCTGCTTTCGTTCAGGTTTTTTTTGATTTTGTGCCTCTAACCACGATTTAATAGCAGGCTTTATATTGTCAGCGCCGTTAACGACTTGGTCAATTAATCCAATATCTTTTGCCGCTTCAGCAATCAGAGGTTTGCCAGAAATCATCATTTCGGCAACGGAGGCTGTTCCGATCCGGCCATATGCCCTTCCACTTCCACCGTAACCTGGCAAAATTCCCAAATTTACCTCGGGAAACCCCAATTTCGTTTTGTTACCGGAGGTGGTGATGATGTGGTCAAAAGCCAGGGCAATTTCTAACCCACCACCAACTGCAATACCATCTATCCCAACTGCCGTGGGGACACGCAAATTTTCAATTCGATTGAACAAACCATGTACAAATTCCATGTGACTACGGACATCTTGTTTGGTCTTGTATAGCTCAAACTCAGCAATATCAGCGCCATAAATAAAACCTCCTGGCTTTCCAGAGGTTAAGCTGAAGCCCTTTATTTTGGTGTTTTTTTCAAGCCAATTCAGGATATTTGCAAGATCGCTCATTACTTCTTGTGTGAGCACATTTACAGATTTGCCGTTAACATCAATCTCAGCCCAACATATGTTTTCGTGATCTGTCGAAATATTGAAGTGTTTAAAGGTTTCCATTTTTTCAACTTTATGAAGTAGTAAAAACTAAGAAGATAGTTTTATTTAGACTTTTATTAAATGCTAGCCTTGCCTTGTTGGGAGATATCAAATTAATTCTTAGGTTGCTAATGTTAAACCGTATCAAGCACAATTCAAATGGCAAACAAAAACGTCTCCAAGAACTCGTTTGGTCAATCCGCTCCAAATTAGAGGAACTCGGGAATGAGTCACATGGCAGTAGATTACTGATTCAAAAAATTGATAATTTAAACACCAATCAAACTCCAGCAACTCAAAGTCCAAATATCCAGAGTAAATATGAAAAAACGTTGTGCTCAGCGCTTGCCGAAGCAACAGATCCATCCATTTCGAACATTGTGCGTAACATACGTGTATGCCTCAAAGACTTAAATTGGAGAGAGGACAGGTCTGAATTTTACCCGACCGGCTCGAATCTTGGCAAACGTTACGTAGAGTCTAATTTGCACACTCAACTAATTGGACCCAGCGGGTGCGTTGCCAAGTCAACAGAGTTTATGCTTGGTGTGTTCGCTCTTGGGCCGTGGACCCTCTATAAAGATCACAGTCACATCGCGCCTGAATTATACCTCAACCTCTCAAATGAATCTGACTGGAGGTTTGATTTTGGAACATGGCAGAGATTCGGGGCAGGTTCATTGATTTGGAACCCGAGCAATCAGGTCCATGCGACACTGGTTTCGGAGAGGCCTTTTTTATCAATCTTCGCCTGGCTAGATCACGTAAATTGCCTTTGTGAGGTTCATCATTCAAAAGACCATAAGCAAATTGAGAAACAGCTTTTCCAGTCATTTGAGATGTCTGAGGGTCAAAAAAGCTAATTTTCTAAAAAAACATTTGGTTGCGGTGTGTGGATTTCTGTGATGAGACCATCAAAATGCTCTTCAAGAATCTTTCATGGCGCTCATAGCCTAAAGGGTTGGTCGGACGAAGAAGCAAGGATCGTTAGATTTGAGCTTAAGTTATATGGCCGGTGGTAACGTGCAAACTTGATCATAGCCATAGCGCTGCGGCAATTTTCCGTCATATGCAAAAATATCGAGCATAGCGTCATAGCCATCCTGGGTGATGTCGATATGGCGGGTCCAGCACCCCATCGCCTGATAGGTGCCAATACAATCGGCCAGCACCGCTTCGTCAATCTTCGGGAATAGCGGCTTTTGTGCGCTGGCGATCTCGGCAGCGCTGGTGTCATTCATATAGTTGCGTGTTTTGATATAGGCGCGGGTAAAGGCTTTGGCCTCATCAGTGGCAAGCCATGCCGGGTTTGCCGCAAGGCTGGAAAATCCGCAAGCACCAATAACCGGCCCAAGCTGCGCCACAACATGCCCGATTCCATCGGCGGCCAACTGTTGCGGGGCCGGGCCCTGCTGGTGAATATATTGGCCGGTGCCGGCCCGAAAGGCAGCGTCCATCTCGCCGCCACTGCCAGCGTCAATGATATTGATTTTGTTGATATCAATGCCCGCCTTATAACAGGCATATTTAAACATTGTCATTGGCTGGCCGCCGTGATGTACCAACACCTCGGCACCTTCCAGCTTTTTCCAGCTAAAATCCGGCTCGGCATCCCGGCCAGTGATAAAAAACCCGTCCATTTCATTGATCTGGGCAAAATGCACACATGTCGGGGTTTCGCCTTTATTCAGCGTGTTAAACCCCTGACTGAGCGTTGATTGCACGACGTCGGCGCTGCCGTTATCGAGCGCTGTAATCGCGGTCACGCCGGGCTTGGCAACAGACCATTCATAATCAAGGCCTTCGTCTTTCAAAAACCCGCCAGTCATGGTCGAAATCAATGGTGAATAAAAGGCTGAAAATAAGGTGAACTGAATATTGATTTTGCTCATGGGGGCTCCGATGGTCTAACGAAAATAATGATGCGACCTTTATGCACAGCGCATCGCGTTGCGCAAAACTCTAGACCGATCTTGGCAGAACTTCCAGACTGAAAACTATTTAAAACATGCAAAACCATGGATAAAGTGCCAGTTGGCGCGACAGGTTCCGCGGGCAAAATAAAGCTGACCGGCAGCCCTGATGCCGGGCCCGCAACCATGACGAAGCCCCACAACCATGATGAAACCCCAGAATTGTAATGTAGTTAAAAAGGAAACAAACCATGTCAGATATGTTTGAACCGCCAAAAACCACCCCGAAAATAGCTGTCGTGGGGGCTGGTGCCATGGGATCAGTTTATGCCGGGCTGTTCGCCGAGGCGGGATATGATGTGACTGTTGTTGATATCTGGGCCGCGCATATCAGCGCCATTTCCGAGGCTGGTCTCCGGCTGGAGGGTGCCAGCGGTGACCGTGTGGTGGCTGGCATCCGTGCGGTGCCGTCTGTCGCAGACGCCGGCCCCTGTGACCTGTATGTGATTGCGACAAAAGCGGGCGGGGTGGGCGATGCCGCCGCCGGCATCGCGAACGTGATGCATCCTGCGTCTTTGGTGCTGACCATCCAGAACGGGCTTGGTGCCGGCGACCGGATTGCCCGGCATATGTCGACTGATAATGTGCTGCTTGGCGTTGCCGAGGGTTTTGGCGCATCGATCAAAGCTGCCGGGCATATTCATCACAATGCCATGCGGCTGATCCGGATCGGCGAGTTAAATGGCGGTGACACAGCGCGGTTGAAATGGGTTGAATCGATCTGGAAAAATGCCGGATTCAACGCCCAGGCCTTTGCCGATATTCATCAGCTTGTGTGGGAAAAGTTCATCTGTAATGTCATGTGCAGCGCGCCATGTACCGCATTTGAATGCACTATCGGCGGATTATTCGCTGACCCGCAGCGGCGCAAAGTCGCGCTTGGTTGTATGTTAGAGGCCTATCACATCGGCCGTGCGAAAGGCATCAATTTTTCTTTTGATGATGCGGTTGCCTATGGCACTAAATTTGCCGCTTTGATGCCGGATGCCAACCCGTCTATGCGGCTTGACCATTTTGCCGGTAAAAAATCTGAAATTGATGCGATTAACGGCATGGTGCCGGAACTGGGTGCGGCGCTGGGAATCGCCACCCCCTACAACGATACGCTGGTCGCATTGGTGCGGGCAAAAGAGGCGCAATTTAACTAAACCCGATGAGACGCCCAAAGGTTTGAGTAAAGTTATAATTTCATTGGAATAAATTTTGGTGCGGTATAGCTGTCGATCAGAATATTCAGGCAGCTGACCCCGGGTTTCTTCAGCGCCAATGCGAGGGCGGCGTCAAGATCATCGGCGGCGTCAATAGTGGTGGCATCGGCACCAAGCCCGGCAGCGGCATCGGCATAATTTGCCGTTGCATCCAGATCACAGCCATACACCCGGTCTGCGCCATAATTGTCGATCTGAATCTGCACTTCAGCATTCCAGCGATAATCATTGCCAATCAGTGCGACAATCGAACATCCAGCTCTGACCGCGGTGTTAAATTCGGCAAGATAAAACCCGGCAGTGCCGTCGCCCATGGTCAGAAATATGGTCGCCTCAGGACGCGCGATACTGGCCCCAATCGCATAGCAAATACCGCCACCGATTGCCCCTGACGGGCCATTGATCATGCGCGTATTGGCGGTGCAGCCAGCCTGAATCCACTGGCAAAATTCACCGCCATCGGCAACCAGAATGGGCTGGCTTGCCGAATCCATTGCCGAGTCCATTGCCGATTGCAGGCTGCTGGCGACCGCCGCTGGATGACGCCCTGTGCCGTTAGCTGTCCATGGTTTGCGGCGCGCGATCATGCTTTCAACTTCTGCCGCCCAGCCGGCATCGGCGGCCGTCACCACAGCGGCCAGATCCTGCATGGCGGCGGTAATGGCACCGACCCGCATCAGCGTGATCGATCGCATGTTTTGGGTGGGTGCGGGCTGATCATCGGTCAATATGGCAATGACCGACGCGGTGCTGGAAATCCGCCCGGGCGTTAACAGGCCGGTGGCATAATCACCAAGTTTCCCCAACAGAATAATCAGGTCGGCAGAGGCCAGAATGGTGGGAAAATCGCCATAAAATGTATCAGCAAGGCCGCGTGCCGACTCAAGGCAGATAAGCGGCATGCCAAGCCCGGCAGACAGCGCCGCATTGGCGGCGGGTTGACGGCTTTGATTGCATTGCGGGCCGGTGATCACAACCGGCCGTTCGGCGCGTTGCAGTGCGGCGGTAAGTTCAGCTGTCTGCGTTGTCGACAGGCCGCTGGCAACCGTTGGTGCAATGGGTGGTAGCGGTGCCATCCCGATGCTGGCTGATAACAGGTCGAACGGCAAGGCCAGATGCACCGGGCCGGGGGTGCCGGCAAGCGCTGTTGTGATGGTTTTTTCAAGCGCCGGCAGCATCTCTTCGGGCTGTGTCGGCCGCGCCGAAAATTTAGTGATCGGGCGGGTCACGCTGATCTGGTCGAGTTCCTGAAACGCGCCTTGCCCGTCAAGCCGGCTGGCCGCATCACCGCTGATCAACAACAGCGGCGTTTCTGAACGGGCGGCCGAGTACAGCGCGGATACCGCATTCAACAGACCCGGCCCGGCGGTGACCAACGCCACGCCGATTTTGCCAGAGAATTGCGCATAGGCCTCTGCCATATAGACAGCGGCGCCTTCATGACGCGTATGGATGATGCGGATATTGGCATCAATACAGGCGTCATAAAGCGGCATAATCTGATTGCCTGACAGGCTGAAGATGACCTCGACGCCCTGATTGGCCAAAGACTGAATAACGGCTGTGCTGGGTGATGTCATGGCTGTTACTTGCCTTACCGTAAAACAAAACTGGCGTGCATATGGCCGCCCCCATGATGAAACAGATTGCCGGTGATTGGCAATGCCATAGTGGCGCATTGACTTTATTTCCCAGTATCGTAACCATGGGTCGCCGCAACCATGGGGCACCGTAGCCATGGGTCGCCGCAACGATGAGTCACTATAACCGCCGTGCAGAAAGGGATCACATGATGCGTTATGAAAAGCTGTTGCCGCATATTCTGGATCTGGCGGCGCTTGATGATGCGGCGCTTGATGCGACGGCGCTGGCCACGGCAAAATTGTCATTTTATGACTGGCTGGTGGTCAGCTGTGCTGGCAGTGCCGAACCGTTGGCAGTGATCATGCGGGATTTTATCGCCAGCGAGGCTGGCACGCCGACAGCCAGTGTGACCGGCAGCGCGCAAAAATTTCCGGCACGGGCGGCGGCGCTGGCGAATGGTACAATTTCGCATGCGCTTGATTATGATGATACGCATTTTGCCTATGTCGGGCACCCATCGGTGGCGATTTTTCCGGCGGCACTGGCGGCGGCTGAAGAGGTGGGCGCATCAGCCGCCGATGTCTGCAAGGCGTTCCTGCTTGGTGCCGAGGTCAGTTGCCGCATTGGCATGGTTTTGGGGCGGCGACATTATGATGCCGGGTTTCATCAAACCGCGACCGCTGGCTGTTTTGGTGCCACCGTTGCGGCGGCGCGGTTATATCAGCTGGACAGCGCGGCTTTGTGCGGCGCTCTTGGGCTGGCCAGCACCCGCGCATCCGGCCTGAAATCACAATTTGGCACAATGGGCAAACCCTTTAATGCTGGTATGGCAGCGGCCAATGCGATCGAGGCCTGCGGGCTGGCCCGGCGCGGATTTACCTCGGCCAGTGACGGGCTGGGCGGGCCGCAGGGATTTGTGCCAGCGCATCAACCGCAACATGATGATTGTGAAATATTATGGCCACAAACAACGCCGACAAAATTTATCTTTGCTGATGTCCGGCATAAGCTGCACGCCTGTTGTCATGGCACGCATGCGATGATCGAAGCGCTGCGCATGCTGATGGCAAAACAGGATGTGACCGCCGAAAATCTGCTCAGTCTGACAATCAAGGTCAATCCAAGATGGCTGAAGGTATGCGACATAAAGCGGCCACGCACCGGACTCGAAGTGAAATTCAGCTATGCGTTTTTGGCGGCGATGGTCTTGCAGCAGATTGATACCGCTGCCACTCAAAGCTATGATGATGCGCTCTGCGACGATGCCGCGCTGGCTGCCACAGCCGGCAAAGTTACCGTGATCGGCGACGAGCTGATTAGTGATGGCGGCGTTGTGGTGTCGGCCGATATCGGATCAGGCACCATTTGCACAGACGCATTTGATCTGATGGCGCCGCTTGATATCGCGGTTCTGCAAAGCCGCCTCGTGGCCAAAGCAACCGCGCTGCTTGGTGCCGCCAAGGCCGGTGAGATATGGGACAATATGGCGGCAATTGAGACGATATCTGCCGCCGATATGGCGCGGTATCTGCGGTCATAGGCTGGCAGCAGACAATGATCAGACGATGGATGAAAGGGAAGTGGTAATGGATTTTTCCAGTTGGATTGGCAACAGCGTCACCCGGCATGACAGCATCACGCCGCGAATGGTTGAGCATTTTAAGCAGAGTTTGGCACCGCATTGCTTTGCTGATCAGCCGGTACCGCCCGGCTTGTTCTGGTGTCTGGCCCCGGATGTGGTTGCCGCTGATCAACTGGGCGCAGACGGCCATCCAAAGCTGGGTGGGTTTTTACCGGAAATCCCCTATGAGCGGCGTATGTGGGCTGGCGGCTGGGTGGAGTTTCATGGCCAGTTTGCGATTGGTGACGCGGTGCGCAAAACCAGCCGGATCGACGATATTACATTTAAATCCGGGCGCAGCGGTAATCTTTGCTTTATTGCGGTGATGCATGAATTTCACGTTGCCGATACACTTGTCCTGCGCGAACGACATGATGTTGTGTATCGCGAGATCGTTACCCCGGCATCACCGCCCGTGGCACCCACCACGCCAGCCGCGCCAGCGCATCGTTGGCAGGTGAATGCTGACCCGGTGATGTTGTTTCGCTATTCCGCGCTGACCTTTAACGGCCACCGGATTCACTATGATTTGCCCTATTCGACGCAGAGTGAGGGACATGCCGGGCTGTTGGTTCATGGCCCGTTGCAGGCAACATTGATGCTTAATCTGGCCTGCCAGATTAATGGCAAACAGCCGCAGAAAATGGCCTATCGTGGGGTCAGCCCGCTGGTTTGCAGCGATCCGATTATGGTGGATGCAGACCCAATTGAGGCTGGCCAGCTTGGCTGTTGCGTCAGGGCGGCGAATGGTACCGTGACGATGACTGCCGAGGTTACGCTCTAATTGATATGATCTTTTGAGAAAAATAACATGACCCTTATAACCCCTCCTAAATTACCCTTATTTGTACCCGGTCATCGCGCCGATATTGTACCAAAGGCAGCCGCCAGCGGTGCCGATATGGTGATTATTGATCTTGAAGATGCGGTGGCCGAGGGCGACAAGCCAGCGGCCCGCGCGCATCTGGCAAATTGCGCGGCAATGCCGGTGCCGATCGCGGTGCGGGTGAACACGCCGGACTCATCTTCATTCGCAGCTGATCTTGACGCGGTAAGATCCAGCCCGGCCAGCATGGTGGTGTTGCCAAAGGCGGAAAGCCCGGCCGATCTTGACCGGGTGCGTGATGGCGTCGGTGCGGATATGCCGGTTCTGCCGATTATTGAAACCGCCCGCGGGCTGGATGCTGTTGCTGCATTATTGGGTCATCCGAATGTGCCGTTATGCGCCTTTGGGCATCTTGATTTCTCGCTTGATATTGGTGCCTCTGATGCGTGGGAAAATCTGCTTTTTGTGCGCAGCCAGCTGGTGTTGCAGTCGCGGTTGGCCGGTGCGGCACCGCCATTGGATGGGGTGACAGTATCGTTTGATGACCCGGCGATTGTGTCGGCCGAGGCGCGACGTGCGCGTGATTTGGGGTTTGGTGGCAAATTGCTTATCCACCCGCGGCAGGTGGCGCCGGCACAATCGGTGTTTCAGCCAAGTCAGGCGGATTATGACTGGGCCTTGTCGGTTTTGGCGGCGGTGGCGGACAGCCAGTCAGCGGTCAAGCTGGAAGGGGCGATGATCGATCTGCCGGTGATCAAGCGCGCCGAACGGATCAAACAGGATTTTGAATCGCTGGCGTAAGCCGACAGGTTGTCGGATCAGGCAAGATGAATCTGAGGAGAGACAAATGACAGTGATCACGGGTGCGGATGATCTTCAGGGGCTGTTGGTGATTTCACTGGAACAGGCGGTGGCAGCGCCATATGCGGCTGGCCGGCTGGCTGATGCGGGCGCACGGGTGATCAAGGTTGAACGCCCCGAGGGTGATTTTGCGCGGGGCTATGATGCCGATGCCAAAGGGCAGAGTTCATATTTTGTCTGGCTTAACCGCGGCAAGGAATCCGTGGCGCTCAATCTGAAACAGGCTGATGATCTGCAGATTCTCAAAAACATGATCAGCAAAGCCGATATTTTTATACAAAATCTGATGCCCGGGGCGCTTGAAAGGCTGGGGCTGTCGAGTGCAGAATTGCGCGCTGCCGACCCCGGTCTGATCACCTGCGATATCAGCGGCTATGGTTCAAACGGCCCGTTTCAACAGATGAAAGCCTATGATTTTCTGGTACAGGCCGAGGTTGGGCTGGCCGAGATCACCGGCGCCCCCGAACAGCCCGGCCGGGTCGGTGTGTCGATTTGCGATATCGCCGCCGGCATGACAGCGCATCAGGCGATTCTGCAAGCGCTCTATGCGCGAAGCCGTACCGGCAAAGGGCGCGGCATCGAAGTCTCGCTGTTCCATGCTCTGGCCGACTGGATGAATGTGCCCTATATCCAAAGCCAGTATGGCGGCCGCGACATCCGCCGCCTGGGCTTGCATCACCCAACGATTGCGCCCTATGGTGCCTATCGCTGTGGTGATGGCCGTCAGCTGTTGTTGTCGATCCAAAACGAGCGTGAATGGCAGCGTCTTTGCAGTGATGTGTTGCAACAGCCGGATTTGCCGGAAAATCCGAAATTCAGCTCAAATGTGAAGCGGGTGGAGAACCGCGCCGCGCTTGACGATATTCTTAATACGGTGTTTGCCGCGCATTCGATCGATCAGCTGGCGGTGATGTTGCAAACAGCTCAAATTGCCTTTGGCCGACTGAACACGATGGATGATTTTGCCGCGCATCCGCAAAACCGGTTTGTGACGGTGCGTACCACTGGCGGTGAATTACAGATTCTGGCGCCCGGGGCGGTGGTGAATGGCGTGATGGCGCCGCTTGGCGCGGTGCCTGATCTGGGGGCAAACAGCACCGCGATACGCGACGAATTTGCCCAGCCAAACAGATCATAACCCGGTTTTGCAGAGCCTAATTACAATATCCCTTGCCAGGTGATCACAGCTACAGCGATTCAAAACTGTCGGAAAAGCGGCCATTGGCAACAGCCCCAAGCAGGGTTTTATACACCGTCTCAATGACATGTAATTTGCTGCTATCGCCGCGATAGGCCAGCCCAAGCTGGCGACTGGGCGAATCCGGCCCGAGGCTGATATGTCTGATTGGCAACGGGTTCATATTACGCACACATCTTTGCGGCACGATCGATACGCCAAGATTGGCCATGACCATGCTGGAAATGGCCTCAAGGTCTTCAAGCTCCATATTATCCTGCACAGCGATATTGCGATCCTGCAGCCACGCTTCGACCATCTGTCCGACAATCGCATTCCGGTCAAACCGGATAAATGGATAATGGGTGAGCAAAAATAGCGG